>TARA_R110002110_G_scaffold18070_16_pt1 | contig 12896 bp, 8 predicted proteins | sample TARA_R110002110 | Tara Oceans TARA_R110002110 (sample SAMEA4397330) | marine metagenome | biome: Polar Biome; feature: [SRF] surface water layer (ENVO:00010504); material: water (ENVO:00002006), including particulate matter (ENVO:01000060) such as... | depth 5 m
AGATACTGTTGTCAAAGGATGGTTGGCGCGCGCGCTTGCCGTGTCACGCGGTCCACAATGGATTTGCGAAAACTGTCAGCACATCCATGCGGAGTGGAAACCGATATGCGAAAACTGCAAGAGCTTTGACACGTTGGCATGGAAGTCCCCACCGATGTCCGAAGTTGCGATGCCGGGTGGTGTACAAATGCTGCCGCTAATTGTTGGTGCGATTGAGGACAAGTCAGGTGCGGACGGTGCCGCCAAAGTAGCAACCCGAAGCGACATTGAAGACGTGGAATTGATCACTGATCCACCCGAGGATCAACTAAAAGAAGCCGAGAAATAACCAGATCTTTTCGGCCTTAGCGAAGATGCTTATGAGCCGCATTAACGCTGAGTTTTTCCAATGCCCTACTTAGGTGCGTCGCCTCATCAGAAGACATATCTGAAAAAAGTCGCGCGCGGGCCTGATGCACATCCGGATAGGCCTGTTTCAGCACATCATGACCTGCATCTGTCAATGAAACCTGCGCGAATCGCCGGTCAGTCTTAAGGGCAACTTTTTCGACCAATCCACGGTCGGCTAACCTATCGACCATACGGCTGGCAACGGTCCTGTCCACGACGGCCCGTTCCGCGAGATCAAAAATGGTTAGGTTTTGCTGAGCCGCAAGGCAATCAAGTATTCGCCATTCGACGAGTTTAAGGCCATGCCCCCGCAGCACAGCGTTCATCATTTCCTGGATATGCCGCCCTGCCAAAGCGATTAGGAACTCTGGTGGATCAATACCGTCCAGCCAGTGTTCAACCGGATATTTTTGGGTCTCTGGGGAAGCAGGCATCAAGCGTTCCTTTGGCAACGGGCTAATGCCACTGTAAGACCTTCACACAGAAAAAGCTACTCAGATGCTTAATATGTGCTATAACACATATTAAGCATCTTATAGAGCGTCTCTGGAGTTCGCGGCATGAAAATCACTACAATTGGCGGCGGCCCCGGCGGCCTGTATTCTGCGTTGCTGACCAAAAAAGCCAAGCCCAACTGGCAAATCGAAGTGTTTGAACAAAATCAGGCGGATGATACCTTTGGATTTGGCGTGGTGTTTTCGGATGAAACGCTGGATGAGTTCCTGAGTCGGGACAAACGGCTTTTCGACCTGATGCGTGATGAGTTTGCCCATTGGGATGACGTCGTGGTGCATTTCAAAGGCGAGGAAATGCGTGCAGGCGGCAACGGTTTCTGCGGCCTGTCGCGGCACACTCTGTTGCGGTTGTTGCAACAGCGCTGTCGCGAGGAAGGTATCGAGCTGAATTTTGGCACCGGAGTTAACGCGGCTGAAATCAAAACACGCTTTGCCGACAGTGATGTGATTATTGCCTGTGATGGCGTAAACTCTGCGGTCCGCCGGGAATATGCCGATGCATTTCAGCCCTCCACAACGCTGCGGAAAAATCGATTTTGCTGGATGGGATCAACGCGTCCCATGGGGGAGTTCAACTACTTTTTTCGCGAAACAGAACACGGCCCGATGGTCGCCCACTGCTACCAGTACGAACCGGGCCATTCGACATGGGTGTTCGAGATGGACGATGACACGTGGAATGCCCACGGGTTTAAAGAGACGGATGAAGAAGATAGTAAAGCCAAATTGGCCGAGATTTTTGCAGAGGAATTGCAGGGTCACCCTTTGTTACTAAACCGGTCACATTGGCGGCAATTCCCACGGGTTTTTTGTGAAAATTGGTACACGGATAACATCGTCATTCTGGGCGACGCCAAGGCCAGCGCGCATTTTTCTATTGGGTCAGGGACCAAGCTGGCGATGGAATGTGCGATTGCGCTATCGGATGCGGTGGTCGCCCATGCGCAGGATGATGTGCAAAAGGCATTTCAAGCCTACGATGACGCCCGCCGCGCGCCGTGCCAAATCACCCAGCACAATGCCGATGTGTCGCTTTCGTGGTTCGAACACATGTCGCGGTCATGGGATATGGACCCCTATCAATTCGCGATGGTTGTGATGTGTCGGGCCAAGTCGATCACCTATGACAATCTGATCGTGCGTGACCCGAAATTTGTGCTGAAGGTCGATGACGAGTGGTACGCCCGTCATTTCCGCGATACCGGCGAAGACTTGAGCATGACGCGCCCAACCCCAATGTTTGCCAAATTCAAACTGCGCGAAATGGAATTGAACAACCGCGTGGTGATGTCCCCAATGGCTCAATATTCGGCAGATACGGATGGCAATCCCACCGACTGGCACAAAGTGCATTACGGCAGCCATGCAATGGGCGGCATGGGGCTCATCTTTACTGAAATGACCTGTCCGTCTGCTGATGCGCGGATCACCGAAGGGTGTCCCGGCATGTGGACAGACAAGCACGAGGCGGGATGGAAGGACATCGTGGATTTTATTCACGCCACTTCAGGGGCCAAGGTCGCGATGCAGCTTGGCCATGCCGGGCGCAAAGGGTCGACGCAATTGGGTTGGGAAAAGATGGATCACCCGATTGCCGACAAGTCGCGGAACTGGCCGCTTGTTTCGGCGTCGGCTCTGCCATGGTTTGAAGAAGAAAGCAGCACGCCTGCGCCGCTGGATCGCGCAGGCATGGACGCAATCAAAGCTGATTTTGTGCAAGCGTCAGAACGCGCCGCGCGGGCTGGGTTTGACATGCTGGAACTGCACTGCGCGCATGGGTATCTGCTTGCATCGTTCCTGTCGCCTCTGACCAACACGCGGGACGATCAATATGGCGGGTCGATTGAAAACCGCCTGCGCTATCCGCTCGAGGTGTTCGATGCGATGCGCGCAGTTTGGCCCAATGAGCGTCCAATGTCGGTCCGGGTATCGGGCACGGATTGGAAGGACGGGGGCCTGAGCGAAGAAGATCTGATCGCCATCGCCAATGCGTTTGAAGCCGCAGGTTGTGACCTGATTGACGTTTCAGCCGGGCAAACCGTTCCTGATCAACAACCCACGTATGGCCGCATGTTTCAGGCGCATTTGGCTGAGGCGGTGCGCAATTTGACAAGCATGGCAACGATGGCCGTGGGGGCCGTGACAGAGGCCGCGCAGGTCAACACAATCCTGCATACCCGGCGCGCTGATCTGGTGGCGCTGGGCCGGACCCATATGTCCAATCCCTATTTCACCCATCAGGCCGCCGCATGGTATGGCGCGCGCACTGACCAGATGTGGCCAAGGCAATATGTCAGCGGCGCGGGTCAAGCGTTTCGTGAGGCGGAAAAAAGCCGTGAGAAAATGTTAGAACTACAGCGCAAAGCGGCACCGGGCCGCCACGCCAAGATGGGTTAGGGGAATATTCGCATAAGCCTATTTACCCTTCCAGACAGGATCACGTTTTTCAGCGAAGGCGCGCGCACCTTCCAGCTGATCCTCCGAGGCATAGAGCACATCAACCGACGATAATTGCCGCCCGGTGATCCGGTTCATGCAGTCTTGGAATTTGGAATCCTCTGCATCGCGCACAATTTCCTTGATCGCCGCATAGACCAATGGGGGACCAGAGGCGAGAAGGCGGGCAAGCTCCCAGGCGCGGTCCATCAACTGATCCGCTGGCAGGATTTCATTGACCAAACCCCATCCTTTGGCCTCGTCGACGTCAAACCATCGGCCGGTCAACAACAGCTCCATCGCGATATGGTAGGGGATGCGTTTAGGCAGCTTGACGGAGGCCGCATCGGCCACGGTCCCAGATCGGATTTCAGGAAGCGCAAAAGTGGCGTGATCGGCAGCAATGATCATGTCTGCACTCAACGCCAGTTCCAAACCACCCCCGCAAGCAATGCCATTCACGGCGGCAATGACCGGCTTGTTGAGATCGCGCAACTCCTGCAATCCCCCAAAGCCACCAACGCCATAGTCCCCATCCACCGCATCACCCTCAGCAGCGGCCTTGAGATCCCAACCGGGGCAGAAAAACTTGTTACCTCCTCCCGTGATGATCGCCACACGCAATTCGGGATCGTCACGAAAGCCCGCAAAAACTTCGCCCATTTGCCGCGAAGTGCGCAGGTCGATGGCGTTGGCCTTGGGCCTGTCCAAGGTGACTTCAAAAATGGCACCCTCGCGTCGGGTTTTAATGGGGTTGTCAGACATTGATTGTCCCTTCAATTTGCGCAGCGCAACAGTGCGTCGGCGGCAATGGCATCGGTCGATGTGCAGATCAACGGGTTAACCTCAATCTCTTGCAAACCATCTGCGTTGGCCACGGTATAGGCTTGGATCGCCTGGATGGCACGCAGGATCGCATCCATATCAGCAGGTGCCGCACCGCGATACCCTCTTAGCAGCGCTCGGATTTTCAGTGCATCCAATGCTTGCTTGATCGCTTCTGATGATGCAGGAACCAATAGGGATACGGAATCCTGCAAAAGTTCCGCAAGCGTCCCGCCAGCCGCGATGGTCAACACGAACCCATGCGCAGAGTCTCTGACCACCCCAATCAAAAGTTCGGCAATTGTACCGCTTATCATCTCTTCTACCAAAAAGCTGGGGGCCCTCATCTCCTTGGCAGCGTCTTGTGCGTCGTGTGCTGACATGATGTTCAGACGCACCGCGCCGGCTTCAGTTTTATGCGCGATGCCTTCACCCTTAAGGACAACCGGAAAGCCAATGCGCTGCGCGGCACCAGCCACCTCAAGCGAAGATATGCAGCGTTCAGCGCGAGGAATCCGCAACCCGTAAGCGGCGAGTTGCTGTTTTGCTTCCGCCTCCGGGATGAGGACTGAGGCACCGTTTGGACCCGGCAATTGAATTGGCTCTACGTTTGATGGCGTTTTAATTGCCGCCGCAGCACAAGCGGCAATCGCTTCGGTCAGCCCGCAAAACGGCACGATCCGAGCGGCCATCAATTTTTCGGCCACAGATTCAGGCATCAATTCGGGCAATGTCGCGGCCATCGCGTAATGCGCGCCAGTTTGTTGCGCTGCGCCAATGGCCGCCTCAATAACACAATCCCAGTCATCTGGTGAACATCTGTCTGGACGTGGGAAATCTACGATCAGGATTGTCATCGCAATCGCCGGGTCCGCCATGGCCGCAAATGCTCGCGTCATCACAGGAACATCGCGCCAGATATAGGTGTGGTAATCCAATGGATTGGCCAGCGCGACCTGCGGCCCAAGAGCGGCACGCAGGTCGCGTTTCTGTCGGTTATTCAGGGGTGGGAAAGTAACATCCATGCCGTGGCCAGTATCCGCAGCAAGGCTTGCCTCGCCACCCGAACAACTGATCGTTGCAATGGCGTTTTGCGCAAGCGGTCCGGCGATGTGCAGCACCTTGAGCATCTCGATAAACGTTGGCAGGTCATCAACCCGCGCGATACCCAGCCGGGTCAGCAGGGCATCCGCACCAGCGTCATCGCCTGCAAGGGATGCGGTATGTGAAACGGTCGCCGCGCGCGCCTGCACAGAACGCCCGACCTTAATCGCGACGATGGGTTTTTCCAAGGCACGTGCATGGGCAGCCAAACCTTCAAATGCGCGCAGGTCACCGATGCCTTCGATGTGCAGGCCAAGCGCGGTCACGCGTGGATCATCCAAAAGGGCGCGGCCAATTTGGGAAATACCCGATTGCGCTTGATTGCCTGCGGTGACGACATATGCCAGCGGCAGCCCGCGTTGCTGCATCGTCAGGTTGATTGCGATGTTTGAGCTTTGCGTGACAAGCGCGACACCGCTGTCCACCCGTTTACCCCCATGCTGATCCGGCCAAAGCAGCGCGCCATCAAGGTAGTTGATAAAGCCATAACAATTGGGGCCAAGGATGGGCATGTCACCTGCGGCATTGAGAAGTTGCGCCTGAAGGTCCGCACCTGCGCAGTCCTCGGCAACGGCCTCCAGAAAACCGGAGGCGAAACAGACTGCGCCGCCCGCGTTCATCGCCGATAACCCACGCACAATGTCGATGGTTGCGACCCGGTTCACGCCGATAAAGCAGGCGTCAGGCGCGCTGGGCAGATCGGTGATATCGCGAAAGGTCAGAACACCCGCGACTTTGTCCGCCGAAGGGTGCACAGGCCAGACTTCCCCGTTGAAGCCCATCTTGTGGCATTGTTCGATAACTTGCCGACACCACGCGCCGCCCCCAATCACCGCGATGGTGCGAGGCCGCAGCAGCCGATCCAAACCCCGCGTCATGCGCCAAGCGGTCGCAACAGGTCGCGCGAGATGATGTGGCGCTGAATTTCCGAAGTGCCGTCCCAGATGCGTTCAACGCGTGCATCACGCCAGAACCGTTCAATCGGAAAATCATTCATCAGACCCATGCCGCCGTAAATCTGCAACGTGGCGTCTGTAACACGTGCCAGCATTTCGGATGCATAGAGTTTTGCAGACGCGATTTCACGGTTGGCAGGCAACCCCTGATCCAACCGCCACGCAGCGGCAAGCGTCAGCCAATCGGCGGCGTCAATTTCCGTGATCATGTCGGCCAGTTGGAAACCGATGCCCTGAAATTTGCCGATCTGCTGGCCGAATTGTTTGCGCTCTGACGCGTAAGTCAGCCCATAGTCGAAACACCGACGCGCACGACCTACGGAAAATGCGGCGACGGTGATCCGGGTCGCATATAGCCATTCGTTCATCACCGCAAAACCACCATCGACCTCGCCGAGCACTTGGGCATCAGGCAGGCGGCAATTGTCGAAATAAAGGATGCAGTTCTTGTATCCTTTGTGGCTGACGGAGGTGTAGCCATCGCGTACTTCAAACCCCGGCGTGCCGCGGTCCACAAGGAAGGTCGTGATGCGTTTCTTGGGTCCCTTTGGCGTGTCATCCACGCCTGTGGCGATGAAGACGATAAAGAAATCCGCGTGTTCCGCGCCAGAGATAAAATGCTTGGATCCGTTCACCACCCAATCACCGCCATCGCGCACCGCGTTGCATTTCATCCCGCGCACGTCTGACCCGGCATCCGGCTCAGTCATCGCAAGCGCATCCATGCGTTCGCCCCGCACGGCAGGTAACAGATAGCGTTCGCGTTGATCAGTGTCGCAGGCCATCAGGATGTTCTGCGGGCGCCCAAAGAAATGCGTGAGCGCCATCGAGCCGCGCCCCAATTCGCGTTCGACCAGCGTGAAATCGACATGGGACAGGCCCGCACCACCAACGTCTTCGGGGAAGTTGCAGGCATAAAAGCCAATGTCGATAACCTTTTGTTTGATCGCCTGGCCCAGTTCATGCGGTACCTGACCAGTACGCTCAACTTCAGCTTCGTGTGGGTAAATCTCTTTCTCGACAAAGCTCCGCACAGTCGAGACGATCATCTCTTGTTCTTCGGATAATCCAAAATGCACGGGCAATCCCCCTTGGCGACTTGCCTCACAGCATTATTCAGCTTGTAGCAACGCAATGTGCAGAGTTAGATAAAACTATGCCAACTTGGAAAAAATCACCGGCCAAACCCGCACTTGTCGGTGTTGTCTTGTTCGATGGGTTTTCAAACCACTGTCTTGCGAATGCGATTGAACCGCTTAGGGCGGCCAATACGCTGGGACGAAAACAGCATTATGAGTGGCGTTACCTGACGATCACAGGCGAGACGGCGAAAAGCTCAAGTGGATTACGAATTGTTCCTCACGGGCGTTTAGAGGATGCGTGCGGTGATCTGCTTTTGGTCATGCCGTCCTATGGATATCAGGATCTGGGCGGCGCTGTCACCCAACGTGCGCTGCGCGCCGCCGCAGGGCGGTTTTCTGACTTGGTGGGGTTGGATACTGGCAGTTGGCTCTTGGCCAAAGCGGGATTGTTGACGGGATGCCGCGCCACCATTCATTGGGAGGTTCTGACCGCATTTGCAGAAACGTTTCCCGAGGTGGACGTGGTGCGCGAAAGATTTGTGGTCGATCGCAAAAGGATCACCTGTTCTGGTGCCATGGCGGCCTTTGATCTGATCCTGCATCTGATTGCGCAGGACCACGGAAAAGCGCTGGCGTTGGAGGTTGAACACTTGTTCATGGCCCGCGAACCAGCGATTCAGACTGCATTAGGGGTTGCCAAGGGGCGACTGGCGAAAGGTGCAGTGACGCACATGCAGGCCCATTTGGAAAAACCGCTGACGGTCGGGCAGATAGCCAGACAAGTCGGATGCAGTCAGAAAAAACTGGAACAGGTGATGTGGCGTGATTTCGGTGCAGCGCCGCAACAGGTCTATCGGCGTTTGCGTCTGAACCTTGTGCGCCGGTTGACTGAAGAGACGAACTTGCAGTTGTCAGAAGTGGCCCTGCGCGCAGGCTATCGTAACCCAAGCGCAATGGCGCGGGCGTTTAAGGCCGAGTTTGGTGTGACTCCCAGCACTGCCCGGCAAGGTTCAACTTGAATATCCACAGCGCATTTTCCCAGCAAGCGTAGGGAATCTTTGATATATCGCAGTGCAGGACACCAGCAGTAAGGTATTTCAATGACGAAAAAGAACATCCTTTTCATCATGTTCGACCAATTGCGCCATGATTATTTGAGTTGCGCAGGCCATCCTCATTTGAAAACCCCGCATCTCGATAGGTTTGCGGCTAGAGGTGTCCGGTTCTCCAAATGCTATGTGCAATCGCCCATCTGCGGCCCCTCAAGAATGAGCTTTTATACAGGTCGCTACGTTCATTCTCATGGTGCCGCTTGGAATAATTTTCCTTTGAAGGTTGGTGAGATCACCTTGGGCGACCACCTGCGCGAACGCGGCATGGATTGCTGGTTGATTGGCAAGACCCATATGCAGGTCGATACCCCCGGCATGGATCGCCTCGGTATTGCCCGTGACAGTGTCATAGGCGCGCGGGTCAGCGAATGCGGCTTTGATATCTATGAGCGCGACGATGGCTTGTGGGGCGAAGGGCCAGCAGGGTTTTATGACAAGAAACGTTCGCCGTATAATGCGTATCTCAAGGCCAAAGGATATGAGGCTGAAAACCCGTGGCTGCACAATGCAAACGCCGGGCTTGATGAAAACGGCGATATCGCATCGGGTTGGTTTTTGCGCCATGCGGACAAGGCGGCCAACATCGAAGAACAAGACAGCGAAACACCTTGGCTGACGGGCCGTGCGATGGATTTCATTGCGAAAAAAGCCGCCGAAAATGCGCGCCCGTGGCTGTGCCATCTCTCCTATATCAAACCACATTGGCCTTATATTGTTCCGGCTCCGTACCATGATATGTACAGCAAAGATGATCTGGCAACAGTTGTGCGCGACCCACGTGAAAAGGTCGACGCGCATCCAGTTTACGCCGCGTTCATGGACAACGAGGTAAGCCGAAACTTTAGTCGGGATGAAGTACGCGAAACGGTGTTGCCCGCCTATATGGGCCTTATCAAACAAGCGGATGATCAAATGGGCCGCCTGTTTGACTGGCTTGAGGCCGAAGGCCAAGCGGACAACACGATCATTGTCGTGACCTCGGATCATGGCGACTACATGGGCGATCACTGGCTCGGTGAAAAGGACCTGTTTCACGATCCATCCGTACGTGTGCCCTTGATCATATTCGATCCCTCTGCCGATGCGGATGCGACGCGTGGCACAGTCTGTGATGCGCTGGTCGAAAGTATTGATCTGGCTGCAACCTTTGTCGACATGGTGGGTGACGTTCCTGAACACATCCTTGAGGGGCGCTCCTTGCGGCCGTTCTTGCAGGGCAAAACGCCTGAAAGTTGGCGGGAATTCGCGGTCAGTGAATATGATTACTCCGCGACTTCAGAAGCCAAGGTGTTGGGCGTGCACCCAAGAAACGCCCGACTGTTTATGTTGGTGGATGAAAACTGGAAGTTCGTCTTTGCCGATGGTGGGTTTCGGCCCATGCTTTTTGATCTGGCGAATGACCCGAATGAATTGAACGACCTCGGTGATAGCCCTGATCACAAGTGCATCATTGATCTGTTCTTGGGGCGTCTGTCTGCATGGGCGCGCCGTCCGTCACAGCGGACCACGGTGACCCATGATTACTTGATGAACGCCCGCGACCGCACTCCAGAACCGGTTGGGTTGTTCATCGGCGTTTGGCATGAGGATGATAAGCCAGCAGAGATGAGCGCCAAGGCACGTGGCAAAGACTAACGCCGCATCTTGACGGGGCTAACCATCCACGCAAGTGGTGCCTAGGTAATAACGTCCGGTGTTGTGCGGCCTATCGTTGCATCCATGTGACAAATCGCTTGGGCCGCATCCCGTACCTTGCTCAGCGCCTCTTGGCTATCCATGTCCAGATCACCACCAACCCCAGAGTATTGCTCAAGATAGAGCCGAAGGGTGGCACCTTGGGTTCCGGTTCCTGACAAACGGAACACAGCACGCCCACCCCCTGCGAACCCGATACGCACACCTTGGTTCTCACTGACGGACCCATCCACCGGATCGTGGTAGGAAAATTCATCCGCAGATGTGACGGTCACGCCTGCGATGTTTTGACCCGCCAAAAGCGGCAGTTGGGCGCGCAGATCAGCCATCAGCGTGTTGGCCTGATTGGTCGCGACATTCTCATAATCGTAGCGTGAATAATAATCGCGCCCGTATGTCTGCCAATGATCTGTCAAGATCTCGGCGACCGATTGCTTGCGCTCTGCCAGAATGTTGAGCCACAAAAGCACCGCCCAAAGCCCGTCTTTTTCGCGCACGTGGTCTGAACCTGTCCCGGCACTTTCTTCGCCACATATCGTCACTTTGCCAGCATCCAGCAGATTGCCAAAAAACTTCCACCCCGTTGGAGTTTCATAAGCCCTAATACCAAGCTTTTCCGCCACCCGATCGCTGGCGGCACTTGTTGGCATGGACCGGGCGATCCCGGCAAGGCCACCTTTATATGCAGGTGCCAGATGCGCATTTGCAGCCAGAATGGCAAGGCTGTCAGAGGGCGTGACATACATACCCCGCCCGACGATCATATTGCGGTCGCCATCCCCATCGGATGCCGCCCCAATGTCGGGTGCGTCATCGGACATCATCAAATCCATCAACGGTTTGGCCCAGATCGGGTTGGGGTCAGGGTGGCCCTTACCGAAATCCTCAAGCGGCACCCCGTTAACGACCGTGCCGGAGGTGGCACCAAGCGCGCCTTCAAAGATCGCTTTTGCATAGGGTCCGGTCACCGCATGCATGGCATCAAATTGCATGGTGAACCCATTTGAAAACAACCTTCGGATGGCATCAAAGTCAAACAGCGTTTCCATGAGCGCCTGATAGCTTTCGACCGGATCAACAACGCGGATGCGCATATCACCATGCTGGGTTTCACCGATGGCCCCAAGGTCAATATCGTCTATCGCGGCGATCTTGAATTCGCGGATTTCCTTGGTCGCCGCAAAGATTTTCGCGGTCAGTTTTTCAGGCGCAGGTCCACCATTCTCGGCATTGAATTTGATCCCAAAATCCTCGTCGATCCCGCCCGGATTATGGCTGGCAGACAGGACAAAACCGCCATCCGCACCATTCAATCGGATCAAGTGAGACGCAGCAGGTGTCGACAGAATACCATCCTGTCCAACGATCACCGCCGCTGCCCCATTTGCGGCCGCCATTTTCACGATGGTCTGAATGGCCGCCTTGTTGAAGTAACGCCCATCGCCGCCGACAATAAATGTTTTGCCAGCGCCACCGCCAATTGCGTTAAAAGTTGCTTGGATGAAATTCTCCAAGAACCGCGGCTCCATAAATACCCGTGTTTTCTTGCGCAGGCCAGACGTACCCGGCATCTGCCCCTCAATCGGCGTGGTGCTGATGGTATCAATTTTCATCTGAAAACCTTTTCTGAGAATGCGTTCTATTTGCGCCGCGCATGATTGATGCAGTTGCGGCCAGCCGACCATCGCTGTTCAACTCTTCGAGTGATGCCGTGTATTTTCGCCGCCAGTTTGGATGTTCGTCAATCGTGCCAGGCAGATTTTGCGCCTCGACCTCACCCAGCACATCGTCAAGCTGGACTGCAACCAGCGCCGCGTTTGAGCGAGCGAGCAGGGTATGAAGATAGGCTCGAAAATCACCATCGTGCAGGATGGTGGACACCTCGGCCTGTCGCCGGACCTGCATATGTTCCGCGTCTGAGGCATCGATCCATCCGAGTTTGGCCCACCAATCAATATCACGTCCTGCGGCGAAACCGCCAATCGTTGGCGTATCATGGGTGGCAAAACAAGACAGGACCTGTTCGGGACCTTCCAGGGGGTCCCGAAACCCGCCGTGATCATCCCGCTCATATTGCAGCACAGAGTACCCATAGAACCCATGCGCGCGCATCGTGCCGCGAAACCCATCGGGCACCAGCCCAAGGTCTTCGCCAATCACAAGGCAATTATGCCGCTCCGCTTCGATTTTGATCACCGCCAAGACCGCCTCAAACGGCTGGCGGATGTATGCGCCAAGGCTGCCATCATCGGGCAGCCAAAAACTGCGATTCAGGCCTAATACGTGATCTATCCGAATGACCCCGGCATGGCGCATCGTTTGGGACAGGATACGGCGCAACGGTGCATATCGCTGTGCCTTAAGCTTGGGTGGTGCAAAGGCGGCCAGGTCCCAATTTTGCCCTTCAGGACTGAGGTGGTCGGGGGGTGCCCCAACTGAGACGCCTTGTGCGATGGCGTCCCGTTCACACCAACTTTCTGCGCCATCGCGGCGCGGTCCGACCGCGAGATCAAGGTAAAGACCAAGCGGCATTCCCGACTGCGCCGCGCGTCTTTGTGCGCCGCCAAGCTGAGTGTCGGCGACCCATTGCAACCACATGTGAAATTCAAGCCGTTCCTGGGGCGGCTCAGCGAAATCTTCGGGCCAGTGACGCCAATCGGTCCCAAATAGTTCACTTAAGACTTCGAACTGCGCGAATTTTTGTAATTCAGCGCCGCCGGTTGTCACAAAGCGAGAAAATGCCTCTTGGGCATCTGGGGTCGCATTAGTTTGAAACCTGAC
>TARA_R110002110_G_scaffold12617_2_pt1 | contig 12886 bp, 18 predicted proteins | sample TARA_R110002110 | Tara Oceans TARA_R110002110 (sample SAMEA4397330) | marine metagenome | biome: Polar Biome; feature: [SRF] surface water layer (ENVO:00010504); material: water (ENVO:00002006), including particulate matter (ENVO:01000060) such as... | depth 5 m
ATCAAGAGAAAGAAGAGAACAGATGTGGTTGGCGTATAGAGATAGACCAAAAATGCTTAAAAGAGATAGGGAACACCCCCAAACCACTCTCGCTGCGCATCGCGCCAAAGCGACAGGCATGGAGGCTGAGATGCGTTCCGATGACATCGACCGTATGCTCCACAGAGGGAGGGGAGAGCCCAAGCCCCCAAAAGACCATCCTTTCCTGACACCAAGGAGCGGGTCTGATCCCGACAACCCTGCGGCCTATGGGGGCGTTGCGGCAGAGTACAAGCGAGATCGGGATCTAGCCACACGAGACCGTCTGAAGGCTGATGCGGAGAGAACGCAAACCTCAATTGGTCGGAGTCCTAGAGGAGAACCAATAAAAAGGAAAAAGACACCGACGAAGCCTGGACTAGTAGGAAGTGTAAAAAAAGTATTAAGTAGGATAGTTGGAAGATGAACACATACGAAAAAATTTATAATATGCTGACAGAAGCAGAGGGTGATAAGCCAGGGACGGAGGATCCTTTTAGTGATTTATGGAATCAACAGGCAACAGCAGGGCGACGACTCCTCCCGCGCAGACCCAAGAGAGCGCCACAAACAACAGCAGGGGCAACTAGAAGCCCTTCAGGGCAAAAAGCATCTAAGAAAACAAGTGGAGCGGCTCGAAGAGGGAAAATAAAGAAAGCAAAAGATACTGCTCGCAAGCTGACTAGCCTCATGGCTGCCCGCCGTGCTAGAAGACAAGCAAGAGTCAGCCAATAAAGAGGAACTTATGAACTCCTACGAAAGAATTTTTGAAGCTTTAATTAGTGAAATTGGGGATACTGCCCCTGGAAGAAGCTTTATTCAAGCCGCGATTCGTAAGAGACAGGGACAAATAAAAACTCTTAAGTCTGCAAATGTCCCTGCTAGAGACACACATCACGGAGAGGCTCAAGTTAAAAGAGTGCAAGCAAGATTAGGTCCACAACCAGCTAATCCTCTTGATGATGCAAAGCCATTAAAGCCTGGAAAATCAAGAAGAGTAAAGGCAGCAAATGCGGCTGAGAAACCTTCGGATGCAGGTGATGACGCAGAAGAAAGAAAAGAAATCAAAACAGATACTTATTCCGATACTGAGGCTCTTCCACGCGAGAAGCGACCTGGAGGGATGCCAGTGGGTCGTATGATGAGAGGTGCTCTTAGCAAAGCCAGCAAGCAGGGTTGGCCTAGAGGACGGAGACCAAAGCTATAAATAATGAAAAAGTTTATCTTAGTAAGCCTACTCCTTTTTCTTACTAGTTGCAGTACTATTAAACACGCTGTTGGGGGTGCGATAGGAGGAGGAGCGGTAGCAGCATTTATACCTGAGCCAGCAGCAGTCGCAGCAGGTGCCGCAGGGGGAGTGATGGTTTCCGAGATGCTTATGCCCTCCGCAAGTCCAGCAGCAATAGTTGGACAAGTAGTAGGTGCAGGACCAGTCCAAGGAACAACGGCTTCTGCATTACACGAAACAGGTGGACTGATTAAAACATTAGGTTACTGGTATTTAATCTTGTTTGTATTTCTTCCACTATTTACTAAGAAGGGTAGGACTTGGTTTAAGAAGTTAGGATCAATTCATAATACTGTTTCTCAAGAAGATATTGATGCTAGAGATGATGATCAAGATAAGCGTATGAATAGTATAGAAGAGATGTTAAATTCTATACAAGAAAAAGAATCAAAAAAATAAAAAAAATAATCTCTAAAACACTCTTAACCCATCTAAATAATGTAGATTCTTAATAAGAACATTTTTCAGGAGACCCAACTATGGCATTAACACGAACACCAGCACCCGTTCAATATGGGACCGCACTTCCAGCCCCTACTGCGAGTATTTACGCAAGCGGAACTAGTCCCGCATCAGGCATTGACGGATCAGGGGCTTATTGCTCCGCAATGCATATTAGAGAACAACAAATGTTCTACACCTACAAAAGAGTCCCAATGGGATCTATCAACTGGGCACCTTCAGATGTTTCACTTACAGGTATAAACATCGGAGGTACAATTAACAAAACAGCTTTAATTGTACAGGCACAGGCTGCGGTGGCGTCTTACATTGTTTCTGGTGAATGTTGGACGACCTCCGCGTTTACAGTACCACAAAGATTCACAGTTCAATCAATTTCGGGGGTTGAAGGACACCAATACGGACAAGTATCCGCAGGTTGCTTCGGACCTGGGGGCGATGTATTTAACCAAGCTTCGGCTATGTTCTACTCTAGAAAGCCTACTTGGTGGGTTTCCTCAATGTCAGGCTCTGGTTGGGAAGATACCTTAACCTTCGCACCCGAGATTCGGGAGATTTACAACTTCGCAATTGTTGATGGTAGTGCAGACGCTAATTGCGGGAGTCCAACCTACCCACAAGCACAACCTGGATCACAGTGGACGGGGTATAACTTCTTATGTTTAGGAACAAACATTGGGCCTAACACTGATTCCTTGTGTGGTTTAAAATTAGTCGAGTGGATTAACCCCCTAGCTGATAAGTTGGGTGGTTATCGAACAAACCAAGATAACACAACGGATGTACAGATTGTAACGGATACCATCGGTGCGGCTATAAGAGATGGTGGTTGGGTAAACAATAACAACTTCACTTCCCCAAGCTCACACTACAACCCAGATTATCACACCTGGAGTTAATTGATTAAATAACTTTACCGTCTAACCTATATAATTAGGATAGACGGTAAATTTATGTCTATACAAATTATGCCAGCAGTAACTAGAAAAGGAGATCAAGATATCATTCATTGTGACATACCTTATCGAGAAGGCGCGTCTACTAATGTTTTTGCGAATGGTGAAGGCATATCTAGAGAAGGTGATCTTAACAGTCCACACGGTACTCCTGCTCTTCTTTGTGGACCCCATCAGGCACCAATTACTTTAGGCAGTACAACGGTATTTGTTAATGGTAAGGGGTGTGGTAGGGTAGGTGATTTAATCACCCTCTGTACTATAGTTGCACAAGGATCACCCAATGTTAATGCAGGACCACCTATAATATGACAGTAATAAAAAAAAGATTTATGATACCTAGAACAGCGCACTGCTGAAAAGGGGCATAATTTCTTCGTGAAAGAAAAAAAGTATTCCACTTGTACTCAGTGTCCCTAAATAGAAAAGGGGAGAGAACAGGAGAGGATTATGGCCGATAAACCAATGATTAATGATAAAGGATATATTGATGTGAACTCTGCTCTGAAGCTAAAAGAGGCTGAAGGTAGAGTTGAAGTAGACAAGATGAACGCTGAATCTGACGCTAAATTTAGAGAGCTATTAATTCGGGAAAGCGCAAAAGAAACAGCGTCAAAACACTTAGCAAAATTTGCTGGATTGTATTTACTAATCTTAGTTCTCGCCTTCATCGGTTCAATAGGTTTTATTCCCGAAACTAGTATTGCAGTTGTTGCTGGTTTAATCACGCTTGTCGTGACAAATTTATCGACAATTCTCAAGGGAATTGTTGAGAATGGACAAAATAAAGAAGAGAGGCTTCGTGGAGAAGCTAAGAAAAAAGGAATATTATAATGAATCCATTGTGGGGACTGTTTTTCAAAGACAGATATAGAACACCCTTTTCGGTGTACAAGATGAGTGTAGCAGAGGTTGTATTTTTAGGGGCTCTTATTTTTGGTATAGGCTTTGGAGTTGTGAAAGGAGGTAGATGGATCGCTGATTCTCTTCTCTCTATAAGTGAAAACACGGAAGGAAATTAATATGAATTGGCAAAATAAAGTTTATGACAAACTATGTGAGAACAAATTCGTTCCCGTGGTAGGGGGAGGCACTCCAACGAAGCCTAGGAAACCACCCACTTCTATGAAAGTTGTTACTGATACTTCTGGGAAGAAATGGGTAGTTCGTAAAGATGCAGATGGTAAAGTGATTAGTAGAACACCTGCACAACCATTACCAAAAAAGAGATCATGAACTGGCAAGATAAAATTTTAGAACAAATCGTAGAGTCTAAGAAAAAGAAGAAGACTGAGGGTTCTACTATCGACCAGGAAATTACTTCAAGTATTGAAAAATTAAGATCTCTGGGGGGGCTTACTGAGCCAGGAGTAAAGCCTGCGCGGACCCCTGAAATTGCAGACCTAAAAGCTCACATAGTTAAATTAACAGACAAGTCTGCTGGTGCGACGAGAGCTACGGGCAAGAGTTAGGGAGATGCTTTCCAAAAATACTTATAAAAGCTTCTCTATTCTTATGCCAAGAATCTCTTCCTGCAATTTCCCCACCTGATTCATGTCTGATATGAATTGGTAGGGTGTAATTTTTCATATTTTTTAAGTGGGCTTGGAAGGTATAAAAAATATCATAAAAATCCCAAAGACCTGGAAATTTAGTTGGTTTTTTTGTTTGAATTGATCTAAGGGTCCTTTTCTTAGCAGCTAGAAAAACACCATCCATTACAACAACTTGTCCTAAATCTCCAAAATATGTTGGATACATTGTCTCTATATCATTTCCATGCATAACATAACCACTTAGTTTTCCTGAAGACCAAACCTGTTTATCCCACCATATTGCAGAATCTACTAAAATTTTTGCTCCTGCTACTCCAACAAAACCAGTATCAACTTTTGATAGCTTTTCTTTTAGAAGATGGGTAAATACTTCTGGGCGAGTTAATATTTCTATATCATCATGACAAAGGATTATTATATCATCCAAATCCGCATCCAAGGAATCTATGCCTGAATCATATGCCTCAAAAATAGACTTTTGGTTTGTAAGTAATTTTGTTTGTATATTACAACTTTCAAAGTACTTTAATAGATTAGTGGTTGTAGAGGATAGATTCTCATCCCGAGTACAGGTTAAGGAATAGATATTCATGGAAAATGAAGTATTAGAAGAGTTTAAGAGGTGTAAAGTGGACCCTGCCCACTTTATGTGCAAGTATGTTAAGGTTACCCACCCTGTTCGAGGCTTGGTCCCCTTTAAATTATACCCCTTTCAAGAACGAATTGTAGGAGAACTTCAAAATAATAGATTTAATATTTTAAGAAAATTCAGGCAGGCTGGGTGTACAACTATAGCCTCAGCATACGCCCTGTGGTTGGCAGTCTTTAAACGTGATCAAGCTATAATTATTCTTTCTAAAGGTGATACAGAAGCTACTGAAGTTTTGGATAGAATTAAAGTTATGTATGAAGAACTTCCATCTTTTATGAAACCAGGAATCTCAGAAGACAATAAGCACACGCTAAAATTAAATAATAGATCTATTATTAAATCCAGACCTTCAGGAAAACAGTCGGGAAGATCTCTTGCTGGGTCTTTTCTTATTATTGACGAAGGTGCCTTCATAGAATCTATTGATACTATTTGGGCTGCTGTTTACCCAATCATATCTACGGGAGGTAGAGCGTTTATTCTTTCCACAGTAAATGGTTTAGGTAATTGGTTTTATGAAACTTATAGTAGGGCTGTAGAGAAAGCAAACTCCTTCAATGCTATTGATATTAGATGGAAAGAACACCCTGAATATTTCAGGTCCTTGGGGTTTGAGGATATTTACGAGGAGATGTCTCAACGGAAACCTCCCCTTAATGTCGATGACTGGGAGAGTATTACTAAATCAAATATGCCCAGAAAACAATGGCTTCAGGAGTATGAATGCGAGTTTCTCGGCACGGGTGATACATTTGTCGATGGTGCCGTACTGGCTAATTTAGCGGAAAATATCGACAAAAATTACTATACAAAGCATAATAATAGAATGCGCGTTTGGAAAGAACCTGAACCTTTTTATGATTATATTATTGGTGTTGATACCGCACTAGGGAGGGATCGAGATTATTCAGCAGCACAAGTAATAAATCTATACAATGGAGAGGTTGTAGCAGAGTTTTATAGTAATAAAACACCTATCAATGATTTTGCAACTATTTTGAATAAAGAGGGTATGTATTACAATACCGCTAATATTGTCGTAGAAAGAAATACTGTTGGAAACCATGTCCTAGATCTTTTATATAATGACCATGAATATGAGAACTTATGGCATGATGATAATGGACTACCTGGATTTCAAGTAACTGTAAAAAATAGAGATGTTATTTTATCTGAATTAGAAGAGGCGATTCGAACGAATGTTTTAAAAATTAACTCTCAACGCACTTTAAATGAACTAAATACTTTTGTAATAAATAGTTCTGGAAAGATAACCGCCGATAGAGGTAGGCACGATGACCTAATTATGAGTTTATCCCTAGCTAACCATATTTTAAAGTCCACAAGAGACAATTCATTAGTTGAATATGTTAAAGAAACTGCTTTTAAAGATGATAAATTTAATAAAGATAAATATAAAGTGCCTTTAATATCTTTTGGGGGACCGCAAGTTGAGGATTTAACATGGCTGACGAAGTAAAAACCAAATTAAACGAGGATGGTGGACAATCCACTTGGGCTAACTATAAATCTAGAGGCCCTTATTTTTACCCCAGAGGGGCTTTAGGGAAATTCTTTGCTAGATTTTTCGCTACACCAGCACAGCAGGCAGTATCAACGGAATTTAACGACCCTGATAATAGTCTCCTGGGGGATACAAAACTCCCTAGTTCAGACGTTAAAAGTACTGATAAGGGGTTAGCTTTCACTCTAAATAGGACTACTCCTGTTTACTCCGAGATTGAAAGAAGTAGAAGAACTCGATATAAGGAATATGAGAAGATGGATGAGCACCCTGAGGTGGGTGCTGCTTTTGATATTTATTCTGACGATTGTACTCAAAGAGATACTAGCGATAGGCGTTGGAGCGTAAAATCAGATAGTCCAGGAGTTGTTTCTGAGGTAGAAAGGCTTTTTAAAACAATAGAACTTGATAGATTGTATTATGATATTTGCAGAAATACGGTAAAGTTTGGTGATTGTTTTATTGAGTCTATTGCCGATGTGAATAACCCAGATGCCGGAATACAAAAGATTAAGGTACTAAATCCAAATTTTATTCTTCGCGTCGAGGATGATTATGGTTATCTAAAAACCTTCCTCCAACAGATCCCAGACTCTGGAAAAAGTGATTATGCTCAAGGAGGTGCCTTTGATATTGATCAAACAGGAACAAAAAACTCTAAATTTATTGAATTGGATAAGAATCAAATAGTTCACTTCCGTTTATTTACATCTGATCCTAAATTCTACCCATACGGGAAATCAATTGCTGCTTACGGAGTCCAAACCTTCAGATCTTTGCGTTTAATGGAAGATGCAATGCTTATTTATAGACTAGCGAGAGCACCAGAGAGAAGAATCTTTTATATTGATGTAGGTAACCTACCATCTAGCAAAGCGGAAATGTTTATCGAGCGGGTTAAAGAGAAATTTAAAAAAGAGAAATACCAACGGGGTAACGGTGTGGATGCTCGGTACAACCCTCTTTCAGCAGACGAAGATTATTTTGTCCCAATTAAAGGAAACCAAGGAACCCGAATTGAGACTCTTCCTGGGGCTACAAATCTTGGAGAGGTGACGGACGTATCCTATTTTAGAGATAAACTTTTAGCGGCTCTTAAAGTTCCACGCGATTACATAGTGGAAACAAAAGATAAGGCACCAGATAGAAAAGCTAATCTATCTGAATTGGATGTTAAATTCGCTAGAGCCGTTGCACGGGTACAGCATGATATTGAAGTAGGCTTAGAAATTTTAGTTAAACGTCATCTTGTAATGAAGAACTTTCCTTTAAGTTTAATCAAGGATTTAAGAATCCAACTACCAGATCCTTCTGATAGGTTTACAAAAAGAAGATTAGAGATTGATCAAGCTCGTTTAGCGATAGTTCAAACTGTTACTCAGACTCAACTATTTCCAAAAGACTATATCTATAAAGAGTACTATGATATGAGTGAGGGCGAGATTTCATTGCTAAAAGAAAAAATAAAACAGGAAGCAGAAGAGGCCGCGTATCAACAGCAGGAACTTAACCAAATATCTCCAGGGGCTGGGGATTTACCGCAAGGTAACACTCCTGGGGGGTTAGATTCAACACCTACGCAACAGGGGAAACCAAACGAGGAGTTTTCTTCTTTAATTGATTATAGAGAAAAAGTTAAAAAGACACAGGGGTATAGGGTAGATGAACAAAAAACTTGGAAAAGAATTTTAAGAAAAATTAAAGAATCTTAAAATTTTATGTAAATGATTGCTATATATAAATTTAGCACCTAGGAGTAATGAAAAACATGTTTGATCATATTTTTGAGAATAGAGACAAGAAAGTAACCAATATAATTAAGTTATCTGATTATTTGGGTAGATCTTTACGAGAGAATGTAGAAGTTTTTTCGATTGATGATAGTGAGCAAAAGGTAACATTTATCACGGAAAGCGGTTATATTATTGCGGCTGATTATGATTTTAATAATACCGTTGCGTTAAGGAATATACAAATAGAAACTGATGATTTGTTTGAAGACAATATTCAATTTGATGAGTTTGTAGATTATAAAATATCGAATTTTATTCAAAATATTTTTGAAGAGGACTTTGCTGAAGCAGACACAAGCTTTAACAAAGTTCTTCAATTATGGGAAAGTAGAGTTAAGTTTTCTTCAATAAAGAATAAGCTTTACGAGAAATCCCAAAAATTTAATGGAACTAATAGAATTATTGAATCTGAAGAGTTTCAAAAAGTAGTACAAATCGCGCCTCAGTTAGTGGATTTTTTAACTGAAAACGATAATTTAATTAATATTCCAGAAATAAAAAATATGGTACGGCTATCTTCTGCTGTATCTCATGCCTTCGATCTTCCTAAACTCTCTTATGATGATCTAAAGGAATCTTCTTATGTGATTCCTAGCAATATAAATCATAATATTTATGAAATGATATGTAAACAGGAATTGATTAGAAAGGAACTAGTTGAGTCTAAAAATAATTTCAACCTTGTTTGGTTAAACAATGACAAGATTTCTAATCTAGCTTCTTTGGTTTATGAGGCTGATGAGAAACTAATTGTACAAGCTTTAGTCGAAGCGGTTGTAGAAGTTCCTTATTTCTCCTTAGCCACTAAGAAGCAAATAAATGAGACTCTTACAAGTAACCTAGAATTAAATAGTTCAGTAAAAGTAAGTCTTAAGGAAATTAAAGCCTTTAGTAGTTATCTCTTTGAAATAAAAAAACCTCTTAAAGAGGTTTTTCTTTCTATGCTAAATGAGAAATATGGAATCAGTGTACAAAATCTAAAAGACATCCCTACATTTAAAAGCCTTTTAAATACTCAGGTTTTAATCTTTGAGTCTTTATCGAAACTTAGTCCAAAGGGTACTGTGCAAAAGGATATTCTTTCCGAAGTAGCAAAGATGCTAAAAACACGTAACGGAGTAGAATCAATTGATGTTAATAGATTTATTGAACTTCTTTTTGAAAAAGCGGGATATACCGATGTTTTGGAGGGTGCTTTAGTTGAAAACCTAACAATTAAAGAAACATTCTCATCAATTGATTCCGTTGAGGAGTTGGTAAATATTATTTTGGAAAAGAAGAAGAAGAACTCCAAGAGGAAAAAAGGGAAGGAAGAAGAGGGGGACGAGCAACCAACCCCTTCCGATGAAATACAACCCAACAATAATCAACAGGCTGATGAAGTTCAGCTTGACGATGAACCTAGGGTTGATGAAAAAGAAGAAGAAAAGGAGGAGTCAGATACCGCAGTTGAAGATCCTCCACAAGAAGAAGAAGAAGAGAAAAAGGAAAAAACTCCTACTTCTGATGAAATCATGAAAGAGTTCAAAAGCTTTGAGGATATTCTGAAATCAATAGATTTTGAGAGTTTAATGCCTGATGAAGAAAGAGAAGAAGAGCATGAAGAAGAAGTAGAAAAGGAGCAAGAAGTAGAAAAGGAGGAGGAGGGTGAAGCGTGAGTGATCTCAGAGAAACAATCCTTCCAGTCTGCAAGCTAGTTGAAGTAAAGCGTATTGCTGGGGCAGCAGGGGCTGGAAATGGGGCAGGTGGTTCTAATGCGTCTTCCTTTGATTTGGTAAACACTGCGCTTACTGTAGAGTCTATCGCCATTTCTGACGCAGACTGCTCATTAGGCACTTCATCCTTCACCGCATCAGGAGGTTTCTTAGCGGGTTGGCCTGTTGCAGCTTCTTGTACTTTTGAGGTCAATACTGTACGACTTGATACAAACACAAATAAAACTACTGTTAGAGTGACTAATGGTGGAGCTTATGATGCAAACGGTGGTGCTTCTGGGGTTGATTGTTCAACAGTAATGCCTACAGGTACTTCGGGCGTATTTACAGTAACCATGTCTAAAGCAGAAGTTGAAGTTCCTTACGTTTCCGTAGTTGATTTAAGTGGATCTAAAGGATTCTTTAGGGTTCAACCCTCTTCAGGTACAGGAACAGCATTATATCTATCCGCTTTTGATCACGGACCTACATCATCGGTAATCGTATCAAGTATGGGTGTTTCTGGCACTACGTCAGGGATTCCTGGTGTTATTGCCCAAGGAGGTGGTACGGCTACACTTACTTTACAGCCAAGTCAGAAAATTAGTGCGATTGCAATTGAAAACGAAACTGACGTAGTTGAGGGGCTGTTTGCTATAAATTACGGTGTAGTTAAACGGGCTAATGCCTTACGGGATCAACAATTACCTGATGCTAGATGAGTATAGTAAATTTAACGACTATCGCCCCTGTATCGTCTAAGGGGTTTTCTGGCAGATCAGGCATTGGTAGGACTAAATCCTCCCATATTCAAGCTTCTATAACTTTTTTTAATAGTAAGACTCCTGCATTTAAGGTAACAGCCGATAGAGGACCTTATCGAGGAAGAAAAGGTAATTTTTTAAAGTTTGGGGTTTATCGTCAAGCAGGGGTTAGATATATTCTAACTTGTTTTGAGTTTGATGGAGATAAAAATGATGGTACAGTGAGTACCGCAGGTGTCGCTGAAGGAGCCACAACCGCAGCGGGGATTGTATCAAAGATTAATAGTTCTAATTTAGGGAATTTTGTTACTGCGACCTTACTTAACAATGCAACTAACATAGACTATACGGGGGCTACAGGCGTAGCGGCTGGGGACGCTATCCCGATGACGGGAGGAAGAAGTCGTGGCAGATAAAATACCCGTAAAATTTAATTATGACGGAACCACCCCATCTGCTTTAGGCGAGTTTACCAGTGAAGATACCGTACCAGTTTTGAATGGAGGTACAGGAGTATCTTCTTTAGATTTATTAGGATTATCTCTATCATCAATTGATGTTTCCTCTGCGTCAGTATCTGCTACAAAGCTTATTTCTCCTACTATTGAGTTTGGGTCACTTTCAGGAGGAGCTATTGTAGGAGCAACCGTCTCTTCTACACTAATTAATTCTCCTACTATTACGGGAGCTAGTGTTTCGGCTACAGTAGTATCAGGGGTTAATTTTTATACACCTGATGCAGGTGCATTTAATTGTATGGGGGATGATGGAGTGTCTTTTCTTATGAAGCGCGAAAACGGCGCGACTTACGAAAATTTAATTAAGTCTAATGAAGGAACCATTACAATTCAGTCTGAAGACGATATTCATTTTTTATCTAATACAGGTGAAAAATTTATGAGATTAAACGAATCAGGAGGGGATGGAGAAGTTGAGCTATACTATAACAATGTATTAATCTTAGAGACAACATCTAAGGGATTAACAATCACTGGGGCAGTAGAGGGACCAACAAGTGTATCAGCTACTGCCGTCTCTGGGGTTACATTTAATGGAATGTCCTACCCTCCCCCATTCGCATACGCTCAACTTACAGGAGACGGAACCGCAGAGGATGGTGAACAAAATGTTGGCATTGGGGCTGCTATTACTGATGTAGTATCAGATAGTAACTACCTGGATTGGGATGACACAAATAAGTATTTTAATGTTAGCGCAACAGGAACCTATGAATTCACTCTTAAATTAATAACAACGGTTGGGGGTACTTCCAACATAACAATTAAACTTAAAAAGAATGCTGTTATTCTGAATACCGTAGTTTCACGGATTCATTCTAGTATTGATCCTACGGAAACAACTTTAACCGCAGTATTTAACGCAGTTGCTACAGATACTGTAAGTGCAACCACCACTGATGATAATACTGATGAAATCACCGTTATTTCGGGAACAACAATGATACTTAAAAGACTTAATTAATGACTACACAAGATAAAAAATATGTACTCTCAAAGGAGACTTTAATGCCCCTGGGCATGGTAATTGCCCTCTGTGGAGGTGTGGTCTGGATCAGTAGTCAGCTTACTAATATTAATTATAAGCTTGATATGCTAGAAGAGAAGTTGGAAGACAACTGGACTAGACGGGATATGGAGAATTGGGGATTAAAATTGAAAATGGAGAACCCCGAGATATCAATTCCAACACTAAAAAACTAATCCATCATATGATGTTGTTTTAATAGCCTAATTACCCTGTCAGAGTATTGTTCCACAAAGGTATTTAAGGATGTTTGAATATTCTGAAGAGTTTTTAATCCTTCTGGCGAGAGATCGCCCTTTTTAGAAAAATTTTGAAGCTCTTTTGTTATTTCTCGAACTTTTTGTTGGTCATTCTCCGTTAATTTGGATAGTTTTTTATTAATTTCGTGGTATGTTTTCATATTATTTTAATTTCATGGCCCTCTGCCTTATAGTGCTTCTCTCTTTCTAAAGAATGATCAACTAAGTACTTCTCCTGATCGAAAAAATCATAAATATATACTTTTTCTTTTGATTCGTGCCGTCTAAGAGCCCTGCCTAACGCTTGCAGGGTAGCAATTTCCGATTTCATGCCTCTGGCGTTTATAAAGTGGGTGATTTCTTCAATGTTAATCCCTGTTTGGAGGATTTTAGT
>TARA_R110002110_G_scaffold29521_2_pt1 | contig 12883 bp, 8 predicted proteins | sample TARA_R110002110 | Tara Oceans TARA_R110002110 (sample SAMEA4397330) | marine metagenome | biome: Polar Biome; feature: [SRF] surface water layer (ENVO:00010504); material: water (ENVO:00002006), including particulate matter (ENVO:01000060) such as... | depth 5 m
TTTTCCCGCTCGCTCTCTAGGGATCGCTTCAATGTTCCCAGGAAAACAGTCTGATAATACCCAGATGGCGACATCTACCCTTACAGGTCAAGCTGCTGTTCATGCAAGAAAAGATTTTCCTGGGGTTAAGGAATTTAGATTTAGGGGCCTTCAGATTAGATCTTTGGACAATGCCAAGGTTCACATAAAGAAGAAACAGACCAACTACAGGCGTACTCTTGAGAGGCTTTTTCTGGAACCTTTAGCGAAACTGGCTGGGGAAATGGTCGGGCCTCCACCCAAGGGTGCGGGATTCGCACACGATGAACTCAGCAAAATTACCCCTAAAACAAGAACGGCGCGATATGATCCCGACATATTTACTAGTTCTGTGCAGGGTGGCCTTTTTGAGGCTGCTATAAGATTATTTACTAAGGGGGTTTCTGGAATTCCAGAATTTAAAAGCCATAGCACGGAACAGGCTCCATTTGATTTTGAAGAGACGGGTCTGGCTAACGAGCATTTCAAGAAGGCGTTTGGCTTTGGTGGCTCACTAAGAAAGGCTGATGCAAAAAGATCGGCCACCGCCGAAGCTGTAAGAACGATTATTCCCAAGGCTTTAAACGACGTTGAGACGCGCACGAGAATGAAACGGTTTTTTAATAACCGTAGAAGCAAGGGCGCAAGGGGTAGTGGAAAGCGGGCGCCTGTGGGTGGCTACATGGGTAGGGCCGCTGACGGCTATATCCCCAATTTTGCCGCTGCTGGAGCTTTAGAAGAATCCGTTGCCAGAGAAGAAGCTGCTGGGGTGCCAATTAATCAAATAAGAATAAACCAAGACGCCTCCCTCCGAAATTCTGGTAACCCCAAGGGGCTTGCTGTGACCAATATGCGCGATGAGCCTACTGGCTCGATCCATGCGGCTGGGGGATATGTTCCGAATTTTCAAAGTAGAGGTTCGTTTGTATCGTCTCCTATGGGCGGCAAGGACTTCGCTGCGTCTATGAATAAAAATGCCCAAGCCGTCGATAAGAATACTAGAGCAACTGGGGGTGGAACCGATAAGATGTTTGCCCTTATGATTGCTTCATCTTTTCTGGCGGGTTCATTTAGTGAAAGTAAGAGTAAGTTTGGGGTGGTAATGGAGTCGTTTACGAAGGGCTTAATGAATGCGACCCTGGCTCTTACCGCCATGTCCATGTTGAAGCCAACAGGCACGGGTGGGGTTGCAAAGACGGGTCGGGCAGCAATGGGTTTGGCGGCTACCCTATTCATAGTTAAATCTGGAGCGGAAGTCCTTAATCAAGCTTTTGGGAACTCAACCGATAAATTGATAAACCTTGATGTGGCCGCTGAGAGATTAGCAAAGTCTTCACTAAACGCAGCCCTAAAGTTAGATATGCTTGATGCACGGGGACGAGGAGGGGCTGGGCAGGATGCGAAAGCGGTAACACATGCGGCTCTTATGAGGGGTACTGAAAACAGGGGGACTTTAGCGAAGACGGGTGATTTTCTTGGAGACTTCGTACGGGGTAATTGGGGAACTGACAACTTGCAGGGAACCAACGTTTTTGAGGGCAGAGATGATGAACAAATTAAGGCGGTCGTGGCGGCGGCGACGGCGGCGCAAGGGCGAGGCGGCAATCTGATGGAGGTAAGGAAGATAATAGCGGATCTAGCCCCCAAGAACAGGGACGCGAAATTTACCGACAATGACTTTAATGCTATGATTGACGCGATCAGTAATGTCGGCGCGGATTTGGACTTGGACAAGATCAAGACAACGTTTGATCCCCTCATAGAGAGTCTTGGAGGTGTTGTGAGAGTTACCCAACTGCTGGACGCGGGTCCGATGGCGAGTGGACCAAAACCCTTCGGGTTTGATGAACTTCCCGCACATGAGAGAGGTAAATTTAGCTCCGACGCTATGGGACTAGTGGGAAAAACAGCAGACGTTGGACGCCCCGCTGGTTTCGGGTTTAAAGGAGCGCAACGCGCTCTTAAATTTTACATAGCTTCACTTAAAGAAGCTGAAAATGCAGAGGAGGATTTGGAGGATAAGACAAGGAAACGACTCGCCACCACACAAGCGTTGAGCGATGTTAGTGTAGCGGGGACAGAATTACAGGCGCGTTTAAACGTCGTTGAAGCGGCGGAAACCGAATTAGCAATAATGAAAGCTCTGGGTACCTCCACCGCAGAGCAAATACAAAGGCAGGAAAGAATTGTCGCTCTTCGAAACGTCGATAAAAAGGATTTAGTGGGTACTGCTGCGGCGTTGGCGAAGGTGGCTAAATTAACTAAAGAGGTTACTGCTGATAAAGACCAAGCTGCCAAAGCCGCAGAAACAATAAAGAACCTAACCTTTGAGCAGGTTGACACAGAGAAGGAGAGAGGGGAAATGGCAACCTTAATCGCAGAACAGATGGGCGTTACTGACACGACGATACAAAGCCAAGTAAAGCACATCTTAGAAGCTCTAGAGGCAAGTAAGAAGTTGACGGAGGCAGATAGAATAAACCTTGATATCCTAAGAGATCAAAATAATGAAATACGGGAACGAGGTAGATTAGCGGAGGCTGAAGCCGCCAGTTCTCTTACGCGAAGTAGAGCCTTCGACAAAACCTTTACCGCTAGAGAAGGTTTACGCAGGTTGGACTTGGAGGGCGCCAAAGCAGAAATAGGTGCTGATCTTATTGGCCCCAGCGAAAGAGACCGTCGTGCTAGAGCGGCGGCACAAAGGGGAGTTGACAGGGCGCAATTCCAACGAGACGAGGGGCGCGTTAACTTGGCGGACTCGCAACGGGGGCAGCTTAAGTCTTTTATTTCGGGAAATCAGCCCCTTAACGCACAGCGGAGGGCGCAACTGCTCGGGATACAGACTGATCCAGACACCCCTTTCTTTCAAAAAAGACTGCGAGAAGACTCCTTAACGCTCTCGGGGAGCAAAGCCATTACACCCGAGGAAATCGTCGCCTCATTTAAAGATTCGAAAGAAATTGTTGCCGCCTTAAGGGAGGCTTCCAAGGGTACGCCCACGCACCTTAAAGAGAACTTGCTGAATTTTGCCCTAGAGCTTGAAAATGGAACTAAGGATTTTGACGCAGCTTCGCTAAGCGTTCTTGAGATGGCAAAAGCGGCAAGGGATGCCACAGATGGTTTGGGTAAGATTAAGTCCATTAGCGTATTGGCCGAAGAGAAAGCCAGACAGATGAAGGAGGGTGTCCCAGGTGCGACATTGGACATGGAGTTAACCTCCGATCCTTTTGCAAGGGCTAAAAAAGGGATTGCGATAAGCAATACCAAAGAGATGGCTGATCTCATTGAGAAGCAGGATTTTGCAGCGGTGAGACAGTTGCAACAGGCCAATGAAATGAGGTATGTCATGATTGATGGTGCCAGTCAATTCGCGGACAAATTGGGATCAGCTATGTCACAGGCCATCCGTGATGGTGGTAGTTTTGGGGATGCCTTAAAGAGTGCTGGTCGAACTTTCTTGGATTATATTTCCGACGCCATGTTTAAGATGGCGGCACAACAGATGGTCGGGGGTCTCATGGGTAGTGGTGGCGGCGGAATACTTAAAAGTCTTTTCGGCGGCGGTGGTATGGCGTCTGGTGGTCCAGTTACTGGAGGATCAGGAAGAAGAGACGACGTTCCCGCTATGTTAACAGGCGGTGAGTTCGTTATGAGGAAGAGGGCCGTTGATCAACACGGCGTCGGCTTTATGAACCAGTTGAATGAGGGCCGCGTTCAAGGCTTTGCTAATGGGGGCGCGGTCATGAATCAGCGCGACATATTAGATCCAGCATTTTCTGGAAAGGCAATAAGCGGTAAGCGCAATTTAATGGGCTTTGCTAAACAGGGTGTTACGTCGGGTAGTAGAGACTTTATGAGGGGTGGTGGAGGTGCCGATGGCGCGTTTGGTGCCGTTGCACTTCAACCTGGGAGCATTCGTGGAACCCAGTTCCAACGGCGCACTGATCGGGTCGCACAGGGTAGGACTGAAGCCAGAACAAATGCTTTAAATCTATATTTCCAACAGTTGGACAGTGAAAAGAGCCGCCAAGAGCAGTGGGACGCGGAACAACAGCGTCTGCTGGAGCAAAGAATTAGAGAGGAAGAGGAGGCGCGAAAACTAAAAGAGCAGGAACGATTGCAAAGAGAAGCAGAAAGAAAGGCAAAGAAAAGCCGAATTTGGGGCTACATCGGAGGCGCGTTAGGCTTTATGGTGGGCGGTCCTATGGGCTACGCGGTTGGCTCCACGCTTGGAAGCACCGCAAGCGGTATGGCTACAGGAGGAAGAGTTCCACACAAGGGGGGCGTCGGCCATTACTTCGGGGGCGGAATGGTTACATCGCTCTTGGGCATGGGAATTTTTGACGGGCAAATGTCGGTAGGCAAGAGCGGGTTGAGCATTTTATCTAAAGCGGGCTATATTGATCGTGGTCCAGAAGGAGGAATGAAAGGTGCTAAGTGGGGAAAAGCGGCGGGTAAGCGCAGGGGTAAAGCATTTGGCGAAGGGGATGCAGCGAAGGCTTGGGGAATGATGCCAACGAAGCGAAAGAAGAAGGGCGGTCTCTTGGGCGGTATCATTGGGCATATGATGGAGCAAAATCCTGACTGGCTTGAGGAGCGGCGGGAGAAGCAGGGGCGCAGAGAAGAAATTTTGAAACGTTATTATGGGGAGCGATTTGGTGGGTCTGCGATTCTTCAGCGGGGGGGGTTTGGGTCACTGAGGGGTCGAGTCGGAGGTAGAGCCTCGGGAGGAAGCGTCCCCTATGCCGCAGGAGTGGATACCGTTCCCTCCATGTTATCGGGCGGCGAATTCGTTATGAATGCCGCAGCCACCCAGAGAATAGGTGAAGGTAATCTTGCCGCGCTTAATAGTGGTGCGGGTGGAGCAAGCGGTGGCGCTGATGGCCTGATTGTCGAAAAGCTACAAGAGCTTATTAATGTTTCAGAAGGGGGGAGGGGCGATATCAATATCACCGTTAACTCCGATGGAACAGAAAATACAAAGGGGGGTGGCGGAGCTTCACAGAGCGCCATGTCATTGGCTGCTAGAATACGGGATTCCGTAACAGAAATTCTTGAACAAGAAAAACGATTGGGTGGCACTCTTAGGACAGCATAATGTTTGGCGCAAGATTAAATTATGATTGTGACTTCTTTGTTTCAGGACAGCGCCTCTCTGGAATACAAAGTGTCGAGGTGGGCTATGCCAACTCGGCGGTAACGACAAAACCCCTTGGTTACGCTCAGGGGACAACCACCATAGGTGGCCCGACCCAACAGACCGTTTCCTTAAGTAGGCATTTAATATATGACGACCCCATTGCCACCTATACGGGTAATGTTAATATGTCGGGAAGTATTGAGTATGACGGTATTTCTTACGGGTTTCAAAGCGGCTATCTTCAAAACTACTCCCTAAACTGTGCGGTGGGCGCAGTTCCTCAAACAGCTACTAACATTGTTGTTTATGATGAGATGAGAAGCGGGTATAGCGCTTCGGGAAGCGTGGCTCATCCAGCCATTCATATTCCCAGTCAAGGATCAATAAGCATAACCTCTGACTGGTCCACCACTAATAGGGTTATTGGCATAGATTATTCGGTAACGTGTAATCGTAAACCGTATTATACCATAGGTTCAGAAACCCCCGTCTCCGTAGCGCTACTTCCACCTATAGAGGTTACAGCAAGCGTACAAGTTGATGTGGATGAAGCGTATATGTCAAGTGGTTATTCTTTTTTGGGGGACGACAAAGAAAACAAAACAGTAATTTTGCAGATTGACGGGAGGGATGGGACTGCTTTGTCGGCGTTGTCGGTTCCCAATGCATCGCTGGTGAGTGAGCGTTTAAGCGCATCGGCTGATGGATCTTTAACTTTAACACAGGAATATGTGGGGCATTCATCATGAGCGAAGATCTGTTTTATAACCGCGATAGAAACATTCAGGGGATTACCGCAGAAGTTCACCTTTCTGGGTTAGAGCTTACCCCTGTTTACGGTTCGCAAGCCTCTTTTCAGGCTCAAAATTACGGTTATGAAACCGATGACTTTTATTTCAACATGATACCCCTTTCGCTTAATAGCCTTAATGCGACATTCTCTTTGGGTTACTCTTTAAGTGAAACAAATGCCCAAAAATTAGCCAACTTCTTTGAGAGTAAATCAGGGTCAGTTGCTATGGAATTTAATCCAGACAACTCAGGAATTTACCGAAAGGTATCGGGCGTCTGCCCTTCTTATGGCGTAGATTTTGTTAATAATCAAAATGTGAAGGTTGAGGGAGAGCTTGTTTGCAATACCGCCCCCACGTTAATGAACTGGTCGGGCCAAACATTCACCAATGCCACGGGGTCTGACTGGGAGGGGGGTAAGGCTTACGGAAAATACGACATCGTTTATACAGGTGTGAGTTCCAATAAGTTGAATAACTTTTATTACTGCGCGACGGGTCATACTTCAAGCGTGGCAAACGGACCAACAGGAGCCTCAACCGTTTGGTCACAAGCCTTTTTCTTTGAGCCTGATGTAAGTCAAAGTATGTCGGTTGAACTTAAAAGTGATAAGTTGGAGTATAAAAATTCATTTATTCAAAGATTCAACACCAATACTAATATTGCCACCTTTCCAGTTGAGTATAGATTTACGGATATAAGCGATCATCAATTGAAAGCCATGCTGCACTTTTTAGAAAATAAAGGCGGTTATCGTAGATTTAGACATCAGATCCCCGCATTATACAATAGGCCGAAAGTGTATTTTTGCCCACAGTGGACACACACATGGAAATATTATAACTCGAACGACTTAACGGTTTCTTTTTCGGAAGATCCCTTGGGTGTAATCCCAACAGGAACATAAAATGGCTACAAACGCTTTCAGAAGTAATAATTGTTTCGTCGCCTGTGAAGAGCTTACAGGTATAGATGCTTTTTATACTGGAGTAACGACAGGCTCAATAATGTCGGTTATTCAAGGATCATCCCTTGACGTTTCTCTTGAGCATATTACTTCCAAACAATTAGGATCTCGCCACTATTCCTTAGATTCCCTAAACAGACAACCCGATGTAGGTTTGTCTCTTAGATATATCCCGAGTTACCCTTACTTTAATGAGGGTTTTGTCAATTTGGCCGATTTAAATAGTGGTCCCACTGACACAATCATTTCTCGGGCGGCTCTTTCGGGCTTCGAGAGTGCTTCTAGAAATTTTTATATTTTTACTAGACCCGAAGAGGGCTATGATGCTTTAACTGGCTTTGCGGTTGGCGACGACCTGAACTTTAGTGGTTATCAATGCGCTTCAGTGGGAAATTGTTATTTAACAAACTATTCTCTTTCATATGCTGTTGGGGGGCTTCCTTCGGTGCAAGCCGATTTCATTGGTTGCAATATGCAGTATGAAGAGGTAACAGGAACGAAGGTGGATTCTCCAGCGATTAATCTCGCAAGCGGTAATGCGAATCAGGTAGGGGAATTGACTTTATCTGGGCTTCGGGAATTTACTTCCGTTCCAGTAATTATGAATCCTGCTGACACGGGTAGTTTGATAACCCTTCAAAATTTACAAGTGGGGGGACAACCCTTGGCGGGAGGGCATCTTTTGCAGTCCGTCGAGCTAGATCTGAATATACCACGTCTCGCGTCTTATGGTCTCGGGAGCGATTATGTTTACGATAGGAAAATGATCCTTCCCGCCCTCGGATCTCTAAGCGTTTCTTCGCTGGTGTCAGGTTGGGGGTCGGGGGTTGTGAGTGGCGTTCTCGGCTCCGAGTCTGGTTATGATTTGGATTTGACGCTCGCGGCAAGCGGTAAGTCGCTTACCTATAAAATTCAAGACGCAAAGCTACAATCTTATAGCTATGGGATGGAAGTAAATGATCTGATGTCTTTTCAAGCCTCCTTTCAGTTTGAAGTGTCCCCAAACCCAGGAGGTTTGCAAATATCAGGAAATACACAGGAATCTTTGGCTGGATACGCGACAGAACAAATTGATGAGCATTTTGATGAGTCGATGGATATAGCCACGAATGGGAAAATGCTAGTGGACTTCACCGACCCTAATGGAACTCTAGAAGGAGGGGGATATGGTGCGGCTCGCACTAGCACCTTTTGGGCCAAGAATATTGATTTTACTGCGGTAAGCGTCTGGAACAATAGGGGATATGGGGGTTCAGCAGATTACAGAATGAGGGGTGCAACCGCTGTTACGAAAAGACACATAGTGATGGCTAAACATTTTCTCTTAAGCGCCAGTGACAAGTTGTGGTTTGTGACGGCAGATGGAACTTGGATTGAGAGAACGGTGTCCCAAGTAGCTTCTGATGGGTCTACGGATATTTCAGTTGGCCTTTTAGACTCAGACTTACCCTCGACTATAACGCCAGTCAACGTTGTTCCCTCCAACTTTGAAACTTATTTTGATAGAGACTCTGCTGGCTCCATAGGCGTAAACGATAGGCCAATAGTTATGGGCTTCGATCATGAAAAGAAAGGTTTATTATTCCAACTAACAAGAGCCGCGAATGCGGGAAATAACGTTACTTACTTTGACGGCGCTCTAGTTCCCTCTCCGTATGACGATATGGCAGAGGATCTAGCAAGTGGAGATTCTGGGAATCCTCTCTTTATCATTATAGAAGGAAAGCCTGTTATAATTACATCTTTTTATACAACGAGTTCCTCACCAGCTTACAATAAATATATTTCTACTATTAATACACTTATTGCATCAGTTGATTCATCGGAGGGGATAACCACAGGATATACCCTAACTGAAAAAAACTTATCCCACCTAAACTTAAGGAGATATCCTCCTTTTTAATCGTAATCTATTTTAATATTTTTGCCCTCGTAACCCTTCTCTCTTATTTCCTTGGGGTGTTTTGCGCCTCCCCTCTTTTTTGAATAATCATCGAAATATTTCTGTTTAACTGGATCAGTTCCGCCCCTTTGAGCGGCCCTTTTTTCACTCAGTTCTTTTGACATATCCATCATATCCCCCATCGAACCTTTTTTGTTTGCAGTGGCATCTATAAAGTGTCGATTATTAAAGGGGTCTATCTCACTGTCCACGGAAGCGTTAGGTGCTAGAAATACCCTATCCCACTTAACACCACCCTTCTCGTAAACGTGTTCGTCGTTCATACCCTGAAAAACCTCTTCATGTTCTTCACTATCAGGGTGTTTATAAACGTAAATAGGCATAAAGCATTATAAAGAAAAGAGGGGGTATTTCTACCCCCTCTTTAATATGTCGCCGCAGGGTCTGATTTACTACAGGCTAATGGCGGTATAGGGGAGCCGCCACTAAACACTGATCATGGCCTTTCACACCCCTTGAGCGTCACTTGATTTCAACCTGCCTACCTTCTGAAACAGTCTTCTTTGGAAGGGTTAATTTAAGAAGTCCGTATTTGAGTTCCGCAGTAATGTGATCTTCGGAGACTAGGCTATTTAAATAGAGTTTAAATTCCCTTTTGCGCTCTTTATTTTTTGCGGCAACCGTTACGGTATCATCGGCAATTCGAATTGTAATGTCTTTTTTACAGAATCCCGCGAGTTCGATCTCGGAGGTGTAAACGTCCCCCGACTCCTTAATGCGGGAGTTTTCAGTTGGGGTAATTCTATGAATGTCGTTAAACAATGTATCAATTAGTGTATTCATGTTTTATATTATAGCAGGAATCGTGCCAAATTTCAATCTTTAAAAATCTTTGATAGAATGGTGTCTACAGTATTTGCGTAGGTAAACTTTTCCGCTAACTTTTGTCCCTCCGTGTTAATTTGTCCCGCTTTTTCTTCGGCCTTACCCATGGCCCAGAGGGCTTCTTCCTCTGTCCAAGTGTGAAAGGTTCCTTGGTTGAAGTCGGCGCCTTCATGAAAAAAGACCCCATCTACCGATGTCATTTCTCCCGATGGCTCCAAAAGAATGGAATTTTTATCAGTAGCCCAATCTTTATGCGATGTGGCATTTAGCACCACGCTCCATTTACCCAAACAGGTTGCATTAAAGGCGGGGAGATTCCAGCCCTCGCCACCAGAAAGACCCGTAAGATCAATATCAATGGCATTAAGAAGCTCATTTACTTCAGAATTCTTTTGCAAATGGGGTAAAAAATTAATATTTGTATAATGCTGGCCCTCCAAGGCGTTGGTTATAACGCCCCTCATTTGCTCTTCGTTGAAAAACGGGTTATTAATACAACAAGAAAGCTGATATTTGTTATCGTTTCCGTAGCGCTTAGCCCAGGTTTTAATGATTTTTCCAGTATGCTTGCGGTGTTCAAATTTACCCATTAAACCAAAATGGGTAGTGTCCTTTAGGTAGGGCTTGTTGGTTGGCCCGAAATCCTCATCGAAGCCAAGGGGGGCAAACTCCACATTTTCAGCGCCGAGACGAGCAAAGTGATCTCTTGCTGCGGAGGAACAAAAAAATGTTGTATCTTGAGCTTCCGCTAATTTAATCTCTATTGTGGTGGGCTGATTACACTCGTAAAAGGTAAGCAGATGCTGGTTTTTATTCTTACGGTTTTCGCTGCCATTCAAATGCCAAATTTTTAAACAGGGAATATCTTGTTTAAGATAATTAAACCTGTTGTTTACAGCATCTTGCAGGTAGACTTGAAGCTCCTCAGGGGGTTGATAGGCATCAAGGTCAGTGTTACCTATGGGGAAGACGCCAATATCAACCCCCTGTTTGTGGAGTTCTCGGATAACATTATAACTAACATTACCTAAACTCAAACGATTGAGTGGAGCTTCAACCAGTAATTTCATTAAAAGGGAACTTCCTCAGTGGTGGTGGTTGCTGATTCGGATTCTGCATCGTCGGACTTTTTGGAGTTGTTCAAAAACTGAAGATCCTTACCCCTGATGTGATACTTGCTGAAGGTTTTACCTTCCTTTTCCCAACTTGACATGCACAATTCACCTTGAACAATGAATTCCCTACCCTTGGTGAGGTATTTTTCAACAATCTCGGCGGTTTTATCCCAGTATTCCACATCAATAAAACATTTAGTTTTAGCGTTACTGGAGGAGATACCAACCCGAAGGTTAGCAACCTTCTTTCCTGTGGGCGTAGTCCTGACCTCAGGGTCTTTTACTAAGTATGCGGCGGCGGTAATAGAGTTATACATATTTTGTTTGTATTTTTATTTTATTTATGAAACGATTATGGATGTTAATGCAACCTTGGATGCTCATATTTAGCTTTTCAGCGATTACCCTCCAAGGTGTGAGCTTATTATTAGGCCCGTTATATCTTATGTCAATAATTTTTTTCACTCTTGTATCTTTTTCTTTTTCTAGATACTTTTTAAACAAAGAAAAAGCTTCCTCTTTGTCGATTTGAGGGATAAAACTGTCACAAGAAGGCTCTAGATAATTATCAGTGTCATCAATAAAGAATTCCTTTGTTCTCTTCTTCTTGTTTAAGAGGTTAAGACACTTCCACTTGGTTTGATTGGCCAAGTGTGTGGAGAATTTTGTTTTCCGCATCGGGTCATAACTCAAAGCAGAAGAGTAGATGGTGGAATCCTTGTCTTCTCCCAAATCCACTTTTTCCAATTTGTTTTGTGGGTGAGACATAAATTGATTTACCATAGTGTGGTAAATCCCCGAATGGCGATTAATTAATTCAAGAAGACTGCGTTCATCGTTTTCCTCCTTGATTTTAGAAATGAGACTTAGATCACTTTGCACAGAACTCATCTTAAACCCTTTGTTTCCTTTTTCCATTAAAATTTTAAAACCCGTTTCCGATATATATATTATAATATAATTATAATACGTTTACGCTTTAGTATAACGTAATACTTTATCTATTACGTTATAGGTTAAGAGGCGTTTTTTGAACCGTTTCACGGTATTATATGCCCCGAATCCATTCCGTCAACTTATTTTTTTTTGGGAATTTTCCGTTGACGGTTGTCATCATTCCCCCTATGGTGTAAAACTGTCTGAGTTATGATTTTTGAAGAGCAATTAGCACGGAAGCCCGACCATTATCCATGGGCGCAGGATTTTATTGAGGTAATGCATAATGGGTTCTGGACGGACAAGGAATTTAGTTTTAGCAGTGATATTCAGGACTTCAATGTGAACTTAAATGATAGTGAGAGGGAAATGATTATCCGCACCCTTTCTGCCATCGGGCAGATTGAGATTGCTGTAAAAAAATTCTGGAGCAAGCTTGGCGACAATCTTCCCCACCCCAGTTTAACGGATTTGGGTTATGTTATGGCGAACACGGAAGTGATCCACAATAACGCTTACGAGCGCCTCCTGACCATTCTGGGGCTAGAGGATATTTTTGAAGAGAACCTTAAGCTGGACTTCATCGAGGGCCGTGTGCGCTATCTGAGGAAGTATAACCACAAGTTTTACAAGGACTCCAAAAAGCAGTATGTGTATGCTCTTATTCTGTTTACCCTTTTCGTGGAAAACGTTTCTCTCTTTAGCCAGTTCTATGTGATCAATTGGTTTAATCGTTATCGAAACGTTTTGAAGGATACGGGACAGCAGGTAAAGTATACCCGCAATGAGGAAAATATTCACGCTCTTGCTGGGATTAAAATTATAAACACCATTCGAAGCGAGCATCCCGAACTTTTTGATGAAGAATTGGAGCAAAGGATTGCCTCTGAGTCTCAAGCGGCCTTCATAGCAGAAAGCAATATTGTGGATTGGATGGTGAATGGATTTAATGAAAAAGGGCTGAGCGCAAAGATCTTAAAAGAGTTCATAAAGAATAGGATAAATGATTCTCTTGAAAAAATAGGTTTTGCATCCGCGTTTGATGTTGACACTTCAGCGCTGGAAGATACAATGTGGTTTGAGGAGGAATTAATGGGCAATAATGCCACTGATTTTTTCCATTCTCG
>TARA_R110002110_G_C13467681_1_pt1 | contig 12863 bp, 16 predicted proteins | sample TARA_R110002110 | Tara Oceans TARA_R110002110 (sample SAMEA4397330) | marine metagenome | biome: Polar Biome; feature: [SRF] surface water layer (ENVO:00010504); material: water (ENVO:00002006), including particulate matter (ENVO:01000060) such as... | depth 5 m
CTGCTCGATCGTGTCTTCATAAACTGTAACGCGGGGAAGCGCGGGGGCGGTGGTCGGTTTTGGGCTTTTGCTGCTTTGGACCGGCGCAACGTAAAAATCAGAGGGCAAAGACGGCGGTGGGGGAGCTAAGGCGGGGGCTTTTTTCCGTAGCAGGAAAAATGCCGCGGCGGCTATAGCGATCAGATACCCAGCGTTTTTCATGTCATACAACCTTCATGCTTGTGCGGCCTTGCAGCGCGGGAATCAACGCGGACCACGGCGGCCCATACTGATTACCGGTGGCCCACATGGTCCCGGCGTAGTTTCCATAGTAGGCCCCGAGAAACTCGGTGGGTTCCTGCTGCTCCAGGCTGATCGTTTGGGTCTGCGCGCCTGCGTAACTCATACCGGATTCTACTGAACCCGTGGCCCATAGGGGGACATAGGAAAACGACGGCTTGAGCTGTTGCACCTGCGCGGCGAGCTGGCGCGTTGCTGTCCATCGTTTGGCTCGCGTGTTGGGGGACGTCGCAAATACCATACGCTCAAGGCCGTCCCACTGGGCGAGCCATTCAGGAGTGAGGACCGGTCCCCAAACGTGAGACACGTTCATCATAGGCGTAATGTGAATGCGGATTCCCGGCGCAACGGATTTAAAAGCTTTATTAAATGCCATAGCCGTCGCGCGAAGGTGAGCTGTGGACGCGTGCGGTTTACCAGCTGAGTCCATGCGGCCCTTGAGCCATTGCCTTTCACAGTTGCAACTGTACGCTTTGACCTTGTGAAATAGCGCGGATTCCGCGGCGCGTGCGCCTTCAATGGCGGCGCTTTCTGGGGTCAGTAGATAATGGAAGCCGTGGCCAGATACAGGCACGCCAGCGGCGCGCGCTTCTCGCATATAATCGTCAATCCATCCGCCGTTTGACTGCGCGCCGTTGGATTTGTTGCGGTAACCTGTTCCCTGTTTCCCGTCTGTGATCTTAACGCTTGTTGCACTGTATAGGCGCAACGTTGAAAGCGCGTTCCCCGCGGCGTAAGCGCTCTTGATTCCGCTTGGGGTGATCCACGCGATCACCTGCGGCCCTGTTGAGCTCCTGCGACGAAACCACGAAAGCGCCTTGCTACCTGTGGCGACGATGAACGCCAGCGCGCCTAATAGAATTGGGATCCACAGTCTCACGAGTTGCGATCACTCATCGAGACAAGCGCACGCTCGCGCGTGTCTTCAGGCCCTAGCATGTAGGATCCAAACGTCGGCGGCTGGTGAGTCTCGTTGGTAATGTCGGGGTGATAGAGGCCCGGCGCGACCATTCCACCCATGGCAATCGCGATGGTATCAGGAGCTGCGCCAATATTTGTGCACGTCACCGTGAGACCCGCGCCCGGCGTGGCTGGGAGCTGCGCGTTGAACGTAAGGGTAGTTACGCCTCCTTGCCGCCCGGTTCCTACGGCTCCGTTTTTGATCGGCTGGAAAGTTAGATCAACGGTCATTGTCCAATTGGCTACGATGGTGCCCACCTGGGCGGCAACCATTGCGTTAATCTGATCAAACCCAGGTGATCGGCTCTTCTCGTCGAGGTAGGGAAGAGACGGAAGAGGTACCGTGAATATCTGCGCGGCGCCCGCTGCAACAACAACGGCGGCTTGTGCAAACGTCGAGACCGGTGATCGTGAGGCCATGGCAGATCCCTACGCGGTGGTTAGGGAGTCGGCCCGATAGGCATCAATGAACACTGTGCCCCGATAGGTATTGGCGGCGCTGAGGCTAGTAAACGAAACGGTGATAGTATCGCCCTGTCGCACTAGAAACGGGCGCGCATAGCCGTGCATCGCCTGATTCGTCAGGGGAAGCGTTGAGCTCGTGGACGTCGTTTCACCGAATACGGGACCAATAAGGCCCTGCATGGACCAGATCTGAAAACCTGCGATGTCAATCCGGCTGCACCATCCATCCGTTACTTGGGCGGCGGTTGCAGCTGCGACATTCAACACGGTTGGATAGACGCCACAAACCCAGGAATCAACCGGCATGGTGATTGTCAGGTTAGTGGTAGCGGCTGGCAGTACCGGCACGGTGTTAATAACCGTGATGGGAAGTCCCGCGCCCGCTTTCGTCCAGTTGACAACCGCGTTGACTAGGCTTGAGAAAAGGCGGTTAAATTTGTCGGTCATGCGTTCTGCCATGGCGTGAGCTCCTGCGAGATACTCGCGCGCGGTCCGGGCAGGGGACCACGCGCGAGGAGTGCCCGTCTAATTGTGGAGGGCTGCTAGCCCATGATCGCAGTCTGCGACCATCCATAAAAACGAGCCTGCACCGAGAAGAGCTGCACGCCGATCGGGGCGGCGGTAATCGTGCGCTCGCATGTGATCGTCATATTCAAGGTGGTGTCGTTGGGGATCTCCAGCTGATAATCCTGCACGACCTCTGCGCCGTTAGCGTGCTGTCCGCTGTTGCCCTGTCCGACACTCGCGGCGATGTTCCCCGACTGGTTGAAATAACCGGCGGCAGGCCACATGTCGAGCGTGCCTAAGCGCTGCACGTCCTGGGCTCCGAGCTGAAGACTCACCGAGCAGTTTGCAAGGATCGCGTCAGTGTATGCGTTGAGAATGTCCGACTGGATCAAAATCTCTGGGGTAGCGCCCCCCGTGGAGAATGGCGCGACCGTAAACCCAAGACCCCACGTAGTGAACGCCTCGTTAGTCAATCGCGATTGACTGGTGAGGTTAGTGTCTGCAGCGGTCACTGCTCCAATAACGGGATCAGCGTTACCGATCGGGACGTTGAATAGTCGGATCGTTGATCCCGCTGCGATAACGCCACCAACCGGGAGGAACCCGCCCGTGGAATACAGCATTCCGTTGCGCTGACGCGCGATTCCGTCCTTGGAATTAGCCGAACACGCCTGTGCTACGGCGGCCTCCATGACGGGACCAGAATTTACGAGATTCTGTAAAACGGCCTTAGCCTGAACGCTATTAACACCGCCAACTGCGCGAAGTCCCTGTGAGGGTCCGAAACGAGCCATGATTAATCCTCCATCGAAAAGACAAGACCGCCGACATGGAGATCATCATTATAAGAGTAGCCACTAGGCCCCGACATGGAACCGTAATGGGAAGGGTTGGCGAATACGAGACCCGCCGTTTGCGTGGGATCTACAATCCCGCCGGGGTCCACGACATCGGCCTTAGCCTCTGAAGCCAAGCGTTCAGCCATTCGGCCCGCTGCGTAGGAAACCATACCGCGTGAAATATTCTTCATTGCGGGAGTCTTTCCAAACATTGCGAGCGCAACGCCAAGACCGGCAGAGACGATCTCAAGAGGTACTTGTGCCAGAAAAGCAGGCTTTGAGTCCTCCAGATACGCGGTGACGGCTCCGGCGGTGGCTCCGCCGATCGCGGAGGTGCCGAGGTCTTTCATATCGGCGCTAGAGAGTCCCGCTTTTGGGTTGCTCTTGCGGCGGCGTGGTGCGGGATTCGCTTTTGCTCGCGACGGTGCGCGGCGCGCGGGCGTCTTGGATTTTGTCTTGCGCTTTGATGCAGCCATTTTTTTAGCCTTCCGCTTTACCGGGTTGATCGCGATTGTTCGCATGGTGGTGTGTCCTTGTCTGCTTGTCAATCTCTAACACTAGATGTTGTGGCTTGGCTAGGGGCTCGAGGTACGCGCCCCACTATATATAGGGATCGACAAGGGTTTCGCTTATCGCGCGCATGCCTCGCATTTTACGCTCCGCTGCGCATATAGGTACCGGCAAGGGTCTCGCCCTCTGCGCGCATTCTTCGCATTTCACGTTCCGCGGCGCGCTTGGCGGCTTTTTGTGTCTTGTGCGCGGTGAAGTAGTGATCTGCCTCGTCTCCGTCGAGGGTGTATCCCCATGCAACCGCGATATATTTGGTGCCTTTGGGCAGCTCCTGTCCGTGCTCTTGCTCGTATTTGGCCGCCGCGCGTGCGGTGAGAGGGTATTTCCTCGGCTCGTAGCGATACACGATCGCCGAGGTATCGCCCGCGTCGATTCGGGATAGCGTTCCAACGGTGGAGTCTTTCTTACGGTGCCATCTTCCGTCTGCTTTAGTGACAGGATTAGCGATCGGCTGCCCTGGCACGTTGCGTTGGATCTGCGGACCTAATAGCCCGTGAGATCCGTTCGTCACGCCTGGAAAGGAATAGTCGCCGGGATAGTTGGGCGCGGCGGCGAGCGCGCCCGCGTTGACCTGGGGGAGACCGTAGGGGCTTCCTCCTGGCCCTGCCATTGCTAGGAAACCGGCGTTGACAACGGGGCTGTCCGGGTTGATCCGATCAGTAGCAACCGGGTTGGATCGCCGCGCTTGTCCTTTTATGCGTCGCCAGTGGTGGCGTTCTGCGTCGGTTGTTGCGGCTAGCTCAAGCTGTCTTGCTGCGTTTGCGCTAACCGGGTTAGACCTATATTCCGCATCCCAGAGGAATCGGTATTTTCGGGCGAGATAGGCCCCAAGGGCGGCCTCAAATTGATGAGGGCTCTGCGCATAGAGCTCCAACAAATGAGCCTCGTGATCTTCTCTCATTCCCTCGCGTTGATCTGCGTCGTAAAGGCTGATCGCCCCATACATTCTAGGGGTATCGCGGGGGGGTCGAGTGCTTAGGGCGGCTAGCGAGTGCAAAAGGGGGGCGCTGAAGGGCGGCCACATAAGGTTACCAAAATGGCTTGTGGGGTTTTTCTTTGTCACTTGGCTTTCCCTTTGCTCTATGTCGTCTTGTTTCGGCGCTGCGTGGTGGTCCTGGCGCATGGGCATGATTACGTGAATCTCGCCATCAGCGCGGGAGACTTGAATAGGGCTGTAAGGATCTCCAACGAGCCCGATCTCTACAACTGAAGAGCTCCCCGCTAGTGCGCGCTTTAGATACGCCGGGTCGATCGAATAAGACTCTTCCTGTTTATAGTCGCCATCGCCACCCGCTCCGATCAGGTGATAAACAGAAGAGAGCCTTCGTATAGGCCACGTCGCGTGGGTAATTGTAGGGACGATCTTCATGGGCTGGTCTTGGGAGAGCTCAATCAAGATCCTGCCCTTGTGTTCCTTGTGCCTATATTGGCGATTAGTGGCGGCCTCTTCCTCTTTTATGAGAGCCAACAAGGAGCGAAGGGCGGACGCCTCAAACGTGGCAAATTTCACCGGGGAGGGCATCACCTGCGAGACGTCTGGCCAGTTTTGACCATCCTCTGGACTGCTTAGGTTGTTCTTATTTTGGACAAATTCAACATCGACGGAATCAGCGAGAGGAAGAAGGGACAGAGTATGTCCGTCGGTTGTGGCGGTGTAGCGCATGTTGTCTGGAACGTGCTTGAGCTCGTCAGATAGGAACACCTTTCCCAGGGCTATATCACGCCGGTTTTTGTCACGGCTTGCCAGTGCACTAACCCGTTTTCCTAGCTCCGTTAGATCGGAATATAGAAGAGGCTCGACCGTAAAGTATGCTTCCGGTCTATGAGTCCTCACGGCTTCTAGCGCGGCATCCTTGGCGCGCTCTAGCTTAGCGGCGGCTCGCTCGTCTTTATCATCAACATATTTTGCCCATTGTTGATCCTTGTATCCGTCGAGCTCTTGTTCCCACGGGTTGTCTCTTCTCATGTTGCCTGCCCCGTCTACTATGCCCACGTCAGCCACATGATAGTTGCCGCCGACTAGGTGTAATGAGTTGCGAGCATCCACCATTAGATCCGGGCGAGCGTTGCCCTTGAATGTGTGCTCGTATAGCTCGGTATCGCCTTGAAGGGTGCCAGTGTAGGTGATCGCATGGACCGGCCCCAGTTCCGATAGGATCCCTTCGGGCGCGTATACGTCAACCTCTCGCGCGCTTGTGGCCTGGTGAAGCGTGCGCGCTTCCCATTCTTCGATTGCTTGGGGATCGACCTCGCGCACATATTGTAAACGCTCTTCGTTTGTCATCGTCGTTTCGTGATGAAGCCATAGAGGAAAAACGCGCCCGCGCCATATAGCGCCCACTTGGGGACGCCAAACGCGGTGCCGGTGAGAAAGCCGAATGGGCTTTCTAGGGCGTCGGCCTCGTCGATTGCCTCGATTATTTTTTCGTAGGCGGCGTGACTGCTGAGGGTGCCGGGATCCTGAACAACCCCGAAACCCTCTCCACCCTTCGCGGCAATGTGCGCGGCTAACGCTTTCGCGGCAATCGCGCGGGATTGTTTTCTTTGTTCGGGTGTCATCTCTGCAACGTCTTGCTTGATGATTTGTTCAGCTGCGTAGAGCGCGCATGACTGAACGTCCTTGAGCGTCGCTGTTGGGATCTGCTTTTTTTCCTTTAGAAAATCGGCGTTGTTGTGCGGCTCGCCTGCCATTTGCTTAGCGGTTGCAGGAAACCCATTAAAGAGGAGCTGATCATAGGTCCCTTGGCAGAATTGTTGCGAGGGCTGAGCCATTACTTTGCTTCCATGGATTTACCAAGCGCGAAGCCTGCGCCCGCGCCGATAGGACCGCCCGCGAATAGCCCGAGGCCGGCTAGGATCCACGGCAACGGCGATGCCTTCGCGGCGATCGGCCCGACTGGCGGCGCTACTTGAGCTGCGAGCTCTGCCCGTAGAGCGTCAGCCAGGGGGACGGGGTTTGTTTGGTTCCATGTCGAGGGATCCGAACCACAAGCAATGACAATTCTGTCCGTTTTGTATTGGGTGATGTTGCGAAGCTGGCGCGTGATCGTCTTTGTGGATCCCGGCTCGCACGCTAAATAATCCTGCACGGCCCCGGCGACGTCCTCAGCGTTTACCGCTAGTTTTGAGTCCTGGTGGGCGTCGAAGTCTAGCCCCCATTGCTCAGCTGTGCGATCTGCTTGCTTGTCAACCTTTCCGCGTTCGTCACCGTGAGAGTAGAAGGGAGGCACATAGATAGGGAGCGGCGCGGCCTTGCCCCCCATAAGCCCGAACGACGGCGGCAAGATGCCCATTTTTAGTTTCGCGGCCTTGGTTTTCTTCTCGTTGGCTTTCTTGGCTGCATCAGCAAGCACAAGCATTTTTTCGATGCTTTTTCCGTAGTTTTCACCGTGCAAGCGCGAGAGCTGAAAAATAGCTTTGTGCGCTTCTGCTGGAGACTCCTTAGAAATTCCTAAAACATCGAAAGACATCGCAGCGGCGAGGGCGGCGATCGGGACAGAGACCGCGGACGGGTCAACCTTCTTCGTCTTTTTAGCCCATGCCAAAAACGCGGATGGTCCGTCCAGAAAAGCAAAGAGCGTTCTTGCTTGAATGCCTGCTTTCTTTGCTTGGATCTTCAACCATTTGCCGTAATGGGTCGCAACCCACGCGGGGACAACGGCCTTGACGTCTTTTTTGACAAATTCTTTGAGCTTTTCTTTTTCGTCTTCGGGGGGAAGGTTGAAGCCTCCGTACGGGGGGCTCAAATTTTCGCAACGCACTATTTCATTTGCGAGCTGTTGCCACTGCTCTTCCCCGGCTGCGTATTTTCGGTTAGTCCACGCATAAGCCATAGACTTAAGGGACGGCGAACACGTGGCGGTAGGTAGTTTCAGGGAGTTTGTTGCTTTGTTCCATCCGTCGCCTGCGTGCTGTTCGTCCTGGGGGATCGGAACGTCTGCGAGATCATAAAAAAACCCATATTTGACTTCTGGGGGGATCGGCTTGCCTGGGTCATCGTCATATTGCCCTTGAGAAAGGCGCACGCGCATCAGGTTAATGCTTTTAAATCCCGCGGGGGCCTTGCTGTCCGGCCACATTTTCAACGCCACGTTGCGCGGCTGGTCGGTATTGCTCGTTTTGAAAAGGTTAGGCGCGTTGGGGTCTTTTTTTACGGTTCCGAATTTCAAGAGCTTGCCCCCTTTCTTGAGCTGAGGAATAGCGCGGCGGTGGCGATTCCGGCGGCAATGATTCCCCAAGGAATAGAAGAGGCACCCTTATAGAACCCGCCCGCGCCCTGCTGGATTTGCGGCGCTGCTTTCGCGGCGTAGGCTTTTGCGAAGGTTCCCGCGGTTGCGGACATTTGCGTGCGAGCTCCTGAGATCTGAGGCCACGAAGCGTATGGTGGGAGTGATCCCAGTCCCTGAGCGGCCAAGGCTATCGCATAGGCGCTAACATAATCCCCGGCGGCGGCGGCGGCCTTGGCTTCCTTTAAAAGCGCATTCATCGCGGCTTTGTACTTGGCGTTGCGCTGCTTGTGCCGGTGCTCGCCTGGGTATAAGGCTTTTTCAACGGCGTCTGAAATTGCGTTCCATGCGGTATTTGCTGCGTTTTCTGCAAAGGCTAGAGCCTTGTCAACAATGGCCTGGGTTTTGTCTTCAATGCCTCGCACCTGGGGGCTCATTCTTGCGCGCATGTTTCGCCTTATGTTGTGGGTCGATCCCTGCAGGCCAGATATCAACACAATATGTAGTGTATTGCTAGGTTCGTTCTACGCGAGGACCGCGATGGGATCATAGGCGCTGATCGTGGCGTTGATCACTTCGTAAGGCGGATTCCCTCCTGGGGGATCTGCACCGGGGGAAGGGTCCACGTTCAGCCATTGCCGGTTATAGTAAGCCTGCGTCCATATATGGCGCGGCTTCCCGTCGTCGTCATAGCCTAGCGCCCACCTAACCGGCAGGCGAGCTGCAATCAGGAGCGCGGCGGTGGCAAGCGCGAGATCGTTGCAGTCTCCCACGGGCGCTTGAAGCAATCGAGGAAGAGAGGCGACCACCTGGGGCCATTCGTCATGGAATCGGATATCACGGCGCGCCCATTGCCAAACGGCCCACGGCGCCGGGGAAGGATCGTTTGCGAGGATCAAGCGCAATAGGAAGTGTGTTTCAGGATCCCCCGTCGCCCTCGCTGCTAGGCGGCGCATCGTTGTGATCAGCGGCTCCACCTCCTTCATGCGTTTCGCTTTGTGCCATTTTTGCGGCAATGAGTCCCCCAACTGTTGCGATTACCTCTTCGAGCATCTTATTACCTTCTGGCTCGCCCTGGGGCATCATATTATTGAGCGCGGCGAGCTGTTCAAGCTGTGCAAGGGGATCTTGCAGCTGCGCGAGACGATCGCTTTGTCGCTCGCTCTTGTCTCGCTCGCTCATTAGGAGCTGAAGTAAAACGTTTTCGCTCATGCCCTGCGCCGGTTGGACCGGATTAGGACGGGCGGCGGCCTTTGCGATCTCGTGAATGTCCCGGCGCATCTCGCGGAGCTCGCTTTTCAGCTGGTCAATCTCATATTGGCTTGAATTGTTCGGTCCGTTTCGTATCATACCGGGCATGTTTGTTACCTTAGATGTTGTGAGAGGCGCTTTTGATCATAATTCAGCGGCGCCGCGGCTCCAAGACTTAGCCGGATTATTAGGTTACGTCTATTGCCGCGGACACGGGTGGGCAGACAGGACCTCTATCGCGTCTGCAATTGATCAGATCCAGGCGTTAGACGAGGTTGATCCCGTTTTAGGTCCGGCGCTTTTGCGCTTGCTGACTGTTTGCAAGCGTGAGCGCGGCGGCGGCTGGTCCGTTGCAGACGTTGATAGGATGCAATGGTACCGGCGCCAGGTTGATACGTGGGACCGGGCGTGCGTCCCCTCCAGGGGGATCACTTGGCCTGGGGGATCTGCCTGGATCGATCTACGGATTACCCACATGAGAGCTGAGGGCATGACGGTTGGGGAGATTTCCGGGCTGCTGGGGATCTCCCGGCGCGCCGTTCGGGGGCGCGTCCGGCGGCTCAGTGTCGATCTGGGGTGGCTTGTCCTCTCTCCCTGCGTGGCGCTTCGTTTGGGCGAGTAGTGCGCGCCCGGCGATAGCGAGAACGGTGATCGCGATCTCTGTGATCCCCGGCGGCAACTGAACGCCTGTGATCACATGGGCCAAGAGGGCGGCCCCGAGGCTAATCAATCCAAGACCTAAAACGATGGTGGCGAATTCTCCCATCACGCGCGGCCCGGGCGCCAGCGCGCGCGAGGAACTGAAGGCGCGCAGCATGGGGAGGGGTTAGTCTTGCACTTCCCACAAGATCCCTGAACCTGTGGCGCCTCGTCTTCCTCCTGGGCGTAGAGGTATCGGCTAATGGTGGCAATGGCCAAAACGATTGCGGCGATGTCTGTGATTCTCATTTCGCTAGGCTAGTGCCTGTACCCGTGACCTTGCAAGTCTCGCGATCGCCCGCTTGTGCTCTTTGTGCACCCTTGTTACTTCGCGGCCTGCGAGCTCCCTGATCAGGTGATCTCGTTTGGCGAGTACTAATTCGGCCCATTTGCTTGTTTGAGCTGGGGTTTTTCCTTCTAGCCTTGAAGCGTAAGAAGACAGCACCCAACGGGATAGCGCGGGATCCTCAGCTGCGCGGCGTAACATTCCGGGCTCGACTTCAAATAGTTTGTTTTCTGTCTCTTCTGGCTCTGGCGCTTTGATGTCTCTCCAGGTGCCCACAAGATCAAGCAATCGGCGGCGGTGGCTTTGTACCGCGTACTCTTGAAGGTTGCTCGCGCTCGTCTTGGCGGTTTTGACTAAATACTTGAATAGCTCCGCGTCTTTGTAGACTTCGCGAGCGTCTACGATCTTCCCGTCTGCGTGCGAGCTCCAAACCTTGGACAGGTCTTCCGTTTTCCAGAATGATCCCGCGTAGGCTAGGTGAGCGTGAACGTGCCACGCGCGCGATTTATGAGACCACGTTGTCTCGATTCGTCGGAGTCCCCCTTTGATTTTCTTTCGGGTCTGGGGATCTCTCCAGAAGGATCGCCAGCCCTTCATAAATCGCGCATGTGCTTGCGCCCATGACTCACCGGATCGCGTTACCTGGGTGAGCGTGAGCATTCGCACGCGGCGATTATGGGCGCGCTCAATCGCGGCGGCGGCGTGGAAGCGTAGGCGGATCTTACGCGATCGATGCCACGCGCAGCGATTGCATAGGGGATCATCGCAGTTGTTCGGAGTCACACGCACGTTGGCGGCGGCGTCTGCGTAGGTCACGACGTACCGCCCGCAGTCCTCCAGGCGGTGAGCGCGGCGATCGAGCGCGGCGCGGTGAGCTCCAAAACGGCCTTCAGGATCGACGGCGCGAAGGGCGCGAGCTATCCGCTTTCGCTCGCGTGGGGAGTCTCCAGAATCCAAAGCAGAAAGGTAAACAGTTTCGCAGGGTTGTTGAGCTATCCCGTATGTATCAAGTAAAGGCCCCGGCGGTGCCGGGGGACAAGGGACCGCCAGCGCGTGTATCACTGTGCGTCTGTCTTGGGATCGAAAGTGAATTCGCCGCGTGCGATGCAATCCAGCGCCCACCCGATCATCACTTGGGGATCTTCGTTCTGATCGCGAGCTGAGCCTATCAAATGGGCGGCGGTGTCGGCTTTTAGGTCTATACCGGTCATGCGCTTCCCTATTGGAGTCTCGTAGATTGCCCCAATATAGATCCCAACAATTCGAGACCGATCAAAAAGAAGATCATCACCGTCCTTTGTTCCCGTCAAATGCCGGATCACCTTTTCCGCGCTTACTGCTGGATAATCGCCCTTCATTGACTCGCCCCTTGTGTGGTTGCGTGTTTCGTTGTCGGCGCGTGAGCTGCGAAGATCAACCGCGCGCGGCGGTGGCCTTGCGGCGATATGATAACTGCGCCGCTTTCCTCGCGAACCGCTAACCGGGTGGCGACGAATCGTTGCTCTGCGCGTACCACAAGAGACGGCGGGACATGGGTGTTGATCGCGTCGATCCTGCCCATTAGGGCTTCATATATTGATGGGGATCCCTGCGAGAGATAGACGAGGACTGCACCCTCTAAAGGGGTTAGATGGTCGCACGCTAGACACCTGAGCCCCGCGGCGTAGTCCGTTCCCGTATCCTTGCACCCGTCGCAACCGTATTGGACGGTTCCGTGCTTTTCAACATACGCGGCGCGCACCTCCGGGTGCATGTGTCGCGCGTGCGTCTTGCAGCGGGGACATCCAACGCCATAGCGCGCCAGCAGTACCGCGGCGCGCACGACCGTAGCGCGTTGGCGATCGGTTAGGCCGGGGCGGCCATTTAGCAACATGTTTACGATCTCAACACATGACTGATCGCCATTCTTGCAGGCTTCTGCGATTCTTCTGGCTTGTCTTGTGTCGTTGTCGTTTGTAGACTTTTCCATGGTGGCGATGCTCCCTGATTGTTGTGATCGCTGCTGTGGCCTGTCGGGATCCTACATCGATCCCGGTGGGTCTTTTCCTTCTATGCTGTCAATGAAATGCTGGCAGTCTGGGCACCACACGCGCAACGGCGGCGCGGCGCATTCTGCCGCTTTCTTGGCAATGCACTTGCCCACGGTTTTCGCGTAGTTTAAAACGTGCGGCGTCCCCTTCCTAGCCTGGCTCGCGCAGCCCTGCGTCCCTCCCAGGAGGGTTGCACAAGCTAGGATCAGGAGGGGACGCCGCATAGATAGGTTTTAGACCTCAGCGGGGAGGGCGTCAAGAAGATCGCAGGATCAACCGGCTTCGGACCATAGCCACGGCATCACGCCTGCGCCGTGGTCATGGCAGTTGGGATCTTGGCAGTAGTCAACGTGATGCTCTGCCGGGTTGCTCGCCGGGGTGTATTCGTCGGGGAGCTCGTAATCCTGCGCGGCATCGTCGGCGGTGACCTCGTTGAAAGCGTAGCTAATCGCTTGATCAACAAAGCGCTTGATCTCTTCGCGGGACGCTGGCGTGGTCCGGGGGCGTTCGCGTTCCTCCTGGGCGTCAAGGTATGTGCGGATCGCTCGGCGTTCTGCGTCGTTGATCTCAATCGTTCCAATGGAGACCTTCACGAAATCAAACCCTTAGTACGAGACAAGCTATACACACTCTTCCTCTCCGTATTGATTGATGATCAATGTGCCTTGTCCACCGTTGAGCTCACAAGATCCGATCACCTGAACCCGTGCGGTCTGCTGCTCGATCGTGTCTTCATAAACTGTAACGCGGG
>TARA_R110002110_G_scaffold8142_3_pt1 | contig 12855 bp, 23 predicted proteins | sample TARA_R110002110 | Tara Oceans TARA_R110002110 (sample SAMEA4397330) | marine metagenome | biome: Polar Biome; feature: [SRF] surface water layer (ENVO:00010504); material: water (ENVO:00002006), including particulate matter (ENVO:01000060) such as... | depth 5 m
TGCAGAGAGAATCTGTGTCATTACGTCTTCTGAGAGGTGTCCTTTGACCCCGTTCATAGAGGTTATCTTCTCAGATGCGTGATCCCATGTGGCGTTGGTAAGAGACTGACCGGGTTGGATATGGTTCATGAAACTGGCTACAGTCTCTGTCATACCGTGTTCCGGGGTGAATGTCATGTAAACCATCCCCCTCCTATCCAGCGTTCGTGTTACGCTCTGGGAGTACAGTTCCCTGCTTGGCTCCTCATCCAACCATACTACATCGACTGATCTGCCTTGCCATTTATCAACACCCATCTCATAGGCTTTGAAGTATAAAGAAGAGTTCCCACCATTAATGTGCCGTATGAGGGCTACGGACTTGGCATTTGGTACACCGGGTTTCCGTTCCGTCTTTATTATAAGTTTGCGTGGAACAGCACCGGAGCCAAAGGCTTCTGGATCATCGGGGGAACCCAGTAACTCTGCTTGTACAATGTCTCTTGTAGTCTCATTCGATACACCACCAGCCCATGCTGTGATTGGTCTATCAAACTTACGTCCTTCCCACCACTCAGGGTACAATCCTGTTAGGTGGTAACTCATCTCCGCTGCCCCACAGTAGGATTTACCTATTCTGTTGGCCGCCATGAGTAGACGCTGGCTATCAGAGCCTGTCTTATGGAAGTCTAACTGGTAGGGGTAAGGATCATATAGGGAGATTCTGTTGTATACAGCCCTGTTATCCTTCTCTCGTAGTAGGTTTAGTTCCTTAATGTCTTGTTCTGAGGGCATCTAGTTCTCTCTGGATTTCCTCATCAGACATGGATTCTATGGTTGTGGTTTCTATTTTCTCTACTGGCTTCATACCAGCGCGATCAAGAATGTCTTTAATGGCCCCAAGTCTTACTGACTCGGACTCTGCGTTCTCTGCTAGGTTGGTTACCCAACTTAATGCCTGTGGTATCCTGTCCTGGAGGGACTTGTAGGTGGCATCCTCTATCTCAGTGCGATACTTCTTCTTGAGTTGGTGTCCTTGTACGTTAGCATTCTTCTCAGAATAGCCAGCATAGATGGCACTCTGGGTAGCATTGCCTGTACGGACATACTCTTCAATGAACTTGTTACTCTTGTCTGTCATTAGTAGTTCCTGTATAACTGCCAATTATACTGTGGGTTTCTCATGTACTCTCTCTGGAATATACTGCGCTTAGCAGCCAGCATTTGGTCATCAAAGGACATATCGGGAAGGTCTTTAAAGAACCGTTCAGCAACCTTGTTATTGTCTAGGTCTTGCTGATTCTCGTATTCATCCCAGTTCCTCTCTTTATAATCAAGCAATCCTCTACCTAGTAGGTTAGTAGCATAAGCATGGCCTAGAGCGTTATGCTGAGAGACATTCTTTAACTGTGGCTGTCTATTCCCTATCTCTTGGGATGCCTTATCTAAAGACTTCTCGGTGAACTGTCCTCTAGCAATGTGTTTAAATATCTCTACGAAGTTCATAGTACCCCCTGAGAGGCTCTGTAATGCCCCCTACGGGGTTTAATGGGTTTACCCTAGGCTACCCTACCACCTAGTGAGTATCATGGCTAGATACGCTAATATAAATAGTGACCCTAGTAATAGAGAGATTGTGTTATCTTTCATAAGGTCATTTAAGTAAGTAACAGGGTTTGCTAATATACCCCTTTATTCTCCACTGGTGAGTGGGGACAATATATATATATGTACAAAAACAGAAAGGGGGGCCTGGGGCCCCTCAATATCCGCAGGATATTGTACATCAGCGTTCCGTGTGACGGGACAGCGCTAGGCCGTGTGTGTGTGCGGGTGGGATATCTTCTCCGGGTTTATTGTCCGGGTTGGCTATGCTGTGTTGTCTTGTATCCCCTATGGGTATTGTAACCTTAGGTAGTCAAGGTATACTTACAAGGCTTCCGCGAATAGCGTACTAGGACGGTTGGGCGTTGCCGCGAACAGACGGCCGCTCCTTCGTGAATCAAGCCCTCTTACCCGAGGTCTTGAGCAAAGCCTCAGTCACTAACGCAACGGCTAGGCATTGAAGTGTTAGCCAGGACAAAGGATACGCCGTTGTTGTTGGTATCCTGCCCCGCTCGCGGGTGTCCTAGCGACATACTTCGAGGCCGGGGTTAGGCCAGGTGATTCGCTGCGCTCACTACAGATTTAATGCCTCGACAAGTCGAGTCTACTCTTTACAACCCCGCTCCGCTCACTACCTTAACGACAGGTTTGGCATGGGTGATCGGGCTTGGGAAGTAATAACCTTATGGTTGGTAGTATATTAAACCTTTTAACGTACATACCCAGTCGGCGACGTCGAGGGGCTACCGATCTTCGATAGTGAAATAGTTTGACCTGGCAGGGCTTTTCGTGATAAGGTTCGGTTTCGGCAATAACGCCGTGAAAACCTAAATAAGGATTCAATTATGTCTAGACTAACAATCGAGATCGAAAGACTAAGAGCACAGCATAAATCTGATAAGCAGTTCCTTGCCACGATGGTTAAGGCGTGGGATCTGATCGAAGCCGAACAGGATCGGGAGATTGATAGGCTGAAATGCCAGATAACCCGGATGCGGGAAGAGAACCAGATGAGAGATGAACGCGACGAAGTCGCTTATGATCGCAGGGTCGAGGCGGCGATTGCGTTACAGGATAGCAGACGCGACAACGAAGATTACTTTAAATTTTAGCCAACAAAGGAAAATATCATGCAAACAATTAATAGTGTAATGGACTCAGCAACCTTAGAAGTCTTTGGCCTTACTGCTGCACAGAAAACCGCATCGTTCTCTCTGTCTGGGGCTATGTCTGCGGAGCGTTCGGATCGTTCTGCTGCCGTTGTCGGTGGCATTGACGGAATGTCTGAGTATCTTAACGAATTAGCAGAGCGCAAGCAGTCGGCACAGTTTCGGGAGGACTCTGGGTTCAAGGTGTCCGAGGAGCAACTGCCCTTCTGGGCTGGCCTTAGTAACTGGTTTGAAGGTCGCACCGTTGGGCTGGATGGTATGCCAGTTGGCACGGCCTCACAGATGGACTTCCGGATTGGCCTCGACGCCGCTTCACTGGCGAACGAGTCGCCCAAGCGGATGGTGGAGCGTCAAAAGCAGTTTGGCAAAAAGGTTGATCTGATGCGCTCGGCTGTGAAACGCTGTGATTCCTACGGCGAGTCCGAGCAGTTGCCTACTGGGTGGATCACCATGGCCGTTGGTTGGGCAGAGGATCGGATAGTCTGGTTAGAGTCTGCTACTTACAAGCCGTCCGTTGATCTCGACGCAGACATTGTGATCCTTCAGGGTTGGATTGATCAGCAATAACCGGGAGATGCCCCGGCCTTCGGGTCGGGGTATTCCGTTATATGCTTATATGCTTGAAAAAATTTTCTTCGCTCCGCTCAGTGGATGCCGCGCTGTCGCGCTGTTCTCTCGCTGCGCTCGTAACGGCTACCCCCCTCACGGTGACCCCATCCTTAGCCGCCCTGCTTGTTTGGGGCGGCGCTGTTACGGCAATGTCACCTCGGTACGGCGGAGGTGCCGTCTTAACGGCAACGGCCCGAGCGCTGGGGCAGGTGAGGGGAAGGTATGGGACGGTAGAGAGGCAGGGCTAGGTATGGTACAGTAGAGAGGCAGAAATGTTTAGTTAAATTCTTTAAGTAAATGATAGTAAGTATATGATTTACTTAATGATTTTATATATGTTGTGTTAACTTAGGGAGTATAGTATAATGGGTAAAGATTTTGATGATGACTACTATCAGAGTGATGAGTTTATTTGTCGTAGAGAGCGGTTCAAGCAGATGATGGAGCGTCAAAAAAAGATGGCTAGAAAGTTAGGGTATGACATTGGCCCTCAACCTGCGAACTGGTATGCAGGTGATGGTGGTTACTATGAATGCGGTGAACATTGGGAGGAGCAAGACTGATGACTGATACAGGTAAGTGGATATTTAAAGGGGCAGATGTGATGGATGAGAAGTTAATCAATGGTATTACTGATACGATAGACAGTTCATGTAACATGGCTGAGATGGAGGCTGTCCTCAGGCATATTGAGCATCGGTTATATGAGGCATCGGGTATGGCTGATGAGTATGAAAACTATGGAGGGACTGACTAATGTGGCCTGAAGTTAACATTGTAAATGGGAGAATGAGCGTGACACTACCCGGAGAACCACCGTTGGAAGACCTAAGACCTATGCCAAGAGGGGATATGAAGGTAGGTGACACCTTTGAACTTGAGTTAAGAGAGGGTGAGTATGTTACTGTAACTGTTGATGAGATAAGTGTTAATCAAATGCAAGATGCGCTACTACAATACGAAGATGATGATGAGATATACTTCTGTATTGATAATGATTGTCGGGAGTATGAGGTTAGTTCTGATGAGGTTGACTGGGATACAGTTGATCGTTCACAACGTACGAGGATAAAGTAATGAGCAAGACTAAAGCAGAGTTTGATAAGTTTGATGTTGAACACCCTGAGTTCTGGGAAAAGTTCCGTGAGATGACCTTCTCTACCATACAGCGTGGCCGTACCAGGTACTCAGCCCGTACTATATGGGAGGTAATGCGGTGGCATACTACGATAGACTCAGGTGGTCGGTTCAAGTGTGAAGATTGCTGGGTTCCTTTCTTTGCAAGGAAGTTTATGTACGAGCATCCTCAACATGAAGGATTTTTTTCGCTTAAGAAAGCACCATACGATGAGGCTAATGATGAGATCAGATAAGATACTTGACGCTGTATTAACCCCTCTTAGTGAGGGGCTTGATGCCATACTGAATGGTGAGACTGAGTGTCCACCTTGGGTTAAGGCTTGGAAGGATGATGGTACTCAGTGTCCTATCCGTATGATGTCCCGTAATGGGGTATCTAAACGGCCTTACAGTGGTATCAACTGGCTTATACTCACCCTATTAAACAAGTATGACTCGTTGGATTGGTTCACTGCTAATCAATTGAAGAAGATTACTGGCATTGAGAAGCCTATCCCCTATGAGGAGATGACTAAGGGTACGGGTATTGTATTCTTTAAGATGACACCGAAGAGGGACAAGCCAAAGGAGATGTTTCCTGTGATGAAAGCCTATACTGTGTGGAATCGTGATCAGATACCTGACTTACCTAATGTGGAACCCTTTGCGGTGGCTGACTTTGATGCAGCAACAGAGGTGGAGCGGTATCTTGAGGGGTTAAACCTGAAGGGAGGTATACACAGAGGTGGAGATCGTGCGTTCTTCTCACCGGCAGAGGATGCTGTTGCATTCCCTTATGATGAGGCGTTTACTTGTGAGCATGAGCGTGAGTCTACTAAAGCACATGAAGGTATCCACGCAACTGGTGCTAAACACAGGCTTAATCGTAAGGCTTTCCGTGAGTACAGTGCAGAGAACTATGCTTATGAGGAGTTGGTTGCTGAACTAGGAGCGGCTATGACTTGTTCCCATCTGGGTATACCGCTTGAGAAACTACAACATACTCAGTACATAAGGAGTTGGATGAAGTCTTTGAAGGATGATAAGAAGTTCTTATTCAAGGCTGCTGCTGATGCAAGCAAGGGCTTTCAATTACTGACTGGAGTTGAGTGATGGCTCGTAGATTAAAGAGTTGGGGTGGTGGTGAGTTGTTCGATGACTGGTGGCAGGAGTTTGTTGATGAAGGGTGTGATCCTGAAATGGCCTTCGAGTTAGCATCTATTTGTCTGATGCAGACTGAGGATTATAAGGATGCTTCTTGGTGCGGGAGTAAGCCGTCCTTGGTTGGTGAGAATAAGACTTGAACTTATTATCCTTGGCTACAAGGTTGCGTCTTGTTCTACGTTTCTCTTTATCTTCAAGGTTGGTCATGGTCTAGTTGGGGGTAGTTGTTGTTAAGACATACCTCTCCATATAGTTAATACTATTCACCACTTTTTTACCACTATTTTATGGAGACACTATGATTATAGGAATTTAAAAGGGGTAAAGATGTGGTGGTTAAGTGGTTGAGCATGGTTAAAAGTATATATAACATGGGGAGATATCAAATGAAACCGTATGAAATCATGACTCGAAGAGCAGAGAACTGGGCGGTAAGGAGTAGAGATGTGGATAATGTGCTCTTGATTACCAAGAAGGATGGCAAACTCACCAAGATACTAGGGCTGATTGACTGGCTGTCACGCATAAAAGGAACTGATGAGGATAAAGCCCCGTATCTCAAGCGTATGTGGAAGGCTTACCTCAAGGTACAGGAGGGTAAGGATAGTGACACCCAGATAGAGGCTCAAATTATAGGTGGTTCTTATGTTGAGTCACTGGATGCATCATTCGATGAGATTAATAAGAAGTCCATAGCAGACAGTGGCATAGGTACTGGTGGACTGGGGTATGCTAGCATACAAGAGCAGAGCATAGGCATAGAGTACAGGCAGAAGGCTAAGGATAAGTATTGGAATGACCGTGTGCCTGTGTCTCCTTGTCGTACACTAGAGGGGGAAGAGAAGGATCAAGCCTATCGTGATTACCTTGCTTCACTAAACCGTCCTATTGAGGGGATCGAATGAATCATCTATGCGTTGACTGTAATAGAGTGGCAACCCATGCTAACCCACAATTATGTGATAGGTGTATGGCAAGGAAGCATTCAACCCAGTATATTAATGGCGAGTCTATGCCGTATGCTGAATTCTACCGGAGTACCATGCCTAAAGGAATGGAGAGGCAAGAGACAGAGACTAGGGAGGAGTGGTTTGCTCGATGTCAAGAACACATACAAGGAGGAGGTTATGCTCGGAGCGTCATCAAAAGCAAAGGGAAGAAGAGGTCAACAGAAAGTAGTGAGGTGGATACTTGATTGCTTTCCATCACTTGAGCCTGATGATGTACGTAGTACACCAATGGGAGTTAGCGGCCCTGATGTACAGTTATCACCGGCTGCAAAGAAAATATATAACGTATCTATAGAGGTTAAGAATCAAGAGAGGCCGGGTTTAAGAAAGGCTTGGGAGCAAGCAGATGCAAACTCGAATGGATGTACCACCTTATTATTTAACACTTGGAATAGGGGGCCAGAGTTAGTGACGATGAAGGTAGATTATTATTTTACACTACTACGGAGATTAGAAGATGAAAGATATCACGATAATGAATCATGAATGGTTTGATTCCTTCTTTGGGAAGGGGAACGTCACCATCAAGGCGGCGATCAAGGAAGCCAATCGCCCTGAAGAAGGTACAATTAAAACCGTCTTAGTTGAGCAAGATGTACGCTGTGTACACACTGACGACGGATATACATGGGAGGTAGTCGAAGATGGCAACAAGAAGTGAGATACTAAGGGAACTGTTCGTCGAGAACGGGCTAGTCAAGGATGAGGATACATACAGCCTACCTTATGGTAAGGGATTAACTATCATAACCCGCAATGGTATTGAGAAGATTCAGTATAACAACAATATCCAAGTACGGTTTGAAGTAGTTGCAATGCAGCCAGACTTTGTAGTGATAAAGGCTATCGCTACTAAAGGAGATATAGTTGTCGAATCCTTTGGTGAATCCACCCCCAAAAATACTAAGCAAAATCCACCATATCATTCTGCTATAGCAGAGAAGAGGGGCTTATCCCGTGTGATCCTAAAGATTACAGGGTTCTATAAGTACGGTGTTATGGGTCAAGATGAATCAGAAGACTTCAAGAGGGAAGTATAATGAGCGTATATGAGGATTACATTGCAATAAGTAGGTACGCTAGGTATCTACCTGAGAAGAAACGTCGAGAGACATGGGATGAAACAGTAGATAGGTACTGTGATTACATGGGCAATAAGTTCAGCGTTGAACTGTCTGGTATCAGGGAGTTAATCAAAGATAAGGAGGTCATGCCTAGCATGAGAGCCTTGATGACTGCCGGGCCTAGCCTTGAGAGGGATAACATCTGCGGGTATAACTGTGCGTATGTAGCGGTCGATCACATCAGGGTGTTCGGCGAGTCACTGTATATACAGATGAACGGTACAGGTCTGGGGTTCTCAGTTGAAAGGCAACACATACATAAACTGCCAGAGGTTGCTGAAGAATTCCACGACACTGATACTGTCATCGGAGTGCGTGACTCTAAGTTAGGGTGGGCAACAGCCCTCGATGAGTACGTCCGGCTACTCTATAGTGGGAAGGTTCCCAAGGTAGACATGAGTAAGGTACGGGCAGCAGGTGCACCACTCAAGACCTTTGGAGGTAGGGCTAGTGGGCCTGAGCCATTCGTTAAAGCATTGAATAATATAACTAATGTGTTCAAGAGTGCAGCAGGTAGGAAGTTAAACTCAATCGAGTTGCACGATGTCATGTGCTACATCGGTGAGTGTGTTGTGGTCGGCGGAGTACGGAGGACGGCGATGATAAACCTATCCAATCATAGTGATGAACGTATGCGTCACGCTAAGATGGGTAACTGGTATGTCGAGAATCCTCAACGCTCACTGGCTAACAACTCTATCTGTTACACTGAGAAACCTGATGTCGGGGCGTTCATGCGTGAGTGGAACGCTATCTATGAGTCACGATCAGGGGAGAGGGGTATCTTTAACCGTCAAGCCTGTAAAGATATGGCCCCTAGTCGTAGGGATATTGACCATGAGTTCGGCACTAACCCATGCAGTGAGATAGTGTTGAGGTCTGCTCAGTTCTGTAATCTTACAGAGGTTGTGGTTAGACCTGATGATAACCTTGATATGCTAAAGGTTAAGGTTGAGGCGGCTACAATTCTAGGTACACTACAGTCATCTCTTACTGACTTCAGATTCTTGCGTAAGGTATGGAAAAATAACTGCGAGGAGGAGAGGTTGCTTGGTGTATCACTCACTGGGTTATGGGACAGGCTTGACCCACTAACTGAGGATGATCTCTGTCAACTAAGAACTCATGCTATAAATGTTAATGCTGACTACTCTAGAAGACTGAAGATTAATCCGGCTACTGCCATCACCTGTGTTAAACCTAGTGGTACAGTGAGCCAGTTAGTTAACAGTGCATCAGGCTGTCATCCTCGTCACTCAAAATTCTATATCCGTAGAGTGCGTAATGATATCAAAGACCCACTAGCCAAGGTAATGATAGATGCAGGTGTACCTTATGAGGTGGACAATCTTAACAGTGAAACGTATGTCTTTGAGTTCCCGATGGCCTCTCCAATAACGTCTACAACTCGACACGACATCACTCCATTCGAGCAGTTAGAGATGTGGAAGAGGTTGTCATTATACTGGTGTGAACACAAGCCTTCAATGACTTGTTACATACCCGAGGATCAGTGGCCGCAGGTAGGCGCTTGGATATGGGAGAACTGGGATGCAGTCAATGGCATCTCATTCCTACCATCAGCAGATGAAGGTCATCTCTATGAGCAAGCACCTTATGAGGATATAACAGAGGAAGAGTACCAAGAAAGATGTAAGTCAATGCCTGAGTCTATCGACTGGAGTATCATCGAGGACAGGGACAACACAACATCAAGTCAAGAGTTGGCTTGCACAGCAGGGGTGTGTGAAATATGATAGAGAAGGATAATCGCTGGGTTAACAAGAAGTATACGAACTGGGTAGCCACATTACCATGCTGTTACTGTAGTCTGGATGACGGTACTGTAGTAGCCCATCACCTCAAGCATATTGATTTCCCTTGGGGTGGGGGTGGCGTAGGTCTGAAGGCGCACGACTGGTTAACGATGCCACTATGCTATACTTGCCACACTAATGTACACAATGGAGATAGAAATGTGATCGAGCATCAACGAGTAATGATATGGAAGACACAGAGAGAGGCATTCAACCAAGGAGTATTAGATTATGTACGTTGATAGTGAATTATGTGACGCAGCAGAGAAGACTGCAAGACATCTTGTAGAGAAACACAAAGATAGACTGTCTAACAAGGAAACTAGACGTAGTTTTTATATGCAAGAGTTAGACGGTGCGTCTAGAGGAGATAAGCAATCAAGAAAGTGGGCTAAATCTAAAGGAGTTGACCCATCTCAATACAAAGACGCATTAATGGATGATAACCTAGATGCAGAGAAGGTACAGATGGAAGCATTGTACTCAGCGATGGTCTTTGACCCGAAAGATCGAGCCGTTTTTAAATGCTTGCTAGTTGATAACATGATGGAACAATCAGAGGGGTTTATAAATGCTGGTAAGTGAAGAGAAGGTGGAAACTATCATCCACTACCTGTCTGCTTCAGACGATGACTTCGGTAAGTTAGCCGCAGCGGTCAAGGGGTTGGAGAAGGATGAGAAGATAGTGATGGCAAGGGGTATGCTTGAGGCTAGACGGTTTCAGAAAACCTTGGGCGATGCAGAGAATGAGGTCAGACGTAGTAAGGACTACCTGGAATGGAGGAGTAAGTATGAGAATGCCGTAGCAGACTATGAAGTTATAAAGGCACATCGTAGTACAGCAGTGGTCATGTGGGAAACATGGCGTACTGAACAAGCAAACCTAAGACGGAGTTAAACAATGGACAAAGTAGCAGTAGAAAACAAAGGCGGTGGATGGATCAATGATCGCAAGACCGCTGATTGGCAGGATGATTACAAGGGTAAGATATATATAGCCAAGCCGGGTTGGCACTGGCTCGGCATAAAGGAGCAGACAGGAGAGAATCGACCTGCCTTTCAGGTAGAACTACGCCCCTTGGATGACGAGTCTATCAAGCAGTATTGCTCTGAGATATCTGTCCTTACCAAGGAACAGGCCAAGGAGAAGTGGAGCAAGGGGCCAACCACACCACAAAGTAACGGGGGGTACAAACCAGCAGTCAATGTAGATGACATACCCTTCTGACCCTGTAGGGTAGGGTAGGGTACACAGAGAACGTCCCGTGACGGGCATTACAGGAGGTGTGAGGTGTATATATCGTACAAGAACGGCAAAGAGTATCTACTAGAGTATGATGATATCGCTCATACCTACAAGGTAAATGATGTTAAGATACCGTCAGTGACTAGGATTATAGATGCTTGCTTTGAGAAGAACCTGACCAACTGGGCTATCAGCATAGGTGATGTGGAGTATCACCGTATCATTGCTGAGGCTTTAGAGATAGGCAACTATACCCATGAATGGATAGAGAAGTATATTGATAAAGGCGTAGGTATATTAGGCACTAACTATAGTGTCCAAGCGTTCCTCGAATGGGAAGAGAAGTTCAAGCCTGAATGGATAGACTCAGAGCGTAAGGTGTACTGTGATAGGTACAAGTATGCTGGAACTGTGGATGCAGTGGCTAAGATTAACGGAAGAGTATGCGTGATTGACTTCAAGACCTCTAAGAAAATCTACAAGCCATACCATCTACAGGTAACAGCGTATGCCCAGGCAATCAAGAGGATTGATGGGTTAAGGCAGTGGCCTTTGGGGATTATACTACGACTCGACAAAGAGACAGGAGAGTACGAGCAGAAAGTATTTGAACCAAAGGATCACTTCAATGTGTTCAAGAAATGCCTTGAGTTAAGGCAGTGGAGTTCACTGAGAATCAAGAATGACAAAGACAAACTGGAGAAAACAAATGAACCTACTAATAATAGGTGATCCTCATGCTAGCCCGTCTTATGACAACGATAGGTTTACTGCATTAGGTAAGTACATAGTAGATACTAAGCCTGATATTGTTGTATGCCTGGGAGACATGGCTGACCTACCATCCTTATCCTCTTATGATAAAGGGACTAAAGGGTTTGAAGGTCGGCGGTATAAGAATGATGTAGCGGTAGTAGTAGACGCACAAGAGAAACTGTTTGCCCCTATAAGGGGCTACAACTCAAAGAGGGGTAAGGCTAAGGTTAAGAAGTACAAGCCTAAACTTTATATGACCTTGGGTAATCATGAGCATAGAATAGATAGGGCTACTGAAGGTTCAGCAGAACTAGACGGTACTATATCTATTGATGACCTACAGTATAAGAAGTTTGGTTGGAAGTGTACCCCGTTCAAAGAGTGCTTGACTATCAAGGGTATATCCTTTAGTCATTACTTCACCACTGGGGCAATGGGTCGCCCTATCTCCGGCATCAACATAGGCAACTCAATGATCGGTAAGTTGCATTGCTCTGCTGTACAGGGGCATAGCCATCTCATCAGTCACCAAGAATCTACCAGACCTGACGGTCAGAAGATATTTGGATTGAGTGCTGGGTGTTACTCTCATCCTGAGTACAAGGAGAACTGGTGTAAGGATACCGAGTACCAGTGGTGGCGTGGTGTTATAACTTTGGAAGGGTTAGATGGAGAGGGGTACTATGATGCTATCCATTCTGTAACTCAACGAGCGATAACGCGATGAGCAAATGGAGCAAGCATAAAGGTGGTAAAGATAAGGTGCTTGAGCAGAGAAAGGCTTACGCTAAGATAAACCGTAGAGTTAAAGGCCGGGCTTCAGCGGAGGTGATGAAGCAGAAGGACAGTCTCAAGTATCATTTCGCTCGTCACTGCTGGATGTTCTCTAAGAGAGGGGTGCTTAGTCCGAAGGGATTGACTTGGGATTCAGTATTTGAGAGAAAATGGGGTACTCCCCTAAGGGTATACGTTGCAGCCGAACAACAACGCCAGAGGGAAAACGTGTCAGTCCGTAATATACAATCTGATCCTGATCTTCCGTAAAATCTTCGGGGTCTTTTGTGTTGGCGATGAGGATAGTATCCTCGTCTTCACTTATTAACCATCCAACAGAGAAAAGGGTGGGACAGTCTACTGACTTCTCCCACCCTGCTGTTGCTATAATGTCACGCCACTCGACTACGACTAATTCTTTTTCTTTCTCTCCAAGGGGCCGGGTAGTATCCATCCGATTATCATCGGTGCTACGAATATCAG
>TARA_R110002110_G_scaffold48601_3_pt1 | contig 12853 bp, 5 predicted proteins | sample TARA_R110002110 | Tara Oceans TARA_R110002110 (sample SAMEA4397330) | marine metagenome | biome: Polar Biome; feature: [SRF] surface water layer (ENVO:00010504); material: water (ENVO:00002006), including particulate matter (ENVO:01000060) such as... | depth 5 m
CAAGCCAAAATATGCGCCTTCAATGATTGCTTCGACATCAACCGCCTTGGTGATGGCCTCGCGAATACGAGGATCTTGCAGCGATGGGTTTTCAGCATTCAGACCCAGCCAGAAATAGCCCGGCGTCGGGCGCACTTCCAACGTCGCGCCGTCGGGCATGTTGGCCTTCAGCTCAGGCACTGAGCTTATGGCCACGCCGGAAACATCAATCTGCCCGGCTTCAAACGCCACTTCGGCGGATTTCGCGTCGTTGATGGGGATCAAAACCACCCGATCATAGGCAGGTTTGTCGCCGTTCCAGCCATCATGTGCCACAAGAACAGTCTGCTGGCCCTGATCCCATTTTTCGATCTTGTAGGGGCCGGCGGTCGCACCCGGCTCGGTTGAGAATTTCCCGCCCTGCGCCTGAGTTGCTGCCTTGCTGATGATCGAGCCACCCGAATAGGGCAAGGTGCTCCACCAGACTGGGGCGAAGGGTTCTTTGAAGTGGATCAAACCGCTATATTTATCCAGAACTTCGACGTCCTTGAGCGGTGCCCAATCGCCGCTGTTGGGGGCTTCCAACGCCTCATCAACAAAACGCTCAAAGGAATATTCCACGTCCTCTGCGGTGACTTCGCCATAGTCGCCTGTCCACATCAGGCCGGGCTTCAGGGTGAACTTGATGGTCAGTGGATCAACTTGTTCGATAGATTCCGCCGCCGACAATTCCCAGTCCCAGGTGGTATCGGACTTGAATTCGATCAGTTTGGGAAAGATCGCATTGATGATCGTCAGATCAGCTCCGCTTTGCCAGAATGCCGGATCAATCTGGCCAAAATCAGAATCGACCTGAAGTCGGATTTCGTCCGCCTGTGCCATCGTGGCGACGCCGAGTCCCGCGATGCAGATCGCAACGGTTTGGGAATAGGTCCGCAATTTTCCTATGTGTGTCATTTGATCTCCCCCTGAAGAGCGTTTGCCTTGGTGTGGTAACTTTCACGGCTGCTTTGCGGGTAAGGCTATGGGGCGAGGGCAATTCCATCAACACTCCTGGACAGAAAAATATGACGCACAATGTAATTAACTTGCGTCTATTTGCGTCAGGTGAAAGGGTGAAGCGGATATTCAGGAAACCCCATGGACCACCGACCGACATTTGCCGCGAATCTGCGCGTTCTGACCAGCTATAGCCAATCAATCGCTGCGGTTTGTCGGGATCTGGGTATATCCCGCCAGCAATTCACAAAATACTTGTCAGGCAAAAATCTGCCCTCGTTGCGCAATCTGCGCAAAATGTCGGACTACTTTGGAGTTGAGGAAAATGAGATGCTGATGCCGGTTGATGAGTTCAGCAAGCTGATCGCCCTAAACCCGCCACGGGCGACATCCAATGATCCCTTGCAGGCCTTCATCGCAGGCAGTGTGCGCAGCAACGCAAGTTCCAGACATGCGTTCAAAGAGTTTCTCGGATTCTATTATTCGCATTTCATCATTGCGGATACGCCGAACCAAATCACCCGCTCTCTGTTATGTGTATATGAAGCGGATGGGGCGGTGCTGACCAAGAACATCGAACGGTATCCTGACGAGAACGACGGCGCCGCAGCAATCAACAAATTCGAGGGCGTGGCCCTTTACAACTCCGAACGGATGTTCATCTACGAACGCGAAATCACACCGGGCACGCGGATTTGGCAGACAGTTGTCTATGCCAATACCCTGAAGTACTCGACCTATCTGTCTGGCCTGACCATGGGGATTGCTACGGAAACCGTACGCGACATCGCCTGCTATCGGGTGGTCTATGAGTTCCTTGGCACCAACGTCAACAGCCGCATGGCCCTGCGCGGTTGTGGGACATTCGATCTGGATTCCCCGAAAATATCCAAGTTTATTCGGGACCGGATCACCAATGACATCCGGCCAAATGAAACGGCATTCATACCGCGCGCGTAGCTGTCTGGCCCGGACGGTTCAGGCGACCAGGCCGGTGACGATCCACTCAAGGCATCGCCCTGTGCCTGCCCCCGAAATTCCCCTCGATTTGATGTGTAATCTGCCCAATATTCGAAGGTGCGAACAAATGCGAACGGCCCGTTTCTACCAAAGCCCAGGTTATCGGTGTATTCAAAGATAAAATTGACCACGACACCAGCGGCTGTTGCAGAAAACGACATCAAAGGCGCGGCATCAGTATGGGACAGGTCCATTCAGATGGCAAAAACATCCAGCGTCTCCGAAAAGCCCTTGATCTCGATGTCTTTGAAAACGGCGGGTGTGCGGACACCATCGAGCATGTCCAAAGTGGTCCGATCAATGAGTATTTCGCTGCCGGTTTGCTTTGTATGGGCCTCAAGGCGGGCCGCGAGGTTCACGGTGGATCCGATGCAGGTGTAGGTTGCTCGATCATCGGTTCCGGCATAGCCCGCAACAACTTCGCCCGTTGCAATGCCAACCCCAATCCGAACTGCATCTTCGCTTTCTGCGGCGCGTTCCAGGTTCAGCATTTCAATCATGCTGAACATTTCCTTTCCTGCCGCTACCGCGCTTTGCGCTGCGTTTTCAATCTGTTGCGGCACGCCGAACAGCGCCATCAACCCGTCTCCCAACATCAAACTGACGATGCCGCCGTTGCTGGTGACGGCCTCGAACATGAGCGTGTAATAGGTATTGAGCAGTTCAATTGTCGCTTCTGGCGGCAGATTCTCGGACAATGAGGTGAAACCACGAATGTCGCAGAACAAAACAGAAGCCAGCGCACGTTTCCCGCCGATGGCAAAACCGCTTTCCTGCAAGTCTTGCGCAACTTCCGTTGTCGCAAAACGCTCCAACAGGCGTTTTTGTTCATCCCTAAGCCGTTTTTTCTCAAGGCAAGACGAAACACGAGCACCCAGCAGGGTCTTGTTCACCGGCTTTGGCAAATAATCCTCGGCGCCCAACTCAATGCAGCGCACGATGTTGTCCAACCCCTCAACAGAAGACGTCACAATCACCGGAACATCGCGCAGCCGCGTGTTTTTCTTGACCGCCTCGAGAACCTGGAAACCGTCCATCTCCGGCATTTCAATGTCGAGCAACAGCAGGTCAAATTCCCCGGCCTCCAGCATCTCCATCGCCACGCGGCCATTTTCTGCAGTGGACGCACGATGCCCCAGTATTTCGACATTCCGCGACAGCAGCAGGCGGTTGACCTTGTTGTCATCCACAATCAGCAGATGGCCCGCACCCTCACTCACCGATCAGCATCCGCAACGCGCTTGATGCACGGCCAAACGCCTCGCAAAGAGCGTCGATTTCCGGCCCGGTCCCCTTGCCCGGAATGTCTCCAAGCTCAATCGAGCGCGCCAGCGCCTCCACCTCCCGAGCACCGAAGGTCGCGGCGTTGGACTTGATCGAATGGGCCGCACGCCGATAACCCTCAGCGTCGGTCCGCGCCGCCGCTGATTTCAGTTCATCCAGCATGCCCGGTGCCTCGTCCAGAAAGGCCATCACCAGTTCGGCGGTGAATTCGTCGCCAGTTGCCTCTTTCAGTTCCGCAATGGCCGATGGGTCTAAAGGGTCGTCAGACATCAATTTCTCTCACTTTCGGGGCGCGACATTTAAAAGGGCTTCGACAAGAATGGGAACGCGAATGGGTTTGGCGATGTAGTCGTCCATGCCCGCCGCAAGGCACATTTCCCGGTCGCCCTGCATTGCGTTGGCGGTCATGGCGACGATGCGCGGCCGATCCGCATCCGGAAATGCCGCGTTGATCCGGCGAGAGGCCTCCAGCCCGTCCATCTCGGGCATCTGCACATCCATCAGCACAACATCATAGGTCTGACGCGCAACGCTTTCGACCGCTTCGACGCCGTTGCTGGCCAAATCCGCGCGGTACCCCATCTGTTCGAGCAACCTCAGAGCGAGTTTCTGGTTCACAAGGTTGTCCTCAGCCAACAAGATACGCAACGGATGACGTGTGGCCATATCCGGGTCGGTCTGCGGTTTTCCATCTGGCCTTGCCGGTTTTGACGGTGCAGGTTTGGCCGCGAACAAAGTCACAAGCGTATCGAAGAGCTGAGACTGGCGAAGCGGTTTGGCCAGTGTGGCCGCAAACAATCCTTTGTCCAGATCACCTTCACGCGGCCCCAACGAGCTGAACAGGATCATCGGCAGTTTAGGGTGTGACACGCGGATTTTCCTGGCAAGCTCGACGCCGTCCATTTCCGGCATATGCATGTCCAGAATGGCCAAATCGAATGCTGCATCGTTTGCCAGCGCCTTGAGTGCAGGTGCCGGGCCGTCACACGCCACGGTTTCGGCCCCCCATTTTTCGGTTTGCAGGGTCAGGATTTTCCGATTTGTGGCATTGTCATCAACCATCAGAATGCGCCTGCCGTTTAGCTCCGATTGCACGCCGATCAGGTCGCGCGATGGCGATTTGACAGCCTCCGCAGCCGTGGCTTGAATGGTAAAGGTGAACGTAGAGCCTTTGTTGGCACCCGCGCTCTGCGCCCACATGGTCCCGCCCATCAGCTCGGACAGCCGTTTGGAAATTGCCAGACCCAGGCCAGTGCCACCATATTTTCTCGTGGTCGAACTGTCCGCCTGGCTGAAAGACTGGAACAGACGGCCCATGCCCTTTTCCGTCAGGCCAATGCCGGTATCGCGTACCGAGAATGCCAGCTCCATCCGGCCCCGTTTTTGAGCCACCTGGGTGATGGACAAGACAACTTCGCCGCTTTCCGTGAATTTCACCGCATTGGACAGCAAGTTCAGCAGGATTTGACGCAGCCGGGTCAGATCGGCGCTGATTGCCACGGGCAAGGTGTCGTCAAACACATATGCCAGATCAAGCTGCTTTTCCGCCGCCTTTGCGCTAATCAGGTCCAGCGCGCTTTCAATACATTCGCGCAGATCGAACGGATGGTTTTCAATATCCATCTGCCCGGCTTCGATCTTCGAGAAATCCAGAATTTCATTGATGATGCCCAGCAAGGCGTCACCGCTGTCGCGGATTGTCCCCGCATAATCGCGCTGTTCTGGATCAAGCTCGGTATCCATCAACAAACCGCTCATCCCGATAACGGCGTTCATGGGGGTGCGGATCTCGTGGCTCATGGTGGCAAGAAAGGCACTCTTGGCTTCATTGGCGCTTTCCGCCACGGTGCGGGCATCCTGGGCCTCCCTGAACAACCGCACGTTTTCGATTGCGATAACTGCCTGGTCGCAAAATGAATTGGCCAGTTCAATTTCGTCCTGACTGAAGGCGCGGGGGCGATCACGACGGGCAAATATCAAAACCCCAAGACAGTCCTGGTCCTTGAGCAGTGGAAGATACAAGGCCGACTTCAGGCCAGATTTCTCCGCCGTCTCAGCCTCGTGCTCCGGCAGGTCGGCCTTCGAGAAATCCCGAATGTGAACCATTTTCTTGTTCACGATGACCTGAGAGGGAAAGTTCTTATCTGGTTGAATTTGAACAGAGGCTTGGCCCAATGTGTCCAGCGGATCACCATCGCTGACCCCCGCCGCGGGGACGAAACTGTCACCTTGCCGAAGTGCGATGACACCGCCGCCGCCCAGCAACTCGCAACCCGCCTGAACGATCGCGTGAAACACCGGCGTTGCGTCCATATGCGCACGGCTTATCACGCGCAAGATATCCGTGCTGGCCGTTTGCCGAGCCAGTGAAGCCTGGGTTTCGTTGAACAACTGCGCGTTCTGCATCGCGATCACTGCCTGATCGGCAAAGCTTTCCAGCATCTCCATCTCTGACTTCAGAAAGCCGCGCTTTTGCCCGTCCTGAAAAACCCGCCCCAGAACGATTGCGCCAATGGCCCGGCCTTTCCACATCATCGGCGCGAAGATCATTGAGAAATTTGCCAGACGCTTTGCCAGCGACTGCAAGGCGGGGGATGTATTTGGCCCCTTCATGGCGTCCGGGCAATAGATCAGCTTCTTTTCAGCTATCACTTGTGCAAGGTAGGTTTCGCCCACAGGCCGGGACGTATGTCCGGCAGCGGCGCGTCCCGCGTCGGCACCGCGCACCGCGTCCATTTGGATCAGCCCGTCGGCGTCCACGGTGTTGATGGAAAGATTGTCACAGGCAATCAGGCTCTGGCAACTATCCAGAATCTTCTCAAATACGGGTTGGGTGTCCTCCACGGATTGGCTGATAACACTCAGAATTTCCGCGCTGGCCTTTTGTTGTTCCAGCGCGTCCTCGACCTCGGCGGTGCGCGCCTGCACCTCGTCAAACAGCCGCGCATTGCTGATCGCGATGACGGCTTGCGAGGCGAAGGTTTCCAGCAACGCAACCTGTTTTCTCGAAAATGCAGCGGCCTCGCTATGTGCCACGACGATGACACCTACCGTCACGCCATCCTTGACCAGCGGCACCCCCAGTGTGGTCAGATAGTCGCCAATTTCGGCGGCCTTTTTCCATTCATAGCTGGGGTCGTTGCGTGTATCCTCAATATAAACGGATTCTCCCGACAAGGCCACCCGCCCAATGCAGGTTCCTTCGCCTGGGGAAATTGGATTGTCGGCCAGATACTGTTGAAATGCGTCCGACACATCATGCGAAAGCGCAACGCGGTACAAACCATCGTTGGGATCGCGCATGGCAAAAAACGCGTACTCCGGCGTGCAAATGCGTGAGGACACAGCCAAGATGGATTCGAGAACGGGCTCAAGTTCATTAGGTGATTTTGAAATCACTTCCAACACTTCGCTTGTGGCGGTCTGGTACTCCAGCGCCTCTTCGACGTCGGCGGTGCGTGCCTGCACCTCATCAAACAGCCGCGTGTTGCTGAGCGCGATCACCGCTTGAGCGGCAAAGGTTTCCATCAACACCAGTTGTTTGTCCGAAAATGCAGAAGGTTCGCTGTGTCCCATCGTTATGACACCAACAGCCCGCCCATTCTGGATCAATGGAACGCTCAGAACGGTTGCGTATTTTTCGACTTTTATGACCTGCTGCCACTCATAGTCCGGCTCATTTGCAACGTCGCGGATATAGACGGTCTTGCCGGTAAGCGCCGCACGACCGGTCCCGGAGGTCGAATCCGGTGGAATTTCCTTTTCATTGAGTTGGTTGAACAATTCGTCGGAGGTACCGCGCACCTGAGATATCCTGAACCCACCAGTGTCTTCATTCAACAGCGCAACATACACGCCCATCGGGTCGCAAATCCGGCAGGTTACGTCCAGAATTACTTCAATTACCGGTTTCAGGTCATCAGGGGACCGCGAGATGACTTCCAGCACTTCGGAGGTTGCAGTTTGATACTCCAGCGTCTGCGTGACTTCTGCCGTTCGCATCTGCACCTCTTCAAACAGCTGCGTGTTGTTGATCGCGATGACCGCTTGAGAGGCAAAGGTTTCGAGCAATGCAATCTGTTTTTCGGTGAATGGAGCAACCTGATCGTGGCATAGAACCAACACGCCGACGACCGCCTGGTTCTTGAGAAGTGGCACCCCCAACAATGATCGGTAATTTCCAAGACGAGAGGCCTCTTTCCATTCGTAGGCGTCAGTCTCGGTATCCTCGTAATAGACTGTTTCGCCTTTCAGGGCGGCCTGACCAATCCCGCTGCCATGCCCGGCGGGCACCGGATGGGCCCGCATGAAACTCAGGAATTCATCATCAAAATCCTGAACAGTCAGAACATGGAACAGGTTGTCCTGGGGGTTGAGCAGGGCCAGTGCGGTGTATTTCGAGCCGCAAATCCGCGCGGCAACGTTGATGATTTCATTCAGCACGGGCTCCAAACTGTCGGGCGATCGGGAAATAACCGACAACACATCAGAAATCGCGGTCTGGTATTCGAGCGCCTCTTGGGTTTCGTTGAACAGGCGCGCGTTTTCGATGGCGATACTGGCCTGATCGGCAAATGTCTTGACCATTTCAACATCAGCATCCGGCAAGGCATATCCTGCGGGCCATCCCATTGAAAAAACGCCCCAAACCCGGTCGCCAACGTGAATGGGAACGCCAACAATCTGCTTCACGCCAATGCGCGCGGCAAGCTCGTGATCGTAGTAGCCGGGGTCAGTCGCATCCTCAATATGTACGACCAGGCCGGTCTTTGCGACCCTTCCCGCGACGGTGGTTTCATGCAATGGCAAAGGGGCCTGTACATCGCCTTCGATCAATTGGTCCATATCGTAGCCATGGCTGGCGCAGAATTTCGACATGCCCTTTTCGATCCGCAACAGCAGACAAAAGCTCGCATTGCTGATGTTTGCTGCGGTTTTGACAATGGCGTCGAACACCGGCTGGGTATCTGCAACAGAGGCGTTAATCACCCGCAGGATGTCTGATGTGGCGGTTTGCCGGGCCAAAGCCTCCTGGGTGGCTGTGAACTGCCGCACGTTGTCGATTGCAATGACGGCTTGCGCCGCAAAGGTTTCCATCAACGCGATCTCGTCTGCATCAAAGGGCAACACCGCGTTGCGGGTCAGGATCAGGCAACCAATGCCCTCTCCGTCCAGGATCAAAGGAACAAAGAGCCCGCTGCGCGCACCCATCTCGCCAACAATCACATCATGGCGTTCGTCACCTTCCGCGTTGAGAGCGGTCGCCGCCATATCCTCAGCTGCAACGGTCTTGCGGTTCACAATAGTCCGCGCAGCAACAGACCTCTCCGGGTCCATCGTGAACTTGCCATCTTCCCAAAGCGCGACCAGCTTGTCGGTAAAACCGTTGGTGGCCACAAGGGATTGTTGCGCGTCCCCAGCCCGTCCCAGGACAAGCCCCACAGAATTTGCATCGCACAGTTCTTTGCCGAGCTTCACGATCAGATCGAAAACGGGCTGCTCATTATCGCGGTTTTGACTGATGGCATGCAGAACTTCCCGCGTTGCGGCTTCGCGCGCCAGCCTGTTTTGCAATTCGCGGAACTGACGAACATTCTCAATTGCGATGACCGCCTGCGCAGCAAATGTCCGGATAAGATCCACGTCATTGTCAGAAAACGGGGCAACTTCGCGTCGGTACAAGATAATCACACCAACGCCTTTGCCGTCTTTCATCATCGGCACCGCAAGAACAGACCGCGCGCCTTCCACGTCGACCATCAGTACACGATGATGGTTGTGGTCGCGGTAGTAAAGCGGGTCGTCGGCGATGTCGTCCCGTCGGACAACCTTACCGTCCGAAATCGGGCGGACAGCAAACAATTCCGAGCCTGCCAACGGTTCATCGAATTTTTCCAGCAATGCACAAAATTCTGCGCGTGCCCCGAGATTGGCAGGGATCGTGACGCGGTCACGATCATGATCCGCAAGGCTCAAAAACGCGAGTGGCGCCTTGCACAGACGGCTGGCATTTTCAAGAATACTGTCGAAAACGGGCCCTTCATCTTCGCGGGCCTGGCTGATGACTTCCAGAATGTCGCGAGACGCCTCTTCGCGTTCGAGCCTCTCCTGTACTTCCCGAAACTGCTTGGAATTCTCAATCGCAATGACAGCTTGTGCCGCAAATGTTTCGACCAGTCTTGCCTGGTCCTCAGTATACGGGCGCACCTTGTCCCGGCCAAGCACCAGACACCCGATCCCTTTGCCATCCACAATCAGGGGGACCAACAGATTGCTGCGCACATTGTGTTTGTTGACAATCAGATCAAATCGTTCGTCGCCTTGATTGTGAAAATTGGTCGCTGCCATGTCCTCAATTGTGTGGGTTTCACCGGCAAGGATTGCATCGGCCACAAGTGAATTGCCCGGTGCCATCGTATACTTACCGTCCGTCCACATCTGTTGTACGTCAGCGGGAAGATTGTCGCTGGCAACGAGTCTCTGAACAACGTCGCCCTTGCGGCCCAAAACAAGTCCCGCAAAGGTCGCATTGCAAAGCTCCTTGGCGCATTTCACGATCAGATCAAAAACCGGCTGCTCATCCTCCTGACTTTGGCTGATGCTGTGCAGGACTTGCCGGGTTGCGGCTTCGCGCCTCAAGCGGCTTTGCGCGTCGTGGAATTGAAGGGTTTTCTCGATCGCGATGGCCGCATATTCGACAAATGTCTCAATCAGGTCGATATGCGCCGCGCGATTGCCGTTGTCTTCCGGCCAGGCAACCACCAGCGATCCCCAGACCTCCTGATCGGCCACTATCGGGACGGTGTACAGTTGCTCAACGTCCCTCACCTGAGCCAGCCAGTAATCTGTACGCCTGTCGGACGTGGCGCCGCTTACCAAAATGCCGGTGCGCTGGGCGACCACCTTCTGTCCGACCTCTTCCGGTAACGGGGCGGCGAATTTCCCGAGATGTTTTTCGATCACCTCCTGCGGCAATCCATGGCTGGCGCAATAATGAGCGAGGCCGTCTTCATGCCGAAAAAGGACACAAAACGACGCGTGGCAAAGTTCAGTGGTTTCCCTGGCCACTTCTTCCAGAAAGGGCTGGGCATCATCTTTCGCCGTCTTGACCAATTTCAGGAGACGGGACGTCGCATCAAGCCGGGCCTGTTGGTCAGCAAGACTTTGCTGATTGTCCGGTGCTTCGGATCGGCTTTTTCTGCTACGATGTGCAGAGACTGGTCTGCCAGTCGCCATGCTTGGGGCTTTCTGAATTGTTTGATCAAGTTACAACTGCATGGGGCCAAGAAATCAAGCGGTGAATATCACAGCGACTTCGTGTTCTGTCCGGACCAATCTCGGGGCGTGGGTCACTGGTGTCGGTATTTGACCGTGTCCCGCTTTCCCCGAAGTCGCGGGGGGCAGTTACGCCAGAGGGATCGTGAACCAGAACGTTGTCCCCACACCGATTTCGGTTTCATAATCCAGGGTGCCGCCGTGGTTTTCCACAATTGCCTTCGTAATCGCCAGACCCAACCCGGTCCCGCCGACCTGCCGCGTGTCCGAACTGTCTTCCTGGGTAAAGCGGTCGAACAGGCGTGGGCGGAACTCTTCGGAGATGCCGATGCCGTGGTCCGTGACCCGGAAAACGCCAAAGCCGTCCTGACTGTCTGCGGAGATTTCGACGCTGCTGCCTTCATGGGAGAATTTCACAGCGTTTGAGATGAGATTTGAAAACACCTGCTGAATGCGACTGTCATCGGCCAGTACCTTGAACGCCACGTCAGGAACATCCGCGTGCAGCTCAACCGCGGACACCCGCGAAAACGGCGCGTTGGCCTCGACGGTTTCCGCCAGGATTTGCGCCGCTGGCACCGGCGCCAGGTTCAGAGGCAACTGACCTGAATCCAGACTGCTGAAATCGAGGATGTCATTGACCAGCGACAAAAGCCGCCCCACGTTTCTCTTGCCGACGCTCAGCATGCTCTCGGCTTTCGGGCTGAGCGGACCCAGATGCCCGGACAGGACAAGATCGACCGAGCCGCGGATCGAGGTGAGCGGCGTACGCAATTCATGGCTTATCGTCGAGACAAACTGTGATTTCATCGCATAGGCGCGCTGCGCTTCGGCAAGAAGAACCGCCCGTTCGTTTGATAGCCGTTTTTCCATGTGCAGGTTCTTGGTCAGCTGTGCGTTCTTTTCCTGAAGCTCCTCGGCCATCTCATCAAAACTGTGCGCGAGCGCGCCGATTTCCGTGGGTGTGTAACGCGGCAATGTGCCAACACGCGCAGAGAAGTCGCCCTTTGCAATGCGGCGGGCCGTTGTCGCAAACGAAATGATCGGCGCTGCGAGGAGCTTGGAGAACAGCAACCCGACAATAACCGACAAGGTCACAACCAGCGCCGAGATATAGAGGGCCGTTTCCTTGACTGCGTCCGCTCGGACTTCAAGCTCCCGGATCGGCTGTGGCACCATCACACCCCAACCGGTTTCGGGCACATAAGTATACCCCGCGATCATATCCGCATCCATCGGCGGTGAATAAAACTGCATCACGCCGGTCTTGCCGGCCAACATGGCCTGAACCACGGACAGTTTGGAGGCATCTTTACCGATCCGCTGCCATTCGGCATTTGGGTGGGCAACCACGCGCCCCTCGTGATCGACCATCATGGAATGACCAAGTTCCCCAAAGGCAATGGATTTCTGAAGCTCACGGACATAGCGCGGGCTCCATGGTGCGACGGCCAATCCGCCATCCGCCATCAACTGCGCAATAAAGAAATGTGACCCATCATCATTCTGTCGAATGCCGGACACAACAATTTCACCCGGTTTTCCCGCTGTCAGATCACGCAGTTCCGCAATCATTTCCGCAGATGGCAGTCCCTTTTTATGACTGTTCTCGCCCGCGACTAGCGACACCAGCCGATTGTCCGCGTCCAGCAGCGCCACATGACAAATATCAAACATCCGCAAGAGCCGCGGATAACCTTCGGTATCGTTAGGGTTTGAAAGAACAAATTTGAATACCGCAAGCGCGTCTCCGGCGTACCGTGACAGGGTCGATGACAGGTTCTTGGCAAGGATCAGATGGCTTTCATCGACCTGCTGAATCTCGTTTTCAAATGACGTGCGGCCCACCCAATCATAAAATACCGCAATCGGGACCACCGCAACGGCCAGCATCATGGAAAAGGTCATGGCCCGCAGGCTGAGCGAGGCGGTGCGGTATCGTTTCGCAATCCAGCTGCGCGGTCCTCCGGCGGAGAACCCTTTGGCACCATATGAGATGGAGCGAACATCAGTCATTGTCTTGCGTCCAATCGTTCATGTTGCGGCCCCGGCGTCGCGCCTGCTGATTGCCCCCGTGGGGGCAGAAGCCAGGGGCCGCAAACTGGCCGCGCGAGGCGGGGTCAAGGCTTGTTGCGGCCCTATTGAAAGGGCTTAAAAGGACTGAAATGTGGCAACTGCCTGACATTTGCGGGAAATGCGCTCTTTTTCCCGTAACAGAGGTATTTTCGCGTCAGCGGCCCTTCCCGGCGACAAGAAGCGTCTTGAATTGCCTGCCCGCCGCACTCTGTCCCTCCTT
>TARA_R110002110_G_scaffold407070_1_pt1 | contig 12848 bp, 15 predicted proteins | sample TARA_R110002110 | Tara Oceans TARA_R110002110 (sample SAMEA4397330) | marine metagenome | biome: Polar Biome; feature: [SRF] surface water layer (ENVO:00010504); material: water (ENVO:00002006), including particulate matter (ENVO:01000060) such as... | depth 5 m
GCCGAGAAAATTCTACTTTTGAACACCACTAATTTTAGGGGGGATTATCGAAGGTGATCCAGACCGTGCGCGAGAAGTTCACTAGCCGGGCCTGCGAGAAGATCAGCCAGCCCCCTTCCATGCGATCCCGCATGGTTGGGCCGGGCACAGCCTGATCGCCATGCTCGTTTTTGAAAAGTACGGCCAGCACCAGCCCCTGAACCGGCAGACCGAACGCTTCGCCCGTGAAGGCGTTGAGTTGAGCCTGTCCACACTGGCAGACTTGGTCGGGCACGCGACTGTCGCGTTGCAGCCGATCCATGCCCTGATCGAGACCCATGCGCGTGCCGCTCACCGCTTGCATGGCGACGACACGACCGTGCCGCTTCTGGCGCGGGGCGGTGCGAAGAAGGCTCGGCTTTGGACCTATGTGCGTGATGACCGGCCCTGGAAGGGCGGCGCACCACCGGCGGCGTTCTTCCGCTTCTCCCGCGATCTCGCGGCCACCAACCCCGACGAGCATCTCGCGGGATGGCAAGGCATGCTGCAAGCCGACGCCTATGACGGATACAACGACCTCTACCGCGCCAGCCGTGAAGCGGGAGCCGTGACCAGTGCGCTGTGCTGGGCGCATGCGCGCCGGAAGTTCTTTGAACTGGCCGACATCGCGGGTAACATCTGCAAGGGCAAACCCGTCCATCAGATCTCGCCGGTCGCGCTGGAAGCGGTAAAACGGATCGACGCCCTCTTCGACATCGCGCGTGAGAGCAATGGGCTGGATGCCGATGCCCGGCTCGCCGCCCGTCAGGACCTGTCTCGGCCGTTGGTCAATAACCTCCATGACTGGTTGCAGGAAGAGCATGCGAAACTGTCCAAGCACAACAAGGTGGCCAAGGCGATCAACTATATGTTCGGGAAAGAGGGCCGTTGGCAGCCCTTCACGGCATTCCTCGATGGCGGACGCATCTGCCTGACGAATAATGCGGCCGAACGCGCTTTGCGTGGCGTGGCTATGGGCCGAAAGTCATGGCTATTTGTTGGATCCGAGCGCGGCGGGCACCGTGCCGCCGCGATGTATACTCTCATCGTCACGGCCAAGATGAACGACATCGACCCGCAAGCGGGGTTGGCCGATGTCATCGCCCGGCTGCCCGAAATGCATGCCTCGCGCGTGCATGAACTTCTGCCCTGGAACAGGAAAGCCCTGTCCCTCGACGAGGCGGGGTGACCATGCAGCTGAACAAGGTGTATTCTGTCAAGACGATCAACCGCGTCGCTGCTGAACTCGGAGAAACCGTTGATCGGATCTTCGATCTCGCCATTGATATGGAAACCGAAGATGGCGTGATCTGGGTCTACGGCCCCGGAAACGAAAGCGTCATCGCCTTCACTCCGTTCGGTGTCGAAAACCTGCGAGAAATCATCGGGCTAGACGCTGAGCACGCGCGATGACCTCGCCGCGGCCTACGCCGGATGCGTACGAATGATGTGGGACTCCTGTTAGAAAATAGTGATATATCCAATAGGAGGAATTAAGCTGAACCGATCCCCTGAGTGGTGCCAGCACATTGCGGCCCCCCTGAATAACGGATGGTCTTTGAATGTGCAAAGCCGCGTGTTTGCAAAGTGACGATCTATCGTTTCATCAACTAAAAATTAAGGCATGGCACAGGAGTTGTGGTGGCACCTGCCCCTGCGTCGGAAGAACTGAACACGCACCGTGCCCGCAATGGGAAAGACTATGTAGGCCATCAAAGAACTGCCTTTGATCGCCCGTCGCTCCATTACTTTTGATCGCGGTACAGGACTAGGCAGCTGGTCAAACCCCCTACCCTCAAATCCCTTAGGAATCGGGTTCAGGTATCGCTTATATCAGACGCTACCCAGCCGCTCCAATGCCGTCTTAGCGATTGTTCGCATGTTGCGGGCAAAAGCCATGACGTCAATTTCTACCGCAATGAAGGATGCGCCACGGGCGCGGCATTCTTTCTGGAGATCGGCATCCATCGTCAGGATGCCGGCGGCTTTGCCTGATGCAACGATTTTTTCAACTGCGTCAAGGACGACAGTTTTTACCTCATCCGCCCCCGCCTGCCCGATAAACCCCATATCGGCTGCCAGATCGGAAGGGCCGATCAAGACGCCATCGACCCCGTCAACCGCCAAGATATCATCAAGCGCGGCGATGCCCTTTTGATTTTCCACCTGAAGCAACAGGCAAATCTCATCCCGCGCGGTTGTAAGATAGTCGCGAATGCCCGAAAAGTCGGATGCGCGGGCAAGTGCAGAACCAACGCCGCGTACACCGTGGGGGGGATAGGTTACGGCATCGACAAGCTGTTGCGCTTGTTCGCCGCTTTCCACCATGGGGACAAGCAGGCTTTGGGCGCCGGCATCAAGCAGTTGCTTAATGATCCACGTCTCGCCGATGGGCGGCCGCACGATCGCGTGGCTGTTGCGTCCCGCGATGACCTGCAACTGGGCAACAACCGACCGCAGGTCATTTGGGGCGTGTTCCTGGTCAAGCAACAGCCAGTCAAAGCCGGCACTTGCACTGATCTCGGCAACATAAGGGTCTGCGAGCCCCAGCCAGCAGCCGACTTGCAGCTCGCCTTTGGCGATGGCGTGTTTGAACGGGTTCTGCGGTGCGGGCATCGCGGTCTCCTTTAAGCGAACGATATGGCGACAGCGCCAAAGGCTCCGAAATCGGCGCTGATTTCGGTGTTTGGCGGGCATTCAACCGGGCGGATAAAGCTGCCCGACAGGATGATTTGGCCCGGTTCGATGCTTTGACCATATTGTGCCATGCGGCGGGCAAGCCAGACGACACTTTCGACCGGGTCGTTCAATACCCCTGCACCGAGGCCCGTTTCCTCGACCTCTCCGTTTCGCGAGGTGATCGCCCCGACCCAACGCAAATCAAAAGCATCCACTGCGTGCTTTTGCGGCCCGAGAACAAACCCCGCATTGGCGGCATTGTCGCTGATGGTATCCAGAACGGTGCGTGATTTGCCTGTCTTTGGATTGGCACGAACGATACGCGTGTCCAGAATTTCGATCGACGGGGTTACGTAATCTGTCGCGGCCAAAACCTCTTCGCGGGTGACTTCCGCACCCCCAACGGCTGCTTTCATCACAAACGCGATTTCCGCCTCGATCCGAGGCTGAATAAAGCGGCCCTTGGGCACGATAGCACCGTGTGCAAACAGCATGTCATCAAACAGGATGCCGCTGTCGGGGATATCAATGTTCAGCGCATACTGCATCGCCTTGGACGTCAGGCCGATTTTCCATCCCACGACCTTTTGGCCGCGCTCGATCTTGGCGCGGTAAATGGCGTTCTGCACGGCATAGGCATCATCCATATTCATACCGGGTGCACGCTCGGTCAACAGGCCAATCTGCGTGCCAGTGGCTTCGGCATCCAGCAGGTCTGCGGCGGCTTGGGCGTGGTCCTGGGGTGTCATATCGCTTCATCCTCAATTGTGTTGCGCAGGGTTCCAATGCCATTCACTTCGATTTCCACCACATCGCCGGGCCTGAGGTACTGCGGCGGGTCAAGCCGCGCGCCGGACCCTGTTGGCGTCCCGGTGACAATGACATCGCCCGGTTGCAGGGTCATGAAAGTAGAAATGTATTCGATCTCGCGCCGGATCGGGTGCATCATGCGCGACAGCACATCGTCCTGCCGCACCTCGCCGTTCACCCGCGTGATGATCCGTGCTGTGTCAAGTTGGGCGGCATCTGTGAAAGGCACAAGCCAAGGGCCGATCGCGCCGGAATTGTCCCAGTTCTTGCCCTGCGTGACGTTGAATTTCGCATGGCGCACCCAGTCGCGGATTGTTCCTTCGTTACAAAGGGTCAATGCAGCGATGTGATCATAGGCATCCGCTTGAGAAATCCTGCGTCCCGCTTTGCCGATCACGACGGCGACTTCGCCTTCGTAATCCAGCGTGTGATTTTCAGGAGGACGGATCAGCGGGCGGTCATGGCCTGTGAAGCCGCTCGCAAAGCGTGGAAACAAAGACATGTATTTCGGTTGTTCCGACCCGTCTTTGTATTCGGCGTTGCGATCAGGAAAGTTGACGCCGACGCACAGAATACGCCGCGCATTTGGCAGCACCATTTCGTACTGAAATTCGGTATGTGTCACCGGTTTTCCGGTTGCCGTCTGCGCCAACTGGTTCAACCCATTCGCCTGCACCGCATCGAATAATGTGGGCCACTTTGGAAATGCATCGTTAAGGGCAATCATGCCCTGGTCGGTGACTGCCCCATAAAAGGTGTTGCCGTTGGATGTGTAGGTTGCAAAGCGCATATCTGGCCTCCGTCGCGGCGGTGGTTCCGCCCATATATTTTTTCAGGGTGACGGCCAACATGTGTTTAGCCGTTGCTTTTGATCAGGGGGCGATAATCGGGCTGGCCTTGATATCAGAGTCTTTCGTATCCACCCCGTCAAAGGCAGTGCCGTGTTTGAACCAACTTTCGGGTGCTGGCGCGCCCCAAAGGGTTTGCCGTTGTGGATCTGTGAGGTCCCATTTGATCGGCTCCAGATCTGGATCGACAGTCTGATAGTCAGAGCAGTAAATCTCAATCCGGTGGCCATCGGGATCAAGAATATATAGGAAAAACGCATTCGAAATGCCGTGACGGCCGGGGCCGCGTTCGATGTTGTCAACGTATCCGGTGGTCGCCATCAGATCGAGCAGGTCAATGATGTTCAGCGGTGTCGGCACCCAGAACGCCACATGGTGCATGCGCGGGCCGGTCCCGTTGGTGAAGGCCATATCATGCACACCGCCCTTGCGGTGCATCCAGGCGGCCCAAAGTTTTTTGCTGTCTTCGTCTTCAGTATATTCGGTCACACGGAAACCAAAATCGTTGTAAAAGGCAACCGAGGCATCAACATCATGGCTGAAGCAATTGAAGTGATCAATCCGCAGCGGCTTTACCCCGCGATAAAGCGCGTACTTTTGGTGGATTGGCGGCAGCCGGTCCATCTTGTGATAGAATTCCAGCGGGATGCCGATGTTGTCCGAGGTCAGCAACGTTTTGCCCTGAAACGGGCGCTCAACCCAGGATGTCGGACGGCCTTTGGCCTTGAAATAGGTCTCTGCCTTGTCCAGATCGTCTTCGTCAAAAGTCTTGAAACCCATCACTTCGACAGTGCCGGGCCGATCTGATTTTTGCAGTATCACGCAATGGTGCCCCCGCTCTTCCATCGCGCGCAGGTAAATATGCGTTTCGCTTTCGTCAGTGATCTGAAAGCCGAGGATCGCGGTGTAGAACGTCCGGGAGGCAGCAAGGTCTTTTACGTTCAGGCAAACGTGGCTCAGTCGGATGGTGTTGAAGTCAGGGTAAAGATTTGGCGCGGGAACGGGCATTGAGGTCTCCTCGGATCCGATGTTCAGGTCGTTAAGGGGTTTTTCAGCGGGCAACAGATGCGGTTTGGCTTTGTGGCCCTACGAAAGCGCCCCCAACTTGGTGATCTTGTGCTGGCTGGTCGCAAATCCAATGTGCTTTTGCTCCATGTAGAAATCAAAGGACCAATCCCCGCCATCGCGGCCAATTCCGCTGGCCTTGACCCCACCAAAGGGTGTGGGCAAATGGCGGACGTTCTCCGAATTGACCCAGATCATCCCCGCTTCCAGCTTGTCTGTAAAGCGCAGCGCGCGGGTCAGGTCGTTGGTCCAGACATAGGCGGTCAAGCCGTAGGGGATATCATTTGCGATCTGCAGCGCCTCTTCATCTGCCGCAAAGGGGATCGAGGTCAGGACAGGGCCAAAGATTTCCTCCTGTGCAATCCGCATCTGGTTGTTGGCATTGGTAAACAGCGTGGGGCGGATGAAATAGCCTTCGTTCTCCAGCTTTTTGCCGCCAGCCGCAACGGTCGCTCCGTCTTGCGTTGCGATGTCAAAGTAGCTGGTCACCTTGTTGTAGTGTTCTTCGGTAACAAGCGGGCCGATCTCGGTCGCGGGGTCAAGCGGGTGGCCAACCTTGATGGCGTTCACACGCTCGATCAGCTTGGCTTCGAACGCTTCGCGGATTGTATCCTGTACCAGCAGGCGCGAAGACGACGTGCAGCGTTCACCATTGATCGAGAAAATCATAAAGATCACCGCGTCAAGCGCGCGGTCCAGATCAGCGTCGTCGAACACGATCACTGGGTTCTTGCCGCCCAACTCAAGGTGATTGCGCTTGAGCGTGTCAGCGCCCTGTTTGATGATCAGGCTGCCTGTGCTGCTTTCGCCGACAAAGGCGATCGCCTTGATCTTGGGGTGTTCGCAAAGTGCTTTGCCTGCGTCCTCGCCAAAGCCATTGACGGTGTTCAACACGCCCGGCGGCAGCCCGGCCTCTTCCGCAATCTCGACTAGCAACCGCGCAGTCAGCGGTGATGCCTCGGCGGGCTTGTGTACAACCGTGCAGCCGGCAGCGAGTGCCGGAGCGATCTTCCAGGTCGAGAGCATGAAGGGCGTGTTCCACGGGGTGATAACCCCCACCGGACCAATTGGAACACGTGTCGTTACGTTCATAAGCGTCGGTGATTTCAGGTGCTGCCCATCCCGGGCCTGAACAACCTGATCGGCGAAATAGCGAAAGTTCTCGGCGCCGCGCAGTGCTGCCTTTGCCATAAACTTGTGGGCCTGGCCTGTATCCCAGCATTCGCACAGCGCGATTTCCTCAGCGCGTGCTTCGATCCCTTCGGCAACGCGGATCAGGATTTTCTTACGCTCAAGGGCGGGCATGTCGCGCCACATGGCGAATGCCTCATGGGCTGCATTGGCCGCCGCATCAATATCATCAGCAGCCCCGTGTGCCACATCACAGATCAGGCTTTTATCGACCGGAGAGATTGTTTGAAAGATCCCGACACTGCCCGCGACATCCATGCCACCGATCCGGTTTTGAATGCCCGACTTGCGGAACCGCTCCAGATAGCTGTCCAGTTTCTTGATGTTGTCGTTCAGCACGCTCATGCTTTGTACTCCAAATGATCGCGGATCGTGCCAAATCTCAGAGAGAGGTCCGCCGCAGTGCCTTGCACCTGTGCGGATAGGACGAAGGAGCGGAACTCCAACGCAGGCGCCACGCGTTTTTTGAGATAAGCCGAATATTCGATTTGAAAATTCGGCATGTTGGTCCTTAACACGTTAATTATTGCCAAGTTAATTAGAAGCACCTTAGGTTGTCAAGATGAAGTTGGCAGTCGTTGCCTTCAGCTGTCGCCTCATGCGCGCGCGCCCAGACCAGCGGCTTGCATGGCAGGGCAACCCGCTTCCTTCTGACGGCAAGACACTGGAAGACACAGTGCACCGGGTGAACCTGCGCCGCCCACGAAACGGATGGTCATGCCATCCATTTCTTCGGTGATTTCGACCTGACAGCACAGGCGGGAATTCCCTTTCTGGCTGTCAGAGAAATCCAGCATGTCCTCTTCGTCACCTTCGGGTGGGCCAACCTTTTCGAAGAATCGACCCTCAACACAGACATGACAAGTGGCGCAGAATCACTGCCCGCCTCATTTGCCCTGGATCCCTTGGCCATCAGCAAATCATAGGGAATTTCGACAGCTGTCGGGCGGCGGTCCCCGCGCCGTTGGACGCAAGCGCAAGAAAGCATGCGACGGCCGCTTGACCACCGCCCACAAGTACAACGATTTGTGTCATGGATCGGCCTATCTGAAATCATCGGTAAGGTAATCTTCTTCCCATTCACCGATCGACACTTTTACCCGGATCTCGCCAAGGACGTCGCACTCCAGCGTCGTTGACCCTGCCGGTTCGCTCGATTGGGCCAAATTTGCGACCTCGTCCGAAAAAATCTGCGCGTAGGTCTTGGGAAGCCTCCAGACCAAATCCATCGCGCCTGGCGTCACTGGCCAAAGCCCCGGCGTTTCCGTGCTGGCTGTGGGCGGCTCTTTCAATTTTACCCTGGTATCGGTGGAAAAGGCCCCCGCTTCATTCAAATCAAGCTCTCCGCCCTGCCCTGCGAAGGTTGCAAGCGCATCGGACAGCTTCATAAGCTCTTTGGGCTGCCCAAGAACCAAAAGGACGGGGTGAAAGTCGCTCGGCATGAAACTCATTCGCAGCATCGGGTTTCCCTATTCCGGTTCGTAGACTTCGGCGATATCCTGGCTGTGGACCAGCTCGACTTCGCCATCTTCGAATTCGACACTAAGCCACTGGCCGTCTCCCATGTTTTCTTCGACCTTGCCGCTGCGCCCGTCGTGCAATTTGATCCCTGCGCCGTCTGGCACTTTCATCAGATCGGTTGTCGTGTTCAGAACCAGTTTCGCCATGACGCAAAAGCCTTTCGCTAAATCAAAAGAAGGTGGACAGGTTTTTGGCCTGCAACACGTTTTGGTCCAAAAGGATGCGGCGGTGCAGCACCTTCCAGTCTCCCTCATCCTTGACCAGCGTGTCATAGCGTTTGCCGACAAAGAAATAGGTCTCGTCCTCGACACGGTTAAGATAGGTCAAAAACCGGCATGATGTCCGCACCTGTGTTGCGCCTGCGGCATCCGGCGTTGCATCGAGAACCTGAACATTGGTGATCATATGCGTTGTGCGCGAAAGCGGCTCTTCGGCGTAATGCACGCCGGTCAGGATTTGTTCGACACGTTTCCCCACGGTCCATTTGTCTTCGTTGAACCAGCTGATGCCCTCGTCTTCTTTGGTATTCTCGCGCTCTTCATGCTGGCCGAACTTGACGTTGTGCCGCATCGGCATGAAGTAACGCAAATCCTCGTGCAGCATGTCCAGCCATTCGGTGAAGCGGCGATTGTCGATCAGCTCCGCTTCGTCGTAGAAAAATTCTTCGATATCACGTCGCAGGGCATAATAGCTTTCATCCCGCTCGATGCGTGGAATTTGCACATTTCCGTCCATGGTTGATCCTTTTCTGTCAGCGCTGTTTGGGCAAGGGTGCAGATGACCCTTGGTGCGCAAAACAGCCGATATCAATAATTGTGCCCGAGATGGTCTGCGCCTCTTCGGACAGCAGGAACCGAATGGCCCCCGCCAGATCCTGTCCCTGCACAAAGCGCCCCGCCACAGTGCCGGCCGCACCTGATTGCAGTCGTTCCTGATCGCCCGACACACGGCCCAGGCTCATCCCCGATGCGATGCCGCCACCGCCGGGGATCACCGTATTCACGGCGATGCCATCGGCAAAATGGTCCAGCGCCATTGCCGCTGACAACGCGACCAATCCGCCCTTGCTGCTGGCATAGGCCGCCATGTTCGGCTTGCCCCAGCCAGAGCCCGAACCGACGTTCACTATCCGCCCCCCATGGCCCGCAATCATGTGCGGCATGGCGGCGCGGCACATCAGGTACGGACCTTTGAGGTTGACCTCAAGAATACGCAAAAACATGTCTGGCGCGGTGTCCATGATGGTGCCCAAGGGGCCGATGGCCGCATTGTTGACCACCCCGAACAGCCCGTGACCGTACTCCAGCGCGGCTTGGATGGCGCGGTCCACATCCGCCTCGGACGTGACATCGCCCGCGACAAAGCTCAGCGGCAGGTCACGGGCCTGCGCGTCACTGTTCAGCTTCGCGACCGAGGCCGTGGCGATGCTTGACACGGGTGCCTGTTCCAGCCCGAAACCGATGACATTGAAGCCCGCTTTGGCCAGGTAAACCGCGACGTCATGCCCGATGCCAAATGTGGCACCGGACACAATCACGGTCTTGGACAAGGAACCTGTTGCCCTGGTCATTCAGCCGCCAGATCGCGCGTGAACCGCTCGTCTCCCGCGCCCATCAGCACGTCCCAAGGCTCCATATCCAGATGTTGTGCCCAGCGGCGGTAAAAACCAACCGCCATGTGTTCAGTCACCTGCAGGGAGACGTCGCCGCGCACTTCGATCCCGTGAACAATCGGGTTCAGCTGGCTGGCCGACAGTGACTGCGCATAGTTGAAATTGTGGCGCCGCGCGATGGTCCCTGTGGACGCGCGGGTGGCATAAAGCCAGTTTTCCATGTCGTCCTGTTCGGTCATACCGGCGGGGCCGGAATAGCGCATATAGTAGTTGCGCAGGAAATCCTTGATCTTGGTCGGCGCGTCCGCATCGACCAGGAAGAACCGCCAGCCTTCGGTCTCGTTGGCGCTGTGCGGATGCCACGCGCATATGCTGCGCGGCTGGCGCCCGTGATAGGATGCGTTCGGAAAAATCGTCCCAACAAACGGCAGAAAGCGTGCGTTTTCACCCAAGCGGCGTTTGCGTTCCTCGTGGCAGTGTCGGAAATACTCGGCAATTTCAGGATCGTTCTTGAACGCATTGGTAAACTCGAACCCTTCGGGCTGTACGGCCGAGTGAACGCCGTGCCCGGCGGCAAAACTGCACCAGACATGCTGGGCCTGCTCCAATTCGTTGTCACGGCGGCCCTTGACACCCTCCAGCGCCGAGGGCCCGATCCCGATCATATCGACAGAACGGTGGCTGGGGTTGTGATAGGTGTCGCCCAAAAAGTTTTCTGCTGCGAACTTCCAGTTTGCCGGAAAAACCCATTTGTGAACGCCGATAACCTCTGATCCACCGGGGCGACCATCGCGACAATCCAGCGCCTGATCCAGATGGATCTTGGCATCCCCCAAATAGGTCTCAAAATCGGGCGCTTCTGGATCCCAGGTTGCCCAGATCGTGCCTTTGTAGTTGTGCAGCTTGGCGACCTCGATGAGAGACCACTCATCGCGATCAAGGTTGCCATCGTACAGCGCCTTATAAAGCGGGATGCCGCGAATACGCCCGTCTGTGGTATACGTCCACGAATGATAGGGGCAGGTGAACAGGGTCGTGTTCCCTGATTCATAGCGGCACACTTTCATGCCCCGGTGACGACAGCTGTTCAGGAAAACGTGGATTTCGCCCGCCTTGTCGCGGACCAGGATGACGGATTCTTCGCCCATGCGCGACGTAAAGAAATCGCCGGGGTTCGGGATCTGGGATTCGTGCCCGACAAACAGCCACGCCCGCGTGAACAGTGTTTCCAATTCCTTGCGATAGACGTCTTCGCTGACATAAATTTCGCGGCTGATCTCGCCCTTTTGCCAATTTACAAAATCGGCGGCCTTTTCAGGTAATGGCATATCGGATCTCCTCCACTGTCTTGTGTATCTCGCTAATTGTTGGTTAACATGTTTACCTTTAATGTCAACACCGAAAGTCGGTGACTGCATCGCATTCATCACGCGGGCCGGGCGTCATTTTCGTTTCAGGGTCAGCCCGATCACAAGGCCGATCAACCCAATAAAGCCCGTCAGAGCGACGACCCAGAGCCAACCGCCGCGCAGAAAGAATACGCCCCCCAAAGTGCCGATCAGGCTGCCGCCCTGATAGTAGGCGAACAAATAGAGCGAGGCGGCCAGTGCCTTGCCCCGGTGCGCCTCGACACCGACCCAACCGCTGGCAACACTGTGAGAGGCAAACATTCCAAACGTCAAAGTTGCCAGCCCGGCTACAATGATCCAGAGGCTGGCGGATGTTGTCAGCACAATGCCAGCGATCATAATTATCTGAAATTTCCAAAGCATAGGCTCGCGTCCGAAACGCCCCGACAGCCGGCCTGCGGCAATTGCCCCCGCGCTGCCAAAAACATACACCACAAAAATCAATCCCACCTGCGTCTGGGACAGGTTGAACGGTGGCGCGACAAGCCGGTATGTGATGAAATTATAGGTGGTGACAAATCCGCTCATGATCGCAAACCCAACGAGGAACAACCGCAAGAGTCGCGGGTTGGTCAGGATGATCTTTGCCTCCTCCGCCAGGTTTCCCCACCCTTTGGTGCGTGGGACAAAATTGCGCGAGGCAGGCAACATCGCCCTGAAATAGACGGCAAACCCCAGCCCTATCGCGCCGATAATCGCCACGGACATGCGCCAGCCCAGATGATCCGACAGGATGGATGATGCCATGCGCCCCCCCAATCCCCCAAGGGCGCTGCCTGCGATGAAAAGGCCGACAGAGGCGGCAAACGCCTTGGGTTCGAGTTCTTCTGCAAGATAGGCCATCGTGACGGACTGCACGCCGCACAACGTGATCCCCATCAAGAACCGAATACCCAGAACGGTCATCCAGTTCGGCGAAAAGGCCATGGCGATGGTCAGCACCGAAGAAGACAGGAGCGACAGCACCATGATCCCTTTTCGCCCCAGCGCATCGGACACGGCCCCCGAAACCAGCAAGGCAAAAGCCATCACCCCCGTTGTCGCCGACAACGCCAGGCTGCTTTGCGCCGGGCTGACCCCGAATTCCTGCGAAAAGACGGGCAATAGCGATTGGATGTAATAGAGCAAAGCGAAGATGGTGAAGCCAGAGGCGAACAGCGCGTAGCGGACACGCGCGAAGGCCGCATCGCCCACCACAATCCGTTGAGGCTGGTCTGGGCCAGACAAACCCGCGTTGGAAAGAGACATCATATGATCCCGCATTTGCAGAGACGGCAGCGCGGCTTTCCCGCACTGTCGGTCAGGTGAATGTCCGGGCTACGCCGAAACGCCATCGCCTTGTTGTTTGATTTTCCACACGATCAGCACCGAGAGGATCATTGCGCAGGCTGTCGCACAAATAACCCAGAAGCCAGTGCCGCCGAATACCGCGGTGGACGACAAAACGAGAAGACCCAGAAGCATCATCGAAGTTTCATAGAGCCAGTTGGGAATGGTCCTTATCGGTGATTCCAGCATCGACAGTTTGAGTAGATAGGCCGCTGCGATTGTGTTGATCAAAGTTCCGATGATTTCACTGTTTGTGCCCTGCATCAGCAGCGCCGGGTTATAGACCCAGACAAACGGCAGACAATAAGCCACCACACCAAGGCGCATCCCCAAAAAGCCTGTACTCCACATGTTGGCCTCGGCCAG
>TARA_R110002110_G_scaffold35870_4_pt1 | contig 12840 bp, 14 predicted proteins | sample TARA_R110002110 | Tara Oceans TARA_R110002110 (sample SAMEA4397330) | marine metagenome | biome: Polar Biome; feature: [SRF] surface water layer (ENVO:00010504); material: water (ENVO:00002006), including particulate matter (ENVO:01000060) such as... | depth 5 m
GACCAAATTGGGCCAGGGCAGCGTTTTGCCGGGGTTGCAGGTGGTGCGGATCAATCCGGCGGTGATTGCGGAAATGAACCTGCCTTTGGAAGCCCACGGCGTCCTTGTTGCTGATCCCGGTCGGTTTGGCGCGCAGGTCGGTCTGCGTCGGGGGGATGTGATTTTGGCGATCAACGGGATTGACATTCAGGTGCCGGACGAGGTCGCCACGCTTTTTGGCGGGCAGGTCCGGCGGTTCGAAGTCGTCGTGCAGCGTGGCACCCGGCGCAGTTTCCTGCGTTTCAGGGTGTAAGGGGTGGCTGATCTATTTCAATCTGATACGCCCTTGCCCGACACCGCGCCGCGCCCCCTTGCCGATCGGTTGCGGCCCCGCAAACTGGGCGAGGTTATTGGCCAGCAGCAGGTGCTGGGACCGGAGGCGCCGTTAAGCGTGATGCTGGCCTCCGGCACGCTTGGCTCGCTTGTTTTCTGGGGGCCGCCGGGGGTGGGCAAGACCACCATCGCGCGCTTGCTTGCGGATGAGACAGACCTGCATTTTGTTCAGATCAGCGCGATTTTTTCCGGTGTGCCGGAGTTGCGCAAGGTTTTTGAAGCGGCCCGGATCAGGCGGCAGAACGGGCAGGGGACGTTGTTGTTTGTTGATGAAATCCACCGTTTCAACAAGGCACAGCAGGACGGGTTTCTACCCCATATGGAAGACGGCACGATCCTGTTGGTCGGGGCCACCACCGAAAACCCCAGCTTTGAATTGAATGCCGCTGTGATGAGCCGCGCACAGGTCATGGTACTGGAACGGCTTGACCTGGCGGATCTGGAACTGTTGGCGCAGCGCGCCGAGGGGGAGTTGGGCAAGGCTTTGCCTCTTGATGGCCCGGCGCGCGAGGCGCTTTTGGAAATGGCCGATGGGGATGGGCGTGCGCTTTTGAACCTGATAGAGCAGGTGGCCGCATGGAAAACCGATGGCAAGCTGGGCAAGGTAGAGCTTGCCGGACGACTGATGCGGCGGGCGGCGCAGTACGACAAGGGCGGGGATGCGCACTACAACCTGATTTCCGCGTTGCACAAGTCGGTCAGAGGGTCGGACCCGGATGCCGCGCTGTATTGGTTTGCGCGGATGCTGGAGGGCGGCGAAGACCCTCGGTATCTTGCGCGGCGGATCACCCGCATGGCGGTTGAGGACATCGGGCTGGCCGACCCGCAGGCGCAGGCAGTCTGTCTGCAATCGTGGGAGACCTATGAACGTCTGGGCAGCCCGGAAGGGGAGTTGGCGCTGGCGCAGGCGGTGACGTATCTTGCGCTCGCGCCCAAATCGAATGCCGCCTATGTGGCCTACAAGGGCGCGCGCAAGGCGGCCCGCGAAACCGGGTCGGAGCCGCCGCCCAAGCATATCCTGAATGCACCCACAAAGATGATGAAAGAGCAAGGGTATGGCGCAGGCTATGCCTATGACCATGATGCAGAAGACGGATTTTCAGGGCAAAACTATTTCCCTGATACGATGAAACGGCCTGTGCTCTATGCACCCGTTGAAAGGGGGTTCGAGCGCGAACTGGGCAAGCGGGTGGCGTATTTTGCCAAGTTGCGGGGCAAGCGGGACAGCTGAACGTTGAGGCCCCGGATCAGGTCCGGGGCGGCGATGAGCCAAGGAATGCGCCCCGGAAAACGCCGAACTGCACGCTGCGGTGATCCTGAACGCTCAATTCTTGACATTCCTTCCACAAACCCCGACAGACCGCAGATGTTTTCAACCATGCTCCTTGTCGCTTTTGGCGGTGCGATCGGCGCTGCGCTGCGCTACCTCTCGGGGGTGGCCCTGTTCCGTATGACCGGGCCGCTGGAATTTCCGATTGCCATCATCGCGGTCAATGTCATCGGGTCGTTCCTGATGGGGGTGTTTGTCGTTGCGGCCGCCCAAAAGGGCCTGACCCATCTCAGCCCTTTTGTCATGACAGGTCTGTTAGGGGGGTTCACGACGTTTTCGGCATTCTCGCTTGAAACCGTCACCCTGATGGAACGCGGCGACTATGGCGCGGCTTCGTTCTATATGGCGCTTTCCGTGGGGTTGTCGATTGGTGGTTTGATGCTGGGATTGTGGTGCACAAGAGGGATTTTGGCATGAGCCGTGTTCAAACACTGACTGTTCAAGAAGGCGATGGGGATCAGCGGCTTGACCGATGGTTCAAGCGTCTGTTTCCGCATGTCCCGCAAGGGCGCGTGGACAAGATGTGCCGCAAGGGCGAAATTCGCGTTGATGGTGGCCGGGTCAAGGGGTCAACGCGCGTTGAAGCCGGCCAGCAGGTGCGCATCCCGCCCTTGCCGGATGGGGCAGCACCGGCGCCAGATAAACAGGGCCGGATCAGCGACGCGGATGTGAAGTTCATCCGGTCCTGCGTGATCTACCGTGACGATCAGGTGATTGCACTGAACAAGCCGCCCGGTCTGGCGGTTCAGGGGGGATCGGGGCAGGGCGAGCGCCATGTGGATGCGCTTTCGGAGGCGCTGAAATTTGATCTCGAAGAAAAACCACGGCTTGTACATCGGTTGGACAAGGACACGTCCGGGGTTCTGCTTCTGGCGCGGACACGTGCAGCCGCCAAGGCGCTGACTGCGGCGATGCGCCACCGCGAGACCCGCAAGATTTACTGGGCCATCGTTGCCGGTGTGCCGACGCCCTATCTGGGCGAAATCCGGTATGCTCTGGTCAAGGCGGGCGGTCATGGCAAAGGGGGCGAAGGCGAAAAAATGATCGCCGTGCACCCGCGCGATACGGACAGCACTCCGGGGGCAAAACGTGCGCATACTCTATATGCGACCCTCTACCGTGTTGCCTCGCGGGCGGCCTGGGTGGCGATGGAGCCCGTCACCGGACGCACCCACCAACTGCGCGCGCATATGGCCGAGATCGGTCATCCGATTATCGGAGATGGCAAATACGGTGGATCGGGCCAGGAAAACATGGGCGATGGATGGGGCGCGCAACTGGGTGGGATCATTTCCAAAAAGCTGCATCTGCATGCCCGCACGATGCGGTTTGAACACCCCGAGACACACGACGTGATCACCATCACCGCAGCCCTGCCAGAACATATGGCCCAGAGCTGGAGCACTTTTGGCTGGACCGCCGACATGGCAGCGGAAGATCCGTTCGAGGCAATGTAATGGGTGCGGACCTGCGGCTGGTGATCTTTGACGTGGATGGGACACTGGTGGACAGCCAGGGTGATATTCTGGCCGCCATGAAGGTGGCCTTTGACGCGGTGGATGTCCCCGTGCCCGACCGCCAGGTAGTGCTGGGCGTGGTGGGGCTTTCGCTGGATGTGATATTTCCACGGCTCTGCCCGGCATTGAGCGGCGCGGCCCATACCACGATGGTATCAGCGTATAAGCAAGCCTACATGGACCTGCGGGCAAAAGCGGGTGTGGCCCAGTCGTCGCCCTTGTATGACGGGGCGCTTGCCACGCTTGAGGCACTGCAATCGCAGCCAGAGGTCATTTTGGGCGTGGCGACGGGCAAGTCGCGGCGCGGGCTGGACAAGTTGATTGATGGTCATGGGCTGCAAGGCTATTTTTTTACACAGCAGGTCGCGGACTATCACCCGTCGAAACCGCACCCCTCGATGATCTTGCAGGCGATGCGCGATGTCGGTGTTGAACCGGATAGGACGATCATGGTTGGAGACACCAGTTTTGACATGGAGATGGCGGCGGCTGCGGGGGTGGCGGGCGTCGGGGTCAGTTGGGGGTATCATCCCAAGGCGGCGCTAGGCGATGCGTGGACGGTTGTCGACAGTTTCGCACAGGTGCAGCCGGTGCTTGATGAGATTTGGGGCGTGTGAGCATGAGTGATTGGAAAGCAAAACGGTTCTGGAAAGAGGCACGGGTTGTCGAGAAAGACGACGGGTTTGCCGTTGAACTGGACAACCGTCCGGTCAAGACACCCGCAAAACGGCCCCTTCATGTCCCGACGTTACCGTTTGCAGAAATGATTGCGGCGGAGTGGGATGCGCAGGAAAAGGAAATCAAGCCCGAAACGATGCCGGCCACCAAAACCGCAAATGCCGCTATCGACAAGGTGGCGGTTCAGCACGCCGAAGTTGCGGACATGCTGGCGGCCTATGGGGATGCGGACCTGCTGTGTTATCGGGCCGAAAGCCCGGAGCCGCTGGTCGCGCGGCAGCAGGCGCAGTGGGATCCGGTGCTGGACTGGGCCGCTGAGGCCCTTGGCGTGCGTTTGAAGCCAAGGACCGGCGTGATCCATGCCCCGCAGGACCAGCGCGCACTTGAAACGCTGCGCGCCCAAACCCATGCGCTGACCGCATTTGAGCTTGCCGCATTCCATGATCTGGTCAGCCTTTCAGGGTCTTTGGTCCTTGGCTTTGCCACGATTCACGGGGCGCGGGATGCCCGCGAACTGTGGGATATTTCACGTCTCGATGAACACTGGCAGATAGAACAATGGGGCCACGATGACGAAGCGGAGGCGCATGCCGAACTGAAGAAAGCCAGTTTTCTGCACGCCGCCCACATGTTCACGCTTTGTAGCGTCTGATTGGTCAAACAAGCGGGCGGGTCACCCGGTATGGGCCGGATTCATTGCGTAAATCCGTCTGTTTTGGGGTTCAGGGCCTTGACCTTCAAAATAAAATCCGACCACACTGCTTGGCACTGACCGGGGCCTTGCCGCGGAATGTATCACCTCCGGTTCCAAAGGGGCCGGATCAACCGCCCAAAAACGTGGCGGAACATCAGGAAGAGGTTAAAATGAAAAAATCTGTACTTTTCGGCGCTATGACAGCAGCCGGTCTGGTCGCAGGCGCTGCGGCGGCTGGTACACTGGATGACGTCAAGGAACGCGGCAAGTTGAACTGTGGTGTGACCACGGGTCTCGTTGGTTTCGCAGCTCCGGACGCAAATGGCGAATGGAAGGGCTTTGACGTTGCGGTTTGCCGCGCGGTTGCTGCGGCAGTTCTGGGCGATGCAACAGCGGTTGAATTTGTGCCAACAACGGGCAAGACACGCTTTACCGCGCTTGCTTCTGGCGAAATTGACATGCTGGCACGTAACACCACATGGACATTCTCCCGCGATGTCGACCTCAAGTTCGATTTTGTCGGCGTGAACTACTACGATGGTCAGGGCTTCATGGTTCCCAAAGACCTCGGCGTTTCTTCTGCCAAGGATCTGGACGGCGCGACCGTCTGTATTCAGACCGGTACAACAACCGAACTGAACCTGGCGGATTTCTTCCGTGCCAACAACATCAGCTATGAGCCGGTGCCAATCGAAACAAACGCAGAAGCACAGCAGCAGTACCTTGCGGGCGCATGTGACGTTTACACGACGGACGCTTCCGGTCTGGCGGCGACACGTGCGACATTCGAAGATCCGGCCGGCCACGCGCTGCTGCCTGAGATCGTGTCCAAAGAGCCACTTGGCCCGCTGGTCCGTCATGGCGACAATGACTGGGGCGATGTTGTGCGCTGGACGTTGAACGCACTTATCACGGCTGAAGAGCTGGGCGTGTCCTCCGCCAACGTGGCAGAGATGGCTTCTGGCACCAACAACCCGGAAATCGCCCGTTTGTTGGGTTCCGAAGGTACGCTGGGCGAGATGCTGGGTCTGGACGCAGAATGGGCCAAGCGCGCAATCGAAACTCAGGGCAACTATGGTGAGATCTTTGCCAAGAACATCGGCGAAGAAACGCCCATTGGTCTGGCCCGTGGCCTGAACGCACAGTGGACAAATGGCGGCCTGCTTTACAGCCCTCCATTCCGCTAAGAACGACAGCCAAAGGGCGCGGATCACTCCGCGCCCTTTGCGCATGCAACCGACTGATGCGCCACTGGCGCCCGACACCTGACTACAGCACCTTCGGTGCAGACGACCAACAATCTTACCCGGCACGGGCACCAAAAGGTGCTGATAAAAATCAACGGCCAGGAAAACGGGGATACAACTGATGTCGACAACCACTGACCCTCAAGGGGGTACGTTCCGGCTATCCATGCTGTTGAACGACACGCGCTATCGCTCCATGACAATGCAGGTGATCGCCGCGATCGTACTGGCACTGGCCTTGCTTTATCTCTATTCCAACCTCGCTGCGAACCTGAAGGCTGCCGGTTTGAATATCTCATTTGCCTTTCTGGGCAGCTCGGCAGGCTATGACATCAACCAGACATTGATCGAGTACGACAGTCAGTCGTCGAACCTACAAGCCGCCTTTGTCGGGATTATCAACACATTGTTGGTGGCTTTCCTTGCCTGTATAACGGCCACGGTTTTTGGTGTGCTGGCGGGTGTTCTGCGCCTGTCGAACAACTGGCTGGTGAGCAAGCTCATGGCCATCTACGTCGAGATTTTCCGCAACATTCCGGTGCTGATCTGGATCATCATCATCTTCACCATCATGACAGCGGTGATGCCAAGCCCACGGGCGTTCCGGGGCGACGATCCGGCGTCTTCGATGCTTCTGGACATGTTCGCCTTTACCAACCGTGGCGTCTATATTCCCGGTCCCTATTTCACCCGCGGCATTGGTGGCACCGATGGCAGCATCATCAACTGGCTGCTGGTCATTGCAACGCTTGTCGGGTCACTTTTCGTTACCCGGATCGTAACCGCACGTGCAAATGCAGTGCAGGCGGCAACAGGCGTCCGGCCCAATACGATCCTGAAGAACCTTGCAATCTGGTTTGTTCCGATCCTCGTGCTGCTGGTTGTTCTGGGGCTGAAATGGCAGATGCCGGAACTCAAGGGGTTCAACTTTGCCGGTGGTATCAAGATCGGCGGCCCGTTGATCGCGCTTTGGTTCGCCCTGTCGATCTACACCGGCGCCTTTATCGCGGAAAACGTCCGCGCGGGTATTCAGGCGGTCTCCAAGGGGCAAACCGAAGCGGCGGCGGCCCTTGGGTTGCGCCCGAACCGGGTCATGAGCCTTGTGGTGCTGCCGCAGGCGCTTCGGGTGATTATCCCGCCGCTGATTTCGCAGTACCTCAACATCACCAAGAACTCATCGCTGGCAATTGCCGTGGGTTATGCCGACATCACCGCGACGCTGGGCGGGATTACCCTGAACCAGACCGGGCGCGCAATTGAATGCGTGCTGCTTTTGATGCTGTTCTATCTTGTGATCTCACTGGTGATCTCTGCGGTGATGAACGTCTACAACAACGCCATGAAGTTGAAGGAACGGTAAGATGAGTGATTCAAACGTTTCTTTTGTCCGCACAGAGACCCTTCCACAGGCACCCGCGCCGTCAAATGCGGCCGGTCCGGTCAAATGGGTGCGCGATAACCTCTTTGCCACCTGGCCCAATGCATTGCTGACCGTTGCGGCCGTCTATGTGGTTTATCTGGTCCTTGCGTCGACGTTGCCGTGGATACTGGGCGGTTTGTGGACCACCTCATCACTTGCGGAATGCCGTGAGATTCTCGATGGGGCCACGGGCGCCTGTTTCTCGGTTCTGACCGAACGGTGGAACCAGTTGATCTTTGGCTTCAAATATCCACCGGAGTTCTACTGGCGACCTGCGCTGGCCTTCGTTATTATGTTTGTCGCCATCGCGCCGGTGCTGTTCTTTGATCTGCCACGCAAGCTGCTGATCGTGACGGCGCTGTTCCCGTTCATTGCCTTCTGGCTGATCTGGGGTGGGACCATCTGGGTGCCGGTTTTTGCGTTGCTGGGTTTTGTTGTGGGCTACTTTGTCTATGCCCGTTTCGTGACCCGCAGCTTTGCCATCGGGTTCTTTGGCGGTGTTGCGGCGGCGATCGTGTTCTGGTGGATTTCCGGGTTCATCACGCCGATGCTGACGCCTGAGCAGCCTTTCCTTGAAGCGGTACCAAGCCGCGATTTGGGTGGCTTCATGCTCAACATGATGTTGGGTCTGACCTGTGTGTCCCTGTCGGTACCGATTGGCATTGCATTGGCTTTGGGGCGTCAAAGCTCCATGCCGCTGATCAAGTGGATTTGCGTGATCTTCATCGAATTCATCCGCGGTGTGCCGCTCATCACGCTGCTGTTCGTGGCAAGCGTGATGTTGGCCTATTTCTTCCCACCCGGTTCCGGTGTGGACCTGTTCCTGCGTGTGGTCATCATGATTACCATGTTCTCGGCGGCCTATATCGCCGAAGTGATCCGGGGTGGTCTGGCCGCTTTGCCCAAGGGGCAGTATGAAGCGGCAGACAGTCTGGGGTTGGATTACCCACAGGCGATGCGCCTCATCATCCTGCCGCAGGCGCTCAAGATCTCCATCCCCGGCATCGTGAACATCGCGGTGGGTCTGTTCAAGGACACCACCTTGGTTTCGGTGATTTCCATGTTCGATCTTGTCGGCATGATCCGGGGCCCGATCCTGGCCTCGACCGATTGGAACGGGGTCTATTGGGAGCTTCTGGGCTTTGCCGCCGCTCTGTTCTTTGTCGTTTGTTACGGCATTTCACAATATTCGCAGTGGCTTGAACGCCGTCTCGCGACAGATCACCGCTAAGAAAGGGCTGAAAAATGGCCGAAGCTGCAAAAATGCAAGTATCCGACGAAGTTGCGATTTCCATTCAGAAGATGAACAAATGGTATGGCGCATTCCATGTGCTGCGTGACATCGACCTGACGGTGTATCAGGGTGAGCGTATCGTTATCTGTGGCCCGTCCGGGTCCGGCAAGTCGACGCTGATCCGCTGTATCAACGCGCTTGAGGAACACCAGAAGGGGTCGATTGAAGTGGACGGGACATTGTTGTCCTCGGACCTCAAGAACATCGACAAGATACGATCAGAGGTTGGCATGTGCTTCCAGCACTTTAACCTCTTCCCGCATCTGAGCATCCTGGAAAATCTGACATTGGCCCCGATCTGGGTGCGTAAAACGCCCAAGAAGGAAGCCGAAGAAGTGGCGATGCATTACCTTGAAAAGGTAAAGATCCCGGATCAGGCGAACAAATACCCCGGCCAGTTGTCTGGCGGTCAGCAACAGCGTGTGGCGATTGCCCGGTCGCTCTGCATGAAACCTCGGATCATGTTGTTTGACGAACCAACGTCCGCGCTTGACCCTGAAATGATCAAGGAAGTTCTCGATACCATGATCGAGCTGGCCGAAGAAGGCATGACAATGCTGTGCGTCACGCACGAGATGGGCTTTGCCCGTCAGGTGGCCAACCGCGTGATCTTTATGGATGAAGGTCAGATCGTGGAGCAGAATGAGCCGGAAGAGTTCTTTAACAATCCCCAGTCGCCTCGGACACAGCTGTTCCTGAGCCAGATTCTGGGTCACTGAAACATCCCCTCCCGGACCTGTTCCGGGAAGGAACAAGACTATAGCGCGCGCGGCACCACAAAGTGTCGCGCGTTTGCTAGTCCCCAGTCCGCTTGACCCCAATCGTCGATGCCAAAGTCCGCCACCAGCGTGGCCCCCGTGGGATATTGGCGAAACTGGGGATGGGCGGGGGATGCGGATACAATGGTCTCGGCAAAGACGCCGATGCCGGGGTTATGGCCCAACATCAGAACGGTTTCACCTCGCGCCGCACGCAGCGCGTGCAGGATGGTCATCTGATCCGCCAGATAGAGGCTGCGATCGAATTGGACGTCGGTGCCGGGTGCGAGGTCCAGCCGGACAATGGTTTCGCGGGTACGCACGGACGAGGAGCTGAGAACCTGATCTGGCGCAAGGTCCATGTCCCGAAGCCAATCCCCCAGAGCGGCAGCGGCCCTGCGCCCACGCGGGTTCAGCGGGCGGTCATGGTCGCTGCTGATCCCGGCGGACCAGTCGGATTTGGCGTGGCGCATAAGGATCAGGCGCTTCATTTCAGTCCCCTTTGAATTGGTGCATATGGTACGCGGATTGCGCGGTGATGCGACCAAATTTCTGTGACACCGGACAGCACCGGCGCACCGTACACCCAGACAACAGGTTTTCCGAACCGGCGGCGGTGGTCAGAAAGTCCTTGCAGCGCGGCACATCGTATCCCGCCGGCGTCAACGCCCCGGACCGACAGGCCGTTGTGCAGGGTTTTGTATCGCAGGTCATGCAGGGATTGGGCGGTGATGGCGGCAGGTCGATCCGTTCCGGCAATCCCAACGCCCCCCGAAAGGAAACAAACAGACCCGCAGTGTCATGCACAAGGAAGTTCACAGGCGCCGCGTGGATCCGGCCAGTGCGCAGCGCCCAGGCATAGAAGGGCTTAAAAGGCGGCCCGCCAAAGGGATAGAGGGGGTGCGCGCCCAGCATGGTCGCCCATGCATCTATCACCCGTTTGGACCACCGATCCATGGGGTCAGGAGTGCCATCACGCCATTCCGGTGTTTGGCGGAACGCAGGCCAGAACGCCGGCTCGTCGGGGCCGAGCATCAGCAGGGTCTTGCATCCCTCAGGAGCCTTGTCGGCGGGGCCGGGGTGAAATCCGCCCAGGATAATCAGATGGCGCGCCCGCGCCTCGCGTTGCAGGCGAGCGTAGGTCATCCGCGCCGGATGATACTGCCCGCACCGTGTTCGGTGAACAGTTCAAGCAGACAGGCATTGGGCGCACGCCCATCAAGGATCACGGCCGCCCGCACGCCACCTTCAAGCGCTTCAAGCGCGGTCTGTGTCTTGGGGATCATGCCCCCGGCGATGGAGCCATCCGCAATCATTTCGTTGATCTGTGTGGCGGTCAGTTCGGTCAGAACCTCCCCTTCGGCATTCCGCACCCCATCCACGTCGGTCAACAGCAGCAGGCGATCGGCCTGAAGGGCGGCCGCGATGACACCAGCGGCGGTGTCGCCGTTGATGTTGAAAGTCTGTCCGGAGATTCCCATGCCCAGTGGGGCAATGACGGGAATGATGTCCTTGTCCGCCAGATCCCGCAGCACACGCGGATCGACTTTGACCGGCTTGCCAACAAGCCCCAGCGCCGGGTCTTCGGGTTCGCAGATGATGAGCCCGCTGTCCTTGCCCGACAGGCCCACCGCGCGGCCACCCTGTTCAGAGATCGCCTGAACGATACGGGAATTGACGACACCGCTCAGCACCATTTCAACCACTTCCATGGTTGCCGCGTCGGTCACCCGCTTGCCATTCACAAACTCCGACTGAATATCCAGCCGTTTAAGCATGTCGTTTATCATCGGCCCGCCGCCGTGTACCACAACAGGGTTCAGTCCGACCTGACGCATTAGGGTGACGTCGCGGGCGAATTCCTGCATCGCTTCGTCGCTGCCCATAGCATGACCGCCCAGCTTGATAACAACAGTCGCATCGGCATACCGTTGCAGGTAGGGCAACGCCTGACTGAGTGTCTTGGCCGTGGTGATCCAGTCGCGGTTCATGTCTTGGGTTCTCATTTTTATTCCAGCGTTGCGATAATGGCCCGCAATGTGGGGATACCCCAGCCCTTTTCGGAACTGGTCACGACAATTTCGGGATAGGCGGCGGGGTGTTTGGAAAGGGCGGCACGCACCTGATCCAGCACCTGTTCGCGTTCCTTTTCCTTGACCTTATCGGCCTTGGTCAGGACCACCTGAAAGGTGACCGCAGCGCTGTCGAGCAGGCTCAGGATCTCGTTGTCGACCTTTTTCACGCCGTGGCGCGCATCAATCAGTACAAAAGCACGGCGCAGGGTCTGGCGCCCCTGCAGGTATTGCTTCAGCAGGCGTTGCCATTTTTCCACCACCGGCAGCGGCGCATTGGCAAAGCCATAGCCGGGCAGGTCTACAAGATAGTGGCTGTCGCCTGCGGTGAAAAAATTGATCTCTTGTGTGCGGCCCGGCGTGTTGGAGGCGCGTGCGAGCGCCTTCATCCCGGTCAGCGCATTGATAAGGGTGGATTTTCCGACATTGGACCGACCGGCAAAGCATACCTCCATCCGGTCCGGGTCCGGCAGGCCGGACATTGCAACAACACCTTTGACAAATTCGGTTTCCCCAGCGAACAGGAGCCTGCCCTGTTCTGCGACCTGAGGATCGGGGTCTTCGGCGATGGGAAAAGGCAGAGCGGTCATATTAGCACCGCAGCATCGCCCAACCGAATGTTCCCTGTTTCCATCACTTCAGCGTAAACGCCAAAATCCGAATGGCCAAAAGATCTTTCCAACGTGCCGGTCGTATCCGCATCCCGCAAGCCAGTGTACGGGTTCGCGGTGGTATGTGCGCAGCGTTTGATGGGTTCGCGAATGCGCAGTACGGCTCCGCCGATCCGCAAATCATGGCCTATCCAGTCAAACTCGGCCCACGGGTCGGGACCGTCCAACCAGATGTTGCCGCGCCAACGTTCGATCTCAAGCGGGCTGCCGATGGCCTGTTCAACGGCGCGGTGCGTTGCGGTGGTCATGATGGAAATGGAAGGGTAGGCGCTGTCGGTCATGCCGCGTGTTGCCGCAGTGACAATGGCCGCGGGCCGGGCGCGGTTTTCGGGGCAGAGCGGGGCGATCCAGTCCAGAAAAGCCGCCACATCGTCGGCGTCATCAGGATGAACAACCACTTCGCCCAAATCACGGTGGGAGAGGGTCACAGCGCGCTTTTCTTTGTCCAGCGTCGCCCAGAGACCCGCCAGCCCCGGCGTTCGGGCACCAATCATGAAGTTGTGGCACGGCGCCCATTTGGCGTCGGCTGCATCAAATTTGCTGTTTTCATGGGTCACGGCCCAGGTGCGGTCCCAGGGCATCGTCTGTCCCTGGGTCAGCGTCACAGCCTCAATGCTCTCGCGTCCGTGGCTTTTGATCGGGTGCCGAAAGAGCGCAGAGACCTGCATCACTTCCCGCCCTTTTTGGCGGGTGACTTGGCGTCTTTTTCGGCGTCCTTTTTCTTGCGCTTGAAGCTGCCCGTGATGTTGCCCAGCAGGTCCGGTTTGTAGCCCTGGCTGCGCATGAT
>TARA_R110002110_G_scaffold92223_6_pt1 | contig 12814 bp, 12 predicted proteins | sample TARA_R110002110 | Tara Oceans TARA_R110002110 (sample SAMEA4397330) | marine metagenome | biome: Polar Biome; feature: [SRF] surface water layer (ENVO:00010504); material: water (ENVO:00002006), including particulate matter (ENVO:01000060) such as... | depth 5 m
CGCCCATAACAAGACCCGCCGCCGTTTCCTGCCCAACCTGCAGGTCACGTCGCTCCTGTCGGATGCCCTGGGCGAAGTCGTTCGCCTGCGCCTGTCCGCCAGCGCGATCCGCACGATCGAGCACAAGGGCGGGCTGGATGCCTATCTGCTGGGCACCGCCGACGCGAAGCTTCCCGAAGATGCCCTGGCGCTCAAGCGCAAGGTCAAGAAAGCCGCCGCCGCAGCCTGATTGGCGCGCCCCGGATTTTATCGGGAATTAGCCCCGAATTGAAAAAGGCCTGCCGGAATGCAGGCCTTTTTCGTATCTGTGTGTTTAGTTCTGTCTGCCCGGTGGCATGTATAGCAGTAGCGCCTGGCCGACCAGGATCCCCAGCGCGCCGGCAGCCAGGATCATGTTGACCGGATTCGACGGCTCTCCCGCGTTCAGATTCCGGATCACCAGGAACAGCTGTGCGGCGGCGACATGTGCGCCGAGGAAACCGATACACAGCGCCGGATAGCGCAGCCACCAGCGGCGCGGATCGGGCAGCAGCATGATAAGCCCGATCAGTCCGATCGCCGTCCGCTGCGTGCGGCAGTATACGCATTCATGCACCAGCCCGGACAGATCGATCCACCACGTGACGAGACAGACCAGAACGGCCAGCACGCCGAGCAGGCGGAGGTTCCGGGCGAGGAAGTCCAGGAGGACGGTCATGCCGTCTCTCAGATCACTTCGCAGACCTCGTCGAAGTCGTAGCGGTACAGCCGCGGCCCCTTGATTCCTTCCAGATCGCCATAGCCGATATTGCACAGGAAGTTGGACTTCCAGTTTTTCCCGGCCAGAAATTCCGCATCGGCCGCTTCGTTGTTGAAACCGCCCATCGCGCCTGCATCGAGCCCGACGGCACGGATTGCCATGATCAGATAGGCGCCCTGAAGCGTGCCTTGCTGAAAGGCGAAATGCCTCGCCACATCGGCGTCGTTGGCGAACCGCTCGCCCATTTCGGGGCGCACCGGATAGAGCTTTGCAAAATTCGTAAAAAATTCGAGATCGTAGGCAAGCAGCGCGGTGACCGGCGCGGCCATCGTCTTGTCGACATTGGCCGGCATCAGACAGGGCCGCAGACGCTCTTTCGCTTCGGCCGACCGGATGAAGATCAGGCGCGCGGGCTGGGTGTTCGAGCTGGTCGATCCGAATTTTACAAGATCGTAAATCTCGCGCAGCTGGTCGTCGGATACATCCTTATCCTGCCAGGCATTGTGATTGCGCGCCTCACGGAAAATAAGATCGCGGGAATTCGCGTCGAGCGACTGGATTCTGCTGCGGTAGTCGCTGATGCGCGCCCGCGCATCTGCAAGGGCCTGTTCTTCAGACATGGGAAACTCCGGATTCTGGAAACGGGATATCGTTCGATACGGCATCCTAAAGCGTACAAACCGGGTTTGCACCCTTCGCATGACCGATGAGAGAGAGTTGACCGCCAAACGAATAACAGGGCAAGGGAGATAGACAAACGAAAAAAGTCACCGAGATACCCGTTGCCGGGCTGCCGGCAGGGACCGCCTTTGCCGCCTCCGATCCGGCGATATCCAGGTGGCGATTTCAGGCGGCGATTTTCAGGCGGCGCGTTTCTTGCGCCGTGTCCTGGCGCCGCCCGGGGCCGTATCGTCATCGAACAGTTCGGCAAGCCGGTCCATCATGGTCCCGCCAAGCTGTTCGGCATCCATGATCGTCACGGCGCGGTCGTAGTAGCGCGTCACGTCATGGCCGATACCGATGGCGGTCAGCTGGACATCGGGATAGGATTCGAGCGTCTTGATGACTTCGCGCAAATGGCGTTCGAGATAATTGCCCGGATTGACCGACAGCGTCGAATCGTCGACCGGCGCGCCGTCCGAAATCACCATCAGGATCTTGCGCTGTTCAGGGCGGTTGACCATCCGGCTATGGGCCCAGAGCAGGGCTTCACCGTCGATGTTTTCCTTCAGCAGGCCCTCGCGCAGCATCAGCCCGAGCGCCTTGCGGGCCCGCCGCCACGGGGCGTCTGCCGATTTGTAAACTATGTGGCGCAGATCGTTCAGCCGGCCCGGGTTCGTCGGTTTGCCGTCGGCGAGCCACCGTTCGCGGGCCTGGCCGCCTTTCCATGCCCGGGTGGTGAAGCCCAGAATCTCGACTTTTACACCGCAGCGCTCCAGCGTCCGTGCAAGAATATCGGCGCTCATCGCCGCCACCGTGATCGGCCGCCCGCGCATGGACCCCGAATTATCGATCAGCAGCGTGACCACGGTATCGCGGAATTCGGTTTCCTTTTCGACCTTGTAGGACAGCGCATGCATCGGGTTGGTGACCACCCGAGAAAGCCGGCCGGCATCGAGTATGCCTTCCTCCAGATCGAATTCCCACGACCGTGACTGTTGTGCCAGCAGGCGACGCTGCAGCCGGTTGGCGAGCCGGCCGATGATGCCCTGAAGGTTGGCGAGTTGCTGGTCCAGATGATGGCGCAGCCGGGCGAGCTCGTCCGGATCGCACAGGTCTTCGGCCTCGACCACCTCGTCGTATTCGACCGTGTAGGGTTTGTACATCGGTTCGCGCTGCCCGCCGGGGCCGGTGCCGTCGGGGCGCCGCTGGTGTTCGGATTGTTCGCCGTCCTCGTCGCCCGTGCCGGGCATCATCTCTTCCTGGCCCTGCTCCGACATCGATTCGTCGCCGTCCTCGACATCCATTTCCTCCATCTCGGAGGATTCGGAGCCGCTCATTTCGGCGGACACGCCTTCCATGTCGGCGTCTTCGGAATCGGCGTCCTCGGCGTCCTGTTCTTCGGCGTCCTCGCCCTGTTCGCCTTCCTGCTGTTCGGTGGCTTCGGACTGCTCGTCGATAAGTTCAAGCTCGACCAGCAGATCTGTCAGCGCTTCCGCATAGGCTTCCTGATCGTCGATATTCTCGGCAAGCTTGTCAAAATCGGTGTCGACCTTGTCATTGACCCAGTCGCGCCACAGGCTGACAAGTTGTTCGCCGCCTTCGGGCAGCTTTTCGCCGGTCAGTTTTTCGCGCACCATCAGGCCGATCGCTTCGGAAAGCGGCGCATCGTCGCGCACGTTCACGCGGGTATAGCCGAATGCGTCGCATTTTTCCTCGAGCGCGGCGCGCAGGTTCGTCGCGACACCTGCCATCATCCGCGCACCCAGCGCTTCGCAGCGAACCCGTTCCAGGGATTCGAACACCGCCCGGGCATTCTCGCCCTGGGGCGCCTGGGAGGCGTGAACATCGTCGTCGTGGAATCGCAGGCGCAGCGCCATGGCATCGGCTTCGCCCCTGAGCGCGGCGACCTCCGCCTCGGTAAAGTCCCGCGACGGGACCGGCAGCCGCGCCTGGTTGTCGACCAGCCGGGCTTCGGACCCATAGACGAGCGTGATGTCTTCACGCTCGGCGATGGCGCGCATGGCGGCCGCGGTTACGCGGCGAAACTCTTCTGCCGGCTGATCGTCACTCATCTGCGTCTTAGGCCGCCGTCTGCGTTGCTTTCAGTTCCGGCAATTCGTCGCCGAAACAGCGCTGATAATACTCCGCAACGGTCGTCCGTTCGAGCTCGTCGCACTTGTTCAGGAACGTCATCCGGAAAGCCGTCGCCCGGTCGCCGAACAGTTCGGTGTTCTCCGCCCAGGTGATGACGGTACGCGGCGACATGACGGTCGAGATGTCACCCGCCATGAAGCCGGCGCGGGACAGGTCGGCGACACGCACCATCGATGCGATTTCCTGGCGGCCGGCATCGTCCTTGTCGAAGGACGGGCTTTTCGCCAGCACGATCGCCGTTTCCTGTTCGTGCGGCAGGTAGTTGAGCGTCGTCACCAGATTCCAGCGGTCGAGCTGACCCTGGTTTATTTGCTGGGTGCCGTGATAAAGCCCCGTCGTATCGCCGAGGCCCACGGTATTCGCCGTCGCCATCAGGCGGAAGGCGGGATGCGGACGCAGGACGCGGTTCTGGTCCAGCAGTGTCATCTTGCCGTCGCGTTCGAGCACGCGCTGGATCACGAACATGACGTCGGGCCGGCCGGCATCGTATTCGTCGAAAACGAGCGCGATCGGGCTTTGCAGCGCCCAGGGCAGGATGCCGTCGCGGAACTCGGTGATCTGCATGCCGTCCTTCACGACAATGGCGTCCTTGCCGATCAGGTCGATCCGGCTGATATGGCTGTCGAGGTTGATGCGGATGCACGGCCAGTTAAGGCGGGCGGCGACCTGCTCGATATGAGTCGATTTACCGGTACCGTGAAATCCCTGGATCAACAGGCGGCGGTTATGGGCAAAGGCCACCAGGATCGCGAGCGTGGTATCGTGATCGAAGCAGTATGTGTCGTCGAGATCGGGCACGTGCTCGGTCTTTTTGGTGAAGGCGGGGACGTCCATATCGATATCGATATCGAACACATCCCGTGCGGACACCGTGGTATCCGGCAAATCGATTTCACTTAAATCGGCAACAATGTTTTCGGTCTTGGAAGCCATTCAACTCCGTTCCTTCAGCGTAAGCGTAAAAAATGCGAGCCGCGCTACGTCAGGTGCTCGCTGTCCCTAAGTGTCGTATAGGCGTGATTGACCGATTTTAGCCGGTCTTCGGCCCTCTTGTCGCCCCCGTTTGCATCCGGATGCAACGTTTTTGCAAGTAATTTGTACCGGTGTTTTACATCGGCTTTCGTGATCGGCGCAACCAGTCCCAGTACCGACAGTGCTTCGCGCTCGGCACCGGTCAGATTCTGCATCTGAACCTGCGCCTCCCGGTCGGCACGGGGATCGATCGCCCCCTCCCCCAACAGGCTCAGGGGATCGTGAAACGCGGCCCCGCTCGCGCCGGGGCGCGTGCCCAGCGGCCAGGTCGGTCTTTGCCAGACGATATCCTTGCGGATTTCGGCCTCGACGGCCGCGTCATCCATACCTGCGTAATAATTCCAGGCGGCGTTGTATTCCCGCACATGCGCGAGACAAAACCAGTAAAACCGGTTCAGTTCCGTCCGCGACCGCGGCGCCCGGAATTCGCCCGGTTCCTGGCAGTCGGGATGGTCACAGGCGGCGAGCGCGGACTCGTTTCCGGTGCCGTTCCCGGTGCCGTTCCCAGTGCCGTTCCCGGAACCGTTTCCCGCACCGCGATCGGAATCGGGTCCGTGGCCGGCGCCCAACGGGCCGTCCAGTACCGTCCCGGGCGTGCCCGCGATATCGTCCTGTTTTGACATCTTCGCAGTATGGTCGCGCGAATTTACCCATGCAAGGATGTGCCTTTTCATCGATGACGGGTTATTTCCCGTCTCCAACGCACTGCTCGAAAGGAAGAATACACATGTCCGTTGCGCAAACGATCGAACACAAGCTGCGCGAGGCGTTCGCCCCGTCGTCGTTGCAGGTAATCGACGAATCCCATCTGCATGCCGGCCATGTCGGCGCGCGGCCCGAGGGCGAGACGCATTTCCGGGTCGAACTCGTGTCGGCTGCTTTCGCCGACCGTAGCCGGGTCGACCGGCAGCGGATGGTCTACGAGACCCTGCGCGATGAGCTTGCCGGGCCGGTTCATGCACTTTCGGTTCTTGCTTCTCCGCCGTGATGTACTACCTGAATACCGTTAGCCCGATTTGCAATCCGTGGGCGTGCGATGGTGCTTGTCGGGGTCGGTTGTATATTTTGTCGCCCCGGGTTTAAACTGAGAGACGAGAAAGTTTGTTATAAAAATCAACGCAAGATTGGTGCCGTTGCGGCGCCGGCAAACCAAGAGGGTGTCATTGTGGTTCTGGAGTCTCCGCTCGTAACGCGAAACGTAAATGTCGGCGATCGGCGCACCAGCGTCCGTCTGGAGCCAGACCTCTGGGATGCCCTACGCGATATCGCGGCGCGCGAAGACAGGTCCATGCACGAGATCTGCTCGGATATCGAGAGGGCGCGGGGCGACACCCGACTGACGTCGGCGATGCGGATTTACATCGTCAATTATTTCCGGTCGGCCGCACACCCGTCCTGATCTGCGTTCAAATCGATCTTGACGATAATGCCGGCTGGCTTTCTTCATCCCGAAAAGCAGGCGGCGCCGGGGCCGCGAGAGATCAGTCTCCGGTATAGAAATCGGGGTGTTCGGTGCGGATCAATTCGCCATCCGATGCCCAGACATGGCAGGTATTCACCGGCGGGCGCGCCGCTTTCCGGGATTCCCGCTGCCGGTCGGACGTCTTTTCATCGGGCGCCGAATCGGACCAGCGGACTGTATGGAAAGCGACGGTTGCGATCGGTTTGAGCATGTCGACAAGATGGGCGCAGCCGAGCGCGCCGCCGAGACGTTCGCGCACCCTGCGGTTCCAGCCGGCCCCGATTTTGAGCCCTTTCAGTTTCTGGAAAGACGGCAGGATGGCCGGGCACAGTGCATAGGGGCCGGCATCGGTCACCGCTTCCACGTTCTGTACGATGAACTCCCGGTCGACCGTCAGGCGGATCCACATATCGTGCAGCGGTTCGCCCGGTACGACTTCGCCGCGAAAACTGTTCAGGAAGGGATAGGCCTTCACATCGGTCAGGTGACCTTCGATATCCCACAATCCGTCGGCGCGGCGAAAACTGCGGCATTCGATGGCGCGGGTGTGAATCGGGTCCCGGTCGACGGTGACTTTGCTTAACGGCATGTCCGCTCCTTCATCTGCAATCGGTTTTTGATTCCGCGCCGGTTCTGTTTGCAGGACCGGGTCCGGCAGCTTACTCGGCCGCGTCCTCGTCCACGTCGCTGATCTTGGTCATCCGTACCGACGTAATCCGGTTGCGCTGTCGCCGGGCGATCTGGAAACGGAAGCCGTGAAAATGAAAAATCTGGCCGACCTGCGGGATGACTTTGGATTCGTGGATGACCAGCCCGGCAATCGTCGCGGCTTCCTGGTCGGGAAGGTCCCAGCCGAAACGCCGGTTGAGGTCGCGCACCGTGACGCCGCCGGCGATCAGGTACGAGCCGTCGCGCTGGGGCCGGACGCCGACGGGCACGACATCGTGCTCGTCGGAGATATCGCCGACGATTTCCTCGAGGATATCCTCCAGCGTGACCACGCCCATCAAGGCGCCGTACTCGTCGACGACCAGTGCAAAGTGTTCGCGCCGCCGGCGGAAAGCGTGAAGCTGATCCAGCAGGGTGGTCGATTCGGGAATGAACCATGGCGGCGTCGCGATCTTGTCGAGGTCGAGCGCATTCAGGTCGCCGGTATGGGCGTGTACCTCGCGCAGCATCGCCTTTGCATGCATGACGCCGACAATGTTGTCCGGTGTATCGCGCCACAGCGGGATGCGGGTAAACGGGCTTTCCAGCGCCTCTTCGACGATCTTGCTGGTCGGCAGCGACGAATCGATCATGAAGATGTCGCGCCGGTGCTGCATCACCATTTCGACATCGACATCCGCCAGGTCGAGAATACTGTGCAGCATGGCGCGTTCGTGTCGCGCCATCGCACCGCGCCCGCGATGCAGTTCGATCGCGCCGCGAAGTTCCTCGACGGTTGCGCTCCATTCCTGGTCGTCGTCGACCCGGACGCCGAAGATGCGCTGAACGCCGCGGATGAGATACTGGATCGCCGACATCACCGGGCCCAGCAGGCGGACAAGGACCAGGAACGTCGGCGCGATGATCAGGGCCAGCTTGTCGGAATGCCGAAACGCATATGTCTTGGGCAGGATTTCGCCGAAAATGAGGACCAGAAGCGTCATGGCGATCGTCGCGTAGACGACACCGGTTTCGCCGAAAAGACTGATCAGGACGCTGGTCGCCAACGCCGACGCGAGGATATTGACCAGGTTGTTGCCGAGCAGGATCGTGCCGATCATGTTGTCCTGTTCACTGCGCAGGCGATTGACAAGCGTGGCCCGCTTGTCGCCCTTGGCCTCGAGCAGGTGCATGCGCGGCCGGGACGCCGCTGTCAGCGCCGTTTCCGAACTGGAAAAGAAAGCAGATAGAACAAGAAGAACGGCGATGCCGCCGATCGTAGCCAGGGTTGCGATTTCCATCAGGGGGGAGAGTCCGCTCCGTTCAGTTATGGGGCCGGGTTCTTGCCGGCATTGGTTTGTCTGGCGGGGGTATTAGCACAGGATTCGCGATCATGCCGCCACCGCGTCGGCAAGCAGGCGCTCGACATCGTCGAGATCCACGTCGCGGGCCACGAACGCTTCGCCGATACCGCGTGCAAGGATGAAGGTGACCCTGCCGTCCTGTACTTTCTTGTCGTGGCCCATGTGCCCTATGAGCGTGGCTGGCGCCCACTGGCGGTTCTGCGCTTTCGGTACGGTCGTCGGCAGACCCGTTGCAGCATAGTGACGACGGACCCGTTCGACATCCCCGGCCGGACACAGACCGAGCATCACCGACAGTTCCAGCGCCATGACCATGCCGATCGCCACGGCCTCGCCATGGAGCAATTCCGCGCCGAATCCGGTTTCGGCCTCAAGCGCATGACCGAACGTGTGACCGAAATTGAGCAATGCCCGCACGCCGTTCTCGCGCTCGTCCTCGGCGACGACCGCCGCTTTTGCAGCACAGCTCGCGCGCACGGCATGGGCCCGCGCGGCGCCGTCGCCGTCCAGAACGGCCGTCCCGTTCCGTTCGAGCCAGTCGAAAAAACCGCTATCGCGGATCAGACCGTATTTCACGACTTCCGCGTATCCCGCCAGCAATTCGCGGCGCGGCAGTGTGTCGAGCACACCGGTATCGGCGATGACCAGTTTCGGCTGGTAGAACGCACCGGCAAGATTCTTGCCGTGGCGGGTATTGATCCCGGTTTTGCCGCCCACCGAGCTGTCGACCTGCGCCAGCAGGGTGGTCGGTATCTGGACGAAATTGATCCCGCGCAGAATGATGCTGGCTGCAAATCCGGTCAGATCGCCGATGACGCCACCGCCCAGGGCGATCAGTGTCGACGAGCGTTCCGGCGCGCCGTCGAGCACCGTGTTGACGACCTTCTCGACGGTTGCGAAGTTTTTGCTCCCCTCGCCCGGCGGCACGACGATCGTGCGGGCGTCGAGGCCGGCTTCCCGCAGGGAGGCTTCAAGCGGCGCCAGATAGGTGGCGGCGACCGTTTCGTCGGTGACGATCCAGCATTTTCCCGCGCCCGCGGCCCGGCGTATCGCCGTCCCCGCAGTGCCGAGAAGACCTTCGCCGACGGCAATATCGTATGAGCGCTCCCCGAGATCGAGCCGCAGGGCGTCTTTCGCTTCAGTCATTCAGCCTGCCCGGTCATTCTGCGGCGGCCTCCGCGGGATGGGCGTCATCGATGGTCCTGAGGGCATCGATGACCTTTGCGACCGTAATTTCCGGCGATTCGGCGCCGGATTCCACGGTGATGTCGGCTTCTGCATAGGCGGGGTATCTTTCGTCGATCAGTCGTTCAAGGGTTTGCCGTTTATCGCCGTTTTTCAGCAGGGGCCGGTTATTGCGGCGCGATACCCGTTGCAGGAGTATATCGATATCCGCCTTGAGCCAGACCGAAATGCCCGACTGCCGCACGTTGTCGCGGGTTTCACGATTGACGAAGGCCCCGCCGCCGGTCGCGATTACCCGCGGTTCGCCCTCGAGGAGGCGCGCAATAACACGGCGCTCGCCGTCGCGAAACGCCTGTTCGCCGTAGCGCGCGAATATTTCCTCGATCGTGCAATCGGCTGCCGTTTCGATTTCGTCATCCGCATCGACAAACCCCATCCCGAGTTTGCGGGCAAGCCGGGTACCGATACAGGTTTTCCCGGCCCCCATCAGTCCGACCAGGACGATGGATTTGTCCGGGGAAAGGATCTTCGAAGGGGTTTTGGCGGCGTTGTTTCGCGTAGACATCACATCAGGGCCGGAAAAGAGGAACAGCGTCTGCGGTCCGCTCGGTAGAACGGGCTTCCGCCCCGCACCGAATGCGCAGGTTTGCCGAAAGCGTCGTTGAAAGCTTTTCCCGCAGCCGATAGACTGCCCCGAAATCGCCACAAATATCCATTACGTCCTGAATATACGACGAAATATCGTTCGTGTCGCCAGTTGTATCGTGTGGGTGGGGGAACCGGTTTTCATGGATTTTGACTGGCGGCGAATCACAAAACGGGACAGGGTCGCGCCTGAATGAAAAAGCTTGCATCCATTGTCATTATTGGCGCTCTGATTCTTCTTGTCGGCGGCGGACTGTTTCTCGCGACATGGGAAATTCCGGTTCCGGCGACGGAAATCGAAAGAACCATTCCGAATGACCGTTTCCCGCGCTAGGGATACGACGCGCGGCAGCGTCCCGAGCACCTTGCGCGGTCGCGCCCTGAACATCGCGACCGGTCCGGCGGTCGCAGCGCTGTGCGCGCTCGCGGTGACGTTGCCGACGGTCGCGTCTGCCCAGCTTCAATTGCGGCGGCCGACACCGGTGATCGAGACGCCGTCTTCGACGAATTCGCCCGAACAGGCCCCCGAGGCTGCGCCGGGTGGAACGCCCGGCGGAGAGACGGCCCCCGCCGTTCAGCCGTCGGCCGGGATTACCGTTGCGCCGCGCCCGCTCGACGGGGCCGGGATCACCGTCAACCGGCTGGAAACCGTGGACCCCGACGCCATCGGGCTGATCGGCGAGGACCGGGGCGGCTTCCCGCCGACCCTCTGGCAGGGGGCGTCGTGGTCCGTCGTCCGCGGACTGATGCCGCGGATGCCGGCAGGACTGCGTTCCCCCGCGCTGCGGAACATCGCCCGGCGCCTGCTCGTATCCCAGGCCAGCGTGCCGGTGGGCAAGCCGCTCGACGCAAGTTTTGTCGCCTTGCGTATCGACCGGTTGCTGGCGATGGGCGATGTGGGAAATGCCCTTGCCCTGCTCAAAATCGCCCCGGACGAGCGACGGGATGAATCGCTTGCGCGCACCCGGATCGAAGCTCTGTTTTTCGACAGCAACAATGCCGATGCCTGCAAGGCCGTGGAAAACGCGACACGCGATTATTCGGGTCTTTACTGGTCGCAGGCGCAGGCATTCTGCCTTGCGCTGTCGGGCGCGCATGCCCGTGCGTCGCTGATCGCCGATCTGCTGCGCGAACGCGAAGACGAAATCGAGAAAGTGTTTTTCGCCGCCATCGATGCGCTCGCCGGGGCAAAAGGGGGCAAAAGCCCGGCGTTGAATGCGCCGTCGGCGCTGCACCTGTCGATGATGCGGGCGGCCGGTTTCCGGTTTCCCGCCGAGATCGTCCAGACGGCGCAGGCGTCCGTCCTGCGTGTCGTCGCGCTGAGCCCGAATGCAGCGCTGGATGTGCGTCTTGTCGCTGCGGAAAAGGCGCACGGGATCGGCGCGCTGACCGATGAAGAGATCGTTCGCCTGTATCAGCGCATACCGTTCGGCAAAGCCGAGTTGTCGGGTCCGATTTCCGCCGCCGAGGAGAGCTGGACGCCGCGTACGCGGGCATTGTTGATACGTGCCGCCGCGTCGCAGCAGGTCGCGCTGGCGAAGGCCGAAGTCCTGCGCCGGGCGTGGCAGCTTGGGCGCGAACGCGACGGTTATGCGGAAATCGCGGATGCCAGCCTGTCCGTCGTCGAGTCGATAAATCCGGCGGTCGAACTGATCTGGTTCGCCCGGGATGCCGCCCAGGTGCTGTTCCGGGGCGGCAGGATAGCCCGGGCGCTGGCATGGTACGAGATCGCGGCCACCGACCGCGAACGGATCGAAGAGGCGGGGGATGCGGAGACGGCGCTATGGCCGATCGCCGTGCTCGCGGATAGGCCGGGCCAGGATGACGTCGCGCCCGTCGAATCCGCGCCCGCCGAATCCGCCTCCGATGCCGCCGCGCCGCCTGCTGCGGTCGCTCCCCGCCGGGCGGTTGAATACAACGCCCGACGTCTCAGAGCCTGGTTCGAGGCGCGGCGTCAGGCCGATGCACAGGCCGCGCACGGCGCCGCGCTGGCGTTCTATGCCCTGCTCGAGGCCACCGGCCGCACGGTGCCGCCCGGCTTCTGGGAAACCCTGCTGGATCAGCCGTTTACCCAAAAGACGCCGGGCCTGAACCACATCTGGGACCGGAGCCTGCGCGTTGCGTCCGCGGAGACGAGTCTGGGCGAAACCGTGTTGCTGGCCACCGTCGGCGCGGGCGATGCCGGCGATGGCGGGCTTTCGCTTGCCGATGCCGCGCGCATCGTGGCGGCACTGCGCCGGGTCGGCTTGAAGGATGAAGCCCGGCGGCTGGCGGTAGAGGCGGCAATGGCGGCGGGGCTTTGACCGCGGCGACCGAGCTTTGCCACCTTGGCGCCTTCCTCGAAATGATGGTGGCGGAACGCGGGGCATCGCAAAATACCTACGATGCCTATCGCCGCGATCTTGCCCGGTATCTGCAATATCTCGGCGGGGAGGGGCAGGACGGGGAGACGGCAACGCCGGAAGCGGTGCGCGGTTTTCTTGCCGATCTCGCCGCCGAGGGCCTTGCCGCCCGGACCCAGGCCCGCAAGCTTTCCGCAATCCGACAGTTTCACGGCTTTCTGGTGCTCGAAGGTCACAGGCCGGACGATCCGACCTCGACCGTCGACGCGCCGCGCCTCGGACGTCCCCTGCCGAAGGTGCTGCAATTCGACGAGGTCGAAGCGCTTCTGAACGCTGTGCAGGGGATCGAAGGCTGGCGCGGTGCCCGGATCCGCGCCCTGCTCGAAATTCTCTATGCCACGGGCCTGCGGGTTTCCGAGCTGGTCGGTCTGCGGCTCTCGTCGCTGTCGCGTGACGGCCGGATCGTCACCGTGCGCGGCAAGGGCGGCAAGGAACGCCTGGTGCCTCTGGGCGATGCCGCGCGCCGCGCCGTTGCAGACTGGCTGCCGCTGCGTGCATCGTTACTGGGCAAGAAAAGCAA
>TARA_R110002110_G_scaffold144883_1_pt1 | contig 12793 bp, 14 predicted proteins | sample TARA_R110002110 | Tara Oceans TARA_R110002110 (sample SAMEA4397330) | marine metagenome | biome: Polar Biome; feature: [SRF] surface water layer (ENVO:00010504); material: water (ENVO:00002006), including particulate matter (ENVO:01000060) such as... | depth 5 m
GATCTTCAGTCTCAGCCATTTGAATTAGAACCTCGCGCAATGTTTTGGCGTTAACCATTCCATTGAATGCGGCGCGTCCGCTTAAATCCAATTGGCAGTATGCAGAATGCAATTGCACCATCGCCATTTTCAAGCTGGCTACTCTGCTATCTGCTATTCCGCTTGCGATTAGTAGGTCACGGTATCTTGTCTTTTCCATTTCGTTTGCCTTTTGTTTCAGTGCGTCATTGCACAAATGCAATGCTATCACGCAACACACTAGCAAAACAGCGCAACGCCAACGCAATAACCTAGACACAAGTTAGACATTATCTGATCGATAGGGCGCACTCTCACTGTCAAACTTCCGCGCTCACGGCCTAGTCGCCTTCGGCAGGGTAGGGTAGTCGCCCGCACGGCCTCGCAGGCGCGACAGCCTGCGCGCGGCCTAGGTACCCTAGGACGTGCACCCAAAAAAAGCCCGCGACTTGTCGCGACCCCACCACCCCCTATACAGCACAGCGTATAGTGTTAGTGTATATATAACGTTCACCACCCATAATGTTATGAAAAATACAAATGGCTAACCTCAGTCACCTCTCTGAAGGTGAGATGAAAGAGATTTTGATGTTGCAGGAGCGCCTGTCGCTGCTGGACACGCAGCACAAGGCCAAGGACTCGTTCATGGAGTACATCCGGTACATCTGGCCGGGCTTCATTGAGGGTGATCACCATCGGATCATTGCAGAGAAGTTGACCCGTGTGGCTAAGGGTGAGTTGAAACGTCTGATTGTGAACATGCCGCCCCGTCACACGAAGTCTGAGTTCGCCTCGATCTACTTTCCATCGTGGGTGATGGGTTTGAATCCTGACATGAAGATCATGCAGACCACGCACACAGCTGACTTGTCGATCAATTTTGGCCGCAAGGTGCGTAACCTGATGGATTCGGACGAGTATTCTAATATTTTTTCCAAGGTATCCTTGGCCTCTGACTCAAAAAGTGCAGGAAAGTGGCAAACAAGCCAGGGGGGTGAATATTTTGCTGCTGGCGTGGGTGGTGCCATAGCGGGTAGGGGTGCAGATTTGTTGATTATTGACGATCCGCACTCTGAACAAGACGCGATGTCGATCAATTTGTTGGATTCCTGTTACGAATGGTACACATCTGGCCCCCGCCAGCGACTACAGCCCGGTGGCGCTATTGTGATCGTGATGACGCGGTGGAATACGGCGGACTTGACGGGCAGATTGTTGAGTCGGCAGACGGAGACGCACTCTGACCAGTGGGAGGTAGTGGAGTTACCTGCTGTTTTTGAGGATTCGGGCAATGTGTTGTGGCCAGAGTTTTGGAAGAAGGAGGAGTTGGAGTCTGTAAAGGCTTCGATCCCTGTATCTAAGTGGAATGCGCAGTATCAGCAGAATCCTACGTCGGAAGAGGGTGCGATTATCAAGCGGGATTGGTGGCAGCTATGGGAGCATGACGAGCCGCCAAACTGTCATTATGTTATTCAGTCGTATGATACGGCGTTTTCTAAGAAGGAGACGGCGGACTACTCTGCTATTACCACTTGGGGTGTATTTTCGCCACAGGAAGGCATGGGTGATGCGATTATCTTGTTGGATGCGCAGAAAGGCCGGTGGGACTTTCCTGAGTTGAAGGCAGTTGCGCAGGAACAGTATGTTGAGTTCAACCCTGACATGGTGTTGATTGAGGCTCAGGCGAGTGGCACGCCGTTGACGCACGAATTACGGGCGATGGGCATTCCTGTGGTGAACTACCGGCCTTCTAGGGGCAATGACAAAATGACTCGTGTACATGCGGCGAGTCCTGTGTTTGAGGCTGGTATGGTGTGGGCGCCTGACCGTGTATTTGCGGATGAGGTGATTGAGGAGTGCGCTGCATTTCCGTTTGCGCCGCACGATGATTATGTGGACACTACGACGCAGGCAATACTAAGATTTAGACAAGGTAACTTTATCAATCTTTATTCTGACGAGGATGAAGAAGAAGTCTACCGAGATAGGCGCGCATATTATTGAGGAGATCTCTCATGGTAAAGAAGACAGAAAAAGCGTTAAGCCTTGGCCAAAGAGCCAAAGCAAAAGCACAAAGAGCAGCAAGAGCCGCTCGTGAACTGGAACGAGGTGTATCAACGAGAGCGGGTAGTAAAACGTCCCAAGGTGTTGAGCGCATACCTGAAACATCTACTCGCAACCTTGGAAGAGGTTTTGGTCTTCGTCAGACTGGTGAGGGCAAGGGATCTCGCATGGCTACTAAGGCGCAGCGCGATGCGGTTGTAAAGTCTGGCCGCAAACGTGTTGCGGGAGGCGCTGCGGCTTCTCTTCTCGCGGGTCAATCTTTGTTTGGCGACGATAAAGGCAAAAGAACCAAGCCGGGTGGTGGCGTTCTTGATCCTAACAAGGCGGAAAAGAAAGAATCTCCTAAGAAGTATAATGTCGGCGTAAGCAAGGGTGGTGTTCCGTTTAAAGAGGCTTTTAAGCACCACAGAGGCAAGGGTGCTAAGACATTCACTTGGAACGGCAAGAAATACACCACTGAGCTAGATACAGAAAAGGCTAAGCGCACTGCAGCTAAGAAGCCTGACTCCAAGAAGTCAGCCAAGCGTGGACTGATATTTGGCAAAGACGCCAAGGTTCGCCCATTTGGCGGTGCTATTGCGCGAGTTTTGCTGGGTAAAGATGAGAAGTTTGGTGGTGACCGTGGCGCGATTGACTTCTTGCCTGGTAAGTCTCGTAAGAAGAAAGAAGAAAAGCCAGTCAAGAAGATGGGTGGCGGCATGATGAAATCCAAGATGGCATCCAAGGGTGGTGCTCGTGGTGGGCGCAAGCCTACGGGTATGAAAGCTGGCGGATCACTTGAGATGACCATGGTTGGTGGTCGAAAGGTTCCCGCATTTGCTGCAGACGGCAAGGGTTCTAATGACCTCGCCAAGAAGGCTATGGGCGGCATGATGAAGTCCAAGATGGCTTCAAAAGGCGGTGCCAAGGGTGGCCGTAAGCCAGGTGGCATGAAGGCCGGTGGAGTGATGAAGTCCAAAGGCATGGCCAAGGGCGGCGCCATGAAGAAGAAAGGTTATGCCATGGGTGGTATGACCAAGAAGGGCATGGCAAAAGGTGGTGCTATGACCAAGAAGGGACTGGCCAAAGGCGGCGCTACGACCAAAAAGAAAGCTGTCTCACGCAAGCCACGCGGCGTAGGTGCTGCGCTTCGCGGTTACGGCAGGGCGCTGAAGTAATGGCTGCTCCGCTCTTTCCTATCATCGCACTCATCGCCAAAAAAGGCGTTGAGGCTGCGATAAAGAAGTACGGCAAGACTGCTGTTAAGAAGGCGCAAGAGGCTTCCAAGCAGCCCAAGCCAAAATCCATGCGGGATCAGAAAGGCCCGTCGATTGCTGACCGTGAGCGTGCTGCGACTGCCGCGAAGAAGACTCGCAACCGTGTTGCTGCGGGCGCAGTTGGTGCGGCAGGTGCAGGTGCGACTGGTTACGAGGCGATGAAGCGCGTTGGCCGTGCGGAGATGGAGAAGAAGGGTATTGAGCCATCTAATACGCCGTTAATGAAAGCCAACGGTGGCATGGCTTCTGCCGCCAAAACAATTACAAGCAAGACCACACGCTCTCGCAATAAGACGAAACCCAGAGGAGTGGGTGCGGCGTTGCGTGGTTACGGAAGAGCACTTAAATAATGAGCAAAACAAACGCACTCTTTAAAATTTTAAAATTTATTAAAGATAATGGAACTGAAAAAGCTTTAAAAAAATATGGTGCCAAAGATGTAAACGATGCCAAAGACTATGAAGCCGAAATGATTATGGATGAAGATGTGATGCGAACAGAAGCTTCTGAGACTGTAAGAGACATGGGGGGTTTTAAGTCTGGCGGTTTTGCAACAAAAAACAAAAAACCTCGTGGAGTTGGTGTGGCATTACGAGGCTACGGAAAAGCCACTCAAGTAAACTAAGATAGATTAAAAACAAAAGGATCAGTTTTGCCATATCTGCAAAGCAACATCCCGCACTTCAAAGCGTGGGTGAGACGGGAATACACACACAATCACGATAAATACCACGGCGAGTTTTTACACGCGATGGTTGTTGCTGTCACCACGATGCCCACGAGGTGCCTGAGTTTTCAGGTGATCTTCACGGGCTGTGAGAATGATGACGATGAGAACGAGCCCAATGTGCATGGCGGTGCCATGTGGGCGAGAATGCCGATCACTGCTTTGGTGGCGGACACGCCGTTTGAGGAATGGCCCATCCCTATGGCGGTACACGATGCCCAGCCTTGGGACTGTTCGTCGCATACGCACGCTGTATACGTTCTAGATCGCGCCACTCCATGTCCCTGGCTTGCCAAGATTGATGGCAATATGTACCCAGCGAAGTATCTGTTCACGGTTGATTACTCTGAGAATGAGATCGCTGATGATCCTGCTCAGCACAAACAATCGCATGTGATGGAGTTACTTGATGCTGGCGAGTGGACTGGGAATATAGTAGCTTTGCCCAACAACAGGGTGCGAGTGACGCACCCCGCGTGGTTTGAGACTGGCAGTGGAGCACCTGACTTCAAGCCTTCTCAGCACATTCACTACAGTAAGTCGGATTTGGATTACACCTTAGATGTGAATCGTATCTTCGATAATCTGTATGCAGACAAAGACTGAGACGAACTCAGAAAGGGCGAGCCATGGCTATAGAGCGCGGTGTAGATGACGTTGATGTCGATGAGCTAGGGATCGAGGACAACACCAAAGAGATTCAGCTTGCCGAAGGCTCTGAAGAAGATCTCATGTTTGATGACATGGACGATGAAGACGCCGCTTTCATGGATGATGGCACCATGGTGTTTGGCGAAGAAGACCTTGATGAAGACATCCCCCCTCCGTTCAACTCCAACCTTGCTGAAATCATTGATAAGTCTGATCTGGGTAGAATCTATTCTGACTTGATGGGCGACATTGATGACGATAAGTCATCGCGCAAAGAGTGGGTTGATCAGTATACCGAGGGCTTAAAGTTCTTGGGCATGAAGTTTGAAAATCGCACCGAGCCGTTTGAAGGCGCATCTGGTGTGATTCACCCTCTGCTTGCTGAGTCTGTGACGCAGTTCCAAGCACAGGCATACAAAGAATTATTACCTGCTGGTGGCCCTGTTAAGACCATGGTCATGGGTATGGGTACGCCGCAGACAGACCTGCAGGCGGCTCGTGTTCAGGAGTTCATGAACTATCTGATCACTCAGGAGATGAAGGAGTACGATCCTGAGACTGACCAGCTGCTGTTCTATTTGCCTTTGTCTGGTAGTGCATTTCGTAAAGTTCACTTTGATCAGTCACTAGGCCGACCTGTCTCTCGTTTCATTCCATCTGAAAAGCTGATTGTGCCTTACGGCACCACGAGTCTTGATAATGCGGTGCGTATCACGCATGTGATTGAGATGTCGATGAATGAAGTGCGCAAGCTTCAGCAGACGGGCTTTTATCGCAAGACCAAGCTCTCTGGTGAGTCTGACGATACGACATATTCATCTACGGATGTGGATGAAGAGATCGATGAACTGCAGGGCGTGAAGCCTTCTGGTAGCTCTAGCGATTACGAAGCAGAGCTTATGGAGGTTCATGTTGAGCTTGATATCCCCGGCTTTGAAGACAAGGACGCGCAGGGTGAAGACACAGGTATCAAGTTACCGTACATCGTCACGTTACTTCCAAAGCAAAGCACGATTCTTTCGATACGCAGGAACTATGTCGAAACGGACGTTATGCGCCGTCGTATTGACTACTTTGTGCATTACAAGTTTCTGCCAGGTGTTGGTTTTTACGGTTTTGGTCTGACCCATATGATTGGTGGATTGTCACAGGCATCCACTTCTATTCTGCGTCAGCTGATCGACGCTGGCACGCTGGCCAATTTACCTGCAGGTTTCAAAGCTCGCGGCATTCGTATTCGTGATAGTGATGTACCACTGCAGCCTGGCGAGTTCAGGGACATGGATGCACCGGGTGGGTCACTGCGTGATGCGCTGATGCCATTGCCTTTCCAAGAACCCAGCGGCACATTATTGCAGTTACTGGGCATGTTGGTTGAAGCAGGCCGTCGTTTTGCTTCTGTGGGTGATATGCAAATTGGTGACGGTAACCAGCAGGCGCCTGTCGGCACCACGATTGCGTTACTTGAGCGTGGCACCAAGGTGATGAGCGCGATACACAAGCGCATGCACTACAGCCAAAAGGTTGAGTTCAACCTGCTTGCACGGGTGATCAAAGAGTCACCGATCAAGGCGTATCCGTATCAGATTGCTAGTGGTCAGCAGCAGTTATTGGCACAGGACTTTGATGATCGTATCGACATCATTCCTGTGTCTGACCCGAATATCTTCTCCATGAGCCAGCGCGTGATGCTTGCTCAAGAGATGATGCAAATGGTGCAGTCTAATCCGCAGATCCACGGGCCACAGGGCATGTACGAAGCGTATCGACGCATGTACGAGGCCATGGGCATACAGCAGATTGAGCAGGTGTTACCCCCACCCCCACAGCCACAGCCTATGTCGCCTGCTATGGAGAACGCTGGGTTCTTGCAGATGCAACCTGCACAGGCGTTTGCTGATCAAGACCACGATGCGCACATCAAGTCGCACTTGGCGCTGTTGAGGTCACCATTAATTCAAAATGTACCGCCGGGACAACAGCAAGCTGCCGCTATGATTCAGGGGCACATATTCCAGCATGTTGATTTCAAGGCGCGCGAGATGGCTCAGCAAGACCCTGAAGTTACGCAGATGCAGCAACAAATGCAGCAGACTCAACAGCAAGCGCAGCAAGAGGTGCAAGTTAACCCGATGGCTGCGCAACAAGCTCAGATGCAGATGCAGCAGATGCAGCAACAGATGCAGCTGATCATGGAAGATAAGGTTTCACAGATCACAGCACAGATCATAGAAGAGCTTGCCCCAGAGCTTGCCCCGCCACAGCAAGATGACCCACTGGTTAATCTGCGTGACCGTGAGCTTGATATCAAAGAAGCAGATCTGCAGCGTAAAGCGAGTGAGGCTAATCGACGCATTAATCTGGAAAGTGAGCGTATTGATAACACTGCTGACATGGCTGATGAGCGCATGGACTTGCAGCGCGAGTTGGCTGAAATGAAGGATGGTGTTGCAAGAAAGAGAATCGAACTGCAAGACAGCATTGCAGGAGAAAAAATCGACTTGCAGAAATCTGCCCAAATGGCTAAAACCGCAGAAAACATTACCAAAGATTTTTTTAGACGGTAAATCAAAAGAGGGATTTACAATGAGTTCAGTAAGACAGAAGATGGCCGCAGTTCAAAAGGCCGTAAACAAAGCAGAAGAGAGGCTTCGCCTTGGTGAAGAACCCATCCCTGCAGTTGTTGAAGAAAAGGTTGAAGAAGTTGCGCAGCCAGCACCAGAAAAGAAGGCAGAGCCTAAAAAGAAAGCTGCTCCAAAGGCCAAAGCCAAATCAACACCAAAAGGTAGGAAGTTATGATCAAGCGTCAAACAAGTTTTCCCCAGCCAAAAGTCACTGACAGTAAGGTATCTATTAAGGATCAGGGCACGGTGAACTATGCAAAGAGCGAGTCTGTAGCTACGCCTACTTCTTCTGCTCCTTATGGTGCAGGTGAGATGCGTGGTGGTGGTGCGGCACTGCGCGGCAAGAAATTCAGCGGAATTTACTAATGACAGTTCTTTCTCCTGAAGAAATATTTTTTGACCCATCAAGAGGCATTTTAACGGGCCAACCCTTACCACCCGAAATGCCTGCCAATTCAAATACTTCAGCGCCAAATGTGCGTATGCGCATGGAAGGCACTCTTGACCCATCAAGAGGCACTCGTCGCCCAGACGATATAAAGCGGCAACCTGGTCCCACTGAAATGCCTATGCCTCCAGCGCCTATACCTACTCAGGTTTATGAACTTCCCCAAGATATTCAACTCCCTTCAGATGCAACTGAGCTACAAAAGTTGAGAGCAGAGTACGATAGACTTTCAAACATGCGGTTTGTTCAAGATCCCGGCCCAGAGTTTGGTGCAAAACTACAAGCCTTGGCGGGTCAGATTTCGCAGCTTGATCCTGAGTTTAAGAATCCATACGCCATAGGTGGTGATTTGGGGGCTGGGCCAAGAAGGCCTGACGAAGGATTGGATCTTGATGAACTACTCAATCGACAATTAAATATCAGACAGATGCCTCCAGGTAGAGGCACTGTATTTAGAGGTACTCCTGATGAAGGTTATAGCTACGGTGTAGGAGAAGGTGTTCCGGGTACGAGTGACGGCCTTCCGGGCCCACCTCAAATGCCTACAAGTAGCACATCAGAAACAACCAAAGCATCTGCATACACAGGTCTGCCTTTGTATGAAAAAGACATAACAGGTGTTGAAGCGGCTAGAAGGTTTAAGGAATACGCAGAAGCAAACAATATTGAGTTGGATGACAAAGGCGTTCCAATCTTTTCAAGCAAGGATCAAAAAGACGCTGCCTACGCTGCTGGGTACAGAGGCACTGGAAAGATAAAGCTCTCTGAAGCTGACATAGAAAACTCAAGGAAGAGGCAGGAAGAGGAGGCTAGAAGGCCTGTAGGTGATTTGAAGTCAGACATGCTTGAGCAGCTTTTCGCCTCTGGAGTGATGGATCCAGATAGACTGAAAAGAAAACTTATCAATGACGATTTCTTTCTTGATAGAACGGGCATATTTGGCGAGAAAGGCAAGAAGTACAATATTCAATTGCCTAAGGATCAAATAAATTTTGCGCACACTAGGTTTACTAACCTACAAGATCTTACACCCCCTCCTGCCCCGCCAAAGACGGAAGGCCGGTATGTGCCGCCCACATCAAACCTTGGTACTCCTGACTCACTAATACCAAGCAACATCGTTGGTCAGTCGTATGACCCAGGCTTTGCAGCAAGATTTCTTGCAGGTGGCACGGGTGAAACCAATGTAGATGCAGGCAATGGCATGGGCATGATGGTGATGCCACAACGGCCAGAGCCACCAGCTGGTAGCGTTTTTGGCGGATACGGCCAGCAAGCACCTATGCAGGCGTTAGCGCCTTATGCAGGCATGGCTCAATCCAATCCGCAGCCAACTGACTTCTTCCCAAGCTATGTGCCAAGGCCAGACCCAATTTTTGAAGAGGTTCCTGCACCAGGGACACAGCCTAATGCGCAACCAGTTATGGGTAGCGGTGGCTAAATGGATTCAATTTCTCTGGCTTCTTACATCTATAAGAAGCTTGATCAATATGAAGAATCTCATGTTGATTACATAACCTCTGGCAATATCAAGGATATGGAGGACTACAAATTTGCGATGGGTGAGTTATCGATGCTTCGCACCCTTCGTGAAGAACTAAAAGAAGCGTTGCATATTGAAGGAGATCCCCTCGATGAGTGATCTATCATTAGATTCCATCGCAACACCGTCCATTATGGATGCATATGTGAGCGAACGGGTTTTAGACCCATCTGTGCTTGATTCAAGTTTGATCGAAAGAATGCCTGAACCTTCTGGCTGGAGACTTCTTGTGCTCCCGTACAAAGGCAAAGGAATGACAGACGGCGGCATACAGCTGCTTGAGTCTACGGTGAGCAAGGAAAATCTTGCTACATCGATTTGTTATGTTCTGAAAGTTGGCCCTTTGGCCTACCTTGATCACGATAAGTTTGGCGGCGAAGCATGGTGCAAAGAGGGCGATTGGGTTCTCATTGGCCGTTATGCAGGCGCCAGATTTTCTCTAGAAGATGATCACGAGGTTCGCATCATCAACGACGATGAAGTAATCGGAACAATTATTGATCCAGATGACATCAAATCAGCATAGGTAAAAAACAATGGCCGAAGAGACATTGAGTGAAGCTTTATCAAAGCTTGACGATGACAACATAAATAGCGCAGCACTGCCTGAAGGTAAGCGCGTAGAAGAAGAAGTTCAGGACGATGCTACTTACATAGACTTTTCTGAAGAAGAGATGGAAGACATCTCGCCGGTTACAGAAGATTCTGTGAAAGAAGACTTTGATGCACCTGAGGTTCAAGGTGAAGAGGAGCTATCTGAAGCAGAAGTAAGGGCTCGTACCGCTCAGAACCGTATTAACCAAGCGGTTAAACAGGCGAAAGACTATCAGCGCAGAGAGTTGCAGGCACTTCAATACGCGAAAGAGTTGCAAGAACAAAATGAGCAACTAGCTTCTAAACTGCAAAATACTCAAACGTCTACTGCTGAACAAAACTTGAAGATGCAGGAAACGTATAGCAACGAGTTTGCTAGTCGCGTTAATACGCAGGCTGAAGCAGCTAAGCGCAATCTGAAGACTGCGTATGAGTCCGGTGACCCAGAGGCCATGGCTGAAGCTCAACAGCTTCTGGCTAGGGCTGAAGCTGATCGCAATTCGCTTTCTCAGTATCAAAGAGATCTTGAGAAATACAAAGTTGATTACGCTGCTTGGCTTGGGCAACAAGAGGCTAATGCTGAGCTTCAAAGTCAACAAGCGACTCAGCAGCAACAGGCATATCAAGATCAGGCATATCAAGAGCCGACATATCAAGATCCATCACCAAAGGCTCAAAACTGGGCTTCTGCAAACGAATGGTTCGGCACAGATACTGTTATGACCAATGTGGCCTTTGCTATACATAACGATCTTATACAGGGCGGTGTTGACTTAGAGTCTGATGAATACTACGCTCAAATTGATTCCCGTATGAGGCAAGAACTGCCACATAAATTTAACGGGCAAACTAACGCGGGAGGCAACAACAACGTCCAAACCGTTGTCTCTGGATCGCGCACGACTGGAAGTGGACGCAATCAAAACTCTCGTAGAGTTGAACTTAATCCAAGCGAACAAGCATTAGCAAGGAAGCTTGGAGTACCGTTCAAAGAATACGCAAAACAGAAAATGAGGTTACAAAATTCATGAGCGAAGAAACAACAGTACCAGGTTCTGACAGAACCCCACGGCGTGCTTCTTCACGGTCTTCAAAGGCTGCAAGAAAACCATGGACTCCACCTCAAGTATTGGAAACTCCAGAGGCTCCTGAAGGAATGAAGTATCGTTGGGTGCGAACCCACATACGAGGAGAGGCAGATAAGACCAACGTACACATGAGATTTCGCGAGGGGTACGAACCTGTACATCCAAGCGAAGTTGCAGGCTATGACTTGCCGGTTATCGATGATGGTAATCATGCAGGAACAGTCGGTGTCGGTGGTTTGATGCTTACCAAAATTCCAGAAGAGACTGTGGAAGAGCGTAATGCTTACTTCGCACAACAGACCGATCAACAGATGAATGCTGTAGATAACGACCTGATGCGTGAAGAACACCCTGCGATGCCAATCTCAAAAGAGAGAAAGACGCAGGTATCTTTTGGCCGAGGCAACAAATCAACGTAGCCTTGCTTTTGATTGTGTTTAACTAGAGGACTTAAAAATGGCAAATCAAGATGCCGCTTTTGGCATGCGTCCAGCCAGAATGATAGGGGGAGCCCCTTACACTGGTGGACAAAGCCGATATCGAATCGCCGCTTCTTATGGCACATCTATATTCCAAGGGGATATGGTCGCCCAGGTTACTGGCGGTACGGTAGAAGTACACGCTGACGCAGGCACCGTGCCTATCGTTGGTGTTTTTAATGGTTGTCAGTACACCGATCCTACGACTAAGGAACAGGTGTTCAGCAACTTCTACCCTGCAAACACCAATGCTTCTGACATCATTGCGTTCATCATCGATGACCCGATGGTTGTTTTTGAAGTTCAAGCTGATGCTGCATTTCCGATTGCCGATCTTTTCGGTAACTTTGATATCGTCTATACGACTGCAGGTAGCACCGTTACGGGCATTTCAGGCGCTGAATTGAAGGTTGCAGATGGCGGAACGGCCACTACGCTTTCAATTAAAGCAATTGATATATCAGGTGACCCTGAAAATTCAGACGTAGCCACAGCTCACACAAATGTGTTGGTTGTTATCCAAAACCATGTGTTCGGCGTTAAAGGCGCTGGCTTAGCTTAGGGAGTTAAATTATGGCTATTTCAAGAGCCCAATTAGCCAAAGAGCTAGAGCCCGGCCTCAACGCTTTGTTTGGTATGGAATACGCTCGTTACGAGAACGAGCACGCTGAGATCTTTGAAACCGAAGCTTCAGACCGCGCGTTTGAAGAAGAGGTGCTGATCGTAGGCTTTGGTAACGCTCGTGATAAATCTGAAGGGCAAGGCGTTGCATACGACCAAGCTTCTGAAGGTTTTACTGCGCGTTACACGCACGAGACGGTTGCTTTGGCGTTCGCGCTAACCGAGGAAAGTGTTGAAGATAATTTGTATGACCGCCTTGGTGCGCGCTATACAAAGGCTCTCGCACGAAGCATGGCTCACACCAAGCAGGTGAAGGCTGCAAACGTATTGAACAATGCGTTTTCTGCTTCTTTCACTGGCGGTGATGGCAAGTCACTTGTGGCTACCGATCACCCACTGGCTGGTGGTGGCACCTTCTCAAATCGTCCATCTGCTTTTGCGGATTTGAACGAAACGTCGCTGGAGAATGCTCTGATCAGCATTTCTACTTTTGTGGATGATCGAAACATGATCTTGGCTCTGCAAGGAACCAAGCTTGTTGTTCCGCCTCAACTGCAATTTGTAGCTGATCGTCTGCTGGAAACACCAGGGCGAGTCGAGACTGCGGACAACGACATCAACGCAATTAGGAATATGGGTCTGCTGCCTCAAGGCTATGCAGTCAACCACTTCTTGACTGA
>TARA_R110002110_G_scaffold325779_3_pt1 | contig 12793 bp, 7 predicted proteins | sample TARA_R110002110 | Tara Oceans TARA_R110002110 (sample SAMEA4397330) | marine metagenome | biome: Polar Biome; feature: [SRF] surface water layer (ENVO:00010504); material: water (ENVO:00002006), including particulate matter (ENVO:01000060) such as... | depth 5 m
CATGGTGATCGTCGATGAAGCCCACAACGCCCGCACGGCCCTGTCATTCGATACGCTGGCGCGGTTCAGCCCGTCGCTTATCCTGGAACTGACGGCAACACCCCAGACCGAACACAAACCCAGCCGTGAAAAACATGCATCGAATATCCTGTATTCCGTTTCAGCCGCCGAGCTGAAGGCGGAAGAAATGATCAAGATGCCGATCAAGCTTACTACCGATTCCAACTGGCAAAAAACCATCGGCGCGGCCTTTGATTGCCGCGAGGCATTGGAAGAAGCGGCGAAGGCAGAGCAGGTGGAAACGGGCGAATACATCCGCCCCATCATCCTGTTTCAGGCCCAGAGCGCGTCGGCGACGGACGCATCGCGGATCACCTATGACAAGGTAGAACAGCACCTGAAAGACCGAGGAATCCCGGAAGCCGAGATCGCCGTCCATACTGGCCCCCGAAAAGACCTTGATGCCTACGAGATCGCCGACCCCGATTGCCGCATCCGCTACATCATCACCGTGTCGAAACTGAAAGAAGGCTGGGATTGCCCATTTGCCTATGTCCTTTGTTCCGTGGCCGAGCAAGTATCACCGACGGCGATTGAACAGGTGTTGGGCCGCGTGTTGCGGATGCCCAAGGCACAGCGCAAGCGCCGCGACGCTCTCAATCAGGCTTACGCATTTGTCGCGTCCAAGAGTTTCGACTCCACCGCCCAAATGCTGAAAGATGGCCTCGTCGAAGGCGCAGGCTTCAACAAGATGGAAGTCGATCAAATCGTCGCGCCGCAGAGCAACATGGGTTTTGACGATCCTGCGGACGACTTCAAGCATGAATCCGAACCGCTGGTAGAGGACGAAACGCCGGCTCAGGAAGTGGAGGAAGCGATTGCGAAGTTGCCCGCATCCGTGCGGAACCGCATCGCTTACGATCCTGAAAAGCGGTCGATGACATACAAAGGACCGATGACCCGCGAAAGCAAGAACCTGCTGCAACTTGCCTTAGCAAAGTCGCCCAAGGCCAGCCGAGCGATTGATCGTCTTTATGCGAAGACCAATAACTACCAACTGTCTGCATCACAGGACGACGAGAAGCCACCCTTCATCGTGCCTTTGCTGGGCTTTCGAAAGCAAGGTGAACTTCAGCTTTTCTCGAAAGAGCATTTCCTCGATCTCCCGTGGCGGCTGGATGAATGCGACCCTTCCGATATCGCAACTCGCTTCAAGATCGTCGATGAAAGCCAGAGCGGTAAGATAGATGTCTCCGATAAAGGCAAGGTTGAGATCAACTTTGCTAAGCGCGTTCAGGGCGAACTTGCCGCAGTGGTGCAAGAACCTGCATGGACACTGCCGAGGCTTGCCAACTTCATCGACAGTGGCATCCGTCATCCTGACATAACGAAGCCGAGCGCCATCCTTTTCATCACAAAGGCCATCGAAGCCCTGATCGCTTCCGGCCATGACTTCCATGTGCTGGCCAGAAACAAGCATGATCTGCGCCGCTCCATAGCCCAGTTTATCGCCGACCTGCGAGGGGAGCGAGAGACCGGCAACTACTCCGCATTGTTCGCGGCCAATGCCGAGGACTTCGCCACGCATTCTGACCTGGCGATGATCTTCGACGAGCAGTCATATGCCTATAACCAGCCTTACGATGGAGGGCGAAAGTTTAATAAGCACTATACGCCACTTGTCGGCGACTTGAAGCGCTCTGGCGAGGAGTTCGATTGCGCTACCTACCTCGATTCCATGGATGAGGTGCGGTTCTGGATTAGGAATGTCGAAGGCAAGAAAACATCGTTCTGGCTTCAGCTGCCGCACCAGAAATTCTACCCCGATTTCGTGGCCCTTCTCACGGATGGCCGCATACTTGTCGTGGAATACAAAGGCGGTCATCTTTACGACGGTGAAGGTGATAAGCGCCGGATCGGTGCTGTATGGGCAGACGCCAGCGATGGCCATTGCTTATTTTGCATGCCGACTGATCGGAAGTTCGATCTCATCAATAAGACTATATCATAATAATCACGAATGTGGGTGTTTTTGTGGGTGTTTGACTAAACGATCATTTTTTATACAATGGTTGTAAGATTTTAGGTGATATTTTCGAATCCCTGTCTCTCCGCCATTTTAACTTCCTCGAAATGGTTAAAAATTCATATAATCGCTGATTATGTGGGTTCTTCACCCAAGGTTTGGGAAATTTGGGTCGTGATTTGGGACACATTTTGGGACACATCCATTCATTGCTCGCTCGACATAGCGACGAAGCGACCCGCCCCACGGGCGTCTTGAAACGGAGCCCAGCCGGGCGGCGTATTGCGCGAAATAAGTCTTGCCTTGCGTCATTTAGATCAGCTGAGCACCCCGAAATCACTGCGTGTCCGCGATCTTACAGGTTGGATAGGTAGGCTACCGCTACTGGCTTCCGATAACCGACAGTTATCGGAAGCAATAAGACTGCGCACCCAATCAGTCCCAAGACCTTAGGACAAACCATAGCGGCCTAATCGCTCATTTACGTCAGTCCGCGCAGAGATCAGCTTCGTGTAGAAACCTGGCTACTCGAAGTGGTGGCTGCAACCAGGGTTCATTGGACGTATCCGGCCCTCACCTGCCGTTCAGTCCCTGGCTGATCGCGGCGGTGCAGCTTCACCAAACCGGCCACTCGTCGATCGCGCAGCATCTGCGGGGGATCGACGTCTGCAGTTCGCAGGAAAAGAATGCATGTCGGCAAAGGCCAAGCTTATGCCCCCAATGCTACTAACTGCCCCAGAGCGCCTGAGCAGTGAGCGACCAAAGCCGAGAATACCAAGCATATTCGGCGATTAGCTCCCACCAACAGCCTTTCTGTTCTCGCCGCCTAAAAGCCGGCCTCTTGTTCGATTGATAGCCTTCGCCGCGGATCCGTTTCCTCAGCATTTCCTTGAATCCATGCAAGGATATGCCGAGAGTCTTCTACCGAAACCGTTGCATCGCGAAAGATGCGGAACCCTACCATGCGCTCAAGATCGCGAGTTCCCAGCATCGATCCTTCTAAGTATGTTCGGATCGAAAAGACCGGCATGGGGTCTGGAAAAAATGATTTAGCCTCAGCATTCACGCGCAGCGTGCGCAAGACGAGTGCCCCGTCACCGTGCGGCATGAGCATGTCGTACGTCATGTCGTCCTTCAGCTTTGTCAGATTGTGTTCGAACCCGGAAGACAACATGGTACGAAGAGACCTCGCCTTCTGAAGGATCTGAAGCACATCGGACTTCAGTGTCTCGGGTGTCGAAGCGCCGCGCTCCATCAACCTGGAAATGGCATGGCGCGAGATATTAGCGGCGATATTGATGTGCGAATTGACCTCTCCGGCGCGCGCGATACACAAAAGATCGGCCAGAATGGCCGATCGTTCAGAAAAGGCTCTCTCCTCGTCGCCGGTCATTGCAAAGACATCAGTCTCACGGGCAGACGCCATCCGAACGGCGAACACAGCCTTCATGAACTTGTCCCATTGGGCCAAATGGACGCCGCCAAACGCAGGGCGCACATTCTTGGATACGCGCTCGATAACGCGTCCCGGTTTCTTGGAGGGAACGGATTCATGAAATGCGGACAGTGCAGCTTTGCACCGCGGCGAGTTCAACCAGTCTGTTATCACGCTCAGATCTGGACGATCCTCGATGAACTTCGTAGCGTGGCCCTCAGCCAATCTTTTGTACAACGCTTGCGCTCCCTGCGGTCAAATAATTGTCACAGCGTCAATGAATTGCAAATACGGATGTTCCTTGTATCCATGCTGCTCCATTGCCTCAAAGGACTTCAATCGTCATAGCCTTCCAGCCCCAACTGCTTTTTCTCTTGTCGAAGTTAATAACGGCCCGGCCTGACACAAGTTCGTCATCCTGAAGGTCATGGCAGCGAACGATGTCAGGCGGAATGAATATCCCATCATCGGTGAACCCCATGCCATTGCTGATCCGCACGGCGCTCCGGAAACGTCGGCAAACAGTGTCTCCCACCTCTGCATCGGTGGGAGTGGCGGTCACGACACGAGAGCGTACCCCTTTTCGTGTGCTGTAGCGGGCCATCCGCAAGGCGATGTGATCACCTATCGAAGCATTGATGTCCGAAAGGGAAATCACGCTGTCTACCTCGCGGCCAGCAATGACATGTAGAAGCCCTTTCGCCGTGTTCACGTGATCTACCACGCCCACGATCTCATGGAAGGTGTCATGAAATACACCGTCATCGCGTAACGCGGCCGAATAGAGCTTTGTGCGGTCGTTGATCGATATCCCGAGATCAGCCTTGATCCGGATTGGCTGACCGGACTGTAGGTTTTTCAGACCCAACGCGCGGTCGGGAACGGTGATCTCTCGCGCCACCGGGCTGTCCGCGATATATAGTCGGCGGAGAGTTTTTCGCTTTTCGCCCTCAATCGTGAAGCTGTCGCCGACACACGCGTCAATCCAATCGATGTCTTCGAAAAGAATCTCCTCTGCGCGACCTGAAAACCGGATGTAAAATTTCTTGCTTGGAGGAGTGGCCGCAGTTCCCAAATACCACGACGCCGCCTTCAGCTTTTCAGCCTCGCGGGGAACGCGGTACCCTGTTTTCGCACGATGCGCGAGAACCGTATCGATTTCGCCTCGTGCCTCGGCCAGATAACCTTGGATGCTCAATTCTCGCGCGAGCTTGAGACGCAATCGCTCCACGAAATCCTCTTTAGAGGGACACAGCAAGCCCTTGCAGTAGCATGCAACCCGGAGGTTCGGATCGACCTGAAGGTCGCCAAGCAGGTCCCATGCCCAAAATTCCTGCGACTTCTCCCGAGCAAACAGGATCGCCTGGTCACGCGCCTCATCTTGGCGGCCAAGCAAAGCGAGAAACTTGACCATGTTCTGGCGAAACCAGACGTTATCGGGATAGCGCGTCATCATCGCTTCAAGATGAGGCTGTAACCCAGCGATGGCTCGCATATTTCCAGCCGCTGCGGCATCCTTGCTTGCTCGCTGCACAACCTTTTCGGCAAAGGCTGGTAGGGTCTTTCCCTCGGCAGTCGTGAAGCGGTCGTAGTCGTCAGCGAGAAAGTTCTCGAGCCCCCACAAACCCACAAATGCCGGCAGGTCGAGATGATTCCCGGAAGCGAGTTGCCAGGCGATTTGCAGCATGCAGCTGTGAAGGGGCGAGGGTCGATCGACGCTGAGCTTCATGTACATGTTAAGATTGCGACGGGCTTGCCCGATTGCAGCAGGCACCGGGGTGTCGGACGTCGATAGGATTTCTTTCGTCCAGCGATAGAGGTCCCAGCCGTAGCCCAGATGATCGGTTGGGTAGAGCCCATCCTTCGCAAGAAGGTCGTGGTAGACGCGGCAGGCTTGCTCGTGGCGCCCCGCCTTGCTGTGGTTACGGGCGGAAAGGATCTCGTGTCGTCCTTTCTCCGCAAGAGAGAGCGCGAACCGACGCTGATTTCCGAGGACATCGTCCCCCTCTGGCACGGGCAGCGCCCCAAGTTCGCCGGCAAACGTCGAAAGGCGCGCCCTGTCGTTCTGGCGGGCGGCACCTTTGAGCAGATCGACAAGACACCAGCTTAGTGCCCGCACATCCCAGTCATCGGTATGGGGACTCGCCATTGCCTCTTTTGCCAGCGTGTAAGCCCGGTCGAGTTCCCCCGCCTTGCGGAGACGGAAGATCTCCTTAGTGTCGCTCATGTGCTCATCTCGACGGTCAGGATTTCGATCAGTTCGCACAGGAGCACAGGTGGTTCGCGAACTTGTCCGACAGGCTGACACTTGGTGAAGACATGCTTGCCGTTGTAATAGATGTCGACCGCAGCATACTCTCCAAGGCGCTGAAAACTGTAGCGCTGGAACCACTGTTTCTGCTCGAGACCGACGATTTCAATCGCGTGAGCATGCATTAGGCTTGAAAGCTTTTGGTGAAACTCCTCCAGGAACTGATGTGTAAAATTCGGTCCCTGAACGCCGTTGGCAGGAGCGCCGCCTGGCATTGAGGCCGGAAGTGCTGCGCAGCTTTCGCCGACCATGCCGGAAAGCTTTGCCATCAGCAGATCCGTCAGCCCACCCGATTGCGCAGCGATGACGCGGGTGATTTTGAGCTTGCCGTTGTAGCAGATGTTGATCCTCGCCTGGCCTTCGCCGTGGCGAAAGAAATAGGCCTCCTGATATTGGTTATGTTCGATGCCTTCGATCTCGATGGCTGCTCCGTCCAGCAAGGCTTCGACCCGCTGGCGGATGATTTCGCGAAAATCAACCGGCGTCGGCAGGTCTGGAGCGACCGACACGGTGCTCTCGAGGTCGACCGTTGCGAGGCACCTTGGTGCCGGGGTCGCCTCGAAATTCGCGGAAGAGTTCGGTGCGCCGAGAAGGCTTGGAGCGAGGCCCGCGGGCTTGATTCCAGAGCCTACCTCGATCCTTGGTGGATCAAGGAGGAAGAGGTGCGATTTCGCGCGCGTGCATGCCGTGTAGAGCCAACGAAAATTGTCGGCCGCCAGCGGATTGCCCAACGAGTTGCAGCTGACGATGGCTGTGTCCCACTCGCTGCCCTGCGCCTTGTGGCAGGTGATGGCGTATCCGAACTTGACCCGCAGCGCATTGAAGAATGGGTCATCCATCAACGCTTGGCGAAACGCCTGTGGGTCCTTCCGGAGCGCGGCATACCTTTGGCAAAAGTCAACGTAGAGTGCCTTGTTCTCGTCAGAGCTGAGTTGAGGTCGGTCCTCGTAGAGAAGGTTTTCAAGGATGTTCGTGGTAACATAGACCGCCGATCCATCGACCAAACGCAATCCGAGATCTGCCTCCCTGAAAGAAAGCTCTACGCGGACCTCTTCTACGGACCCGGTTTCCTCGTTCTTTCGACGAAGCGTGACCCGGCGAACCTTGCGATCATCTGAGATTGACCGGACAAAAGCGAAGTCCCCGTTTGCGATACGTATGCCCGAGACCTTGGTGTTCTTCACCACCATGAGCTTGTCACCCGGCACCGCTTCGGGCTGATTTAGAAACAACCGTTCACGTATGGACCGGTTGAACATGCCGGCCTCGGCGTTCGATCGGGTGATGACGACCGAAGAGTTGTTAACACGGTTTCCGGACGCCTCAAGGAATGTCGAGACTACCTGTTCCATACAGACACGATCGACGTCCGCCAGCCTGGTGTCGAATGCCAGCTTATTGAAGACACCGCGTTTCAGGCTTTCCCGCAAAGGTTGTACATTTTTAAGAATTCCGCTGTCGGCCTTCTGGCGAACGACATTGGAAAGTTCGTATTCGAATACCCGAACGCCGAAATTCACCACGAGGTAGTCAGTCGACAAGGCTGGTGAGAACGACATACCAACAGGCGGCAACTGAGCATCGTCACCAATCAGGATCAGTTTCTTGCGATGCTCGTTGTTGTCGAAATTGACGAAATACATCAGGTCGCGCAGGACGTGACCTGAGCCGAATTGAAAAAACTCCGCTTCTGAGTATTGATCGGAGATCAGGGAGGCTTCATCCGTGATGAAAACGGTGTCCGCTGGTGCATCGTTCACAGACATGCTGACGATGAGCTTGTATGTCTCGGAACCTTCCACCCCCTCGGTCTTATGCTCTTCGATCTTGTCGAAGTCGTAGATCATTCCGTGGATGGTTGAGGCGTCGGCCTGGGTTTTTTCCTGGATGACTTTGGCTGCCCGTCCCGTAGGAGCCGAGAGCGCGTATGTTCGGCGCTGAGCTTGCAGCAACTTTACGAGGGCATCGATCAAAAAAGTCTTGCCGGTGCCCGCATGCCCCTTGAGAAGGAAAATGTCATGACTATTGCTGTCGAGGAAGTTTCCAAGATGGATAACAACCTCAGTCTGGCCCGGCGTAAGATCAAAATCGCGGAGCAAGTGGAAAAGATACTCTGCTGTCGTTGTCAAGCCGTCACGGGCAAAAAAATTGGCATCCAAAATTATTCGGGCAGATGCCCCTCCAGACGTGTTAAAGGCCTTTCCGAAAAAAAACGGGATGGCGCGCAAGTTACTTCAACCAGTAGATAATCATGAAGTTAGTTAGGCATCAACCCTACTTTGTTGCACTTTGGCTGGCCACCGAACCTCCCTTATCCTTGGGCGACTTCTCCGCGTGTCTCGGAGCCGGATATGCCCAACGGGGTGTAATAGCTCAGAACGGCGATATAGATGCGAATGCTGCGCTGCGCACGAAGGACCGCCTCCGAAAAACGGCACTGCGGTGATCTGCTGTTCTGGGAGGCAACTGTGGGCCGGTCTGATCGGCTCTCGTCCGGCCGCCGCGCCAACGCCGAGCGTAGGCTCGGTGTCGCATCGCGGTCATTCATGCGAAGCGCCGCGAACGACTGCTTCTCTAATTGGGTGACTGGGTCAAGCTCGTTTTCCTTCTTTTGAATGATCAAGGATCGTTTGTCCGGGTCACGCTTCTCTCCGCAGTCTGGTTTGGCGTTCGAAACGGCGCCGCTGCATGCATGTGTCGGATTGGAAGTGGAGAGCCCCGCTTTCCGGCGCGCTTCAAGTTGCGCAGCAGGCATTTTCGGCTTCGTCCACGAACCTCGTCCGGATTGGACGATCCCGTCAGGTTAGGTGGTAGGCTACTTGTTCATGCCGTGCCTCCAACTTGTTCCTGACGGAATTCACTGCCGTCGATCCAGATACGGTGGAGTAGACGGCAAGTTTGCGGGCGACGGCAACAACGGCGCGGCGGCGGCCTTTGGTGCGCATCAATCATATGCCCCATGATTTAATCTGTGACCCTACCATCGTTCGCATCAGCAATGCATTGGCAGCAGCATAAAGAGTTGCACGAACATCTCGATCTCCTGCCTTCGATATTCGGCCAGGATTGTCGTGTTCCCCTGACTGAAAGCGCCTAGGTGTCAGACCAAAGTGCGCAGCAACTGTGCGCGAACGCCTGAAGCGGCTCGGGTCATCAACTGCCGCCTTGAATGTCAGCGCTGCAATTGGCCCAACGCCTGGAACGGTCATCATGCGCAAGCAAACCTCGTCTTGAGATGCCGCATGTTTCACGCGCCGATCCAGCTCGAGGTAGTGTTGGAACAAGACCACCCGCGCGTCGAGCAATGGAATGAGCGCATGTGCGAGAACATCGTCCATCTCGATCATCGGCCTTACCAAGCCATCAAAAGACCCGTGTTTCACTGTTCGGGGCAATCGCACGCCGAAGATTTTCAGCAGCCCACGAACCTCGTTGGCCAGATCCATTGTCTTCTTGAGTAAAGCTTTACGCGTGCTCAAAATCGCCCTCAGCCCGTGAGCTTCACGGCTCTTCATATGAACGGGACTGAACCACCCGGTTCGCAAAATTTGGGCAATGCCCTTTGCATCTGTCTTGTCAGTTTTGTTCCGCATCGCAGATAAAGCGGCACTTACTTGCCGCGCTTCCATGCATACGACTTCAAAGCCTTTTGATTGCAAACCAAAGAACAAATGTTGGCTCATAGCGCCGGCTTCAAAACCAACGCGTGCTATTGGGTGCTCAAAAGCTGCGAGACAGTCGGCGACGTCCTCGACTTCGCATGGTAGCTCTCGCTCGAGGTAAACCTTGCCTTTGTTATCGACGACGCACATCGCACACGACCGAAGCGACACATCTAATCCAACAAAATATTCCATCTTCTGTCTCCCTTGTTCACAGCTATGCTGTGATCCTATCGGGAGCTCGACCAAGGTGCAGGGTCAGCCCAATTACGCATGCTTCCCGCCCCTGGCGTGAATCAAACTGGCTTCAGGCTTGGCCCTCGCTTGAATGTCCGCTTCCTCAGTGCGGCCGGGGTGCATTCCCGACCGCGGCGAAGGTCGGCTATCCACCGATTCTGCAGAAAAACAACGTGTTGCTGGCGCAGAATTCCAGTTCTCATGATGGGCGCGTACGCCTTTCCTGTTAGGTTTTGCACAATTTCTGCGGTGCGGGAAAGATCTTTGATGCGTCCCATTCCTCCTTGGGCATCGCGTTCTGCTTGTTTGCATCTGCCTCGATCAAGCTGGCATCGATTGCCATCTGCTGGCCGCTGAAGAGACCTTCCTCGATGCAGCGGGCGACGGTGGTTTCGAACAGGTGCCGCAGCAGTTCGCTTTCGCGGAACTGGCCGTGGCGTTTCTTGGATAATGTTCAGTGATCCGGGACCCGGTCGCTCAGATCAAGCCGACAGAACCAGCGGTATTCCAAGTTCAGATGCAACTCCTGCCACAGACGACGATCCGATCGGATGCCGAAGCAGTATCCGACCAGCAGCATGCGGATCAGAAATTCGGGATCGACCCAAAGGCGACCCGTTTGGCTGTAGAAATCCGCCAAGTAGCTGCGGATGCCACCCAGATCGACAAACCGACCAATGGTCCGAAGAGGGTGATCCTGGGGGAATGAGGGTGATCCTGGGGGAATGATCCTCGAGCGAGAACTGGTAGAACAGTTCCTGTTGCGTCTCCTGCCTCTGTCCCATCATCGCCCAGCCTCCCGCCCATGACGGGAATTGAATTAGACATGTGCTCCGCGATCAAGTGCAAGTGTTTCAACAGAATGCGCCCCTGATTACCGGGGCGTTGCGAGTTGCCCGAACCTGCGGTTCATGCGAAATATGGCATCTGACAGTCTCCTGCGCTCCTCAGTCTCTGACATCGGTATTAAACTATCTCAATTGGTGGACGACTTCAGGGGCCATCAACGTGGCTCCGATATGTCAGCTTTACCGGATTGAGTGTTAGGGTCTTTTATCTCATGTTTGATGTCGGTTCGATGTCGGTCGCTGAAATCCTATAAATTACAATACAAAACAATGCTTTACCGACGAATCGTCGGTCATCGCCTTCCAAGGGAATATTCCTACCTTTCCATGATTTCCGGATCTGAATAGGTCGACCCAACTTCTGCTCAGTCACCAACTGAGGAGCCTCACATGACCAAGAAGACACTGAAATCAACCACGGCTGAACACGTCGTCCTGTCCGAAATGCGTGTGCGCAAGGGTAAGGGAAGCCGACTGCTGACACAGGCGGAAATCCAGGACCTCGTGCAAATGTTCGCAGCCAAGGTCCCTGACCAGGATTTCGACATCTTGTCTCTGGCACCAGAGGGCAGCCTGCTCAGAATGGTAGCGCGCCACTTCCAGAAATCTGACATCTCCTATGCCCTGCCGATCATGCATACCATCATGCTGGCGGCATCGCGGCTCACTCAATCCGGTGCCTACTTGGACGTTCGGGGGATCGGCCGTATCTGGGCCACACTCTGGTCAATCTGCCTGGCGGAGTCCGGAAGTTCAAAAACCTTGGCTTCTGAAGAGATCATCAAAGTCTTCTCCGACGGCGACGCCGCCCCTGTAAAAATGCTGCCCGACGCTGGGTCCGATGCACAATGGATACTTGAGATCGAAGAGCACAACGGCTCCTTCTGGTTTCAGGATGAGGTTGGCAAGCGCGTCAACGCGATCCTGCACCAGAAACATTGGGCAAGACTGAAGCCGTGGATGCTAAACGCATATTCGTATCAGGAGATCGGTAACCGATTAAAAGGCGAAAAGCAGAAGCTAACGGTCGAAAACCCTCATTTCACCTTCTTGGGCCTCTCGGTATTTTCAACATGGAAAAACGACATCGATGCGTCGAGTATGTTCGACGGCTTTTGCCAACGGTTCAACTACGCGTTAGCCACTAAACGGACCGACACGAGCATGTACGACCATTTCCTGTACTTCGCCTACGATGGGGTGGAAGAGTCCCGCGCACGCCTCAAGGCGTCATGGGACGCGCTATGCTACCAGCCGAATGCCTTCGGTGCATATACCCTCCACGAGGACGTGATTCCATATCTCGAGAATTGGTGGGGTGAACTCCGCAACACCGTGGGCAAAAGCGGCCTGCCGGATTCATTCGTGCGACGCATCGGGTTTTCGATTATGCGCTATCTGTTGGTTCTGCAGTTTCTGCTTGGCAAATCCCGCCATCCCATCGACCTTGAAACAACGATTTTGGCCACGAAATTCGCCGAATATCACATGCAATCTGCGCTGAAGATTATTCAGGACTACAATCAGGCGGGTGCAGGTCAAGTTCAACGGGTTGTCGAAATTCACGAAGCTATCAACGACCGCGGAGACGATCCGACGCCACGCAACATCTCACGCAAGCTGAGCAAGGCGCAGCGCGCTGATCTGCCAACGGATCTGATCCGGCAGATCGTAACGGTTCTCGACAAGCTCGAGAGCCAGTCGGATTTGTTCGGCCTCGATGATGACGTTAAGGTCAAGGCTGCGGCGATGGTAGAACGTCGGGGGCAGATCTTCGAAAGACTTGCGCTGAATGAACGTAAGCGCAATGAGCGCCGGCTGCGAAAGCTCCGCGAGGCCCGCGAACGTGAATTATTGCGCGGGACGATCGATGATGATCCTGCCGATCTTGATGGGGACAATGTCGTACCCATGGGTCGCCACCGGGCAGACGAAGATTTCGATCCGTTCGACATGACCGGCTAATCGGAAAAAGTGGCCCTCCACGTTTTGGAGGGCCATTTCTTTTCCCTAATTCTCCAAGAACAAGGGAGAACACGGAAAATGGCTAAGATCCAATACTACACAATTAAACAGATCGCAGAAACGTTCGCTCGCGATCCTCACACAATTCGCGACTGGATTAACCATGGCTGCCCCACTCCGGATGGAAGGGTGAAGCTGATTGCGGCGAAGTTGGGGAAATCCTGGACAGTCAAAGACGAATGGCTCGCGGCCTTCGAGCTGCGAGTCCGGCCTGACCAAGGAAGGCCGGACCTCGAGCTCGAGAAGCCT
>TARA_R110002110_G_scaffold1358_6_pt1 | contig 12792 bp, 11 predicted proteins | sample TARA_R110002110 | Tara Oceans TARA_R110002110 (sample SAMEA4397330) | marine metagenome | biome: Polar Biome; feature: [SRF] surface water layer (ENVO:00010504); material: water (ENVO:00002006), including particulate matter (ENVO:01000060) such as... | depth 5 m
GCAGCCCCTGCCATAACTGTGCCCGCGTCAGCGCAGGCTTTCCGGTATTGACCGGCATTGTATGGCGAAGGGTGAAAATCGGTCTTGCCTCCTCCGGGCGACCGCCCGGCGTTCACGCCGCGGGCAGCGCGCCGTCGGTCTTCAGCCGGCGGATTGTGTCGATTGTCGACTGCACGGCTTTCAGATAGGTCTCTTCCATGCTGTCGGCATAGGCGCTTTCTTCATCGCTGCCGTCTGCCATGTCTTCGCGCGACAGGGTGAAGGTGAACCGCAGCGCGAGGCCGCCGTCGGGCTCCAGAATCTCGTTTAGAATGGTGCCGCGCTCTATCCCGTCGAGCCGCTCGAATTCGACCGTGTGTTCGGGGCGGAAGGTGACCCGCTCATGCATCGTGTTTCCGGCGATACGGATGGCGCGGATCAGCCAGTCGGTTCCTTTGTCGCTGCCGCGCTCGGTTACGTCGCAGGCCTCCATCACGGGAACGAAAGGCAGTGCGTTTTCGCCTTTCATGACAAGCCCGCGCCATACATCCGACCGGCTCAGTTCGGGTTGCGCACCGGTATTTACCTCGATCGTCTTGTCGACTGTGAACATGATTGTTTCTCCCTGAAACGATGCTATGACGGTCGTATGGTTGCGGCAAGCAAGCTGTGCGATTTACACGATTCGCTGCATCCTCTAAAGCTGTGTCCGAACGGAGTGGTATGGCTTCCAGCACAGATAAATCAGGACCCGGCGGCAATCCCGCAATCGCGTACGATCAGCGGCTCGCAAAGGCTGTTGTCCGCGTCATAAAGGGATTACCGGTTTCGCCCAACGCGCTGACGGCGCTTGGCATGGCGGTTGGAATCGCATCGGGCTTTCTCTACGCCGAAGGCACGTGGGGCGCGATGCTCGGCGGGTCTTTCCTTTTCATGGTCGCCGTCTGGATGGACCATGTCGACGGCGAATTCGCCCGGGCGACCGGAAAAACCAGCAAGTTCGGACACTATTTCGACCATGTCGGCGCGATGTCGAGCTATTGCGCCATGTTTGTCGGCGCCGGGTTCGGACTGCGCGATACCTGGCTCGGGGAATGGGCGGTACCCTGCGGAATCGCGGCGGGTGTGTCGGTCGCATTGATCTTTTCGATCCGCCTCTGGCAGGAAACCGTCTATGGCAAGGAGACGACCGAGCAGACCGTGCGCGGCGGGTTCGAGATCGAGGATACGCTCTATGCCGTGGGCCCGATCACCTGGATCGGTGCGATGCCGCCCTTTATCGCCGCTGCCGGTATCGGCACGCCGCTCTATCTGCTTTACGCTATCTGGGAAGCCGCGGGACACGTGCGGCGAAACCGCTGATGGCGGGCCTGCACGGCGGTAGCGACGCGGGACACGCCAATTTCTTCGCGCGCATCATGGGCGCTGTCGTCTCCTGCGCGCAGTTGTCTCCGTGGATCGTTCTGACCGGGGCGCTCGCCCTCACGGCGGTGTCCGGGTTCTATGCCGCCGGCAATCTGAAGATCGATACCGATACCGCCGGCATGATATCGGAAGATTTGCCGTTCCGTCAGCGTTACAAGGCGTTTCGCGACGCATTCCCCGCGCTATCGGATAATGTCGCGATCGTTGTCGATGCAGACCTGCCCGACCGTGCGGATGAGGCGACCGAGATTCTTGCCGCCAGGCTGCGTGCCGACCGGGAAAATTTTCCGCTTGTCTTCTCGCCCGAAACCAACCCGTTTTTCGTCCGGAACGGTTTGCTCTATCTGGATCGCGACGCCCTGGCCGACCTGTCCGACGAGATCGCGGAATCACAGGCTTTCCTCGTCAAGCTCGCCGGCGATCCATCGCTGCGCGGTCTGGCCGCCGTGCTGACCGACGCCGTGGATGGCGTCCAAGATAAAGACCAGGTCGCGCGTATCGCAACCGTGCTGGATAGTTTGACGGCTGTCGCAACGGCAATCGGGCAGGGGAAACCGGCTGCACTCTCATGGCGTGCACTTATCGGCGGCCAGCAGGACGAGGGCACGACGCGACGCGTGATCATTACCCAGCCCCGGGTCGATTTCACCTCGCTTGCCCCGGCGGCAGAGGCGATGGAGCGTATTCGCGCGATCGCCCGCGAGGCCGGCCTGACGCCCGAGACCGGTGTGAGGGTCCGACTGACCGGCGGCGTCGTGATCTCCACGGAAGAACTTGAAAGCGTCACCACCGGGGCCACAAATGCCGGGCTCGTCAGTCTTGTGCTGGTGACGTTTCTGCTCGCCTGGGGAATCAGGTCCCTGCGTCTGGTGCTCGGTATTCTTGCGGCACTGGTCGCAGGGCTTGTCTGGACCGCCGGTTTTACGACGTTGGCGATCGGCCACCTCAATCTGGTTTCCGTCGCGTTTGCGGTCCTGTTTATCGGACTTGGCGTCGATTTCGGCATCCACTTCGCGCTTCGCTTCCGGGAGGAACGCCGCGGCGAAGGCGGCTCCGGGGACGGATTGCGGCGCACGGGGCGCGGATTGGCGGGGCCGCTGGCACTATGCGCGATTGCTGCGGCAATTTCGTTCTTCTCCTTCGTGCCGACAGATTACCGCGGCCTGTCCGAACTGGGCCTGATCGCCGGCGTCGGCATGTTTATCGCCTTTGTTGCGACGTTTACGGTCATGCCGGCTCTGTTGACGGTGTTCCCGCCCGGCGCGCCGGCGCCCGTTCCGGCGAAGACGAAATCGCCGTCCCTGCCGGACCGGCGCATTGCGATCGCAGCGCTCGTTCTGGGTGGTGCCGCGGCGGCGGCTGTTCCGTTCGCCCGGTTCGATCTCGATCCGATCAAGTTGCGCGATCCGTCGACAGAGTCCGTCCGTACATTCCGCGATCTTGCCGCGACCGCGGGCGCGTCGCCCTACACGATCGAATTGCTGGCGCCGTCCCTGTCCGGCGCCTATGCCCTGGCGGGCAGGCTCCGCGGCCTGCCCGAGGTCGACAAGACCGTAACGGCGACCGATCTGGTGCCGACCGAGCAGACCGAAAAACTCGCGATGATCGACGACCTGAATATTTTTCTGGCGCCGCTCCGGCTGGACGGAACGGCGCCCGCAATCGATGCAGCGGAACGGGAAAAAGCGTTCGAGGCCCTGCGCGCGGCTCTTTCCCGTGGCGCGGCGCGCGACCTGCCGGACCTCGCGGCGGCAGCGGCGAGACTGAACACCGCCACGGAGACGCTGGACGACAGGGCAAAGCAGGCGGCGTTCGAGGCCGCGGTTTTCCGGCATTTTTCGCCGCAGATAGAGCGCCTGAAAAAGACACTGGATGCCCGGCCGGTTGCACTGAAGGATTTGCCGCCCGAAATACTGCACCGTTACCTTGCGCCCAACGGCCGCGCGCGTGTTCAGGTCTATCCGGCCGAGAACCTGGAAAACCCCGAGGCGCTGAAACGCTTCGTCGACGCGGTGCGCAGGATCGCGCCGGATGCCACCGACAGCCCCGTCGAAATACTCGAGGCGGGCCGGGCTGTGGTGAATTCGGTGGTCACGGCCGCCCTGATTTCCATATTTGCGGTCACGCTGATGATTTTCCTGGTGCTGCGGTCGGTCCGGGACACCCTGCTGGTGCTTATCCCGCTCCTTCTGGCGGCGCTCTATACGGTGGCGGGGACGGTCCTGCTATCGATGCCGTTCAATTTCGCCAATGTGATTGTTCTGCCGTTGCTGATGGGGCTGGGGGTCGCCAATGGCATTCACCTCGTGTCCCGCGCGCGGGAGGAAAGTTCGGGTGCTGCCGCGTTTTCGACAACCACGCCCCGCGCCGTGATTTTCAGCTCGCTGACGACAATCGCATCGTTCGGCAGCCTTGCGGTTTCAAGCCACCGCGGTACCGCTAGCATGGGCGAATTGCTGGTCTTGTCGATCGGCCTTACGCTTGTGTGCACGCTGATCGTTCTGCCGTCTCTGATGCGGCTTTGGCCCGATGGCAGGGAAGAGTCATGACGGAAAAATCCCCCGGACAGCTCATTCCCTACGATCAGGCGATCTGCGCGGTGCTTGTTCGTCCGCTGGTCAACACGCCGATCACGCCGAACCATATTACGACGTTCAGCCTGGTTCTCGGGCTTGCCGCCTCTGCCCTGTTCGCGTGGGGCGACGGGACGGCCCCGCTCTGGGCGGCAGCGCTCGTCACCGTTGCGCGCTTCATCGATCACATGGATGGCGAGCTTGCCCGTCAGAGCGGAAAAACGTCGCCCATCGGTGCGATGTACGATTCGCTGACCGGTACTGCCTGTTACGGCACCATGTTTCTCGGGATGGGGTATGCCGAATGGCGCCATGGTGCCGGAGACTGGACATTGATTCTGGCGGCCGGCGCCATGCTGTTTATCGTGATCAACATGGTCCTGCAGTTCCGGGTCGAAACATGGTCGGGGATCGCGCCGGATCCCTATCCCCAGTTCGGCCGGTTCGAGGCCGAGGACGGCATTTACCTTATCCTGCCGATTATCTGGCTGACCGGGACCTTCGGGTTTTTTGTCATCGGGACCATCGGTACGTTAATCTTCACGATCGTGAATATCACCGATCTGTTGCGCAGGCTGCGCGAACCAGAGGGTTAGAACCATGCGCGCGCTTGTCACCGGAACATCCGGATTTGTAGGATCCGCCGTCGCCAGACGGCTGGTTGCGGACGGTCACGATATCCGGGTTCTCGTGCGCCCGACCAGCGACCGGCGCAATCTCGAAGGCCTGGCGGCAGAGGTCGTCGAAGGCGATCTTGCGCAACCGGAAACGCTCAAATCCGCTGTCGTCGGCTGCGATGCGGTGTTTCATGTCGCCGCGGATTACCGGCTCTGGGTACCCGATGGCGGCGCTTCCATGTACCGGGCGAACGTCGATGGCACACGCGACCTGATCCGGGCCGCATGCGATGCCGGCGTCGAGCGCTTCGTCTATACCAGTTCCGTGGCCGTGCTCCGTCCGCTGCCGGGCACCGAGATCGCGGATGAGACCACGGTTGCGACCGTCGATGACATGATCAGTCACTACAAGAAATCCAAATTCCTGGCCGAGGAAGAAGCCATGCGGCTGGTGCGGGAGGAATCCGCGCCGGTGGTGATCGTCAACCCGTCCGCCCCGTTCGGTCCGCGCGATATCAAACCGACACCGACCGGACGGATCGTGCTGGACGCAGCAAGGGGCCGTCTGCCGGCCTATCTCGATACCGGGCTGAATGCCGTTCATGTCGACGATGTCGCCGAGGGGCACATGCTGGCGTATCACAAGGGGGAGATCGGCGAGCGCTATATTCTCGCCGGTGACAACATGACGCTTCGCGATATCATCCAGACGGTTACCGAACACGTGGGACGCACCGGCCCCTGGCTGAAGCTGCCGCGGAGGCCTCTTTTCCCGGTCGCCTGGGCGGCGCAACTTTTGGCCCGTATCACCAAACGCGAACCGGTTGTCACCGTCGACGCGCTGAGAATGGCGGCGAAGCACATGTACTATTCGTCCGATAAGGCGCGCGAAAAACTGGGTTACGCTCCGCGTCCGGCCAGCCAGGCGCTGACCGAAGCCGCCGACTGGTACCGCGACAACGGATTTATGGACTGAGCGCGTCGGAGCCGAATCGAAAGGTGTCGACGCGGCAGGCGACTCAGCGGTCAGTCGTTCGGCGATGCTGCAAGAAGACCGAGATCGCTACCGCGGCCCCCAATCAGCGAAAAGCCAACGGGGCAGTTATCCAAAAGGGCCGCCGGAAAATGGCGTTGCGGCAGACCGGCGTGGCCGGAGATACTGCATAGGGTGAGGGCCCGGCGATAGAACTCGCCAATCTGCGCCTCAGAGGCTTCCCGCGGCAGGGCGGCGGTCGGTGCGGTCGGGATCAGAATGGCGGTGCCCGGTGGCAGCAGTGAATCCAGTCGCGCGCGCAAATCATCCCGGTACGGCTGCCAGCGTGCTGCATCCGCGTCGGTAATGATCTGTGCGTCCTTGAACCGCCGCGCAATCGGCGGGGCCATTGCGGGCCTCAGGTCCACAAGTTTTTCACCCACCGTGCGGTGAACGTCATGTCCTTGCAGAACGCGATAGGCTTCCAGGAAATCGGCTTCCTGCCCCGCGAAAACCGAGACGTCTCCCGCCGGTTCCCAGCCATCAACTCCATTGAGCAGAAGATCGGCGACCTGCGGATCGGCAAGCGCGAACGCATCTGCGGCGACGAGAACGCGTTCGATGGGTACGTATTTCGTGTCTTTCAGCAGGACTTCACCTACCTTGCGCAATAAGCGGGAATCCGAGGCGAACCACCCGACCGTGTCGTAGCCCGGTGCAAAGGGGAAAACCCCGTCCAGCGGGACCAGACCATGGGTCGGCCGGAAGGCGGGGATACCGCAAAACGCCCCGGGGATGCGTACCGACCCGCCTGTGTCGGTGCCAAGGGCGAAATCGACCGCGGCCGCAGCGACGGCAGCGGCCGAGCCGCTGGACGAGCCGCCCGGCAAACGGCCTTGTGCCGCCGGGTTCAAAACCGTGGGATAATGCATGTTGTCGCCTTCGAGACTGAAAGCGAATTCGTCTGATACGGTCCGACCGTCCATGGCGGCGCCGGCCGCGAGCAGAAGACCGACGGCGCTGGCGGTCCGCCGCGCCGGTTTGGCAGCGCCAGGCCAGCCGGGGTTGCCTGCGCCCGTGTATTGTCCTGCAATATCGATAAGGTCCTTCACGGCAAAGCGCGCCCCGCTCAACGGGCCGCTGGCGGTAGGGGCGACGCGCGCACGTGCGCCGGGCAGGAAAGCGGTCGCCGCCGCCGTCTCCGTGGCGCCTGGCATGCGGCTCAAGTCGGTTCGCGTGCAGCCAGAGCGTCGATCACCGCCTTGGAATCGGTGACGAAGCCGAAACACTTCTTGACGTTCCAGACCGTTGCTTCCGTACAGAAATCGGGGGACGTCGTGGCACAGCAATCGTCAACGAGAATGCAGCCGTAGCCCAGGAAATTGGCGTCCGTCAGCGAATGAAGGACGCATTGATCCGTGTTGACGCCGGCGAACAGGATCGACTTCGTACCCAGGTTACGCAGGATGGAATCGAGCGGGGTATCCCAGAACCCGCTGATCCTGTGTTTGTCGACCTTGATATCCTCCGGTGCGATTTCAAGTTCGTCGACCACCGCCGCCGCCCAGGAATCTTTCTGCAGAACGGGCGCGCCGTTGGACGGCAAGGGGTCGCCGAGACCGATACCTTTCCCCGCGGGCTTATAGAGATGGATCTGGTTCGGTGGCATGTTCGCGAGGTCGGGTCGGTTACCCCAGTTCACCCAGATGACCGGCACGCCCGCCTCACGGAGTGCGGGCAACAGTGCCTGTAGGGGCTCGATCGGTTTGCGGTCGGGGGTGTAGTCGGCCCCGAGATAATCCACCCAGCCGCCTTCGGCGCAGAAATCGTTCTGCATGTCGATGACGACGATCGCCGTGCGCAGGAGATCGAGCGTGACGGCCTGCGGCTCCGTGGGCAGCCGCAGCGGAACCGGGGCCGGCGCAGCCATCGCCATGTCGATCTCTGTTTCCGTGGCGCGCCAGTGATAGGTGTCGCCGATCCCGAGCCGTCCTCCGGCGGTATCCGTCTTTTTCATGCGGTCAGTCATTGCGTCCTCTGCTGACAGGTATCGATGACCCTATGCAATTTCCCTGCCACATGGGGCTTTGGCGAAATTCGACCATTTTCGCCACGAAACATGGCGCCGGAGATGCCGCCGCTGCCCAATAATTCATCGGAACCTAAATTTTGTGCACATGTGACCGCCCGCTCCCTCTCAGGGCTGCGCCCCGAGACCGGGAAACCCCTATATTTCGCCATATAGAGAGCTGGCACACCGATTGCATACGACGAGGACACGCAAATGAAATCAAACCGACAAAGAGGGACAAGTCATGACATTCAGCCGCAGGACGATGAACAGACTGGTTGCGGGCGCGTTCGCTGCGATCGCGCTTAATGCGTTTGCCGTAATACCTTCCCAGGCTGCCGATCCGATGAAGGTCGGCATTCTCATCCCGGGCTCCAAGTCCGACAAGGGCTGGATGGAATCGGGTTATGACGGTCTGGTCGCTGCCCAGAAGAAATACGGTGACAAGATCGAAGTCCAGATGATCGAAAACATCAACTACGCCGATATGGAACAGGCGCTTACCCAGCTCGCCTCCGGCAACAAACTGGTTATTGGTGTCGGCGGTCAGACCCAGGCCGCGATCTATAAGATCGCCCGGCGTTTTCCGAACACCAGTTTTTCAATCGTCGGCGGCAATGAATCCGACGCCCGGCCGAATATCGCCGGCTACGACGTCAAACAGGCGGAGATCGCCTTTGTTGCCGGTGCTGCGGCAGCCATGATTTCCAAAAACGGCGCGGTAAGCTATGTCGGCGGGCTTGAAATTCCGTCCATCGTGAACGCCGGCAAGGAATTCGGGAACGGCGCGAAATACATCAATCCGGCGATCAAGTATTTCGAAAACTATACCGGCGATTTCGACGACGTCGCCAAATCGAAGGAAGCGACCCTTGCGGCAATCTCCCAGGGCGCGGACGTGCACTACCACATCCTGAACCTCGGCCTGCGCGGTATGGAACAGGCTGCGAAGGAAAAAGGTACCAAGATCATCGGCTCCTACACCGATCGCTGCGGCAGCGACCCGCTCTATGTCGCTTACTCGGTGACCGGTGTCGGCTTCCAGGTCCAGTACGCCATCGACCAGTTTGTCGGCGGCACATGGAAAGCCGGCTACAAGCCGTTCGGTCTCAAGATGGGCCCGCAGGCGTCCGGCATGGTGATCTGCGGCGGCACCGCAGAGCAGAAGGCGAAGCTCGACGAAATCATGAAGGACATCCTGTCCGGCAAGATCACCGTACTTGAAGGCTGATGCCACGACGCGGGCCGGTCGCGATCCCGCGGCCGGCCCCGTTGTCGCCTGTCCGGATAGGCCGCGTGTGACCGACCTTCTTGAATTCTCTGGCGTTACCAAGCGTTTTGGCGCATTCACGGCGCTTGACGGGATTGATGTCGGTTTCGCCGCGGGTGAAATCCATTGCCTGCTCGGCGAAAACGGTGCCGGCAAATCCACGCTCTGCAATCTCGCCTTCGGGATATTCGGCCCTTCCGAGGGGGCACTTGCGTTCGACGGCGCGGCTTACCGGCCTGAAGGGCCCAAAGATGCGTTGACGGCTGGAATCGCCATGGTTCATCAGCATTTCAGCCTGGTGAACGACATGTCAGTCGTCGATAACCTGATGCTCGGCCAGGCGCGGGGCTTTCTCGACCGTAAATCCTTCGCCGCCCGACTGACCGAACTTGGCGAAAAATACGGCCTTTCGATGGCACCCTTCGCGCGGGTCGGAGACCTTTCCATCGGCGAACGCCAGCGGGTCGAAATCGTGAAATGCCTGATGCGCGAACCGCGCCTTCTTATTCTGGATGAGCCGACCGCCGTGCTTCTCCCGGACGAGATCAGTGCGTTGCTCGATGTCTGCCGGGCTGTTGCCGAATCGGGCTGCGCCGTGATTCTCGTCACCCATAAACTCGCAGAGATCAAGCAGGTCGCTGACCGCGTGACCGTCCTGCGCGGCGGCCGGATTGTAGCGCGCTCCGACAGTCCTGCGGACAACATTGACGCGCTGGTCCGTGCCATGGTCGGGCGCGACATCGAAGAGCTCGACAGTTTTGCGATGACCAGTATCGGGGTCGATTCCGATTCAGGTGCGTCCGCGCGGGAAGCACCCACCACGGCTGGCGCAACCGCCGTGACCGGCGACGAGGTCGCGCAGTTCGACGGTATCTCGGTGCGCGACAGCACCGGGGCGCTGCGCCTGGACAATTTCACGGTGACCGTCCGCCGTGGCGAGATCGTCGGGATCGCCGGCGTTGAAGGCAATGGCCAGAGCGAGCTTGGTGATGTGATCGCCGGGCTGACCGAACCCCAGAGCGGGCGGTTCCATATCGACAATGACGATCTGACGGGGGCGACGCCTGCCAAGATTACCGAAAGCGGTGTCGGTGTCGTGCCTGAAGACCGGCACAGGGTCGCCGCGATCGTCGAGATGACCCTGATGGAGAACATGCTGCTCAACCGCATCGGCGGTTATACCCGCTACGGGCTGATGAATCGCCGCGCGATGCGGAGCGCCGCCGATCGTCTGACCGAATTGTTCGATGTACGGGCGGCCGGGCTCGACGTCCCGTTCGGCAGCCTGTCTGGCGGTAACCAGCAAAAAGCGGTCCTTGCGCGCGAGCTATCCACTCCGAATCTGCGGTTTCTGCTCGCCGCACAGCCGACCCGCGGCCTGGATGTCGGCGCTGTCGAAGCAGTCTACCGGATGATCCGCCAGGCCTGCGACAGGGGTGCGGGCGTTCTGCTGATCTCGTCTGAGCTTGACGAGATTCTGGCTGTCGCAAACCGCGTGGTCGTGCTGTATCGCGGCCGGATTATCGGCGAGCGTCCGGCGCATCCGCGCCACCGCGCGGCCATCGGCGCAATGATGGCGGGGCAGTCGGCATGACGTCGCCCGCCCGAAGCGGCACCGCACTTACCCTGCCGATATCCCGCTTCTTCCCGGCTTCGCTGATGCTGCCCGTTATTGCGGTGCTCGCCGCGTTTATTGTCGGATACGTCCTCGTGCTTGCCATGGGCGTGTCGCCTGGCAAGGCCCTCGGTGCGTTTGTGACCGGGGCTTTCGGATCGTCGTATGCGATCTCGGTATCGCTCAACCGGGCGGCTGTCTTTGCGCTGGTCGGGATCGGTTTCGTTCTGGCAAACCGTGCGAATCTCACAAATGTCGGCGGTGAAGGGCAAATTGCCGTTGGCGGGATCGCGGCGACCGCGACGGCTCTGTATGGCGGGGTTGCGGATCTCGGCTTCGGGCTTGCCTTTATCACGCCAATCCTGGCGGCAACGCTCGCAGGTGCGTTGTGGGGCGGCCTCGCGGGCGTCCTGAAGGTCCGCGCCGGGACCAATGAAGTGATCAGCACCCTGCTGCTGTCGTTTATCGCGGTCTGGCTCATCTATTGGTGCGTTCAGTCGCGCGACCTGCTCCGCAAACCGATGACGAATTCGGCGACCCTGCCGGAATCTGCCGAAATTCCCGAAGCTACTCAATTGCCGCTGCTGACCGGCGATTATGCCGCCCCGGCAACCCTCGGCATTCCGGTTGCGCTTGTGCTTGCGGTGATCGTCTGGCTGGTCCTGACGCGGTCGCGTTTCGGCTTCAATTTACGGGCGGTCGGATTCAACACGATCGCGGCCGCCCGTGCCGGCATTGCGCAGCGTTGGACGATCGTCATGGCCTTGACCATCGCGGGCGGATTTGGCGGCCTTGCCGGCGCGATGATGCTGCTCGGCGAGCAATATTCGCTCAAGACCGGATTCTCTTCCGGCTACGGGTTTGACGGCCTCGTGGTCGGGTTGCTGGCACGCGGTTCTGTCGGGGGCGTTATTGCCGGCGCCCTCCTGTTCGGGTTCCTGCGTTCAGGCGGCATCTCCATGGAGATGGTGGCGGCGGTGCCAACGGCACTGGTGATGGTGATCCAGGGTCTGATCGTGTTGTTTGTCGCCGGTGCCGCGTTCTGGCTCGACAAGCGGGAGAAAGGCAAATGACCTGGGAAATCATTGCCGTTTTCCTGGGTTCGTCCCTGCGTCTTGCCGTACCGATCATGCTGGGAGCGATCGGCGAGCTGGTCAGCGAACGGGCGGGTGTGCTCAACATGAGCATCGAGGGGATGATGCTGACCGGGGCTTTTGGCGGGGCGCTCGGCGCATGGGTCAGCGGCGACCCCGCAATCGGCCTGGTTTTTGCCATCGTCGCCGTGTTGCCCGTGGCGCTGTTACAGGCGTTTCTCAGCAATACACTGCGCGCCAACCAGATCGTCACCGGGCTCGGGATCAATATCCTTGTACTCGGTGCGACGACACTAGCCTATCGGGAGATTTTTGGCGCCCGGTCGCGCGAACAGATCCCCGGTTTTGACAAGTGGAGTCCGCCGCTTCTCGGCGATATTCCGGTTTTCGGCGAAGCATTGTTCCAGCAGGTCTGGCTCGTCTATCTTGCTATCGTCATCGTGCTGGGGACCGGGTTTGTGCTGCGCTATACCTCCATCGGCATCGTGATCAAGGCAGCGGGCGAGGACCCCCGTGCGGTCGACAAGTCCGGCATGTCCGTCGTCGCCCTCCGCTATGGCGTGGTGATTTTTGCCGGCTTTACTTCAGCCCTCGCCGGGGCGTTTCTGTCGATCGGCGACATACACACTTTTACAGAGGGGATGACCAACGGTGTCGGGTACCTCGCCATCGCCGCGGTCATTTTCGGCAACTGGAAAGTCGGTCGTGTCGTCTTCGCCTGCCTCTTGTTCGGCGGGGCGACGGCCCTGCAGTTTCAGCTTCCGGCGCTGGGCGTGAACGTGCCGACCGCCGTGCTGATCATGCTGCCCTACCTGCTGGCTTTCCTCGCCGTCGCCGGGCTGGTCGGACGCCAGCGGGCACCGACGGTCCTGTCCGTGCCTTACAGCCGGAATTGAGTCCGAGCGAAGAAAGCCAGACTATTTCGTGCCGTACATCCGGTCGCCCGCATCGCCGAGACCGGGCCGGATATAGGCGTTGTCATCCAGCTCCCGGTCGATGGCGGCGGTGACGATGGGCACATCGGGATGCGCCTGGGTGAACATGTCGACCCCTTCGGGCGCGGCGACGACGCAAACGAATTTGATGCGCCTGGCGCCTGCCTGTTTCAGCCGCTGAACCGCCGCGGTCGCGGAACCGCCCGTCGCCAGCATGGGATCGACGACGATGCACAGGCG
>TARA_R110002110_G_scaffold147279_3_pt1 | contig 12781 bp, 13 predicted proteins | sample TARA_R110002110 | Tara Oceans TARA_R110002110 (sample SAMEA4397330) | marine metagenome | biome: Polar Biome; feature: [SRF] surface water layer (ENVO:00010504); material: water (ENVO:00002006), including particulate matter (ENVO:01000060) such as... | depth 5 m
TTAATAAAGAGGGTAACAAAGGAAAGCAAATCGTTTCTCATGACCTGTATCGTAGGCAAGATTACCCGGAATGCTTTGAAATTAGTCACTTTATATGTATTTTTAAACAATCGCAACTTAACATATTGAATAAAAACATGTATAATGATGATACAACTTACTATCCTATAGGTCGAGTTGTTGATGTAGATACAGTCCAAGATTTGGATAACTTTGAGGTAAACAATGGTTAAAATAATAGCTGAAATCGGAATTAATCATAATGGCAGTATTAAGATTGCTAAAGAACTTATTATGGCGGCAAAACATGCCGGATGCAATTACGTTAAATTCCAAAAAAGAACTCCTGATCTCTGTGTGCCGGCTGAACAAAGGGACAAAATGAGAGATACTCCTTGGGGAGAGATGAGATATATTGACTACAAGCATAAGATCGAGTTCGGAAAAAGTGAGTATGATGAGATTGACAGGTTTTGTCGCCAAGAGAACATAGGGTGGTTTGCGTCTGTATGGGATGAGCCATCGGTAGAATTTATGGCTCAGTATACTGGCATTGCTAAAATTCCTTCTGCTCTTATTACAGATTCAAAGCTCTCAAAATGTGCGAGAAATAGAAACCATACGCTAATCATATCCACGGGAATGAGCACGGAGTCTGAAGTCGAAAAAGCGGTGAAAAGCGCATCCCCGGATGTTATTATGCACACTAATTCCGCATATCCTTCAAAAATTGAAGAATTAAATTTAAATTATATTCTACATCTTAGAGACAAATATCCCAATAAATCAATTGGATATAGTGGACATGAATTTGGTTTAGTCACTACTTTTGCCACTGTGCCTTTGGGAGTAGAATGGGTCGAAAGGCACATAACTCTGGATAGGACTTTGTGGGGTAGTGATCAAATGTCATCAATAGAGCCTCACGGATTAGTAAAATTAGTAAAGGGGATAAGAAATATTGAATCTGCTTTGGGAGAGAAAGGTCCAAGAAAATTATATGAAAGCGAACTGAAAAAGAGAAAAAGCTTGAGAGGTGTTTGATAATATGATAAGGCTGGCCGAACAGATAATTGATCTAGAGGATATAGATTCGCTAAAAAGTTGGCTATCTGACACAGAAAGATATACGAAAGGAAAGGAAACTGTAAAATTTGAAAAACAATGGTCAGAATGGCTTGGTACAGAATATTCGGTTTTTGTTAATTCTGGTTCGTCGGCTAATTTGTTACTATTTTTAAGCTTGATACATTCTGGAAAATTAAAAAATAAAAAAGTAATTGTACCAGCAGTTAGTTGGGTGACCACCGTGTCTCCGGTTATGCAATTGGGCTTGGATCCAATATTATGCGATTGCGATGAGGAAAACCTTGGACTGGATATTAAAGATTTTGAGAACTTATGCAGAGAGCACAACCCAGCGGCTGTGATGTTGGTTCATGTTTTAGGTCACTCAAACAAAATGGGAGAAATTGCAAGAATATGCAGAGATTATGAAGTGTTGTTGCTTGAGGACACATGCGAAGCATATGGAAGCTCAATAGGTAATAAGAAATTAGGAACTTTTGGTCTAGCTAGCACTCACTCTTTCTTCTATGGTCATACAATGTCAACAATTGAAGGAGGCATGGTATCTACAAATGACCAAGAGCTTTATAATATTATGGTCTCCATCAGATCTCATGGATGGCTAAGGGATAATCAACAATATTTTAGAAACAAATTCGTAGAAAAATACAACATTTCAGATTTTGATAAAAAGTATTTTTTTGTGTATCCGGGCTTAAACGTGAGGAACACAGATTTAAACGCTTATTTAGGTCAACAGCAAATTAAAAAATTAAACACATTTGTTGAAAATCGAAATAGGAATTATAACAGGTTTCGTAAAAGGCTAGAGGGGAAAATTCGCTTTGTAAGTTCTCAAACAGACCCAGTTTCAGCTTTGGCTTTTGGATTGATTCATGAAAATAGGGACAGGATTGTGAAAGAGTTAGAAAAGAATGACATAGAGTGTAGACCTTTGATATGCGGCTCTATACAAGAGCACCCTTTTTGGTACAATTCATATGAAAAAAGGAACCTTCCTAATGCAAAAAAAGTTCATGACTGCGGATTTTATGTTCCGTGTCATCAAAACATGACAGAAGAACAAGTCGATTTCATCAGCGACATAATTTTAAATAATGTGGAGAGATAATATGAAATGTAGAATTTCTGGAAAAGAAACAGTTGAAGCCTTTAATCTAGGAAAACTTTACATGTCTGATTTTATTGAAGATGATGAAACACCCAGAGCCGGACTGGGAGAGCTTAAGATGATGCTGTGCAGGGAGAGTGGACTTCTTCAACTGGAGAAGCCAATCGATGTTGATAAAATGTATGGAAAATATTGGTATCGCTCCGGAACGAACTCCACAATGAAGAAAAAATTGAAAGATGTAGCCGAATCATGTGTCAGTTCAATATATTCAGAGCCGGGTGATGTTTATTTGGACATTGCCTGTAACGATGGTACCTTATTTCACTATGTTCCGGACAGCTTTAGGAAGATTGGCATTGATCCAGCAGACGATTCTTATGTTGAACAATCTTCAAAAGTCTCAGAAGAGATTGTCCAAGACTTTTTCAGCGCGAAAGCGTTTAATTCGACAATAGCCGCAAAAGAGGGCAAAAAAGCAAAGATTATCAGTGCAATTGCGATGTTTTATGACCTAGATGAGCCTTATTCTTTCTTGGAAGACGTGACAGATGTTCTTCATGAAGACGGCTTATTTGTCCTACAGCTTAGTTATACACCCCTAATGATCGATCAATTGGCGTTTGATAACATATGTCATGAGCATATTTGCTATTATTCCCTCTCTTCTTTGAAATATGCACTAGAAAAGGTGGGTCTAGACATTGTTGACTGCACTTTGAACGATGTTAATGGAGGAAGTTTCCGCGTTTATATGATGAAAAAGTCATCTGACAAGACAAAGTTCCGAAACCAGCAACAAAGAGACGTTGCAAACTTCAGGGTACAGTCTATATTGCAGTATGAAAAGTCTCTAGACCTAACAAACCCTGAAATTTATGTTAAATTTTATAAAGAAATATGCGATTTAAGAGATAGGACGGTCTCTTTTATCGAAAAGGAGAAAAAAAGAGGAAAATCCATATGGGGATACGGCGCTAGTACAAAGGGCAACACTTTATTGCAGTGGTATGGCTTGAATAGCGAACATATTGACAAAATAGCCGAAAGATCAGAATTTAAATATGGTTTAAAAACAGTCGCAACAAATATACCCATATGTTCTGAAAAAGAAATGAGAGAAACGAGACCAGATTATCTTTTGATCCTGCCATGGCACTTTATTAAAGAGTTTTCTGAGAGAGAATCAAATTTTATAAAAAGCGGTGGAAAATTTATCGTTCCATGTCCTAGATTTTTGATATATCCGGATGAAGGACTATAAAATGAGCATTTTAGAAAAGCAAGAAAAGGTATTGGTCACCGGCGGCACCGGAATGGCAGGAAGAGCATTACAAAAATTGATGCCAAACGCAATATATATCGGTAGTGAATATGATTTGACCAAGTATGCCGCAACACAAGCTGCCTTTACAGAACATGAGCCAGAGTATGTCATTCATTTAGCCGCTAAAGTCAGCGGAATGAAGGGCAATGAGGATGCTGTTGCTGATCACTATATTGAAAACGCTATGATGAATTGCAATGTGCTGGATGTTGCAAAAGAATTCAAGGTTAAAAAGCTCCTTTCAGTTTTGAGCACTTGCATATATCCAGATCCTGCGATCTACCCGTTGGTAGAGGAAGATATTCACAAGGGAGAGCCTCATTCCACAAATTTGGGGTATGGATTTTCTAAGAGAATGTTGGACGTCCAAGCAAGAGCATATAGAAAACAGTATGGTTGCAATTTTATTAATATTGTGCCCAATAATCTTTTTGGCGAACATGACAATTTTCATTTAATCAAAAGTCATGTTATTCCTTCTGTCATTAGAAAGGTATACGAGGCTAAAAGAACTAATTCTCCAATCACTTTATGGGGAGATGGAACTCCAAAGAGAGAGTTCACACACTCCGGAGACTTAGCTAAAATTATAATTTTCTCTTTTGACAATTATAATGGAGACAGACCAATAAATGTCGGAAACACCGGAGAAGTGTCAATTAAACAATTGGCAGAATTAGTATGCGAGATTTTGGAATACAAAAATACTATTATTTGGGATGATTCAGTTGGCAACGGGCAACCTAGGAAGCCATCTGATAATTCAAAGTTTTTAGAACTTGGGTGGAGAAAAGAAAACTATACAAACTTTAGAGAATCATTATCTAAAACTTGTGATTGGTTTTTACAGAACTATCCCAAGGTGAGAGGCGTGGAATGAAAACAGCTTTAATTACAGGAATCACCGGACAGGATGGTTCTTATTTATCAGAATTTTTACTTAACAAGGGATATAGAGTAGTTGGTCTCAAGAGAAGGACTTCTACTATCTGTACTGATCGTGTAGATCATATTTTCGATAAGGAAAACTTTATTTTAGAATATTATGATCTCACAGATGTTGGTGCAACTTGGAAAATATTAAATAAATATAAACCAGATGAAATATATAACTTGGGAGCGCAATCTCATGTGGCAGTATCATTTCAGATTCCAGAGTACACTGTCGATACAATTGTAAAAGGGACACTAGCATTGTATAATGCTGCCCGTGAATTGCTCCCAGATACTCGAATATATCAAGCCAGTTCTTCTGAAATGTTTGGAGATAATTTAAATGTCCCTTTTAATGAACAATCAATATTGCAGCCAGCCAGCCCATATGCTTGCGCTAAAGTGTTTGCTCATCATTTATCTAGAAATTATAGAGAATCATATGGCATGCATATTTCTAGTGGCATTTTATTTAATCATGAATCCCCACGCAGAGGTGAAACATTTGTCACTAGAAAAATCACTAGAGCCGCCGCAAGAATTAAATTAGGACTTCAGAAAAAACTTTATTTAGGAAATTTAGAAGCCAAGAGAGATTGGGGCTTTGCTGGAGATTATGTCAAGGCAATGTGGCTAATGTTGCAACAAGATGTTGCGGATGATTATGTAATTGCCACAGGAGAAACACATACTGTTAGGGAATTTTTGGAAACAGTTTTCGAACATGCTGGACTAGACGTTGCTACCCATATGGAGATAGATCCCAGATTGTTTAGGCCTCATGAAGTTCCGCTCCTTCTAGGTGATTCTACAAAAGCTCGTGAAAAGTTAAATTGGACACCTGAAATAAGCTTTAAAGACTTGGCTAAGATGATGTATAATAGTGATTACAAGGAACAATGTGCTAGTTTGAACTTAATGGTCGGGCACAAACTGTGAAAGTGGAGATAAGATATGTCTAAAACTATAGGAATAGTAGGACAAGGATTTGTTGGAACTGCCGTTCGTGAAGGAATGAGCGGATTTTATAATGTCGAGACTTATGATATAAACAAAATATGTACTTGCTCCACTTTGGAGGAACTGGTTGAAGTGAGTGATTTTATATTTTTGTGCTTACCAACTCCGATGAGGAAAAATGGAAGATGTGATCTGAGCATAGTTAAAGACACGGTTAAGAAGATTGACGAGATGAAGCAGGAAAAGATCTTGATTATTAAATCAACTGTTCCACCGGGAACAACAGATATGCTGAATAGAGAATGCAATAATGTTAATGTTGTTTTCAATCCAGAATTTTTAACAGAAGCAAATTATTTAGATGATTTTAAAAATCAAAATAGAATAATTGTCGGCGGAAAACGCCCATACTCTACAAAGGTTAGTAACTTGTTTAAGAAAGCATTTCCAAAAACTCCTTTGGTTAAGACGCATTCAACAATTGCTGAAATGGTGAAATATTTTACAAATTGTTTCCTTGCAACGAAGGTATCGTTTGCAAATGAGTTTAAAGAATACTGTGATAAAATAGGAATCGACTATGATAAAGTTGTGGAATATTCACTTTATGATGACAGGATCGGAAAAACACATTTCTCAGTTCCCGGTCCGGATGGCGACTTAGGCTTTGGAGGCTCTTGCTTCCCAAAGGATATTAATGCATTAATTTGCGAAATGAGAGAAAGAGATGTAACTCCAGATGTTTTATCTGGTGTATGGAATAAAAATTTATCGGTCCGACCAGAAAGAGATTGGGAACAACTCAAGGGTCGAGCAGTTTCAGAAGAATAAGGAGATTAAAATGAAACTTTCACACCAAGCAATGGGCGCAATTATGTTGGCACTCCAGAACTCAATTCTAGAGCAAACAGATATTGTTCCAGTATTAGAGGACTTCAATTTTGACATTACAGATAACGAGGATTTGGTTGTAATGAATCCACCACAAGCAAAGACAATTGAGAAAATTGAAGAAAAATTCAAAGATGCCTAAGTACGATTACAAGTGCAATAAGTGTAATTTCGTATTTCAATATCGCCACTCTGTGAGTGAAACATTAATAAAACATCCAGAGTGCGAACAAAAAAAATGTGATTTACAAAAACTTCCAAGCTTTTCCCGCGTTATAAAAAAGAAAGAGGACAAAGTAAAAAAGCCCGGACAAATTGTAAAAAAACACATTGAAGAAGCAAAAGAAGAAGTAAAAAAGCAGAAAAAAGACATGCAAAAGGAAATGGACAAATGATGATCATATTTTATAGTGTTGCAGTAACTGCAATAATTTTGTTTTGTATTTTCTATATACGCTATTTACTGAAGAAGTTCGTTTTCTTTGCCGAAAACATTGATAATTTAAGAGAGGAGGTTGAAGAATACGGCATTCACCTAAAATCTTTATATGAAATGGAAATGTTTTATGGTGACGAAACAATTAGAGCAATGATTGAACACACCAAGCACATCCTAGACAGAATAGAAGATTTCGAAGAGTTTTATTCCCTCCTTTCAGATCCAACCGAAAATTTAGAGGAGGAAGAAGTTAGTGTCCCAGCCGAAAAAGATCCGACGCAGAAGGAAGAAGTCAAAGAGATATTTCACAGAAGTTCATGAACAAGCAATAATTGAGTATGCAATATCTCAGGAACTTCGTGAGCGTACAAAGCTCTATAAGACTCTTATAAGACCCGTTTTTCATGAAATGGTGGATAAGATCGTTTACACCTATAAATTCAACACACTGCCCAATGTAGATAGCTTAAAAGAAGAATGCAAGATATGGTTAGTTACCATTTTGGAGAAATTCGATCCTGAAAAGGGTCATAAGGCCTTCTCATACTTCTCTGTTATCACAAAAAATTGGTTTATTCAAAAAACCAAAAAGAACAAGAGCAAACTCTTGCGAGAAATCGAGTTCGATAATATCTACACCGTTCAAGAAAAACTTATTGTTGAAAATCAATATCACAATTTAAGAGAAAAAGAAGAATTTTTTATGCTTTTGTCCGAAGAAGTACAGAAGTGGAAACAATTAAATCTTCGCGAAAACGAACTAAGAGTCCTAGATGCAGTACAAATTTTGTTTGATGAGCGTGAGAACATCGAAATTTTTAATAAAAAAGCTATTTACTTGTACCTAAGAGAAATAACAGGAATGAATACGAAACAGATAGTAAATAACCTAAATAAGATCAGGCAAAGATATAGGGTCTTTAAGGCTAAGTGGGATGACGGAGAACTTTAATGAGTTTTGATGATAAAATGAGTGATGCGATAAGCAACATTGAAAGTGATCGAGCCGCAATCAATGCGGTATTAACAGATGCTATGATTTATCTTAAGCAAAACGTTGAAAACCACAGAAGTACTGGGCAAGTAGTTGCAAAGTATTTTGAAGCTTTGCAGAGATCAAATGATCAGTTGATTAAGATTCTTGCTCTCAAAGAAAGGAGAGAAAGAACGGAAACGGATGTTCTTTCAGCAGATGAACTCTATGATCTGATCGGCAAAGAAGAGGAAGAATAGATGGGAAAGCCTCATGATTTAAAACCAGATTTTGGCGAAGAACGCTCTATAGTTCAATTTGATCGTGATCAAATATTCACGGATATTGCAAGAGTAACCGACGAAGCATTCGAGCCAAAAGGAGTTTTAGAGGCAAATACTAAGATAAAAGCTATTGTTATCAAGAAAGATGAAGGACCAAACCCAGCAGAGCCAAAGAACCCTCCCTCTAAGGACAAAGATTCTTATCATATATATGTTCAGAGTGTTCACTATAACAAGGTTATCCCTCTGGCTCTCAAAAACGCGGATATTTTAAGAGATTTTGCAAAAACAGTTCGCAATTTCAAAGGTTCTTCCAAGAGAAGGATGCAAAACACTCCGGGATTGTATTATCTCTCATTTTTAGGTTCAGCATATGACTGGACTAAAAACAAGCTTGGCTACAAGACCGGAAAACCAGCTAAAATACCTTCCGATTTAAAAAAGAATCCTGTCGATAGAGCTTTCGAAGTATATGTTGCGTCAGATTTTAATGATGGAACTTCATATATGACAAATGCTACCGGGGAGACCCTTCGATCACAGCAGATTGTAAATATAAAGTATGACTCTGTAGTTGGTGGCGTCCCATCCGGCGGAAAAATAGTGGAAATTTTATACGGAGAAGACGGAAAGCCTTTGATGGCAGATGTTGGCTTGATAAAGAGTTTAGCAAACGGCGGCTATTTTGCACTGGGAGATACGCCGTTTACTCTAAATGCATCAGATCTTAAACTTGGTACAATTGCAGATGCAGTTTCAGATCAAACAATACAAAAAAAAGCCGCAGCCTCTCCATGTAAAAACATTGTTATAGATAAGTATTTTGGTGATTTTAATTTCAATGGGAAAAGATTTTATTTTGATTTTGCTTGTAAAGATTTTCAAAATGTTTTAGTAAACTACAAACAAAATGTTAAAAAATCATTTGGAAAAGGAGCTAACCTTCTAAGCAACGGTTTGGGAAATCATTTTAAAGAGGTTCTTCGAAAAAATATACCTACAAGACCATATTTCTTTGGAGGTACTGGAGAATATACTCCAAAATGGGCCTACAGCTATCAGAAAAATGTTGAAAAAATACCAAAAGCCAAAGTTGGGAAAAAATCTTATAAAGAGTTTTATAAAAAATTCATTACAAAAGACGGCATATTGAAAGAATCATATGACTGTTCCGGTATAGGGAGTTATTTAGCCTTTCACTCCGGATTCCTTCTGGGGGTGAAAAACTTTGCTGCCCAAAAGGATAAATTCGCTAGGACGGCATCACAGCAGTATGAAAACATTAGACATTTACAAATTAGTATTCAACAGTTTGCTCATACACCCGGAGCACTATGTATTACAAACAAAGGCTCACATGCTCTTTATTCAGCCGGAGAGGGTTTCACAATTGACAAAGATGGGGATTTTAAAGTCAATGTTTATGAAGCATCCTACTTCAACCGCGCCGGAACAAAGAGGGCTGCATTTTTTGTAAAGGAGTCCGATGGAGGGTTTTACAGAAGAGGCTTTGGAGGAACACCAACTGCGACATTTGGCATACCCCCTAGTTTTATATATGCGGATCAAAGAAATATGTGGACATCTCCATTTGTGAAACCCGGCAGCATCCGCGAGGTAGTTCTTCGCAATCCAAGTAAGCCGACGGGCAAAGGGATAGTCATGCTTATAAGCTGGATCCGGAAAGAGTTTAAGGATTATAAAATTGAGGACGCTCGAAAGTTCTGGTCTAAAGGGACTGGTTGGGGCTGGCAGTACGTCTTAGAGTATATTAGCAATAATAATCTCGGCAGCGCAGGTAGAAAGGCAGCTTATGAAGAAGTCCGAGAACAATTTAAGAAATTACAAATAAAAATAAAATAGAGAGTTAATTTTTAATGGCACAGAAAGATAAGAACATAGATGTTGGTCGCTTAAGCGATGAAGAAAAACAATCTACAGCAATATACTCTAAGGATGAACAAAATTCTAAGATTGTCGGATTCGCTGGAGGCGATATGGTGGTTCCTTCCCCAACGTTTCTCCAGACTGGCAATGAACATATCTTTCCAAAAAGTAACACAATAAATGCACAGATTGTAATAGCTCGTGATAGACCCAATTCAATTTTTTCTGGGTACGGAGGCAAAGGTCATCAAAAATGCTCAACGATCGATATCGTAGCTGGTAGAGTCTCATCTCAGTCAACAACGACAATAACGGGAGAAAACGGCGAGCCAGAGCCTACATTAGTTGATCCTAGTTTTGAACATGATGCTGCTCGTATATATATTTCTGAAAAAACAGATATTGATGAAAATTTCAACTTGACAGATACTAATCGCTTTGTTCACAAGTCCGAAGGAAGATCGGCAATTGGAATCAAGGCAGATGCAGTTAGGATTATTGGAAACGAAGGTGTTAAAATTGTTACAGGTGTTTATGCTGATAATTCCAGAGGAGGCGATGCTACTCCCGCAGGGATTGTTCTAGTTGCCATGAATGATAATGAAGATGCAAGCGTATTGGAAGTGGAGCCTTTTGCAAAAGGAAAAAAATTAGAAGCTTGTTTGTATAGTCTAGAAGATCAGGTTTATAAACTAAATTCCCTATTAGATGAGTTTATAGAAGCGCAGATAGGAATCAATACATTATTTTTAAAACACAATCACCACAACGGAATTACATTCACTACAGGTCCTGCCTTGAATGCTTTTGATCCATTTGTAAAAGATTGGAAATTAAAAAATAAAAAAATAAAAATAGTTAATAAAAAGCTTGATGACCAGAGAATTAATCTAGATCGATGGAATGCAGTGTATCTATCACCGGAGAGTAGGGATTATATTTTGTCTATTTTTAATGGGACAAATTAGGAACATATTTTATGTCAGAAAAATATAGTAAAGAGGCATTTAAAACAGCTTCGATTGCAACTAAAGCCGATATACAAAAAGTCTTACAGTATTTGTCCGGCAAGAATGAGGCAGCCGCCTATATTACCAAGGTAAGAGATCTTCTCAGCGGCGGAGGATACGAGCTAAGTGTTTCGGAAAACGAAATTATAGGTTCTAAATATTTCAACGTTCGCGAATTTGAGGGCTTATTTGACGATCAGGGAAGAAAAAAAGAAGAAAGTCGACTCAAGAGAATAAAGGACTATTACAGATGGCTCAAGGAATATGAGAGAGTAAACAAGAAAAGAGACGAAAAAGACGATACAAAAAAAGGAAAGAACAAAACAGAAACCGAGACTCTCAAAACATTAAAAAAGGTAAAGAAAGAGTCCGATAGCAAAATTATAAAAACTGCTAAACAAGCCGGAAAAGATTTTTTAATTAGCCAAGATGCCCATTTCAAAAAAACAGTATATGATTTCCAAATTAGATGGGATAATAATGATGAAAAAGTCGGAAACGTCTTTTCTCAGAATTACCAACAATTAAAGCAGGATTTTGAAAAACACTTGCTTCAAGCTGGCGGACCTTATTTAAAGAAAGCTCAATATTACAGAAATTTTGTCTCTAGATATGGTTTAGAAGAGATAGCAAGCAGTACATTGGAATGTTTAATCAAGAGAACTCCATTTTCAGAGGTAGCTAGCGTTGTCAACGACATTCAACAAAATTTAAATAATTTTAAAAGAGATGCAGACACTGTAATTACAGAGAGTTTGAACATAACAGATCAACTGATAGGCATAGCTGAGGAGGTAAAGGATACATACAACTCCACTAGCGAAAGAACAAAGAAAATAAAAAATCAATACAAGGATTATAAAAACAAACTCAAGCCTAAAAAAGTGCCAACTGCCAAAGATATCAACAGAAGTAAAGTTTTGCAGCAATTTGCTAAAGTTTTGCTTCCAATTGTGACAACAAAGGTTGCCAGTGTTATAAGCACAATAATACAGAACACATGCAATGAAAATGAGACTGCAACATTCGCGATTCCTTCCGTTATCGATCAGGCCTCTTTTCGAAATTCGCTAAAAAATACCTATGGCTATGATGCAGATACAAGTGATGATTATTTAGCCATGCTCCAAGACATTTCGGGGTTTTTGACACCTGTTGAGATTTGCGAACTATTCAACGGCGAAGCATCAGATCAGATTGTAAATTCTATATATTATTTTATTTCGGTATATTATAGAAAAATCTTCCTTCAATTAAGTACGAAGCCTAAATTAGCAGGATTTTTTGTCTTTATCGGTCAGTTAGTTGATCCTTCTTTTTGCAAAGAAATTGAATTCTCCGCTCTTGGCGATGATTTTTGTTTCGAACCAGATTCATATGAGAATCAATTGAGAGAGTGCCTTGTTGAAGAAAATCCAGATCTTCTGGGCAGACTTAGGAAAAACTATATTGAAACTAAAAAACAGCAATTGAGAGATGTTTTGGAGTTTTCATTTTATCCTTTTGAACTCAAAGGAGAGCAAGAGGCATTAAACAAGATCTTTCAAAGAGAAGAAGACAGAAGACGCGAACAACCTTTGATGGAGTTGGCAGGCGAATATGAATCACAATATAATCAATCTCTTTTAAATTTGCCTGTCACGTTTATTAAAGAGCAGCAGAGAACGGAAGTTTCAGAAACATTTTTAGAAAATACTTTTGCCGGTGCATTTGATGACATGTCTAAGGAAGAAAGAGACAGGATCAAGAACCAAGTTCCAACTAGGGTTACTAAACTAGAGAGACATATCCTTCCGGCATTTAACAAATCCATATTCTTAAGAGATGATGAAACTAAGTTTGTTAAAAATTCATATGTTTTCGAGAAATATTATTGG
>TARA_R110002110_G_scaffold88326_4_pt1 | contig 12780 bp, 11 predicted proteins | sample TARA_R110002110 | Tara Oceans TARA_R110002110 (sample SAMEA4397330) | marine metagenome | biome: Polar Biome; feature: [SRF] surface water layer (ENVO:00010504); material: water (ENVO:00002006), including particulate matter (ENVO:01000060) such as... | depth 5 m
GTTTTCGGACGGCATCCCTGGCGCGCGGGTGATGATCGTGGGCGAGGCCCCAGGTCGCGACGAGGATCTTGCCGGCAAGCCCTTTGTTGGCAGGGCCGGGCAGCTGTTGGATAAAATGTTGGCCGCCATTGATCTGGGACGGGATCGCACGGATGCGCCGGTTTACATCACCAATGTGTTGCCATGGCGCCCGCCGCAAAACCGCGATCCGAAGCCGGATGAAATAGCGATGATGCAGCCGTTCTTGATGCGCCATATTGAGTTGGCCAAACCGGAAATGATTATGATCGTTGGTAATTGGTCATGTCAGGCGTTGCTGGGCAAACGGGGCATCACCCGGCTGCGGGGCAATTGGACGCAAGCGGCGGGCCTGCCCGCGCTGCCGATGTTTCACCCGGCGTATTTGCTGCGCAGCCCAGAGTTCAAACGCGAGGCTTGGGCGGATTTGTTGAGCCTGAAGGACCGGTTGCGCGATGGTTGATCCGCTGACACTTGCCGCTTTTGTGCCCGCCGCTTTGGCGCTGAACCTGACGCCGGGGGCGGATATGATGTTTTGTCTGGGCCAAGGTTTGAGGTCCGGGCCTCGGGCGGCAGTGGCGGCAAGTGCAGGCATTTCGCTGGGCGGGATGGCACAGGTGGCCTTGGCGGGTCTCGGCCTTGGTGCGCTGGTGGCGACCTTGCCTTGGGCCTTTGATGTGATCCGCTGGATTGGCGTGATGTACCTGCTCTATCTGGCGGTTCAGGCGTGGCGCAGCACCAGCGCGGTTGGGCGAGAGGGACCGGGAATGAGCGTGACGCTGGCCTTTTGGACAGGATTCATCGTAAACCTGACCAATCCCAAGGTAATCTTGTTTGTGCTGGCCTTTGTACCACAATTTGTCGTGCCAGAGGCAGGTAGCGTATTGCTGCAGTTCCTGATTTTTGGCGCAGTTTTGAGTGTCGGTGGATTTATAATCAACGGTGCGGTGGGTGTGTTTGCCAGCAGTATCGGCAGGCGCATGGTGCGCGGCGGTCGGGCCTTACGTTGGATCACAAGTGCGATATTCGTGGCACTTGCCGCGCGATTGGCAGTATTGGAGCGGTCATGAGTACCATCGACGAGACCAAAGATTTCATCCCCGTGCGCATCGCCATCCTGACGGTGTCCGATACCCGAGACGCGTCAGATGACCGATCTGGTGATGTGCTGGCCCAGCGGATTGAGGCGGCGGGGCATGTGGTGGTGGCACGCCATATTCTGCGCGATGAACGGGCATTGATCGCAGATCAGCTGCGCAGTTGGTGCAGTGATGCGGCGATTGATGTGGTGATCAGCACGGGTGGCACCGGGTTGACGGGCCGTGATGTGACGGTCGAAGCGCACAGAGATGTCTATGAGAAAGAAATAGAGGCGTTCGCAACCGTTTTCACCATTGTGTCGATGGAAAAGATCGGCACCTCTGCGGTGCAAAGCCGCGCCACGGGTGGGGTGGCAAATGGCACCTACCTCTTTGCACTGCCGGGCAGTCCGGGCGCGTGCAAGGACGCGTGGGATGCGATTTTACTCAAGCAGTTGGATTATCGGCATCGGCCCTGCAACTTTGTTGAGATCATGCCGCGTCTGGATGAACATCGGCGTCGCAAATGAAATGAGCCTTGGCGCAAGGGGATCAGCCCCCCGGATGTTCATTTGGTCTGATGAAATTGGACCGACGGAAAATACGACCGCTTGCGTACCACAATAGTGACTTGGTATTTTTTGGCTGTCCGCTAGATTAAGCGTTGCACACTCCGTTGTGGTTTTATGATCGGAAGAAGATGCGGTTTTTGCGTCAAAGTATGATTGGTCTGTTCTTGGCTGCGGTCACGTTGGGATTGCTGGTGTTTGCCGGGTATCTGGTCAGCGGTGCCGTGCAGGAACGGATGTCAGACACAACTGCGGCCCCGCCCGCGCGCGAGCGCGTTTTTGCGGTCAATGTGCGCGTAGCCAAAGCCGAGGATGCGACCCCCATTCTTGAGACCTTTGGCGAAGTGCAAAGTCGCAGATTGCTTGAATTGCGGGCCAGCGGTGGCGGTCAGATCGTCGAAATCGCAGATGGTTTTGAGGATGGTGGCCAAGTGCGGGCCGGACAGGTCTTGGTGCGTTTGGATCCTGCTGATATGCAATCGGCCGTAGACCGCGCTGCAAGTGATGTTGCCGATGCGCAAGCGGAAGGCCGTGATGCGGCGCGCGCACTTGAACTGGCCCGCGACGAATTGATCGCCGCAGAGGAACAGGCGGTGTTGCGCGCGCGCGCTTTTGACCGGCAGAGCGGCTTGGCCGAACGTGGGATCGGCACGGCGACTGCCACGGAAACCGCTGAGCTTGCGGCCTCTGCGGCCCGACAGGCCGTTTTGTCGCGCCGCCAAGCCGCCGTGCAAGCCGAAGCGCGCATAGATCAGGCCGCAACACAACTCACACGCGCCCGCATTGCCCACGCCGAGGCAGAGCGACGGTTGGATGACACCACGATCACCGCACCCTTTGATGGCACATTGTCAGCGACAAACGTCGTTGTCGGGCGTTTGGTGTCGGGCAATGAACGGCTGGCGGAACTGATTGATCCAGATGACCTTGAGGTATCTTTCCGTGTTTCCACTGCGCAATATGCGCGGTTGTTGGATGACAATGGCGCAATTGTTCAGGCTGATGTTACAGCCATTTTGGACGTGGTCGGCATTGACTTGAAAGCCAGTGGCAAAATTACACGGACAAGTGCGGCAGCCGGTGACGGCGCGTCAGGGCGATTGGTCTTTGCCGCGTTAAGCGAGGCAGCGGGGTTCAAGCCCGGCGATTTTGTCGCGGTTCATGTCCGCGAACCCGTGTTGCGCAATGTTGTGCGATTGCCCGCTTCCGCCGTGGATGCCGAAGGACAAGTATTGATCTTGGGCGAAGACAATCGGCTGGAGGCGGCAGACGTAGAAATCCTGCGCCGGCAAGGCGATGATGTGTTGGTGCGCGGGCCGATTTTGGACCGAGAAGTGGTTGAGGCACGTTCGCCCCTGTTGGGGGCTGGCATTGCCGTGAAGCCATTGCGCGCTGACCGGGCAGCGGTACCCGAGGCACCAGAGATGGTTGAGTTAACACAAGAACGCCGGGCCAAACTGGTGGCCTTTGTCGAAGGCAACAAACGGATGCCCCAAGAGGCCAAAGCACGGGCATTGGCCCAACTGTCAAAACCACAGGTCCCTGCCGCGATGGTCGCACGGATCGAAAGCCGGATGGGGGGATAGGCAATGGCGCGCCCCATCCCCAATGCGGCAGGTGGGTTGCTGTCCTATTTTACCCGTCACCGAACCGCAGCGAACCTGTTGCTGGTGGTGCTGTTGGTTGCCGGATTGGCCGCAGCACCCAACATGCGTGCCCAGTTTTTTCCAGATGTAATTATCGACAACGTCACGGTGCAAACATCGTGGACGGGTGCCGGTGCCGAGGATGTGGATGCCGCGATTGTGCAGGTGCTGGAACCTGCGTTGCTGGCCGTCGAAGGTGTCGAAAGCTCTGAGAGCACATCGAGCGAGGGGCGCGGCGTGGTGACGCTGGATTTTGAACCGGGCTGGGATATGGCGCGCGCGGCGGCAGATGTGCAGACGGCGGTGGATGCGGTCACAACCTTGCCTGAGGACGCAGATGAGCCTTATGTGAGGCGCGGCGCGTGGCGTGACCGGGTCACGGATGTGGTGATCACCGGGCCGATTGCACCCGCGCAGTTGGGCCGTTTCGCGGATGAATTTGTGACACGCCTTTTCGCGGTTGGTGTAACGCGGACCACGATCCAAGGGGTCGCATCGCCCGAAACCCTGGTCGAAGTCCCCTCGGCCAAATTGATTGCGTATGATATCAGCATGGCCGACATCGCCAGTGCGATCGCGGCCGAGGTGGATGCAGATCCGGCGGGCGATGTCGCCGGTGCCAATGCGCGGGTGCGCACAGGTACGGCCAAACGCAGCGCTACCCAAATAGCCGGCATTGTGCTGCGGTCAAACCCGGATGGGTCCAAGCTGACCATTGGGGATATCGCACAGGTGCGCAGCCAAGGTGTTGACCGCGAACGCAGCTTTTTCGTGGGGGCCAATCCGGCAATGTCAGTGCGCGTGGACCGTTCCGATGGCGGTGACGCAATTGCGATTCAGGAAAAGGTCGAAAGGGTCGCTGGTGAATTGGCGGCGAGCCTGCCTGCCTCTGTCACGGTTGAGTTGATCCGCACACGGGCCGCCGCGATCACCGGGCGGTTGGAACTGTTGATCGACAATGGGCTGATGGGGCTGGGGCTGGTCGTTGCCCTGCTGTTTTTGTTTCTCAATGCGCGCACGGCATTCTGGGTCGCGGCGGGCATCCCTGTGTCGATGGCCGCAGCAATCGCGCTGATGTATGCGGGTGGGATCACAATCAATATGATCTCGCTTTTTGGGTTGATCATCACACTTGGGATCGTGGTTGATGACGCGATTGTGGTGGGCGAACACGCCGACCATCGGTTCAAAGTCATGGGCGAAAGCGCGATGGAGGCGGCAGAGAACGCCGCGCGGCGCATGGCAATGCCGGTTTTTGCCGCCACGTTGACCACGATCATTGCGTTTTTCGGGCTGGTTGTTGTGGGCGGGCATTTTGGCGATCTGATCAAGGATATTCCCTTTACAGTGATTGCCGTATTGGCGGCGTCCTTGGTCGAATGTTTCCTGATCCTGCCCAACCACATGGCCCACGCCATGCGCGCCGCACGGCAAGAACATTGGTACGACCTGCCCAGCCGCCTGGTAAATCGCGGCTTTATCTGGCTGCGTGAAACGCTGTTCCGGCCCTTTATGGCCGGGGTGATTATGGGGCGGTATGTGGTGCTGGCCGGGGTTGTTGTGGTGTTGGCCAGTCAGGTGGCACTGTTCATCAGCGGTGAGGTGCAGTGGCGGTTTTTTAACGCGCCTGAACGTGGCTCCGTCACCGGCAACTTTGCGATGGTCGAGGGGGCCAGCCGCGCTGATACCCTTGCCATGATGCGCGAGATGCAGCGCGCGACTGAGGAATTGGGTGCGGAATATGCCGAACGTTATGGTGCCAATCCACTTGATTATGTGATGGCGCAGGTGGGCGGCACCACGGGCCGGGGGTTGGCGGGTGCAGACACAAAAGACGCCGATCTCTTGGGCGGGATTTCGATAGAACTGATCGACGCCGATCTGCGCCCCTATTCCAGCTTTGCCTTTGTTGGCGAATTGCAGGACCGGGTGGTCAATCATCCGCTGGCCGAAACAGTCAGTTTTCGGGGATGGCGGTCCGGCCCCGGCGGTGATGCGCTGGATGTACAGTTTTACGGGGCGGATACCGACACCCTAAAAGCAGCGTCAGAAGATTTGCAGACCGCCTTGCGCCAATATCCAGAGGTCAGCGCGGTTGAGGATAATCTGGCCTATGACAAGGAAGAGCTGCTCCTTGATCTAACGGCACAGGGTCAGGCGCTGGGCTTTACCATCGACATGCTGGGCCGCGCGCTGCGCAATCGGTTGGGCGGGATAGAGGCCGCGACCTATCCCGATGGGCCGCGTTCCGCCGCCATCCGTGTGGAATTGCCAGAAGGCGAATTGACGGCTGATTTTCTGGATCGGACCCAGATGCGCACGCCCGATGGTGTCTATGTGCCATTGGCCGATATTGTGAGTGTGACGCGGCGCACTGGGTTCAGTACGGTTCGGCGTGAAAATGGCATTCGGCTGATTTCAGTCACGGGCGACATTTCCGAGGACGACCCGGCGCGCGCCAGCGAGATCACCCAAGCGCTGGCTGATGATACCTTGCCCAGCATCGCGTCGGCGCGTCAGGTGGAATTCCGCCTTGCGGGCCTCAGCGAACAGGAAAACGAGTTTCTCAGCGATGCGTTGACTGGGCTGATCCTGTGCCTGACGGGGATATATCTGGTGTTGGCTTGGGTGTTCGGGTCGTGGACCCGGCCCATAGTGGTGATGGCGATCATCCCGTTTGGATTGGTCGGCACGATTTATGGTCATGCGCTTTGGGATGTGCCGCTCAGCATGTTCACGGTGGTGGGTCTGTTGGGTATGACGGGGATCATCATCAACGATTCCATCGTGCTGGTGACGACAATTGACGAATATGCCGAAACACGTGGGCTGGTTCCGTCGATCATTGATGGGGCGGCGGATCGTTTGCGGCCCGTGATGTTGACCACCATGACAACCGTGCTGGGTATGGCACCGCTGCTTTATGAGCAAAGCCAGCAGGCGCAGTTTTTGAAACCCACGGTCATCACGCTGGTTTACGGCCTTGGATTTGGGATGTTTTTGGTGCTGTTGGTGGTGCCCGCCTTGCTCGCGGCACAACATGACATCGCGCGCCAGATTGCCGCCATGCGGCGCGGCATGCGTGCGCCCGTTGGGGTCTTGCGCTGGGGGATGTTGGCCCTATGGGCCTTGATCATCGGCTGGGGCGCGTTGACCCTTGGTTGGGCAATTTGGCAGGGCCAGTTGCATCCGGGATTGGTACAGGTATTGCCGATGTTTGCGGGCATGTCCGCGATGACGGCAGCCTTGATCCTGTTCGTCGCCGGAGCTGCCTTTGTCGCATTGTTGGGCTATATCATCGGGGCCTTGGCGTTTGCCTTGCAGCGGCGAACGGCCCCCAACCCAGCGCCCTAGCCCGGCGCGCACCCCTGAATTTCTACAGCGTGGTTCTTGCCCAGCACGGTGATGCGAATGGCAGAGCGGTCGATCGCCAATGTGCCGCCGTCGGTTGATGCCAGATCGCCGATGGCGGTCAATTGCCCACCAGTGCGGTTGCTGTCCGTTTCGCTCATCCACATGTTCGGCTGACCCGGTTCGATCACGACCACTTCTTGGCCTCCTGTCGAAGGGACGTTCACGCGGGTTTCAATTTCTAGCCCAGCAGCGGTCGGGCGCAGCGCACAGGTTGCGGATTTCACACCCGCCTCTGACGCGGAGTAGGGCCGTGCAGCAAGAGCAGCGGCAATCACGGGTGTTGGTTTGCTGCTTGTCGTGTCCAACGTCGCGGTCAAGGAGAACTGTTGTGGTACGCAAATGTCGCTGCACACGCCGATATCGAGATCCGCGCGCAACGTCACCGGCTTGCCAGATGTGCGCGGCGCGATGGCAATCGGCAAAATCAATTCATTTGCATATCCGATGGTCCGCACGCCGCCTTGTCGGAACACCTTTGGCGCGGGCCATGTGATCTCGACACCGCGCAAGTTTGAGGACCGCGACCAGTCAAACACAGGCGGGATGCCATTGTCACCGGGACTGCGCCAATAGGTTTTCCACCCCGGTGCCAGTGTCAGTTTCAATGCGGCCACGCGGGTGCCATCCGGCTGCTGCCATCCGGTGAGGATTTCACCAGTGACGGGCATGCCAATCGGGTCTTGGGCCGCTGCAGGAACGGCGAACGAGCCAAGGATGAGGGCGCTGATCAGTGATTTTATCATGCATCCTAAATGCGCTAATCCCCGTCCGCTGCCAAGTCACGTTTGTATTATCCATATTTCGCCGATGGCGGGGCTTGACCCTTGTCAGCGCCAAAGGCAGGCTGCATGTTTGAAGTCAATCGGAATACAAGAAAGCATACTTGTCATGTCCTCAAACATCCTGAACCTGACTGGAAAGCTGCTGGTGGCGATGCCGGGAATGGGCGATCCTCGCTTTGCCCACGCGGTGATTTACCTGACTGCCCATTCCGGTGAGGGCGCGATGGGGCTGATGGTGAACAAGCCCGCACCAGAGTTGAAGCTGTCGGATGTTCTGGATCAATTGGTCGATAGTGCAGCTTTTGTTGGTGGCTCGTTAGGGGTGCACATCGGCGGCCCTGTTGAGACGGGGCGCGGCTTTGTGTTGCATTCTGCAGAATACCGCTCGGCGATTGAAACGCTTGAGATTACGGGAGGTTTTGCCCTAACGGCGACCTTGGATGTGCTGGAGGATATTGCAGCGGGTCAGGGGCCGAAAAAAGCATTGCTGACCTTGGGATATACCGGATGGGGACCGGGGCAGTTAGAGGGCGAGATTGCACAAAACGGATGGCTGACTTGTGATGCTGACACCAAATTGGTTTTCGACCTGCCGGATGCCAAGAAATGGAGCGCTGCGTTACAGTCAATTGGAATTGATCCATTGGGACTTTCGGCAGCGGCAGGGCGTGCATAGCCTGAGGTTTTAACGTGGCGCTGCGGCCCTTTGCAGCCGATCATTGATGGCCCGACCCAACCCATGTGCCGGGATCGGGGCAACGGCGATGGGGCGTTGCAGGGCGTCCAGTTGATGCAAGCAGTCAAAAAGGGTTGCCGCTGCCTCAACCAGATTACCCGTGGGTGACAGGTTCAGATCACAATCCACTGGGCCGAACCCCAGCAGAACTTCATTGCCAGTCGCCTGCGCCGCGTTCAACCGAACGCTGGCACCGGGCGCGTAGTGTGAGGCAAGCTGTCCCGGCGCAATCACATTTGCGCTGCTTGCATGCGCCAAAGGCGAACCAAGTGCTGCCTCGATCGCCTCTTGCGGTAACCCGCCTGCGCGCAGAACGGTTGGGGTGGCCCCTTGCAGTCCGATAATCGTGCTTTCCAATCCAACAGGGCAGGGGCCATCGTCCAGAATGGCGGCGATGCGCCCCCCTAGGCCGGACATGACATGGGCCGCTGTTGTGGCGCTGATCCGTCCGGAAGGGTTGGCCGAAGGTGCTGCAACGGGGCCACCAAATTCGGCAAGCAAACGGCGCGCAGACGCATGCGCGGGGACACGCAAGGCAACTGTATCGAGGCCTGCGGTCACGAGGGAAGATAGCCCATGTCCGTCCCTGAGTGGCAATACAAGCGTCAGCGGCCCGGGCCAAAAGGCGCTGGCAAGAATTTCGGCGGTGTCAGACCATGTCACATAGCGACGTGCAGTTTTGGCATCACGCACATGCACAATCAGCGGATTGAAGCTGGGCCTGCCCTTGGCCTCATAAATCGCGGCAACGGCGTGACCATTGCGCGCATCCGCCCCCAAACCATAGACCGTTTCAGTCGGAAACGCGACCAGCCGACCTTGCGACAGCAACGCGGCAGCCTGCGCAATGCCTGCTACATCTGGTTGCAATATCAAGGTTTCTTGGTTCATCTAATCCTCGTGACGCCGCGTTTTGGGTTGCGGGGGCTGGGCTGTCGTTTCATGCTGCACTTTGTACCGCACAGCCCTTATCAGGGCAAAGCCGAGGTTGCCAATCCCAGCCCGCGCCTTTGAGGAGATGACCAATGCCATACCGCGCCGCCGTCAATGATTTCACCTTTCTGTTCGATCATGTGGTCGACTTTGCCGCCCTGCGAGAAACAGAGCGTTTTGCCGAGGCCACCGATGACGTGACCCGCGCGATCATGTCTGAGGCGGGCAAGATGTGCGACGAGGTTTTGGCCCCCTTGCAACGGGGCGGCGATCTGCACCCGGCGCGGTTGGAAAACGGCGTTGTGCGGACCTCGCCGGGGTTTGATGGCGGCTACAAGGCCATTGCCGAGGGTGGCTGGATCGGGATGTCAGCCGATCCTGAATTTGGCGGCATGGGCCTGCCGATGACACTCACCTCTGCAGTGAACGAAATGATGTCGGGCGCGTGTTTGTCGCTGCAATTGGCCCCGCTGATGAGCCAAGGCCAGATTGAAGCGCTGGAACACCACGCATCGGATGAGATCAAGGCGCTCTATCTGCCGAAGCTGATCAGTGGTGAATGGACCGGCACGATGAACCTGACCGAACCACAGGCCGGATCGGATGTGGGCGCGCTGGCCTCCAAGGCTGAGGACAATGGTGATGGCACGTATTCGGTCAGCGGCCAGAAGATCTATATCAGCTGGGGCGACAATGATTTCTCGGGCAACGTTTGCCATCTGGTTCTGGCGCGCCTGCCGGATGCGCCTGCCGGGACCAAAGGGATCAGCCTGTTTCTGGTGCCGAAATTCCTGCCGGATGAAAAAGGCGAACCGGGACCGCGCAATGGCGTGAGTGTGGTCAGCCTTGAGCACAAAATGGGTTTGCACGGGTCGCCCACTGCCGTCATGCAATACGACGGCGCTAAGGGCTGGCTGGTCGGGCCGGAACAAGGCGGCATGGCGGCGATGTTCACGATGATGAACAACGCACGTTTGGGCGTTGGCGGTCAGGGCATTGGCGCGGCCGAAGGTGCCTATCAAAAAGCGTTGGAATATGCTTTGGAGCGCAAGCAGGGCCGCGTGGGTGGATCTGGTGCAATTATTGAGCATGCCGATGTGCGCCGCATGTTGCTGACCATGAAAGCGGATGTGTTCGCGGCGCGCGCGATTGCGCTGTCTTGTGCCTATGCCATCGACATGGGGCAGGCCACGGGGGCCAAAGACTGGAAGGCACGCGCCGCATTCCTGACCCCGATTGCCAAGGCGTTTGGCACCGATACCGGCATGGCTGTTGCCGAAATGGGTGTGCAGGTGCATGGCGGCATGGGCTTTATCGAGGAAACAGGTGCCGCGCAATTTAGCCGCGATGTGCGTGTGACCGCGATTTATGAAGGCACCAATGGCATTCAGGCGATGGATCTGGTTGCGCGCAAGATGATGGACGGCGGCGAGGCGGCGAACCGATTGCTGGATGAAATCGAGGCCGATGCCGAAGCCGCGCGCGAAGCATTTCCAAAGATGGCTGATGCAGTTTGGCAAGCCTCAGAAACGCTGCGAGAAGCGACAGAATGGTTAACTGCGCAAGAGGATATGAACAGCCGTTTTGCCGGTGCTGTACCATACTTGCGCGCCTTTGCGCGGGTTTTGGGAGGGCATCTGCACCTGCGCGCCGCGATGGCAGATAAGGGTGGCGCGCGTGAAAAGCTGGCACGCTTTTATATCCAGCGGTTGCTGCCTGAGCATATCGGATTGCTGGCGCACGCGCAGGCCGGGGAGAGCGACCTTTTTGCCCTCACCGTTGACGAATTGGCCGATTGATGGGGGATAAAGCACCCCACGGTCTGCGCTACCCTTGGGAAACGCCGCCCGCACACGGGGTTGAGGCCACCCAAGTCGCACCCGGCGTTCTTTGGCTACGGTTTCCGCTGCCGATGAAGCTGGATCACGTGAACGTCTATGCTCTGGACGAGGGCGATCATTGGACGATCATTGACACTGGATTTGCATCAAAGAAATCCAAGGCGCTGTGGCGCGAGGCGATGGCAGGTCCGCTGGGGGGTAAGCCTGTGAAACGAGTGGTCGTGACGCACCACCACCCCGATCACATCGGCTTGGCGGGTTGGTTTCAAACCGAATTTGACGCGGAATTGGTCACGACCCGAACTGCGTGGTTGACGGCCCGGATGCTGACGCTGGATGAACAAGAAATCTCCTCTACGGAATCGCTTAGCTTCTATCGCAAGTCAGGGATGCACATTGATCTGCTGGACAAACGGACCAAGGAACGCCCCTTTAACTTTGCCGATGTCGTGGCCCCTTTGCCGCTGGGCTATACCCGGATCAAACAGGATGACACGATTTCCATGGGGGGGCGCGTCTGGGACGTGCACATCGGCAACGGCCACGCGCCCGAGCACGCAACATTCTGGAGCAGGGACGACAACCTGGTTATTGCAGGAGATCAGATATTGTCGTCGATCAGCCCCAATGTTGGCGTCTATCCGACCGAACCGATGGCCGATCCAATCGGTGAATGGCTTGAAGCCTGCGAGCGCCTTGCCCCTTTGGCGCGCGCGAATCATCTGGTGTTGGGGGGCCATAAACTGCCGTTCACGGGATTGCCCCGCCGGATGGAACAGTTGATCGACAACCACCACGGTGCACTCAATCGGTTGCTGGCTTTCATCGAGACTCCGAAATCGGCCACCGAGTGTTTCCCACAGCTGTACAGAAGGTCGATAGGTGAGGGCGAATACGGCCTTGCCTTGGTTGAAGCAGTCGCACATTTGAGCCACCTTTACCAAACGGGCCATGCAACCCGCCACTTGCGCGATGCAGACGGGGCATGGGTATATCAACGCAAAGGGTGAGCAGATGGGCGAAGAGATCATGACAGCGGCAGAAGCGGTCGAGGCGGATGCCCTGCCTAAAATGCACGAGGTGCATTGTGACCCGGACCAACGCAAAGCCTCCAAGCAGAAATTGCCCAAAGGCGTCACCGACAAACCCGTCTCGCAGAAATCACCGGCGCAATGGGCGTATGAGCGTGTCGTGCTGTACCTCAAGAACTTTGAAGAGCAACTGGATGATGAACACGAGGTCGCCATGGGTTTCACCGGAGGCGACGCCGGGGTGCTTCGTATTGAGGGGATGGGATATTTCGACCCCGACATTATCACGTTCTACGGCACCGACCCGGCGGGCGGACGCACGCAACTTATTCAACATGTCAGCCAGCTTAACGTGATGTTGCGCGCACTGCCCAAGGAAGTCGAAGGCGCAGCGCCCAACCGCATCGGTTTCCGGTTGGTTGAAGATCTGGAAAATCCCGACTCCGCGGCCCCCGACCCCGCGACATCGTGATCACAATGAACGACTGCTGCTTTGACCGCGTGACAGGATCATGCGAATAAGGTAATCAGCCGCAAACGCTAACCTTGAGGACCTATAGATATGGCCGAATATGAACATGGCAGCATGAATACCGACGTGCAGGAAAAAACCTTTGACGGGTTTATGTCCTTTGTCTCCAAGACTGTGATTGTGATTCTGGTCTTGCTGGTTTTGATGGCGATTTTCATTCGCTAGTCTGCTGAGCAGCTCTTTTTCCAAGGAATTCTAT
>TARA_R110002110_G_scaffold110040_6_pt1 | contig 12761 bp, 4 predicted proteins | sample TARA_R110002110 | Tara Oceans TARA_R110002110 (sample SAMEA4397330) | marine metagenome | biome: Polar Biome; feature: [SRF] surface water layer (ENVO:00010504); material: water (ENVO:00002006), including particulate matter (ENVO:01000060) such as... | depth 5 m
TTTAGAAAATGATGTTATACCAGAAAAAACAATAAGAAAAATACGAAAGTATATGTTAGAATTTGCTGTGATGCCATCTATGCGTTTTCTATGGTCAGCTGGACCTGCTGCCGCTAGAGATAACACAGTTATTTACAATTGTTCTTTTGCTAAACTTAATTGTGTAGATGCATTTGCTGAGTGTTTACATATTCTTATGTGTGGGACTGGGTTTGGTTTTTCTGCCGAACAAATAGAAGTAGAGAAGTTACCAGATATACCAGAAATCAAGTCTGGGAAAAATGTCCCTAAAGTAGTTATAGAGGATTCTAGAGAAGGGTGGGCTGATTCTGTTAAGACATTAATGAACAGCCTTTATGACGGGCAAAACTTTTACTACGATTATTCACAATTAAGACCAGAAGGGGCTCGCCTAAATGTGATGGGAGGTAGGTCATCTGGGCCATTGCCATTAATTAAGTTACACGATTTCATTAGGGAAACTATGCATAACGCACAGGGCAGAAAGTTATCTACATTAGAGTGTCACGACTTAGCAAATCAAATTGCAGAAATAGTTGTGGCTGGTGGTGTAAGACGTAGTTCTCAAATATCTTTATCAGATTTAGACGACGAAGAGATGCGCCACGCCAAAGATTGGCCTTTCCCTATACGTAGAGCAATGGCAAATAACTCAGCTATTTACAGAGATAAGCCTAATGCAGCTGATTTCTTAGTAGAGTGGGGTGTGTTAGCTAAATCAGGAAGTGGTGAGCGTGGTATCTTTAATTTAAAATCCGCACAAAACACCGCTCCTTCCCGTAGATATTCACCACTGATTCAAGGAACTAACCCTTGTGGTGAAATTATGTTAAGAGATATGGAGTTTTGTAATTTATCCGAAGTGGTGGTTAGAGAAGATGACGACTTAGATACATTATTAGATAAGGTAGAAACCGCAACTTGGCTTGGTGTTTTACAATCTACGTTTACTAACTTTCCTTACCTCAGAAAAGAGTGGAAAAAGAATTGTGACGTAGAAAGGCTGTTAGGCGTTAGTTTAACCGGTCAGATGGATAATCCCTCGGTATTGACATCGGAGGGCTTACAGGCCCTTAAAAGCCGCGTATTACGCATTTCTCGCAAAGCGTCTACGTTATTGGGTATAAATATGCCAGTAGCTACTACTTGTGTTAAACCATCAGGCACGGTTTCTCAGTTAGTGGATTCAGCCAGTGGTTGTCATCCTAGATATTCTCAATACTACATACGCAGATACAGGATATCTTCTAGTGACCCCCTCTTTAAAATGTTAAGGAAGCAAGGTGTTCCTTGCCAACCAGAAAATGGCCAAGACGCCAAAACAGCTACCACTTGGGTATTAGATTTCCCTGTGATGGCCCCTGATGGTTGTCTAACAAGAAAAGACGTTAGTGCTATGGAACAGTTAAGCCATTACAAAAACTTACAACTTAATTGGTGTGAACACAATGCTAGTATGACTGTGTATGTTAAAGAAGATGAATGGTTTGAGGTAGGCAATTGGGTATACAAAAACTGGGATATTATTAATGGTGTGTCGTTTTTACCATATGATGGTGGGCAGTACACTTTGGCTCCTTATGAGGAAATTGACCACTATACCTACGAAAGCCTTATAAAGAAATTCCCCGATATTGATTATAGCAAGTTATCTCAATTCGAGATGCAGGACGAAACTGACGGGTCTCGTGAGTATGCTTGCACTGGTGATATGTGTGACATTTGAAACTGATGTAACTGGGTATGGTCGTAAGATGGGCCGCAATGGTGGAGGTAATGGGTACAGTATGGAAGACCCCCACGCCTATACTAGCGCTCAACTAGACGAAGAACTATTGGAAGACTATGGAATAGAAATGTTCAAGTACGGAACGTACACTCCTGGGAATGCCATTCGATACCGAACACTTAATCCGGGCGGTTCAGAAACAGAAGGTGGCGATATAACGCCCCGCAAAACCGGTAAAGGGCTTCCTTGGGATTTGTAACGTGCCCATCTTGTGATAAAAGAGCCATTGGTTACACATATGATGGTAGAGTATTCTGTATTTTTTGTAAAAATGACTTAAGTTAGACCAAGAAATCAGATAATATTGGCGGTCTTTGATTTATATTTAATTTTACTTCAAATTTAGAGGGACTAAATGTCACTTCTTTACCAATAACTCTATAATTACCACTGACATCCGCGTTCTTTATATTTAAACGAATGACATCATTAGGTAATAAGTAAACTCCTTCATAAGTAGTAATACTTATTTCATATTGGTTTTCAACATTTGCATAAAACACCATTCTACCAAAATCAACACAAGCAGCAGGGGACGATAAGTTGTTATTACTTATTTGTTTAAAATTTTCACCGTAAGCTTTAGCTGCACTTGCGTGTCTGTATTTACCCATCACTTTGCCTTTGCCCTTTACAATAATTGTAGTAGGCATTTTTCTAGCTTTAACATTATACCCTATTAAATTGTTTTCATAAAAAGTATATGAAGGTTGAACTGTATCAACATCAGAAAGTAATTCTAAACATAATTGGCCTTTAGTGCCATCATCTCTAACTACTAAAGTATTTTCAAGAGGTATATCCCCAGTGTCGTCTATGGCTTCAGCCATTGATTTTTTTAACCAATCTAATATAACTAAATCACCTCTGACGTTGTTCCGAGCAGTCACTTTAGGTTTAGTATCACCAATATAATCAGTGCCTACTTTACTATCTAAATTAGCTAAACCAATTAGTTTATTTAAACCCGCCCCTATACTGAGCCCATCAATATTATTACTTTTCTTTATATAAACTGTTGCCTTTTGATGTCCCGTTAACCAGCCTAAAGCATCTAAAGCAATCAATTTTAAAGAAAACTCATTTTCTATAGTAGCATCCATCACATATCCTCTAAAAAAAGGATAAGTGTCTTCAAGGTTTAAATAAGCAACAATTTCTTTTCCCCAATATTTGCGGTAACTGGTGTCTATCCCAGGTAAACTTACCGTTAATTGAGCAGCAGATAAACCACCAGATTGTTTATAAGAAGCTGTAGTAAAATCCACAGATTTACCATCAATTAAAACTTTAGAAGTAATCTCTAGCATCTTTTATACCTCCAAGGGATTCTATACCAGAAATCATCATCCCAGAGGCATCTAACAAACACACTTCTTCAACGGTCATATTAGCACTATAAGCTCTAGGTGCTAATGGTCCATTTACACTATGTGTCTCTTGTACTTGTGTAATAACTCCAAAGAATCTAACAAATGTACCATCTTTCTGGGTTTCATCCCAATACACTCTTACATTATCTCGTTGTAAATTATGTAATAGGTGAAGCTCTCCACCCATAGTATTAGGATTACTATATCTAAATTGCTGTTCATCACCCATTCCTTTACCACTGAAAGAGAGAGTAGTTATCTTATCTCCCAATTTAACTATGTAAACAGTTCCGCCCTTACTCATAGCTTGGTAATAGTTACCTTTTCGAGTTACAGATAAATCTGAAGTAATCCTTAGATTACCAAGATTATAAGCAGTAGTATCTATTTGTTTGATGATTTGACTATAAGCATTGTCAGCCGGTAATAAATTGTGTAACTCTGCACCTAATTGCATAGCTGCGTTACCATTAGAACCAGATGCGTTAGGGAATCGGTTAAGACCACCTTTAATTTTAATCTGTAAAACATATTTATTAATCCATCTTTTACCTAAGTTTCTAGTTATAGTAGTTCCAGAACCTACAGTATTACTATCAAACATCCATCTGTAATTCTGTCCACCATCGCCAATTGTGCCATAAGCATTTGTATCGTATTTTAAGAATCCGGGAACCGCGTCATACATATTAATAGGTATAACCACACCTTCCCATATAGAACCACTAGTCATTCCAGCTGTTTGTTTACCACCCCTGATAAACATCTGACCTTGAGGTAAACCTCCAGAGTGTGCAGTGTTAATACCGTATTCTCCTCCATCAGGGAACCAACCATCATTTGTTGCACCACTAGCAATCCACGCAAAATTCCCACCCTCTTGCCCTCTAGTAAAAATATATTTGTTAGCACCAATACTTGAACTACTAATTTGTAACAATGGAGAATTTCTAGATACACCACTACCACTTAGTACAGCTCCCCATTCTACTTCAGTGTTTGGAGTAGAGTCACCTTGTGGGCCAGTTATTCTTATAACAGTTCCTGTCCAAGGTATACCGTACGATGGCGCACCGTCAGTAAAAGGCCCAAAAGGAGCACTTTTGCTTCCAGCTAATTCACTAAACGATGTTTTAGTCCAATCGGATGGTGTGTCATATGTAATGTAACCACTTTTAGCTAAAGAAGTCACGCGTGTGTCATATGTAGAAGTAGTGTTATTTCTAACAGTTCTTTCATACTTTGTTGTGTCAGTAAGTCTTAATGGGACTAAATCAGCTTTCTGTTGGAAACTACCAGCATTTGTTAATCTCAAGTAAGACGCTTGAACTTGTATTGGGTCTGTGAGACCATTAAGTAAATCAGAATCTAATGCAGCAGCTCCTGAAGCATTTCCACCACTTACATATGGTGAAATATTAAAATGTATTTTATTAAAAGGTCTATCTAACATCAATAATAGATATTCACTATTGTCAGATGTAGTAGTAGGCCCTATTCTATAAGCTCCTGAAGTGTTATCTCCTGTTAACCAATCTTGTAATATACCTGCAGTCCCACTGATAACGGTTGTTGGTCTTATGTTTGCGTAGGATTGGCTTAAACTATTGAGAGCAGCTCCACTCGTAACTATAGCAGACCGTCCTTGAGATTGCCCATCACTCATTTCGATATTCACACCGTTACTAACTGAGCCTGAATATAAATTTCTTGAAGGAGTTACTCTTAAAACATCAAAGTGTTCTAATTTGCTCATCTCACCACTTTCAGCTTTAGCTTGAATTCTTGATAAATGATACAATTCTGTAAATCTGTCATAATCATCTACTAAAAATTGGTCACCTACTGGAGTATAACTATTATACCCAGCTGAACCACCATTAGCATCTGGCTTCCAAATAGGCGCGTCTTTTGCCCACGTACTCCAATTATCACCAGCTGAGTGTTGGAATATATCAGTATTAACTGTGGTCATTAAAGTCATAAAAGCAGCAGTCCACCCTACATTACTCCAATAATTAAGTAAACCACACATCAATCCATCAGGTCTTACCATATAAGTGTATTGAGCACTTAAACTTGAGCTGTTTCCTGATAAATTAGTGTTAAAGTTTGTACCAGATATTGCGTAGTTATCTGTATAATTGGTACCTGAAACCCCCCATTCGTTATTGACTTGGTAAGGAGCCTTTCCTGTATCATATAAATATTTTTGTATATTAATATTACTAGCTGCAGCTCTACTTTGACTCCAATCTAATAACACACTTCTTCTGTTATCTTCGCTTTGCTTAACTGGGTCACCAGCAGTGATGTATGTAACAGGGAAAAACATATTTTCATTAACCACGTAACCAGTGTTAGCGCTGTTACCAAAGTTACTTCCAGAAGCACCTGAAGCAGCAATAAACATCTTTAATCTACCAAGACCCACATTAGTGTTGTAAGTTGCACCAGATACTTTTGGGTTTAAATATTTAACTTTTAATAATTGATGTACTTTTTCATTGTCTGGGTTGATTTGCCTATTGCGAGGCCCGCTTGGTGAATACAACCCACTATCACTATTTCCAGAAACAGTTCCACCTGATAAATTTACTGTAACAGTATACTTACCTATTTCTCGGTATCCTCCAGAGCTCTCATCAAGCAAATCTGTACTATAGTTAGTTCGTTGACCACTTACAATGTGTCTAATTACAGTTAATTCTAATTTTGGTTGGCCTATTGCTTCTAATTGAGCTCTTGTACATAAAGGAGCAACACCTAGATACAAATCTTTAGGGGTATCTGAAAAAACACTATTATCAATACCACTTCTTACTGTCTTATTTTCAATTTTAGAAATAGAAACAGGTTTCTTATCTGATATTCTTACAGGAGCTATGCGAGTTACCTGTTCATAAGGACTCACATCACTATTAGTAGAAGAACTACCGTAATATTTAGATATAAAACCAGAATCATTAACAGTTCTTATTAATGGGTTAAAGGTGCCAGTTGCTGTATATGTGTGACTAATGATAGTCGTGTTACTTGGGTTATCTAAAGAATCCCATTGGTATATACCATCTTCAAATGTCTGATTTTCTCCATCATCCCAATCAACAAACACACGTTTTACATCACCATCAAAGAAATTTAATCTAGCAAATATTTCAGTATTAACTTTACCGGTTCCACTGGTAAGCAACCCATCTTGTGCGAACTCTTTTGTTGAATACCACTTTAAGCCAGTCCAATCTAAACTCATAATCCAGTCACCTTCCATTGTGTGGTGTTACTTCTAGCAACATCTCTTGGACTACTTCCTCTAATATTATGATGGTCCATAACAAATAGACGTGACTGATAAACATTTTCAGGATTATAACTTGATGAACCAGTAACATCTGGTAAGTAACTTGAGTCTAAAACAAACTGATTCGGGTCTTTAGGAAAATACATTTCCTTTTCGTATATTATTATTTCTTCTAATAGTCCGTGCATATTTAATCCAATCAATGGTTTCTTTCTCATAGTAGTTCCACTGGCACCTACAACAGTATTTTGCGTCCACGACACACCACTAGTATCTTCAAGCTTACCGTTAACATATAATTTCATATTATCTCTAGGTAATTTTTTATTAAATGTAACAGCAATTGCTAATGGTTGTTCACCATCCCAATCTACAGCAGTTTTACTCTTTAAGTAAGTGGTCATTGGCCCATCAATAGCACCAGCAACGTTTGTAGGAACTGCTTCAACGTAAACATAAGGTCTTGATTGATTAGCAGTAGGCCCTTGTAATGATACATTCATAACTCCATAATGTTGTAATAGATTAGTTCCAGCTTGACTTCCACTATTCCAAACAATTCCATCCCAAGTACCACCCGGAACTACGTGAGTCATAACAGTCCATTCATCCAAATAAGATGTTCCTGAAACCGCATTAGCTCCAGACAAAAAGAATCCTTGACTTGTGCCATTTTGGAATAAACTACCCCATCCACAAATTCCTTCAATGGTGGGTTCTCTAGCGTAATCAGTTGTACCTATATTCTGATAAGACATTAAATATTTAGTTGTAGAATTTCCTGAATAATTATAACCATAAACAACATCGTTAGGTTCATTTAATGGCCAATAATCAATAGCTCGGTGGTATTTATCTTTTATACCTCTAGTGTCAACTATCAACTGTCTATAAAGAACGTCATCGTTATTACTTTCTTCCCAGACATATTGGATATTATTAGCATTTGTTTCTTGGAGATTGTACATATTGAAATTTTCAGTTAATGTGTTTACAACAGGTTGAGAAGTTAAGTTGTCAATTACAGGTAAAGTATCTAAATAACCAGTCATAAGTATAGGTCGCTCTCCTTCGCTACCACTAGTTGTGTGTATTTTAACAGAATAAGTGCCGTGTTGCGCAGCTGGTTTAGGGAATATTCCTATATTAAAGGGGTTTCCGGGTTGAGGTTTAGCGTCTTTTGCATACGTAGACATATTAAAAATATTCTGGCCTGGATAAACAAAGTCATCTCCTATTTGTCCACCTGTTTGTTCTAGTGCTCCGTCAGAAGTAAACTCAGCCACACCAAAACCGTAATCATTTTTCATATTTAAAGTACCGTCTTTAGATGTGTAATCTAAATCCCATTCGTTAGCTGGTATACCATCATAATATGTGCTCTCATTAAAGGTACTACCATAAGTACCTGCACCAGATGTTAAAAGTGCACTACCATAAGACATTTGGGCTCTGCTAACAAAACTCGAACTAGCAGGTATAGTATTTGTCCAATCACCCCAAACAGCACCAGAAGCGTTTGTGGCATTCATCATTGTTATATAAATCCAGTATTTATAAGGCGAAATCCACATCCTTTCTAATTGGTCGCGTTTCCATCCCTCAGAAGCAAAACCACTACCAGTAACACTCAAAATATTAGCGACTGTTTTATTTAAATATATTTTGGTTCCTTCTTTTTTAATTACTTTAACTGACGTTCTATTATCTCGGTCCGCAAATTCCATTCCGTCGTTCCATACAAGATAGGTAGTATCACTTGGTAAATCAAATATATCTGTTCTATTAACCTTTATTGTTTTACCATCTTCAGAAACAGACATAATTTTTGTTTTTGCGAAAGGATTCTCTGTTTGTGATAAGTCGTGGAATCTAGCTGGAGATGCATAATTAAAATCGGCAGCAGAAGAACTTAAATTGATTACACCTTTGTGTTGAAACCCATTTACAGTACCAGCACCACTTATAGATATTCTAACACCGTTACCAACGGCTGCACTACTTACAGCTAAACCAGAGACGTAAGGGTCCCAAATTGTAGTGTTAGCGTAAGGTTTACCTAATACTCTATTAGGTGAAACATTACCATAATTACTTAGTGCGGCTGTAATGTAACCATCTGGTATTTTCTCTACATTGTGAGGTAAAGGGTTGAAATAGTTACCTAAAGCGATTGATTTTTGATTTACAAAAGCTCCACTGATATCAACAAAGTTTTCAAACCCTATACTAATCATAGTAGCAGTGGGTTGATTTTGTTCTGCATAATAATTGTTAGATAAGAAATGTTGCCCATTTCCGCTTAATGAAAAATTAGCTAAACTACCTGTAACATAATCATAACTAGGACTAAAAGAAGCGGATGGAACATTTATTCCTATTCCTTTTCCGTTTTCTGGTACTTTAGTCGCGTTGATAGTATCAGCAGCAAAGTTTAACAGTTTAATATTATCTAGATATACATTAAGTTGAGAGTCCATAAAAGTCGTTGATATATCATCAGTTTGAGTAAAAGAATCTTTTAGATAAGGCATATTAACTTCTCCACCTACTCTTCCGCCAGATGTAATCGGCCTTAAATTAAATGTACCCATCATCATTGTGCGAGTTGGATTGTTTACGTATTTATCATAATCATTCAGTTTTCGGTTTGTATATTCTGCACACTTAAGCCAAGGTACTTTATTATTTTCGTCCCTTAAGTCAGGGAAATATCCTATAACACCCCTTTTACCAATAGGGAATTTAATTCTCATTGTGAAATATTCATTGGATGGTACTTCTATTATATTACCACTTGCTATTAATTCTCCTATACGTTGTGTTCCTCCTGATATAACAGGTATAATTGTTCGGGTTTCTTCTTCGCCCCAACCGTGTGTGAAATTAACAACTTTCTTCAAATCAGCGATATTATACCCTCCCGCCCCTTTCCACCCTCTCCATACAGCGGAAGGCACACAATAATAAGTTTGTTGAGTAGTGCCAGTTTTGAAAAAGTGAAAGCCAACACCAGGACCATAGTCAGTAGTATAAGAAGCACCACCACCAGTTGGTTGAGGCCAATATGCTCTATGCATATTTGTTAATAAAGGTCTTTCTACATTATAAGCTTTGTCACTAAAGAAAATATTAAATGAACGTGATAAAGAATATAGACTGGACCCATTGTTTCCGGATACTACCGTTGAAGCAGCACTGTCTAATTTTGCAGTTGGTAACATCTGGTCTATACTAAGGGTAAGCTCAATTTCAGGTATAGTATTAGGAAATACCGGGAAAGGATAATCAGGAAGCACTGAATTTCCTAAATCTATATAACTAGGAGCAGGAATACCATCGATAGAAGTAAATGTTTCCTGTAAATAAGGAGACCAATATCCTGAATAACCCATAGGATTAGCACCACCAGGATTAGTAGTTAACGCAGCTTCATTAGGAGGTGTCCAATTTTCCCATAATGACGAAAATAAACAAGAACTATCATCACTCTCTGGTTCTGAAAAGAAAACATCAGAATAAGCATAAATAATTTCAGAATCACCCGTCCCTTCAACAGTAGAAGCTTTAGGCCCGTTGATTTGAATTGAACTAGCTACAGCCGTAAATATACTATTTTTAGTAGTTATTCTACCCAAACTAGACGTTTGTGTTTCTGTTAACTCATCTGTAGAAACGTGATAATTATCAGTACCTTCTAGTATAACAGCAGGATAGGCACCATAATTGTACCAAGTATCTAAAGGAAATCCGGGTTTAGTATAAGTGTCACCAGTGTTTGAAATAATATTTATTGTATTAACAACTTGTGTGAGGTAACTATCTTCTAATAATTTAGGCACACTTCGATAAAGACCATCATCACTTACCGCTAACTCAATTTTAGCGTTACCCCAATCAGAATAACCACTGTCACCACCAGGCCAAAAATCAGCAGAGCTATCGTACGTGCCGCCTTCTTGAGCACACCTCTTTCTGAATTCAGTTAATGAAGCTCCATCATAAGCAAACACACCCTTGTCACTATATAATGAATATAAATCACTGGCTAAAATATAATATGGAGTAGCAAGCCTTCTTTTTACTATTTGGTTCATATAAAAATTGTCTTGAAATCCTTTATTTACCCCATCAAAATTTTCTTGTAAAAACGGTTTTTCATAAGAAGGTTGAGAAGAAAAAAGGACCATTTGCTTTTTACTTCCAGATAAACTTAATATGTGGTCTATGTGTTGTGTACCGGCTGTTACTGAAACACCATCCGCTATCTTAAAAATCTGCAATTTAGGAACTGATATTTGGCTACCAGACACACTCTTAGCTGTAAATCTAAAATGCATTTCAGATAATTCAGCAGCACCATAATAAGGTAAAGGCGCAATTTGAGTAGTAGCTAAGTAAACACCCGATTGTTTGGTGCCTCCTATAGTAGCATAAGGTTTGTTACCATCATACATATCTTTATGAATAACATCTGCAGAAGTATCCCCCGTCATAGGCTTACCTCTGTAAAAGGTATTTGTTGTTGGTTTGAATTCTCCTTCTTTCATTTTTATGTCCTAATTATCGAATCGTAATCTACGTCGTTTAAGTTATCACTTCTAAAGGTAGCCCGGTCTACTATTAAAGTTTGTGCTGTAGCACCGCCTCCACCAGCCATACTATTACTTACACCAGTGCCTCCTAATGAACTAACATAAGCATCGTAATCTCCGCCTATTGATATATCTGCAGTACCAGTTGGTATTGATTTAATTAATGTAGCACCTACAGCACCAACCGCAGCACCTACCGCTACCATTGCCCCAAAGTTAGCTGCCGCTGAAGCAGGATTTAACATAGCATACATCATTGCAATAGCAGCCGTAAGAACCATTATTGATGTAACTATCACAGCTACCTTTCCACCAAACCAGTCAAAAACTTTCCCAACTAGGTAGAAAGCTGATAATAATGCGGCAAGAGGAAAAAGTATTAAACCAAGTGCACTCCAACCAGCGTAAGCTGATTTTGCAACTAAAAACATACTTTCACTAAACAGTATATTAAAGGCAGTAGTGATTGGTAAAAACTTATTCATAAGATATAACCCTAGTACTACTTCTCCAAGAGAGGGTGGTACTTTCTCTAATAAATATATAACCGTGTTTAAAGGCCAGAAATATAATTTAAGTATATCTAAATTCATCAGCCCAGCTTCATTGAATTCTAAAAATACGTCTATAATTCTTTTAAATACCTCAGAGAATTTTATAACTAAATCAGTTGCCATATATTTTAAAGTAAAACCAAACTCTGTTAAAACTTTGTTACCTTCTTCTCCTGTATAAACATATTCTTGTAAAGTAGCAACAGTGTCGTGAAGAGCTTTATGAAATTCGTTTAGATATCCTTGTTGAACATAGACTTCATCTGATAATAAGAAAGGAGCTAGTAAAGCGTTTTTAACTAATTGTATTTCTCGATTTAGTCCTTGTTGTTGGATTTCTGCCATCTGTGTAGCAGCACCCGCTGAATTAGATAAATTATCTACAGCCTCTTGGAATTCTTCAGCGTTTTGTACTAAGTGAACGAAAGCAGTAGCACCTCTAACATTTAAATCGTCAAGTAATGTAGTTAGTAATTCAGTGTTATTAGTTACTCTATCACCCATTACATCAGAGAAATTCTTTGCAATTTCCGTTAATTGCAACATATTACCTTCTGCATCTACTACTTCAACACCCAATTCTGCCATTTTAGTAGTACTATCATCTGCTCCTTGAGCAAACTCAGCCAAAGCTTGTCTTAAACCACGACCAGCAATACCAGCTTCTAATGCACGGTTGGTTAATATTTCAATGGAACCTAATAATTGGTCAACAGATTGCCCTGTAGCCACAAAGAAAGGCATTGCAAATTTAACAGCACTGGATAAGTCTTGCCATTCAATCAAAGATTTGTTGATAGCATATGCAAACTTGTCAGTTAGTTCGCCAGCCATCTCCATTTCCATACCAAAACCACGTATGGTCTGGATAGTTAATTTACCTAATGTATTGGCATCTCCTTGAGTAGCCATAGATAATTTTAAAATGTCAGTTAATACCTTTTGTGACTCAGCTGCTGTTAAACCAGCCGATGCCAATTGGTATAATACTTTAGAGGTGCTGCTTACACTAACACCATATTGCGTAGAAAATCTAACTAATTGGTCAGATATATCTGCTAGTTCTCTAAATGAAGTTTGAAAAATAGATTGAGCGTTTACTAATTGTTCTTCAAACTCCCTAACTTG
>TARA_R110002110_G_scaffold64680_30_pt1 | contig 12758 bp, 11 predicted proteins | sample TARA_R110002110 | Tara Oceans TARA_R110002110 (sample SAMEA4397330) | marine metagenome | biome: Polar Biome; feature: [SRF] surface water layer (ENVO:00010504); material: water (ENVO:00002006), including particulate matter (ENVO:01000060) such as... | depth 5 m
GGGCAGTGACACAACGGTCAGCAGAAAGGCCGTCACCGCAAAGGCCGCACCGATAACCGTTCCGACCGCGAAAAAAGACGCTCCGTCAGCGGAAAAGAAGGTCTGGTTCATAATCCCCTGCAGGGACAGCATCTGATAGGGGAAATTGATCGCATAGATCAGCGAAGCTGACCGCAGCCACAGAATCATGAAAAAACAGAGCGTCAGCCCGGCTCCGAAGATACGGCTGGGGTTACGCCGCCAGGCAAAGATCATGTCTTTCAGCGTAACAGCCTCGCCCCGCTCCATGCGACGGCTGGCCTCGTAAAACCCGACGGCAAAGGCCGGTGCCAGAATGAAAAACCCCGCCAGCGCCGGCCAGATCAGATAATGCCACCCCGCCAGATACAGTCCGGCAGTCGAGACATATCCGAACAGCACAAAGGGAAGACTGTAGACCAGGCTCCGCATCCGGTTTGCCCGCAAGTCATTCCACCCCGCCATCAGCCACCGCCACGGCTCCGCCGTGGACACCAGCCTGACACGGCTGCTTAACGGAATATAGGTCTCGGTCATCAGCGGTTGTCTCCCTCCCGGCGTATTTTTTGGAACTCTGCCTGTTGGGTGGGGAGGGGGCATTGTTTTGGATCAATGGGGCTGTACCCGGAACTCTGGAAGTCGCAAGTTTGTCGCCGGATGGAATAGAGCTAACAGATGTCACTTTACCGTCAGTGATGAACATTCGAGACAAGCTTGGAGATTTGATCGATACGAACAAGCAGCAGATCTGGGGTGTTGTGTAGCCCTAAAAAATTGGCGCTTGTCTGTGTCATCGAACATGCGGTCATCGACCGAGCCCTTTGTTTTTGTTGCGACCTTGCGGCTTCCGTTTTCCTTTGAAAGCCGTTGCCCTATCAATGTCCTCTTGCGGAATGTGACGCACTAAATCGCATGAATCGTGAAGTATCCGGCTTACGACGATTTCGGTCTCATTGGGCTGAAAATAGAGGATGAAGTGGCGCGGCGATTTTATCTTTGATCCTGCGCGGGCTTTGCTAAGCGAGATATGGTAGCTGCGTACGCTCTCGCCGATCTCCGGCCGTTCGCGGCTACCGATGAGGGACGGGGCTTCACGGATGTCCTTGAAAGCTTGGCGTATAAGTGCGTTGTAGTCCTTCGCTACCTGTGCGCCGTAGTTTCGTATGGTGTAGTCGCGAATTTCTACGAGGTCGGCGGAGGCTTTGCCGGTGCGGATGAGTGTATAGGATTTGGCGGGCATGAATTATGAGGCCCGATCGATCTCCGCATCCATTTCATCGAAGAAGCGATCAATATCTGCTTCGCTCTTCATGGCTACGTAGTCGCCGCGAGCGTAGGATTCCTGGCCCTCTTTGAAGGCATTTCGCAATGCTTCGATCTTGGCCTGTTCTTCAAGGTTCTGGTTTTCTAGCAAGCGTAATGCCGCGCGAACAACCTCGCTCGCATTACGAAACCGCCCCGATTCCAATAACTGGGCGACAAAGCTATCGTAATAATCGGTCAGATTCACATTACGCGTAGGCATATCAGAACAACCCTTTCTGCCATATTATACTGATTAAGCCCTAAATTGTCAAAAACTGCCAATTTTCTTAACTGCCTCTGAATAGAAAAAAGCGGGGCATATTATTTGGGAAAGAAACCTGCCGTATTAGATAATATTGTTAAATATCAATGTGTTGGAAATTTCCTAGCGGAGAGTCAGGGAGAAAGCTCGAATTACAATCGCTCTCGCCGTTTCTGCGAAACGACTGCCGCTACATTGATTTCTGAGGGCTGTTTCACCGCTTCGCGAAGCGAAGCGGTTGTGGCGGATGGGGTGGGAGCATACGCTGCGATCAAAAAAACACTGAAAATTAGCCACTTTCAAGTTGTCTGTGGATGATGGTGTAGCCCAGTCGTGTAGTCCAGCGCGTTGTTTGGTGTAGCCTGTCAGCGATTCCTCGAACTAGCGCTCTTGCCTAAGGCAAGTTTTGCCTAACAAATCCGGCTTGGATAGAGGAGTAAAAAGACTCGTGTCTAAGTTTTCCTATTAGCCAGCCTTGTTCAGATACCGATTGTTGGTGATCAGAAACACTAGCCCTAACCCTCAATTTCATCTTCCGTGTCGTGACTCCACCTGAATGCCTTTAAACCTTTTTTACTTATTGCAGCGTTCAGATGTTCCCCCAGTTCATTTGGGTTGGAGAGCTTCTCAATTGGCTTGTTGATTGTGTTGACAATAGTCTTCACAATTCCCCGTTGGCCTGTCTCTAAACGGGTGCAAACATCCTGCAGAAAAGTGTCCTTGAAATCGGCACTGGCAACGGGGTCGTCCCAAATTTCAGGCACGGATGTAACGGTTAACGGACGTGAGTATCTTTCGCGCATTACAGGATTAGATAATCTCGAAGTCAGGCGTTCATAATATTTCTCGAAATTATCCATCATTTCCTGAACTTCTAAACGTGTGTTGGTGGCCTGCTCGATGTCGCCCAAGAAATCGCCAAATTGCTCTATCGTACGGGTTCGCCGTTCAGTTCGCACCATTTCGTCAGCCAACGCTTCAAGCTGTTTCTCATCTTTGACAGATTTCTCATCAATTTTTTCATTAACAAGCCCAGTTAAGGCGGTTGGCACCCAATAACCAAAGCAAGTCTCCACGGAATTTGAACGGATCGGTACGATCTTACGTTCGTGAGTAATATCCAAGTCGATGTCAGCGGAAATCGCTCGTCGAATATTAAAGGTAGTGAATGGCAGTGCCGGGTCGGTGTAGCGAGGACGTTGGTTTTGTTCTGCGTATTTATCGGCTACTTTATCCGGTAACTTCATAGGATAGGAAAAGCTAACCTGTGCCGAAGACTTAAAATAGATAGCACCATCGCGTAGAAAGGCGATTATATCTTCTGGGACTGGATCGAATTCGGGGTCGTTAATGGCTTTGCTTTTATGAAGAGTGTCGTTGATGTAACTGCGGAGTTCGTTTTGCCGCCCGGTCACATTCAACAAGATTTCATCGTTCACGTAAAAACCCTGTTTCGTCGCATTCGATGAGCCGACAAACCACTGAGGCTGGGTGCGATTTTGAACCATAAAAAGCTTTGTGTGAAACAGCCCCCCCGGTATGCGGATGAGGCGGATATCGACGGAGCCGAACCGTGCCTGCCTGAGCCGCTTGCGTAGTTTCTTCAATTCTTCTATCTGGCCTTTCAATCGACGACCGTAGGCTCCATTGAAGACCATGGTTATCTTGTACTCGTTTCGCGCATTAGTGGGGACCTTCCCCATAAGTTTCATGAGAAACTCTACGTGATAGAATGCCGAAATAATTGTCGCCTCACTGCTGTTCTTTACTGCTTTGGATAGCGCTTTGAAGGCAGGGTATTCGTTGTCATCAGAATTAGATCGTAGCAGTTTCATTGCTTCCTCCATACTCCAAACAATCTGAGTTCAATAGCTCGACTATCTTTGACGCGATTCCTAATGTTGGAGTGATTTTACCGCTCCGTATCCCAAATCCATGCTCGAGAGCGTATTGTTCATCATTCACATAATCGAGAGAATAGTGGCGAAATGCCAAAGCAAGCCCCCGCTGCGCAAGTCCTTGCCAACTCCCGCAGCACCGCCGCGAGGGAGGGGTCAGGACACCTGGGGGGCGAGTGACAGCAATAACGCGAACAGCTAAGCCCGTGATCCTAGGGTTTAGTAGAAGTTTGGGAGTTCTTGATTATGTCGATCAAGTTCGGCGGCGGGGCATCTGTGTTGCTGTTTGGATCGATAGGCCGAAACAAGGCACTTAATATGATCGTACGGTCTTCAGAACGCATCTGGGCTTCGGAATCTTTTATTAGAGCCAGATAAGTCGTTATCATGGTTGACCTAGCTTCGGAATCTGAAGCGAGATCTAGATTTGACAGAAATACTCGCGCAACTAACCGGAGCACCCACGCATACCCAAGAGCTGGCAGAGTAATCAACGCGAGAGTTGTAAGCGGGGGCAGCGCCTCCAGCGGCTTGCCTGTTTGCACATCTACCGCTCCCCCCATTAGCTCTCTGATCATCAGAGGGGCGCTGTTGATCAGCCAGAGCACCCCGAAAGAAACCGCAACGATAAACACGATGGCGGCGGCGATCCCCACGTTTCTGTGCCGCTTGCGTTTATCGTTCCAATAGGTCGCCGGCGCTTCCAACTTGAGCTGCTCGTCATATGCTTTAAGAAGCGCATCCTTATCCTCGGCCCATTTTATGTTCGCTTTATCGGCCAACCTTGATCTGCTGGTAATCTTGTCACCAGCTTCGGCGATCATTTCTTTGAGGCTTTCAATGGATTTAAGGTGCATTGAATTCAGCCGATCCATTTCGCCCCGCCACTGACTAGCCTCGGTATGAAAAGCTGTCGCGGAAGCTTGTATTTGGGCAGTACCTCCTATTTCTGATCTGAGCAGTTCGATATAGGCACGGATAACGCTAAGAAGGTCCAAATCAACATTTTGGTGCCGTTGAAGTATCGGCAACGGGACGCCTAAAAACTCACCAGCCTTGATTGCACCGGAAATCGGATGCGTCTGTAACAGGTTGTTAATTTCAGCGCCTATTGTTGCAAAAACGGATATGAAATTGGAATTGCGGTGTTTTGTTAGCCAATCTCCTAGTCTTCGGAGCGCTCCCTGCAAAGTCCCATTGTCATTGGTATGAATCGCAAGCTTAAGTGATGAGATTTCATTCAACACGGCGTCCACCACCGGCTTTTGAACGCCTAATATTTCTGACTGAAAACCCGCCGAAATTGATGCTGCAGCAGCGGCTATTTCCTCATTGAAAGTCCTTTGACTTTCGAATATCGGGACCAATTCTTCAACTGTAGATGCCATGATCCGCAGGCCTTCTTTTGTCGTAAAAATCACGACTGGGTTTACAGCATTTTCTTCAAAATCGCTTTTTGGAATAATCTCGATTCTATCCTTCGCATTGTTTGTTAATATGTACTCACTAATTTCCTGATCCATGATGTTATTCTTCCCTTAAAAACAATACTCAAAAGTATTTCCACGATCTCGATCATGCCGCTAGTGAAGGCAGCAGTTCAGAGCGGAACGACGAAGATCGCCGTTAGAATAAACTTCATGATTCCCCCGAGTTGTATTGTCCGAAAAGCCTATGTTGCTAACCACCAATTGGCGAATCAAAAATGATCGTAACCTATATTAAGGAAATCTCTGCGGGCCTTTCAAAACCACAAATTTCTGAGCGAGTATCAACTATACGGCGATCGCCAGAGTTCCCCCGTATCGGGGTCTCGGTCACTGCATTGAGCGGGGGCTGTAGGGAAAATCAAAGCCTTCGACCAGCGCCATGTTGACAATGCAACAATCATGATCGTATCTAAATCTGAAGAAACAGATACACATATCATCCTGTATGCCTTGTGTGGTATAGGGTATAGCCAAGGAGTTTACTCAATGACCCAGCCCGCGATTGCCTACCTTCGCACATCTTCTGCCACGAATGTCGGGGGGGATAGCGACCAGCGCCAGCGCCAAGCTGTCGAGCGATACGCAGCGGGAGCGGGTCTGGGTATCGTGGCGGAGTTCTATGACGCTGCAGTGAGCGGGGCAGACCCTATCGACCAGCGCCCCGGTTTCATTGAACTGCTGTCCTACGCGAAGGAACAGGGCGTGTCTGTGGTTATCGTGGAGACAGCCAGTCGGTTTGCCCGCGCACTCATGGTGCAGGAACTCGGTCTGCAGGTGTTGGGGAGGGAGGGCATACGCCTGATAGCTGCTGACAGTCCGGAGACGTTCACGCTCCAAGGCGACCCAATGGTTGATGCCGTCCGGCAAATGCTAGGGGTCATGGCCCAGCTTGAGAAGGCTATGACGGTTGCGAAGCTGCGGGGTGCGCGTGACAGGGCGTCGGAGAAGGCTGGACGTAGGATCGAAGGCCGGAAGGGTTATGACGCCACCAGACCGGAACTGGTCAAGGAAGCGAAGCGGCTGGCCCGGAAGTCACCTAAGACAGGCAAGGCACGGTCGCTGCGGGATATCGCTGGGGAACTCCACCAGCTTGGCCACGCGACAGCCAGCGGAAAACCCTTTTCAGCGGGGCAGGTGAAACGACTGCTGGCGTACAAAGCTGCGTAGTCAGATCGTCCTGGGTGTTGATAAGGGCGTCTGTCTGTCTGGGATCGGTTTCGATTATTAACCGCTGAACACCACGATATTCATCTGCGGAGACCAGTTCGGTTGCACTAGTAGAGACAGCCCGCATGGCGAATGCCTGCCGGTCGTGTCTGCTAACATCAACCCGAAAGGACTTCCATGAATACAATCTCTGATATCACTCCCTCGCTGGCTCTCGTTATCCGGCTGGTCGAGGAGTTCCGCAAACTCGGCCCACAGGTTCCCATTCAGGTCATGCAGGTTTACTGCGAGATCGCCCGTGATCCGGACGTTTCCATGAAAGACTTGGGACTGCGTACCGGTCTTCAGCAGTCCAGTGTCAGCAGGGCAATCTCCAGCCTGTCGAGCCGTAACAGACATGATAAATCCGGGATGAACTTGGTCGTGTCGAAAGAAGACCCCATGAACAGGCGCAGAAAGACTGTCCGGCTTACACATACCGGGAAGCTGGTAGCGAAGGCGCTCGGTGAGGCTGTCAGCCACTACACTGGTCGGTAAGAGGTCTGCGGAAATTTCCGTACACCCCCGTCGTCCACATCAAGAACAACGCCGTGTTCGCCAACAGCCGGGACGTGGCTGACTTCTTCGGTAAGCGCCATGACAACGTACTTCGGGCCATCGACGCACTGGATTGCAGCGCCTATTTCAGAGACCTCCATTTTGAGTTCTCGCCCTACACCGTTGAAGGCCAGACCAGAACATACCCCGCCTTCGACATGACCAAGGATGGTTTCACCCTGCTGGTCATGGGCTACACCGGCCAGAAGGCGATGGAGTTCAAGCTCCGGTACATCAAGCGGTTCAACGAAATGGAAGCCACCCTCCGGGAACAGCAGGTCCAGCCTGTAGCGTTGCCACAGGACTACCGCTCGGCACTGGTTGCCCTCATTGCGGCGGAAGACGACAAGGCACGCATCGCGCAGGAGAAGCAGGTCGTTGAGACCAAGCTGGTGGAAACCGAGGGGACACTGGATGCCGCCGAGAAGGTGATGGGGAGGTACAGATTTGTAACACCCTTTGCCCAGTATTGGGGGATATGACCAAGGATCGATAGTGGGGACTCTCATGAGTCCATACAGCGGGGTTTGGCTTCTGGGGGAGGGAATGTGCCGGGTCAGGACTTTCCCCTCCCCAGCGAGTCCCTACGGCCTCCTGAGTCACTCCCCAGTTAGACTGAAAGATTTCCGCTGAGAGTGTATTGATTTGGCTTGACCGTGGAATCTCCGAGATGGCATTGAGTCAGCAGTATCAACAACTTATTCAAAGGATTGTTATGCAACTTACAGCTTTCGGCTTTACACTTGAACTTCACATCTTTGAGGTTTTCTGCCGCGTTCCACATGTTGGCGAGATACACTGGTGCCCCAGCATGGGGCTGACCGCAAACCGCCTGTGAGCAGGGGAGAGAGTGTGGTCTAAGGCACGCTATGTGGGGGTCAAATGTAGCTCCTTGCCCCCACATCTTGTGCCATAATTAGGTTGCACTATTGGAGGGAGATGACCCCCAGTCCCCCCCCCTGCCATATTGAGGGATATAACTATAGGTTACACTTTAGGTTACACCTTTGGTTACCCTGTCAGGGTGTCTGTGGGGTTCCCACCTCCAGTCAATGACCCTTCCCGGTCATCATCCCTAACAGATCAATTCCATAGTCAGTCCCGTTGAGACGCAATCAGCTTTATCAGTCTGTTTTTAGTTTACTACATCACGCAGATGGCTGAGGTCGAGACCCGGATAATTTAGCTTGGCGATTGCTTTGGCCAGTGTCGCAGGTTTCAAGCCGGAACCATAGTTGTCCGATGTCTTGCCCCCAGACCAGCCGCCAAGTGCGTTCACGTAATCTGATGACAGGTCAGCTTCTCTCATCGCGTCCCGGAAGGTGTGGCGAAAGGAGTGAAAGCTGTTCTTGCTGGTTTTTGATCCAGCCTTCTCAAGGAACCGGGAGTACCACTTAGAGAACGGGTCAGAGTAGTAGCCTCCCGCCCCCGGTTTGAGTTCCGGGAACAGCCGGGCGTGACCAGCGTTGTGGATGGCGGTGACGTAGGAGAGAAAGCCTAGCCGGGTAAGTTCCGGGTGAATGGGGACATATCGCTCCCCAGCGTCGGTCTTAACCCGCTTCCTGTCGCCTTCGTCGCTTCCCGGTTCGCTATCCTCACTGATGATGATGCACCATACCCCGTCCTGTTCACGAACATCCCCAGTGTGAAGCTGACAGCATTCATTCAGCCGCATACCACTGAACAGCGATAGCAGGGGAACCCAAAACCGCCCACGGCGGGGCTTGTTCGGGCCGGGCTTGGCGTATCCAGTGCCATCATCCTTGCAACCTGTGTACAGCGGGGCATTGAATATCCGGTGAAGCTGGTCAGGGGAGAAGGCGTCCCGCTTGTCCTTACTGCGTCGGGGGTCAGCTACCCGCAAGCCTTCTGCCGGGTTTCGGTCACACTCCCAACTACGGACAGCCCAGCCGAAAATGGATGACAGGTTATGGAGGTAGCTGTTGACGGTGGTAGGGGACAGGCGCTTCAACCCCAGCGTATCGGCCCGGTCTGCAGCTTCTGTCAGTGACAACCCCTTGAACCGCTTTGAGGCGTTCGGTGGGAGGCGCAGGAGCAGATCGCGTACCCTCTGACAATCGGACGGGCGTATTGTCCTCACCGCAGTCTCAGCGCCAATGAGGTCGCGAAGAACCCCGAAGATCACCTTGTACCCATCAGCGGTCTTGTCTGACCGGTGCCGCGATGGATCGGCCATGTAGCGGTCGAGCAGTTCACCTAGTGTGATGCCCTGTGTCTTGCTGGGAGTTGCCGGGGACGGGGTAGGGAGGTCAACGACATTTCCATTGATCCGGTCTTGTACCAGTTCCATCGCCCGGACGTTGGCCTCAAGGAGGGCTTGACCCAGCACGCGCCAAGACTGGGAACCCGGCTTCACGGATAAATGGTGCCGCTGAATAACTGAACGGATGTCAGCTTGGACAGGTGATTGATCGCTGGTCCCCAGTGCCTCACGCATGCGGGTAAGGGTTTCGTCGGTTCCCAGCTCCATCATCTCCCGGCTGTCCTGTGAGGGGCTTCCCGTCCTCCACCCCCAATCATCCCCCAACACGTCATTCAACCACACCGCTGCAAGCCGCTGGGCTTCCTCCTGACCAATCTCATCATAGGTTCCGGTCAGGGCTTTCCGCTTCGCCGTGAACTCCCGTTCCAGTTCTGCGAGAGCCTGTAACAGCTTGGACTTGGCCTCTTGGAGGTCGGAGGTCTTGAGAGCACGCTTGATCATCTTGCAGGGATATTCTCCCAGAAGGTCTTGAGGCACCCGGCGCTGCATGTAGTAGCGGTTGCCGATCTTCTTCAGGTGGGGCATAGGCATGTCGTTCATTCCTCCGATGTAGCCCAGCCGTGTAGGCTAGGCAAGTGATGGAAGCGACTGATATACCGTAACTTTTTGATTTCATTCGGATGCAAGGTAGGCTGGCGGATGGGGTGGGATTCGAACCCACGAAGAGCGTTAACCCTTGCCGGTTTTCAAGACCGGTGCCTTCAACCGCTCGGCCACCCATCCTTCGCCAGAGGCGTTGGATAGTCGATTTTTATCGGGGTTACAATTCCGTTTCAGCTTTGTTGTGCAGGATTACCAAAACTGGCGCGGTAGGCGATGGGATTAAGGCAGAGTGAACTTTCCAGTGGGGGCGCAAGTTCGAAGGCTTTCGGCTCCTGGCTGAAGTCGTAGAGACGCAGCAGACGGAAGGCGTCAGGGCGTTCTTCGGCGAAGGAGCGTTCGTTCTCGCTGATATAGAAAGGTGTGGTCTGATGCCCGGTGGTGGTTTTGACCTCGATCAGGCGTTCGTGGCCCTGCGGATCGAATGAGAGGATATCGTAACCGGCGCCATCACCATCTTCCTCTGATATCCAGCGGACCTTGCGCGCCAGGTCATCGCGGCCCTGTGCAGCAAGTGTCAGCTTTTCCGAGTGATAAACCCGTTCCTCACCCAGCTTGCCCAGTTTCCGGTTCCGTTCGTCCCGTGCCGCCGGATCAAACTTCCGGACAAGCCGTTCCAGACTGCGTTTTGCAGTCTCAGCCGCCGGCATGGGGGCAAGGTCAGGAGGTGCGCTAATATAGAGTGGTGTGGGGTCACTAAAGGTGAAGGCGGTTTGTTCTGGTAGTGGCGTGTCGAGAAACAGTTTCCGATGCTTGCCGAGGTGGCGCCCAACAGCCTCGACCAGTGAGGCCTGAAAGTTGGACATTGGCGCATAGCCGCGCAGCCACGCCATGCCAAGGCGTTGCAGCACAGCGCTGATATTCTGGTGTTTGTACTCGATGGAGCCTTCTGTGCGACCGGTGACCTGCTGTAATCGGCGGTTATGTTCCTTCTTGATAAAGGGTTCGCCGATGGTCTGTTTCTGCATCATGTCGAAATAGTCGGCGACAATGAGGTCGACTTCGACATCACTCCAGACTGTTCCCCTGATACTTTCATCGACCATCTGCGGATTGAACAGCTTTCGTCCTGGCCCTGTCCAGACTCGATACGCATTAGCGTGAGATTCATCTTTCGCCGTCAGCATGGGTGGGATTTGCCGGGTGGCCGGGATGGTGGAGGCTGAAATGACGGAGAGCAGCAACGATATCGCGCTGATTGGTGCGGCGAATGTTGATCTGGTGATGCGGATGGATGAGCCGATGGTGCCGGGGCTGTCGAACCCGGCGGCGATGTCGCTGCGGATCGGCGGAGCGGCGCGCAATATTGCGGCCTGTCTGGCGCGGCTGGGCCAGCAGCCGCTGCTGCTGTCTGCCTTTGCGGATGATGCGGACGGGGCGGCAATTGCCGGTGATGCCGGCGCGCTGGGAGTTGATCTGATCAATCTGTCGGGGGGGCAGGGACGGACCAGCCGGTATATTGCGGCGCTGGACCCGGAGGGGCGGCTGTCGGTCGCCTTCAACGATATGGGCATTCATGAACAGGCGGCGACGCTGGAGGGGGATGCCATGACGCGGGCAATGGCCTGTCGCTGGTGGCTGGCGGATGCCAACCTGTCCAGTGCCATGCTGGAATCACTGATTCTGACGGAAGGCCGCCCGCCGGTTGCGGTTGCCGGTGTGTCCGTGGCCAAGGTGGTTCGCCTTGCCGGTCTGCTGGATCAGATTGATTTGCTGCTGCTCAACCAGCGCGAGGCCGAGGCGTTACTGCGGCTGGAGGAGACGACGGAAAGTCTCGATGCGGCGGTGAAACTGGCGGATGGCCTGCTGGCCAAGGGGCCGTCAATTGTCGCGGTGACGGCGGGTGCAGTCGGGTCGGTGCTGGGGCTGGAAGGGATCACCTATCGGGCCGGGGCGCGGGCCGGTTGTGTGGTGGCTGACTGCGTCGGAGCAGGCGACGGATTTGCCGCTGGTGTTCTGGCCTCCCTGTTGCGGGAGGAGGCGGCGGAGAACTGGCTGGCGCGGGGCAATGCAGCCGCGTCGCTGGTGATTGAAAGTGATCAGGCGGCACCGGAGGCACTGGGCTGGTCAGCCGTTGAGACGCGGGCCGGGGATATTGCCGTGACACGCGATGATCCGAAATGATGCTGCGGGTTGCCAGTCCGGCTGAAATGTCGAGACTGCGCGGATGAACGATCTTCTGACTTTCAGTGACGAGGTAGCTGCGGCGAAAGCTGCTGGTGGCCCTATTGTGGCGCTTGAATCCACCATCATCGCCCACGGGTTGCCCTGGCCGGACAATCTTTCTGTGGCCGCCAGGTTGCAGGATGCGGTTCGGGCGGCTGGTGCAACACCTGCGATTATCGGGCTGCTGGATGGCCGGGTTCATATCGGGCTGTCCGGCGACGCGCTGGAGCGGCTGGCCAGTGCCGGTGACTGCGTCAAAGTCAGCCGGCGCGACCTGGGGACCGTCATCGGGCTTGGCCTGCCGGGGGCGACGACGGTTGCAGGGACGATGTATTGTGCGGCACTTGCCGGCATCGAGATGTTCGCGACCGGCGGCATTGGCGGCGTCCATCGCGGCGGCGAGGACAGTCTGGATGTCTCTGCTGATCTGCGTGAACTCGGACAAAGCCCGGTGACGGTGGTCTGTGCCGGGGCCAAATCCATTCTCGACCTGCCGCGCACACTGGAAGTGCTGGAGACTGAGGGTGTGCCGGTGCTGGGTTTCGGGACAGACCGGCTGCCCGCCTTTCATTACCGTGACTCCGGCCTTTCCGTTGATCGCCGGATTGAAGATGCGGCGGAAGCTGCGGCAATTATCCGGGCGCAGCGCCAGCTGGGATTGCAGGGCGGGTTGCTGATCGTCAATCCGATACCGGTGGCAGACGCGTTGCCACGGGCAGAAATTGAAGGCTGGATTGCAACCGCGCTGGCTGAAGCCCGGCGTGACGGTGTGACCGGCAAGCGGGAGACACCTTATTTATTGCGCCGTCTGGCAGAACTCAGTGACGGACGAACCGTCGCGGCCAACCGGGCGCTGGCGATCCATAACGCAGATGTGGCGGCGAGAATTGCGGTGGCGCTGGCCTGAGACCGTCAGGGCAGGGACAGGATCAGGGCGTCAGGATCAGACGACCGGCCTCAACCCGATAGCC
>TARA_R110002110_G_scaffold138271_14_pt1 | contig 12733 bp, 8 predicted proteins | sample TARA_R110002110 | Tara Oceans TARA_R110002110 (sample SAMEA4397330) | marine metagenome | biome: Polar Biome; feature: [SRF] surface water layer (ENVO:00010504); material: water (ENVO:00002006), including particulate matter (ENVO:01000060) such as... | depth 5 m
CGTTTTACCAAAGGCAAGCTGCGGCAGGCATCTCAGGTGCTGGCTGTCCATCCGGAACCGGATATCGACAGCGGCATGCTGACCCAGTACCTGTTCGGTGAAACCGTTGAGGTATTCGAGGAGAATGATGGCTGGGCCTGGTGTCAGAGCGTAAGCGACGGCTATGTCGGGTACGTTGATGCGGCTGGCCTTGCGCCGTCAATTATCGACTGCACTCATGAGGTCCGGGTTCCCCGCACTTATGTTTATGTTGAGGCTGACCTGAAAAGCCCGACCTTCGGTTTTCTGGGTATCTGCTCACGCGCGCGGGTGGTCAGTGTCGAGGACAGGTTCAGCCAGATCGAAATGCGCGGGTCGGAAGACGGCGGCTGGATTTTTACCGATCATCTGGCTGCACTGAATGACCCGGCGCTGGATTTTGTCGCGGTAGCTGAGCAGTTCATCAATACTCCTTATCTGTGGGGCGCCAGAGATGGCACGGGGCTGGATTGTTCCGGTCTGATTCAGATGAGCCTGCTGCGTGCCGGACATAAGGCGCCGCGGGATTCTGACATGCTTGCGTCTTCTGTTGGTGATGCTGTTGTGGACTGGCAGGGCAAGTTGCAGCGTGGCGACATGATCTTCTGGGCTGGCCATTGCGGCATCATGGTTGATGCCGAGCGCTTGCTGCATGCGCATGCGACGGCGATGCTCACAACTGTGGAGCCGTTGCAGACGGTTATCGACCGGATACAGAAAATCGAATCAAATGATGTGCTGACTGTCCGTCGCCTGTAACGGCGGCGGTTCCCGACCGACCGGTTTCCCCACGTTCTGAAACTGCCCCGGTCGCTGTTTGTCGGCAAAGGCATGATGTGCCTATGCTGGTTGAAACAGCGATAGTGATCGCAATATTTTTTGCTTTCGGGAGGCATGTCATGACAGCGAAACAGATACCGGCATCAAAGGCTGGTCTTCCGTCCTTCAAACTGGCGAAAGCTTCTGCGGCCCGGCAGCCTGCAACGGCCTTTGACCTGAGTTCACATGAACGGGCCCGTGTCGCGCTGGAATTCGGGCTCGGCGCTAATGACCCCGGCTTTAATATCTTTGTTGTCGGTGATGACCGTGCAGGCCGCATGACCGCGACCCGGGCGCATCTGGAAGCCTGGGCTGCTGCGCGCCGGCAGCCGCCGAATGACTGGGTCTACCTGATTAATTTCCGCCGTCCGCACAAGCCAAAGCCTTATCGTCTGCCGGCCGGTTCGGGCCGTCGCTTTCGTGACCTCATGCAGACGCTGGTCAAGGATCTGCGGGAGCTGATTCCTGCGGCCATCAAGGATCCGGGAAGCACCGAGGCGATTCGCGCCGAGGGGATGCGGCTGAACGCCGACCTGCAACGTGAGATCGAAGATCTGCAGGAGCAGGCACGGAAGCAGGGAATCGATCTCAAAATGACCCCGCAGGGGCCGGTGGCAACACCACTCGGAGATGACGGAACTCCCCGCAAGCCGGAGGATTTGACGGCCGAGGATCGCAATGCCTTTGCGGCAGCGATGGTACCCATCGAGGCGGCGCTGACGGCGATCAATCAACGGGTTATGGCGCAGCAGGAACAGCTCCGGGCATCCGCCATCGGGGCACAGCGACAAATCGTTGCCGCGACTGTTGCGCCACGCATTGATTATCTGGCGACCGAGTTTACCGGCCTTGAAGGGCTGGGGCGCTGGCTGACGGAACTTCGGGAAGACATTCTTGATAATATCGGGCTGTTCATGGATGCCTCTGCGGAAACCGCAGGCGGGCATGTAAATCCGACAGCCCCGGGTCAGCCAAACAGCGCCGAGCAGCGTTATGCAGTTAATCTGATCACGGATAATGCGGATCAGAAGACAATGCCGGTCGTGGTCGAGGCGCGCCCGACCTATGAAAACCTTTTCGGATCGATGGAATACCGGGTTGATAACGGGGTTCTGGCGACTGACTTTACAATGATCCGTGCTGGTGCACTGCATCGGGCGAATGGCGGAATTCTGATTTTGCGGGCGGATGCGGTGGCCTCAACTCCCGGTGTCTGGGAATATCTGAAAGGTGCCGTACGCGACGGTGAGGTGCGGATCGAGGAACAATACCGGACCGGCTCGATGCCGCTGACAGGTGCACCAAAACCGAAACCGATCCCGCTGAATGTGAAGGTTGTGCTCGTCGGTGCGCCTCGCTGGTATTACAGCTTTCTCAGTATGGATCCGGAATTTTCCGGCTATTTCAAGGTCAAGGCAGATATCGATTCGGACATGCCGGCGACCGCTGCGAATGCCCGGGTATTTGCTGAACTGATCCAGCAGGAAGCGGCAAAACACCGGCGTAGCTGCAGCGCAGAAGCTGTTGACCTGTTGCTCGGACAAAGCAGCAGATGGGCCAGTGACCGGCGGCGGCTTGCTGCCAGTTTTGAACTGGTTGAGGATATCGTCGCCGAAGCATCGCACCGGGTGGCGGACAGGAAGAAGCCTGTCGTCGGCATTTCCCATGTTCGTGAAGCCCTCGACGCCCGTCGTTATCGCAACGCCCGTATCGAAGACCGGTCGCAGGAAATGATCGCCGACAATGCGGTGATGATTGCGACCAGTGGCGAGGCGGTCGGCCAGATCAACGGCCTGACAGTGCGCCAGCTCGGAGATCATTCATTCGGCTCTCCCGCACGGGTGACGGCCCGTACCTATGTCGGTGAGCAGGGAATCGTCAATATTGACCGGCTGACCGGGCATGGTGGTCCGATTCAGCAGAAAGGGGTCTTCATTCTGGGCGGCTATCTGCATGGCCTGTTTTCCCGTAAACGCCCGATATCCTTTTCCGCGACCGTCACGTTTGAACAGAATTACGGTGGCGTTGAAGGTGACTCGGCTTCTCTGGCAGAACTTTGCGCGATTTTCTCGTCGCTGGGCGATCTGCCGGTTCGTCAGGATCTGGCGATTACCGGGTCTGTTAATCAGCTGGGTGAGGCACAGGTTATCGGCGGTCTGCATCACAAGATCGAAGGCTTCTTCCGGACCTGCGCGGAACGTGGCCTGACCGGCAGCCAGGGCGTTATTTTCCCCCGTGCGAACGAGGCTAATCTGGTCCTGCGTCAGGATGTGGTCGACGCGGTTGAGGCCGGGAAATTCCACCTCTGGAGTGTCCGGACCGTGGGTGAGGCGATTGAACTTTTCACCGGAATGAAATGCGGCAAGGCGGGTAAGAACGGACGTTTCCCGGAAGGCACCGTCTTCGGTCAGGTCCAGCAGGCCCTCGACAGTTTCGACACAGCCCTCGACCGGGAGAGTTAGAGTTTCCGTTGAATGATGTGTCTCCGGTTATAATACTATTTTAACCAACATTATAACTAAATAGCATAATGATAGTACTAACAATCATTAGATCGCATATTCTTTCGCTGACTATAATCTGAAGGTTGCGCATGCCATGCATTGTTAATGATTGAACCCTGACGGGTATTAAAATCGGTATGCGCTGAATGTGACATAGGAGAACGATATGAGATTCGGCAAACCAGCTATTTGGATTGTTTCGGTCGGTTTTCTTGCCGGTGTGGGAACTGTTGCCATGCCATTCGGGTTCGCACAGGCTGAAACCAAACTACGGCTCGCAACATACGTTAAAGAAAATGATATTCGTGTCGAAGGGTTCAAGCATTTCGCAGAACTTGTCGCACAAAAGACTGAAGGGCGGGTGACTGTTGAAGTCTATCCGGGAGGTACCTTGCATCCCTTCAAGAAGGCCATCGACTCCTTGCTGGGGGGTGTTTCCGACATTAGTCCAGTTGTTGGTGGTGCTGTCGATAAACGACTGCCCTGCACCAATGTGACGCATTTCATGCCGGCGGCAATCGACCTCAACCGTGTAATCGAACTCGACAACGCCTATAATGAACTGATGAAGGATGAGTTCGAAAAGCTTGGTCTCGTTGTGGTCCTGCCTCAAAACTCTTCTTATGACCAACGCTGGTATTTCCGTAAGGAATTAAATGACCTGGAGAAAATGGACGGTTTGCTTGTCCGTTCCTTCGGCCCGATGGTCAGCAACATCATTCAAGACTGGGGCGGAAAGCCTGTCTATATGTCGCCCAATGAAGTCTATCAGGGTGCGGAGCGTGGTGTCGTCAGCGGCGCGACAATGGGTTTTGGCACCTATAGCGCATGGAGTATGTGGGACGTGCTGCCTTATATGGCCAACGTCAAGATGATGTATGGCCAGAACATGTACACCATGAGCAAGAAGAAGTTCGATTCTTTGTCGGCTTCCGATCAGAAGTCGCTGCTTGAGGCCGGTCAGGAATCAGCCCAATGGCTGGAACCCAAATATCAAGCCTGGATAAATGCGCAGGTCGGACGTGGCATCATGGAGAATGACATGCGCGTCATTTCCTTCAGCCAGGATCAGCGTAAAGCTCTTGTTGCCTCTGCCCTGAAAGGCTGGTCGGGCAAGATAGAGGAGGCGTGTGGCGTCGAGCGCACAAAGAAACTCAACGCGCTTTTAAACGAGTTCAGCGGCTGAATGAAATCTTGGCGGTGGGTACTGTCAGGCTTGTGCGGTTTTCAATTCGACCTCTCATTTAAGCCTTCTGACCACCGCCAGTATTTTCCTGGGAACGAACATGGAATACCTAATCGTCGTAGAACGCCGTCTCGGTCAGGCTGCGAAGTGGCTCGCTCACGCAGGCGGACTCCTTGTACTCCTGGATGCAATCTGGATCACGGTTTCTGTGTTTCGTCGATATGTTCTCAATGACCCGGATCCTGTAGTGACTGAAGCCGCAGCATTGCTGCTTTTACCACTTGCATTTGCGGGACTGGCTTATGCCTTCGCCGAAGATGCAAATCCTAAAGTAACTCTGATACTTGAAAAACTGCCTGTGAAATTTTCTGACACGATAGAGAAAATTAACATTCTGATCACAGTCGGGATTGGTGCTTTGCTCACGGCTTTCGCCGGTGGTGCGGCGCTCCGATCGTATATGTCAGGTGCCGCTTCGCCGGTGATCGAATGGCCGGAGTACTTTCTTTGGATAGCAGTCTGTCTGTTTTCTGCCGTCTTCACCTTGTTGGCTGTCGTTCGTTTGATCCGGAGAGTAATCGCCCGGTATCCGGACAATCAGGAGTAACGCCGATGGAATGGTATATCGTTGGTACTGCCGTTTTCGGTATCCTTGTCTTTCTTATTGCATTTGGTCTGCCGGTCCCATTTGCCATGATGGCAGCTTCGATGCCGTTTCTGTGGATGATTCAGGATTGGTCGACGTCACTTGTCAGTATTGAGTTGATGGTGTGGAAAACATGGGTCCACTACATCTTGCTGGCTGTCCCTTTGTTCATTTTCCTGGGAGAACTTGTAGGGCGATCGAGTATCGGATCGCGCCTTTATGGTGCTATGCACCGGGGTGTGCCAATCCGTGGTGCTGCGGCATATGGAAGTATTGGTGCCTGTGCCGGGTTTGGCGCGGTCTGCGGTGCGAGTTTGATTGGCGCTTTGACGATTGGCCGTGTCGCATTACCCGAGATGCTGAAGCTCGGTTATGGGGTTCGGTTGTCGACGGGGGCCATAGCTGCTGGCGGGACGCTGAGTGTCCTGATTCCACCCAGCCTGATTCTGATTTTCTACGGGATTGTCAGTGAGGTATCCATTGGTGCCTTGTTCCTGGGCGGAGTTGTGCCGGGGCTGATGATTGCCAGCGCCTTTTTGGTGGTTATCTTCATCTGGCGATTTGCCCGACCTGAGGATGTTCCGGCGAAGGGAGATGAAGACAAACTAAGACTTCAGGACCTTGTTCTTGCGTACTTACCCATAGTGGTTATCGCATTGGTCATTATCGGGGCTGTCTATTTCGGAATAGCGACACCAACCGAGGCTGCGGCTGTTGCTGTAGTGGCAACAATTATTTTCGCCATGATGATGGGAGGGATGTCCATCGGTGGTGTGTTTGATGCCTTGCTGTCGACGATGAAGACAATGGGGTATCTCGGTCTGCTGCTCGCAGGGGCGATGATTCTGGGGTTTGTGCTGAACTACCATCAGGTGCCGCAACAGTTTACCTCTGCTTTCGTAGCACTCGATTTGTCGCCGTATACCGTTCTGGCAATGGTGCTGTTATTCTATCTGATACTTGGCATGTTTCTGGATCCGGCGTCGATGATCTTCATCACGCTGCCCACGTTACTCCCGTTGATTGAATCATCTGGTTACAACCTCCTGTGGTTTGGGATTGTTCATACGATCACTATGGAAATCGCGGTTCTGACACCGCCTATCGGTATTAATCTTTATATTCTGCAAAGCTTGGCTCCAAACGTCCGGATCACTGACGTGATCATTGGTGTTCTACCGTTCATCGGTGCGTTGCTGACGGTCATGGGACTACTGATTTTGATCCCTGACCTGGCGCTTTGGTTGCCACAAATTGCGAGAGGATAAGAGGCGAGAATGAAAAAACTATACATAGTCGTGACGATGGATTGTGAACGGCCAAATACAGAAACTGATGCAAAAGCAAGCGGTCCTCCAGATTATGAAACAAGCGCAATCTGGACCCGTGCCTATACAGATATCGCAGGTGAATATGGCTGGCCGGTGACGTTTTTCATTCATCCGGAAGCCGCGTTGAATCAGACAGATCTGTTCCTCGGCCTTCAAAAGCAGGGACATTGTCTGGGATTGCATCTTCATCCGTGGCGCCTCGGCGATGGCAAATATGGCGCAGAATGCGGTGGCCTGACGGAAGAAGAACTACGGGCAGCTCTGACAGAGGCGATGGATATCTGGATAAGTGCTTTCGGATTTCATCCGCTTTATTTCCGCCCCGGGGCAATGTCCGGCAATGATTCAATTTATAAGGTACTGGGCGAACTGGGATTTAGAGGAGCCGGGGTTTCGATGCCCGGGCGTTTTTATCCGCATACTTACTCCAATTGGTGGGGAGCCGAACCGGACCCGCATCGGGCGCATTCATTTTTCCGTCAGCTCTCGGGTGATATGGATCTTGTTAATATGCCTAGTTCGGTCGACTTCTCATCAGTTATTGAAAAGCATGGGTGCTGGTATCACTGGGACCTTCGACCAGACTTTCCGGAAGCAGATTATGAAAAGATTGCCCGGAACATTGTCCGTCAGATCAAGGAACGCAATCCTGCCGTTCCCTGTATTAATCAAGTGACTCATAACGATCGCGATTTTACGAATCCGGAAGAGAAAAACCGTAAGCACTACATTCGAACGCTGGCTGCGATCCATGCAGCTTGTCGTGAGGAGGGGATTGAACCGGTTGGAGCAACTCTTGCGGATATTTCCAGCATGGTGCTCAAATTACCGTCTGTTGAAAGGCGGCTCGAGACTGCCAGTGGAAAAATCATTTATGCGCCGGGACGCACACGGGAAATAACGCTGCTTCCGTCGACGGAGTTACCTGAGAGTACAGCGGTATAAGAATCGGAGATTGAGAAGTGATCACACCAGGAAACACGATCCTCATCCTATCTGACAATCACACCCGCCGTGCCCTTGGTTGTTATGGCCATCCGTTTGTGCAATCGCCAAATATCGATGGTCTTGCCAAACGTGGTGCCATTTTTACCAACGCTTATGCGGCGAGTCCGTTGTGCGGTCCGTCACGTGCTGCCATAGCAACCGGCCGGTTTCCGCATCAAAGCGGTTTCTGGGATAATGTCCTTGTCTATGACGGTTCGGTACCAAGCTGGATGCATCGGTTGCGCGACCAGGGGCATCCGGTGACGTCAATCGGCAAGCTGCATTATCGAAGTAGCGATGACGACAATGGTATGACTGAAGAAATTATTCCGATGCATATTGTTGATGGGCAGGGACAGGTGTCAGCGCTGCTGCGGTGGTGCGGTCAGGAACCGTCTATGAATGCTCAGCGCGCCGTTTATCTGTACGAGTCCGGTGAAGGGCTTTCAGATTATGGCGAGTATGATGAGGTTATTCTGGCTAAAACGCTGGCATGGCTGGAAGAGAACGCACAGGAAAATGTGCCGTGGACGTTGATCGTGTCGTTTGCTTGTCCACATCCGCCTTTCAAGACACCGAAACGGCTTCTGGATATTTATTCCGTTGCTGACATGCCATTGCCGGCTCAGATGGCGGAAGAGGAGCATCCATTGCATCCGGCGTTACAAACGCTCAGGGAGTCCAAGAATTATCGTGATATGTGGGATCCGGATTCGATCAGGAAAATCACAGCTAGTTATTTTGCCCTGATTTCCATGGTTGATGAGAAAATCGGTGCCGTTCTTGCGGCGGCGGAACAGGCTGGAGTAATGAGCAGCACCCGTGTCATCTATACGAGCGATCATGGTGAGAGCCTGGGGGCGCATGGATTGTTCGGAAAAAGCTGTCTTTACGAAGAAGCGATCGGAGTGCCGCTGATTATGGCAGGGCCAGATATTCCGAAAAACATGACGGTGGATATACCAGTGTCACATGTCGATCTATACCCGACACTGGTTGAATCATGTGGTGCGCAACTTACCGGAGAAGATTCGGACCTGCTGGGGCGTTCGCTTTTTACGACCATAGCCGGCACTACGGAAAACCGTCCGGTTTTTGCCGAGTATCATGCCACCGGTTCAAAGTCCGGGGCGTTCATGCTGCGTGATGGTGCGATGAAACTGATTTATCACGTTGGCATGTCGCCGCAAATTTTTGATCTTGCTGTCGATCCGGCTGAACAAAACGATTTGTCATTAACGCCAGATGGGAAAATGATTCTGGCTCGACTTGAAGCGGAATTGCGCAAGTTTTGCAACCCGGAGGAGGTTGATCGACATGCGAAACGGGATCAGGAATCCCGCGCAGCCGAAGTTGGTGGAACCGAGGAAATTCTGAAGGCAGGTGTCTTTAAACGATCACCGGTGCCGGGCCGAGATGCTGACTACTCAGTTTGATATTTGTTGATCAGAGCAATGCCCCCCGCGCATCGACGGGCCAGACGCATTCAACGGTTTTACCGCGTACTCCGACAATCCAATCATGCAGGTTGACGGTAGGGTCACAGTGGCCCGGGATGAGGTGCAGTAACATGCCCAGATCTACATTTGTTGTCTCGTCCGCAAGTTCCACCACGCCATATTCATCGGCTGCGCGAATGTAAGTCATTTTCTCGTTGTCAGCGACAATCGGCATGCCTGAGTCTACCGCTGCAGCTTTATGACCTGCATCAACCAGAGCGTAAGCTCCGCGACGTACACTGGTGACGGTGGTAAGGACGAACAAACTGTGATGGAAAGCATGGAAAACGGTGTTCAGGGTGTCCCGGTTTCTGGAATAGTCTGCATCCATGAAAATGAATGAGCCAGGTTGAATTTCGGTATAAATGCCGCTGGCTGCTTCATGAGTAAATGTACCTGTGCCGCCCCCTGTAATAGTCTCGCATTGTATTCCTGATCTTTCGAGAGCCGCACGTGCGTCGGCTACGATGGCAATGGTACGGTTGATGGCTTCCGAGCGTTCCGCCAGAGTTCGCTTATGCTGTGCAGGTCCGTTATAAGCCTGAAGGCCGCGAAAGCGGAGATTGCTTTCGGCAATAACCTTTTTGGCAAGATCAACGAGGTCTTCTGTAGAATCCACTCCGGCTCTGTTAGCTCCGGTTTCGATCTCAATCAATATGTCGATATAAGTCCCTTCGGCGACCGCCGCTGCATTAATAGCACAGGCGTTATCCGGGGCGTCGCAGCAAAGTCCAATCCGGGTGTTTTTTGCCAATACAGCCAGTCGACGTAGTTTACGAGCGTCGACAACCTGGTTCGTAACCAGAATGTCGGGGATCCCGGCAGAAGCGAAGGTTTCTGCTTCGGCAGTCTTTTGAACACAAATGCCAACAGCTCCTGCGGCGATTTGACGCCGTGCAATCTCTATCGATTTATGGGTTTTTGCATGGCCTCGCCAGGAGAGGCCAGGATGGTTGGTCATAAAAGAGACCATTGTTGCCATGTTTTCATCTAATGCGTCTAGGTCGACGACCAGTGCCGGTGTTTCAATTTCGTCTGTGGAATCGCCTGTTCTGGCGGGTTGACGGGTTTTCATCTGTGTACGGGCCAATCTTGAGTTGCGGGACTAGTCATTTTGATATCTGAAGAAAATAATTTCGAATGTTAAATGGGACTGGCATTATGCGTTTTAATTATATTGTGTTGTGAGGCGTAATGAAGCTGAACTGGCTATATGCACTTCGTGCAATTGTTGAAACGGGGACTATGACAAAGGCTGCCGACCAGCTTTGTGTCACTCAGCCTGCAGTTAGCCGGATGATTTCAGATCTTCAGTATGAGCTCGGGTTTTCCATATTCGTCCGTCGTGGCGGACGCCTGGAAATGACGCCTGAAGGTCAGGTTTTTTATCCTCAGGTCGAGCGCGTTTTATCTGGTATGGATGATATAGAATCTATCGCTAAAGATGTTCGTGCCGGGGGCGGGCGGCATCTGCGGATAATTACGATGTCGCCGATTGCAAATGAAATCCTTCCTGAAGCCTTGAGCCTGTTTGCACTTCAGTTTCCGTCTGTCCGGGTCTTGATCGATATCCGGTCGCGTCGTGAGATTACGCAGTGGATTTCGCAAGATCAGTATGATTTGGGAATTGTTCTGTTACCGATTGAAAGTACTGTAAATGCTGACAGTCAGGCTTTTTCACGTGTTCCTTTGGTAACTGTAATGTCCGAAAGTCACCCTTTGGCTTCACATAAATCCATCCGGCTATCGGATCTGTTATCAGAATCACTCGTGATGCTGCCGACAAATACGCTGATGCGACGATGGATAGACACTAAGTTTGGTGAATATGGAATTGCCCCTAAAGTGGCCATGGAAACATCAAGTATGCATTCAGCCTGCCGGATTGCGGTGAAAAATAACTGTGTGACCATCGTCGATGCATTTACAGCAGTTGGTCAGAAACGAAAGGGTACGGTTCTTCGTCCCTTGATGCCGACGATAGAAGTCACTTTTGGATTTGTGTTCCCGAGCAACAGGAAAGCGAACCCAATGGTTCCGTACCTTATGGATTGCGTTAAAACCGCCTCTCAAATGAACGAGTTTGATCTGGGCTGAACATCTGATGTGGTGGAGATTCTACGGCTCTCATGAGTTCAACAAGTCTCTGTAAAGGAAAGAAAAAAACGTAAAATCGGCAATTAAACTAGTCATTCCCGGGCTGAGTTTTATCAAGTGTTTTTCTGAGAGTGGCTATCTATAATCGCGCTAATTTTCCCGCGGCAAGGTGATGGTGAATTCGGTATGGTTTCCGGGTTTGCTGTCGACGGTTATGCGTCCGCCATGACGGCGGACAATGTCGTGGCAGATTGACAAACCAAGGCCGGTTCCGCTGCCTGTGGGTTTGGTTGTGAAGAACGGGGTGAAAAGCTTCTCCCGGATGGCGTCGGGAATGCCTGCGCCATTGTCGCGTATTTTCAGAGTGACCAGATTTCCGGATATTTCGGAAGACAGTGTGACCTGCGGCGAATAATCCTTCGGGCTTGTCGACTGGCGTTCGCGAACCGCATCGAAGGCATTGCCGACGAGATTAAGAACCACGCGGTTCAGTTCCTGGGGGACGACCTTTATTTCCGGCAGATCATCGGACAGCGCATAATCCAGCGTGACGTTGAACCCCCGGTCCTGCGCCCGTCTGCCATGATAGGCGAGGGTCGCACTTTCCCGGATCAGGGCGTTAAGGTTGGTCAGCTCCGGAGCGCCGCTTGATTCGCGGGCATGAGCCAGCATGCTTTTGACAATGCCGTCAGCCCGTTTCCCGTGGCTGTCGATTCGTTCGGCATTGTTACGGATATCCTCGATCAGGCCTTCGACATCATCACGTTCCTGTTCGGGGATGGTTTTGATGTAGGGGGCCAGTATTTCCTCAAGCTCTGTTGCCAGCTCGATTGAGCTTTGCGCAAAGTTGGTGACAAAATTCAGCGGGTTTTTGATTTCATGGGCAATCCCCGCGGTGAGGGCGCCAAGCGATGCCAGCTTCTCCTGCGAAACGATCTGGTCCTGAGCTTCCCGCAGCTTTTTCAGGGCCAGTTCCAGTTCGCTGTTCTTTTGTTGCAGTTCCCGGGTGCGTTCATCGACGGCGTTGTCGAGATTTTCCAGTGTCTCAGTCAGATGGCGGACAAGCGACCGGTTCTCTTCAAATATTCTGGAGATGGTGGTGAACCACGGCTTCCAGTTTTCAGGAACATTGCCGGGAGCAGCTTCGGCAATGTTCCGGTTTTCTGCCTCGATATGAGAGATCAGCGCCCGCGCCGGCCTGATGAACTCCCGTTTGGCCAGCTTGTCAGAGACAAACAGCATTGTGCCGAGAACCAGAATGACAATCAGCAGGACCCGGATTGCATCATCCTGAAATGGTGACTGGAGATAGGAGGAGGACATGCTGCCAATCACCGCAGCATGAAACGGGGTGCCTTCCACACGGGTGCCGAGCACCCACAGATCACCCGTTTTTATGACGGCACCGGAGGGTGAGGTGGCCGCTGCCAGCACGGCAGGCGAGAGAATATCTTCTGCATCAGGCAGAGTGCCCGGACCGGTGACACCATTCCGGTCCGTAAGTGCGAGGGGGGCACCTTTATACAGGATCATGATGGTCAGATCTCCAGCCTGCCCGGACAGCGGGCCCAGAAGGCTTTCGATCTGTGCTGTTGCCAGTGCGGCGGCGACCAGTCGTCCGTTCTGACGGACCGGAGAGGCTGCGG
>TARA_R110002110_G_scaffold184898_7_pt1 | contig 12711 bp, 11 predicted proteins | sample TARA_R110002110 | Tara Oceans TARA_R110002110 (sample SAMEA4397330) | marine metagenome | biome: Polar Biome; feature: [SRF] surface water layer (ENVO:00010504); material: water (ENVO:00002006), including particulate matter (ENVO:01000060) such as... | depth 5 m
AGCGCCTGAAGCCAGCCCGATTTGGTGGTCGCAATCAGGTCGCGGCGCGCCTGGCGCCCCTCGTCGCCAGCGCTGCCACCCAGTTGCGCCAGAATATCCTGCGCCACGGTTTTGGCATCGCCACAGATCCCAACGCTGACTTTCTTGGTCAGGCCGATGCGGTCAGAATTGATATCAACCTGGATGACCTTTGCGCCCTTGGGCCAGTAATCGATACCGTAGCCCGGCAGCGTGGAAAACGGGTTCAGGCGGGTGCCGAGCGCCAGCACCACGTCGGCCTTCGCAATCAGTTCCATCGCGGCCTTGGAGCCGTTATAGCCCAGCGGGCCGACCGCCAGCGGGTGCGAGCCGGGGAAGGCGTCATTGTGCTGGTAGCCACAGCAGACCGGGGCATCCAGCCGCTCGGCCAAGGCAACCGAAGCCGGGATGGCGCCGCCGATCACCACGCCAGCGCCGTTCAGGATCACCGGAAACTTCGCCTCTGACAGCAGCTTTGCCGCCTCGGCCACGGCCTTGCGCCCCCCTGCGGGACGTTCCAGCCGTACGATCTGCGGCAGTTCGATGTCGATCACCTGGGTCCAGAAATCGCGCGGCACGTTGATCTGTGCGGGCGCACAGCCGCGCCAGGCCTTGTTGATGACACGGTTCAGCACCTCGGCCATCCGCGACGGGTCGCGCACTTCTTCCTGATAGCAGACCATGTCTTCGAACAGTTTCATCTGCTCGATTTCCTGGAAACCGCCCTGGCCGATGGTCTTGTTCGCCGCCTGCGGCGTGACCAGCAGCATTGGCGTGTGGTTCCAGTAGGCGGTCTTGATCGGGGTCACGAAGTTGGTGATGCCGGGGCCGTTCTGGGCGATCGCCATGCTCATCTTGCCCGAGGCGCGCGAATAGCCATCGGCGATCATCCCACCCGAGGTTTCATGTGCGCAATCCCAGAATTTGATCCCTGCCGCCGGGAACAGATCGGATATCGGCATCATGGCCGAGCCGATGATTCCGAAGGCATTGTCGATGCCGTGCATTTGCAGAACCTTAACAAAGGCCTCTTCGGTGGTCATTTTCATGGTCTTAGCCCTTCAGCGAATCGTTAACTCTGGAATTTCATCTGTCCGGGGTGCGGCGTGCGGTTTCTTGCCCTGCCAGCATGAACTGAAAGGATTTACCTGGAAACCCGTCCCCTCTGATAGGGCCAGATTGGTGATTTACTTAGGCCAGACAGCGGGCGGGCCCGACCGATAAGGCCAGAAATGTCGTTGCGCGGTGCAAGGAACGGCATTCGTGAGGGGGGCTTTCGCCTGAAATTCTCTGTAAAGATGCTCGTTAAGCATTTTTAATCTATATTTATGAATGGTTTGTTGTGTGCCTATGTTGGATTCACTTAAAAAATGATTGACGACGATCATTTTGTGACCGATTGTGCTCGGGCAGGAGGCCCCATGACCAGACCAACGATTCACGATGTCGCCCGGGCCGCGGGCGTCAGCTTTGCGACGGTAGACCGGGTGGTGAACAATCGCGGCGGGGTTGCCGAAAAATCGGTGCGCAAGGTGCAGCAGGCGATCAAGGATACCGGTTATGTCCGCGACATCGCCGCGGCCAACCTCTCGCGGCGACGCGAGTATCGCTTTGTCTTTCTGGTTCCCGACAGTGCCACCGGGTTTGTTGGTCTTCTGCGCCGCGCGCTTGGCGAGGAACAGACTCGGTTGCGGGCCGAGAAGGTTCAGATCGATGTGATCGCCAGCCCGGCCTTTGAAACTGCCCCGCTGGTTGCGGCGCTGCGGGCAAGGACGGCTGCAAACACCGATGGAATCACCCTGATCGCCCCCGAAACCCCCGAAATTCAGGCGGAAATCGCGCGACTCGTGGCCGAAGGCGTTTGTGTCATCACCCTCGTTTCCGATTTGCCCCGTTCCGCGCGCAACGCCTATGTCGGGCCGGATAACGTCGCCGCCGGACGCACCGCTGCGGGCTTTATGGGGCGTTTCATGCGCGCCGACCAAGGCACGGTTTTGATGGTGGCGGGCAGTCTGACCGCGCGCGACCACATGGAACGGGTGATGGGCTTTCGCATGACCATGGCCGAACGTTTTGCCCATCTGACACTGCTGCCGGCGGTTCAGGGCTTTGATGACGCCGAACGGGTAGAGCAAAGCGTGCGCGAGGCGCTGAGCGCAACGCCGCCCGGCACGCCCCTTGTCGGGGTCTATGCCGTCGGTGCGGGCAATCTGGGCCTGTTGCGCGCGCTGGCGGCGCATGCCCCGCGCCCCGTCACGATAGTACATGAGTTGACAGAAACCACGCGCGGCGCCCTTCAGACCGGCGCGCTTGATCTGGTGATCGACCAGAACCCCGCCGCCGAAATCCATGCCGCCGTGACGATGATGCGCGACTTCAGTGATCGCTGCCCCATTGACCCCACGCGCGGCGCGATACCCCTCAATATTTTTGTTCGGGAGAACGTTTAGATGTCCAGCTACTTCAACGGGATCAACCCTGTCACCTATGAGGGCGAAGCCAGCCGCAACCCGCTTGCCTTTCGCCACTACAACCCCAGCGAAATGCTGGGCGGCAAAACCATGGCAGAGCATCTGCGCTTTGCTGTCTGCTACTGGCATAACTTTGTCTGGGAGGGCAACGACCCTTTCGGCGGCCAGACATTTGAACGGCCTTGGTTCCCCGCCGACACGATGGCGCTGGCAAAACAAAAGGCTGACGCCGCGTTCGAGATGTTCCGCATTCTTGGCGTGCCCTACTTTTGCTTTCACGACCATGATGTCCGCCCCGAAGGCGCGACCCTCGCCGAAAGCCACGACCGGTTGAACGAGATGGCTGACTACTTCGAGGCCAAGATGGCGGCAGGCGGGCCGAAACTGTTGTGGGGCACCGCCAACATGTTTTCCAACCGCCGCTATATGTCGGGTGCATCAACCAACCCCGACCCCGATGTCTTTGCCTACTGCGCCTCGACCGTCAAAACCTGCATGGATGTGACGCATCGCCTGAATGGTGAAAACTATGTGCTGTGGGGCGGGCGCGAGGGCTATGAAACCTTGCTCAACACCGACCTTGCCCGCGAGTTGGAGCAGATGGGCCGCTTCCTGAGCATGGTCGTCGAGTACAAGCACAAGATCGGCTTCAAGGGCGCGATCCTGATCGAACCGAAACCGCAGGAACCGACCAAGCACCAGTATGACTATGATGTCGCCACGGTTTACGGGTTCCTCAAGCGCTTTGGTCTCGAAAATGAAGTGAAGGTGAATGTCGAGCAGGGCCACGCCATTCTGGCGGGCCATTCGTTCGAACATGAACTGGCGATGGCGCGGGCGCTGGGCCTCTTTGGCTCGATCGACATGAATCGCAACGATTATCAATCGGGCTGGGATACAGACCAGTTCCCCAATTCACCCTCCGAGGCGGCATTGGCTTATTATGAGGTGCTGATGGCAGGTGGCTTCACCACCGGCGGCACCAATTTTGACGCAAAACTGCGCCGTCAGTCGCTGGGCGCCGATGACCTGATCGCAGCCCATGTCGGCGGAATGGATATCTGCGCACGCGGGCTGAAGTCTGCCTATGCGATGATACAGGACGACGCACTCGAAGGCCCGCGCCGCGCCCGCTATGCGGGTTGGGAAAGCGAAAGCGCGCGCGCGATGCTCGCGCCCGGTGCCACGCTCGACGGTATCGCGGCAACGGCCGAAGCGTGCGGCCTGAATCCGCCGCCGGTGTCCGGCGCGCAGGAAAAGCTGGAGAATATCGTCAACCGTTACGTCTGACGATCCTCAATCCCGTCTTGCCGGGGTTTAGCGCCGACCCGCCAAATCTGCGGGTCGGTGAAGACGACGACCGTGGCGCCGGAGCGGGATACAGGCATGCAAATCCACCGCGCGTGTCATTTGCCCTACCGGACACGGGCCTCAAGCCCACCCAATCTGCACCAGAGCGGTTTGCTTCTACCGCCCATCGCTCAGTCTTCAAAATAGGCGCTGTGGGCTTTGCGGACCTGCGCCAGCACCTCCAGAATGGTTGACAGATGCTGGCGCAGTCGCGCCTCGGCCCTTGCCGCATCGCCGGCGATCAGGCAATCCAGAATCGCGCGGTGGTCGTCAAAGGCGCTTTGCGCGCCGAAACCGAGCGAGAGATAGCGCACCCTGTCGAGATGCACCTTCTGGTCGCGGATCACGGCCCAGGCGCCGGGGTGGCCCGCAATCTCGGTGATCGTCCGGTGAAACTGGTCGTCCAGCGCGTGAAACCTCAGCCTGTCGCCCTCGCTCAGGGCCGCTTTCTGTGCGGTCAGCAGCTCTTCAAGACCCTCAATATCGGCATCCGTTCTCTTTTTGATCGCGGCGTGCAGGCATTCCACCTCAAGCGCCGTCCGGATAAAACGCGCGTCGCGCAGCGCCACTTCCGAGATGCAGGTGATAGTTGTTGTGCGCTGCGGGCGGATGCGCAGGAACCCCAGTTCCGACAAGCGGTAAAACGCATCGCGCACCGGTTGGCGTGACACGCCAAGGGACCTGGCAACCTCGGTTTCCGACACTTTGCTGCCCGGCACCAACTCCAGCGTCAAAATCGCGGAGTACAGCGATTCGAACACCTGATCGGTGGTGTTCTGGCCGGTTTCGGGCGAGGCGGGTGCTGGCATGACCGGTGAATTCCCATTTGACGCAACTGCCAGACTAGCATATTAGTAGACCAGATAAAGATCAAGCCGGATTGAAGGTGAACCATGAAGCCAACGGACCCTGACCGCCTGTTTCCCGTCGAACCGCAGGTCCGCAAGTTGGCGCGGGATCTGTACGAAAGGGTGACCGATCTGCCGATCATCAGCCCGCACGGCCATTGCGACCCGCGCTGGTTCGCCGAGAACGCGCGTTTCCCCGACCCGGCGCAACTGTTCGTCGTGCCCGATCATTATGTCTTTCGCATGTTGGCCTCGCAAGGGGTGCCGCTGGCCGATCTGGGCGTGCCTCGTGCCGATGGCGGCGCTGTCGAAGACGACCCCCGCAAGATCTGGCACCGCTTTGCCGAACACTATCATCTGCTGCGCGGTACGCCGTCGTCGTTGTGGCTCGACCATTCATTCGAGCATGTCTTCGGTCTGGACGAGCGGCTTTCGGCGGCGACGGCCGATGCCTATTACGACCACATCGACGCAAAGCTTGCCGAAGCCGCCTTTCGGCCCCGCGCCCTGTTCGACCGCTTCAAGATCGAGGCGCTGGCAACCACTGAAAGCGCGCTGGACGATCTGCGCTGGCATAAGATGATCGCAGACAGCGGTTGGAAAGGCCGGGTGCTCTCCACCTATCGCCCCGATTCTGTCGTCGACCCCGAGTTCGAGGGCTTTGTCGAAAACGTTGCGGCCTTCGGTGCGATGACCGGCGAAGATACCTCCACCTGGCAGGGCTATCTGAACGCCCACCGCGTGCAGCGCATCGTTTTCAAGGCGGCAGGGGCTACCGCCAGCGACCACGGCCACCCCAGCGCCCGCACCGAAGATCTGCCGGTGGCAGAGGCCGCCGCCCTGTTCGCCAGGGCCCTTGCCGGCACCTGCACCGCAGACGAGGCCGACGCCTTTCGCGGCCAGATGCTGACCGAAATGGCCCGGATGAGCCTGCAAGACGGGCTTGTGCTGCAAATTCACCCCGGATCCTTCCGCAACCACTCGGCCCCGGTGTTCAAGGCGTTTGGTCGCGACAAGGGCTTCGATATCCCAACCCGCACAGATTACGTTCGTGCGCTGAAGCCGATGCTGGATGCCGTCGGGATGGAGCCGGGGCTGACCATCATCCTGTTCACCCTGGATGAAACCGCCTACAGCCGCGAATTGGCACCGCTGGCCGGGGCCTACCCCGCCTTGCGCCTCGGTCCGCCGTGGTGGTTCTTTGACAGCCCCGAGGGTATAAAGCGCTTTCGCGAGGCCACGACTGAAACCTGCGGCTTCTATAACACGGTCGGTTTCAACGACGATACCCGCGCCTTCTGCTCTATCCCGGCCCGGCACGATGTCGCCCGGAGGTCCGATTGTTCCTATCTTGCCAATCTGATTGCCACCGGGCGGCTTGCGCTGACGGACGCGCATGAGGTCGCGCATGATCTTTCCTATCGGCTTGCAAAGCAGGCATATCGGCTGTGATGTGATCTCGCGCGAAAGCCGCCTTCCCCCGAACCCATCTTGAGGCCTGAAATGTTGAAATCCTTCCCCGTCATCAATGCCGATACCGGTGTCACCCGCCAGGTTCTGTCTGACAGTCCCGAGTTGATGGTGGTCGCCTTCACGTTTCAGCAGGGTGCCGAGGGCAAGCTGCACAATCATCCGCACGTTCAGTCAACCTATGTCGAGGCCGGGCGCTTTGCCTTTTCGGTGGATGGCTCCGTAACCGAGGTTGGCCCGGGCGACAGCTTTGTCATCCCCTCTCAGGCCGTACATGGCTGCCGCTGCCTTGAGCCAGGCCGCCTGATTGATACCTTCACACCGCGACGCGACGATTTTCTGTAAAGAGGACACCCCATGCTGAACGCCGAAACCCGCTATGCCATTGACCCCGCAACCTCCAAGACCCTGGATACCGAAGCACTTCGCAGCCATTTTCACATCGGAGACCTGTTTCGGGAAGGCGAAATCAAGCTGGTCTACAGCCATTTTGACCGCCTGATCCTTGGCAGCGCCGTGCCAGGCGCTGGCAGCCTGACGCTGGATCAGGTGCCCCAGACCGGCACCAAATCCTTTCTGGAACGCCGCGAGATGGGCGTGCTGAACATCGGCGACACCGGCACAGTTTCGGTAGATGGCGAAACCCATGAACTGGCAAAAGGCGAAGTACTTTACGTCGGCATGGGCAGCGGTGCGGCCACATTTGCGGGCGCCGGGCGGTTTTACATCCTGTCCGCCCCGGCGCATCGCAAATGCCCGACAAAGCTGATCCGCTTGGCCGATGCCCGCCGGATAGAACTCGGCACGCCCGAGTCCGCGAATGAACGGGTGATCATCCAGTTGCTGCACCCCGATGTCTGCGAAAGCTGCCAGTTGCTGATGGGTTATACCCAACTCAAGGCCGGGTCGGTCTGGAACACCATGCCCGCCCATGTTCACGATCGCCGGATGGAGGCCTACCTTTATTTCGACATGGGTGACAACCGCGTGTTTCACCTGATGGGCGCGCCGACCGAAACACGCCATATCGTGATGGCGAATGAAGAGGCGGTGATCTCTCCTCCGTGGTCGATCCATGCCGGCGCGGGCACCGCAGCCTATTCCTTCTGCTGGGCGATGGCCGGTGACAACGTTGACTTCACCGATATGGATATGATCCCGATGGGGGATCTGAGATGAGCGATCCGTTCCGCCTTGACGGCCAGCGCGCGCTGGTCACCGGGGCCAATACCGGCATCGGGCAGGCGATTGCGGTGTCGCTGGCCAATGCGGGCGCACAGGTGGTCTGTGCCGGGCGTTCTTCAATGGTGCAGACCCTGGCGCTGGTGCCGGGCGGTCAGGCGTTGGCGCTTGATTTCGCCGATCCGATGGCGGCGCAAGGGGTGTTCGCCGATCAGTCGATTGATATTCTGGTCAACAACGCCGGCATCATCCGCCGCGCCGACAGCACCGATTTTTCCGAGGCCGACTGGGACGACGTGATCGACGTCAACCTGAAGGCGGTGTTTTTCACCTGCCAGGCCTTTGCCAAGGCCGTTCTGGCGCGGCAGGGGCGTGGCAAGATCGTCAACATCGCCTCGCTCCTGTCGTTTCAGGGCGGCATCCGGGTGCCGTCTTACACCGCGTCCAAACATGGCGTTGCCGGGCTGACCAAGCTGATGGCGAATGAATGGGCGGCTAAAGGCATCAATGTCAACGCCGTGGCCCCCGGTTATATTGAGACCAACAACACCGGGGCGCTGCGCGCCGACCCCGTGCGCAACGCGGCAATCCTCGACCGCATTCCCGCCGGGCGCTGGGGGGATGCCTCTGACATCGGCGGCGCTGCGGTGTTTCTCGCCTCACCTGCGGCGAACTATGTTCACGGCACGGTTCTGAACGTTGATGGAGGCTGGCTTGCCCGCTGACACCTTGCTTGCCCGCAGCGACGCCCCGCAGCCCAAGGTTGGCATCGTGCACCTTGGCCCCGGCGCGTTTTTCCGCGCGTTCGGCGCGATTTACACCGCCGAGGCAATGCAGGCTGTGGGCGGTGGTTGGGGCATCCGCGCCGTCAGCCTGCGCAGCCCCGACATTCGTGACAAACTTGCCCCGCAAGGCTATGCCTATACCGCCGTCACCCTCGCCCCCGAAGGGGCCAGGCGTGAGGTGATCGAGGTGATCAAGGATATTTTGGTCGCGCCCGAAGACCCCGGGGCCGTGCTGCGGGCGATGGCTGACGCGGATGTCAAAATCGTCTCGATGACGATCACCGAAAAGGGCTATTGCCACAATCCGGCGACCGGTGAATTGCGCCTGGACGACCCTGACATCGTGCATGATCTCGCACATCGCGCCGCGCCGCGCACAGCACCCGGGTTTCTGGTGCATGCATTGGCTGCCCGGCGCGCGGCGGGCCTGCCGCCCTTCACGGTGCTCAGTTGCGATAACCTGCCCCATAATGGCGCGCTGACACGGCGGGTCGTTCTGGCGTTTGCGCAGGCGTTTGATCCGGCGCTGGCCGCGTGGATCGGGGCCGAGGGCCGCTTTCCCGCGACCATGGTTGACCGCATCACCCCTGCAACGACGGCGGCAGATGTGGTGGCCCTGGCAGCGGCGGCGGGTTATACCGATAACGGCTGCGTCATGCATGAACCCTTCCGCCAATGGGTGATCGAAGATGACTTTGTGAACCGGCAGCGCCCGGACTGGAACAGCGCCGGGGCGCAATTTGTGCAAAACGTCGCGGCTTTCGAGACGATGAAGCTGCGCTGCCTCAACGGCACCCATTCCACCCTTGCCTATCTTGGCTACCTGGCGGGGTACGAAACGATTGCCGAATCCATGGCCGATCCGGCCTTTGCCGCGATGATTGACCGTCTCTGGGCGACCGAGATCGTGCCGACCGTGCCGCAGCCCGAGGGCGAAGACCTGGCCACCTATTGCGCCGCGCTGAAGGCGCGCTACCAGAATCCCGCGATCCGCCACCGCACCTGGCAAATCGCGATGGACGGCTCGCAAAAACTGCCGCAGCGTTTGTTGGGCACTGTCGCCGATAACCTGGCTTTGGGCCGCCCCGTGCCCTGCCTTGCCCTCGCCGTGGCAGCGTGGATGCGCTATGTCGGTGGCATCGATGAACAAGGCTGTGCGATCGAGGTCAAAGACCCGCTGGCCGCCAGGTTGCGCGCCGCCCTTGATCAGGCCAGTGATCCGGCGGGCAAGGTTGCGGCTTTGCTGACGGTGCAAGAGGTCTTTGACCCGGAACTGGCCGGCAACGCCGCCTTCCGCGCTGCGGTCACTTCGGCCTATACCACGTTGCTGAAAAAAGGCGCCCGGGCGGCCGTCAAGGAGTTGACCTGATGCAAGAGACATGGCGCTGGTACGGCCCGTTTGACAAAATAAGCCTGCCGGATATCGCGCAGACCGGTGCGACAGGCATTGTCACCGCCCTGCACGAAATCCCCTATGGCGAGGTCTGGCACCGCGAGGCCATCGCCGCCCGCAACCGCGAAATCCAGGCCGCTGGTTTTAGCTGGTCCGTCGTGGAAAGCCTGCCGATCCACGAGCGGATAAAGCGCGGCGAGGGCGATCTTTCGGCGCTGTTCGCCAACTACCGCCAGTCGATGGCCAACCTCGCCGCGAATGGCATTTACACCATCTGCTACAACTTCATGCCGCTGCTCGACTGGACGCGCACTGACCTGACGGCGCCGGTGGCGCGCGGCGGCACCTGTCTGCGCTTTTCCGCCCCGCGCATGGCGGCGTTCGAAATTCACATGCTGGGCCGCGCGGGTGCCGAAGCCGACTACCCTGCCGAAGTGCGCCAGCAGGCCGCAATCTGGTTTCAGCAATCGACGCAAGCCGACCGCGAGGGGCTGCTCCATTCCATCATGTCGGGTCTGCCGGGTGCCTATGATCGTTATGACGTCGCCAGCCTGCGCCAGGCGCTGACCCTGTATGAGGGCCTTGGCCGCGACGACCTGCGCGCCAATTTCAAACGCTTTCTGGAGGAGGTCATACCCACCGCGCAAGAGTTGGGGATGCGGCTGTGCGTCCACCCCGACGACCCGCCGCGCGATATTCTGGGCCTGCCGCGCATCGTCTCGAACCAGGACGACATTGCCTGGATCATGGGCGCGGTTGCGGCCAGTGCCAACGGGCTGACCTTGTGTTCCGGCTCGTTGGGGGCAAACCCGGCCAATGACGTGCCTGCGGTTGCGCGGCGCTTTGCCGACCGTATTCATTTTGCCCATCTGCGCAATGTCCGCAAAGACGCCGACGGATCATTTGAGGAGGCGGCGCACCTTACGGGCGACACCGATATGGTCGCGCTGATCGCGGCATTGCTGGAGGAAGAGGCGTTGCGCCGTGACGCGGGCCGCGCCGATTGCACCATCCCTTTCCGCCCCGATCACGGGCATGAGTTGCTGGGTGATGCCGGTGCCGGCACCCACCCCGGCTATCCGATGGTCGGCAGGCTGCGCGGCCTTGCAGAGCTGCGCGGCGTGATCTGCGCCCTGTCGCACCCCGCCACCAAACGGGGATAAGTGGCGCGACAAGGGCAGGGGGGCTATCCGGCAGGCTGCATCGCCCGCGCCACCAGCTTTAGCTGGCGACCGGCCAAGGGGCTGAACTGACGGTCCGCGCCCGGGCGATTTTCTGGATATCGGCGTTGTTGCCCCCTGCGTTCAGGGTCTGCAACGCTGGCACCACAAAGCTGATCGCTGCCCCCATCACCGTCACCGTCACCGTCACCGACCCCGGCGCAGGGGACCAACCCATTGCCTGAAATCTCAAGGGCGCTGCAACAGTCCCGCAAACCTGCGACATCCGCTTTGAAACCGATACCTGGCTGGCGGTTCTGAGCTGTCGGAGCGCAGAACTTTCGATTGCAGGGCAAAGCGTTGCTGCCAGACCAGACCGCGAGTATCCTGGGCGCAAAGCCCTCAATCCGCCCAGGGGCCGTGAAAATTCTTGCCCTCACGGTCCAGCCGGGCAAAGCCATGACGACCGAAATAGTCGCGCTGGCCCTGGATCATGTTTGCCGTGCCCCGCGCCGTGCGCATACTGTCGAAATAGGCAACACCCGAGGCAAGCGCCGGCATCGCAAGCCCGTTCAGCGCCCCTGCGGCCACCACCTGCCGCAGCGCGGTGTGGTTGGATTTCAGATGTTTGGCAAATACCGGGGCGAACATCAGGTTGCGACCTGCATTTTCGGTCAGCGCCGCCGCCATATCATCCAGCATCGCCGAGCGGATGATGCAGCCGGCCCGCCAGTTGCGCGCGATTTCCGGCAGCGGCAAAGCCCAGCCATATTGGCCCGAGGCCGCCTCGATCATCGTAAATCCCTGGGCATAGCACAGCACCTTGCCGGTAATCAGCGCCTGTTCCAAATGATCGAGGCTCAGCGCGCCTTTCGCCAGCGTTCCGGCGGCCGCGCCGAACATCGCCTGTCCGGCAGCCCGCTCTGCCAGCCGCGAGGACAGATTGCGGGCGACAACAGCGGCCTCGATCGCCGGGATTGGGGCGGCCAGGTGTTGCGCCTCGATCGCGGTCCAGCGCCCGGTGCCTTTCTGGCCAGCCGCGTCGACGATCAGCGACAACAACGGCTTTCCGGTTTCGGGGTCTGTGGCGGCGGCAACGGCGCCTGAAATCTCGATCAGATACGATTGCAGCGGCCCTTCGTTCCAGCGTGCGAAAACCTCGCCGATGGCGGCGGGCGACATGCCCATGCCGTCACGCATCACGCCGTAAACTTCGGCGATCATCTGCATGTCGGCATATTCGATGCCGTTGTGAACCGCCTTGACGAAATGGCCAGCACCCTCTTCGCCCATCCAGGTCGCGCAAGGGGTGGTGCCGAATTTCGCGCTGATTGCTTCGAGAATATGCGACACGCGGTCCCAATATTCGCGCTTGCCGCCGCCCATGATGGCCGGGCCATGGCGCGCGCCCTCCTCTCCGCCGGAAACGCCGATACCCAGGAAGGGGCCGGTCGCCTCGCGCGCGCGGCGGTTGGTGTCGTGAAACAGGGCGTTGCCCGCGTCGATAATCAGGTCGTCGGCATCCAGCAAGGGGCGCAAGGCGGCGATCTGGTCATCCACCGCCTCGCCTGCGGGCACCATCAGGATGATCGCACGCGGCGGCTTGATGGCGGCAACCAGTGCCTCCAGCGTCTCGGTCGGGGTGATTTTCGCGGCCAGATCGCCCGCCCCGGCGTGAAAGGCGTGGGTGACAGAGGTGGTGCGGTTCCACACCGCGATGTCAAAGCCGTTATCGGCAATATTCAACGCCAGCGCCGCACCCATCGTGCCAAGGCCGATCAGGCCGATTTCTGCTGTGCTCATGGGTGTTGGACTCCGTTTCTGACTAACGTGACTTTGTAGATGCTGCTGGTTGCGGTGATGTAAAGCTCATGCTTGGCCCGTCCGCCAAAACAGATGTTCGACACCAGTTCCGGCACCAGGATTTTGCCCATCAGGTGCCCGTCGGGCGCAATGCAATGCACGCCGTCGGCAGCGGAAGACCAAAGGTTGCCGTCTGTGTCGACGCGAATACCGTCGGCGCACCCGGGGCTG
>TARA_R110002110_G_scaffold59702_4_pt1 | contig 12691 bp, 17 predicted proteins | sample TARA_R110002110 | Tara Oceans TARA_R110002110 (sample SAMEA4397330) | marine metagenome | biome: Polar Biome; feature: [SRF] surface water layer (ENVO:00010504); material: water (ENVO:00002006), including particulate matter (ENVO:01000060) such as... | depth 5 m
GCAAATGGGAATAACAAACGGGCTAGCCGTTAACGGCACAGTACCAATTAGTATTTATCCTAGGTGGAACTTTATCCTTTTGGCTATGAACCAGTTGATTAATCATCTAGATAGGATGCCGGCATTTTCACATGGGGAATATATTCCAAAAGTAATTATACGCACTAGTATCGGATCAGAAAGGCCTTTGAATCCACAAGCTCAACATGTTGGAGACTTCACTGACAGTGTACAACTTATGCTAAACAATACAGAAATCATACGTTTAGAAGAGCCCGAGGACATATTCCCTGCTTATGAAAAGGCTTACAACAGAACCGACGGAAAATCTACAATTTTGGTAGAATACGGAGACTATTATGGTGAAAAATAATAAATTCGTGACGAGAAATTATAAAATTATATAGGTAAACATGAAGAACAAAAAGAAATATTTAGTAGTTTACAACATTTGTGGAATTTCTGGAAAAGACAATAGTGATTATTATGTGAGCGCCCTTAAAACGATTCGTGATCAAGAATACCAAGATTATAAGTTAGCTATTTCAGCATGTCAAAACCCGGCATATCAATTAGACAAAATTAAAGATAATTGCAATGTGGATTTTATTAATAGTATCGAAGATACGTTACCTGTAAACATTACTTTCAATGACACCGTACGTGAGTGTGTTGCAGAATATGGTGAGTTTGATGCATACCTATATTTAGATTCTGGAGTTAAATTTACAGAGGTCGACCAGCTGGGAAATCTTATAGAGCTATATGAATCTGGAAACTACGGAATGGTCTCGGCTCAAGTAGATAATGATTTTGGATGGTGCTGGTTTGGTTTAGACGAGTACGCTAGGCCTAGGTTAACTCAAGATTTGTTGGTTCCTGTTGGCTTGGCGTGTAATTTGCACTGCCAGCTGTTTTCGCAAGATATTTTTAATTATTATGGAAACGTGCTTCCCGATATTTTTCGTTCTTATTGTACTGAATCAACTTTTTCGTTTGTTAACGCGGCACTTAAAAAACAGTGGGCAATATCTTCAAAGGTGCGTGTACACCACGCGTTTGAGGTACCCGCCGGCCGGCCAAATGACGGCGATGGCCTCGACGGACACTCTTCTGGGTTCAAAGCACCGCCTGGTACATGGGACGACGTTTACCCTCCTCTAACAATGGCTGAAATAGTAGCTCTCCCGAAAGGCACTGAGTGTGGGTTTGGGTTTGAAGAATTAAGAGGGATTAAGAAGCATAAACCTGATTGTTTCGATGAAAACCAGCACTGTACAAATAGTGAGCTTAAGGAGTTTATAAAGGAACACCTATACCGAAAGCCTCCTCATTTTGACTATGACCAAATAAACAGAAAAAAGGAGACGCTTTCATGATTACTCTAATATTAACTTCTCGGGTTAAAGATAACCCGGATAGCGATATGGATAACTTGTTAACCAGTCTACAAGACTGTGGTGGTAACGAAACAAATTGCGAAGTATTAATAAAATATGACACCGATGACGACGAAGCCCACACAGAAGAATACTTTTCTAAATTTCCATTTAAGGTAAAGAAGTTTGTATGGAACCGCGGCGAAGGTCGCCATGGATTTCATTTAGATCATTTTTATCTTTTTTCTCAACGAAATCGAGAATCTAAGTTTGTACTTCTCTGCGCCGATGATTTTACTTTTACTAGAACGGGATTCATCGATGATATACTGAGCATTGAGGATGAATACTGTTTTGTGGGCCCACGACGCCCACGCGTCGAGCTTTATAAAAATCAATGGCGCCTTCCACACGTGATGGAAGTATGGAAACATAATGAGGGGGTTAGTCTTCCTTGTGTGTCTGCCCGGTGCATTGAAGTACTACAAAATTATGGATGGCAATGTAACGGAGATAACTGGATAACATTACTACAAATTATGATGTTTGAGAACTACAATGTTGATATGTGGAAAACTGTAGAGTCTTTTTATATTCGTAACCCCACCGATGGCGCCTCCGGGTACGGCACTTCTTATAATAACATGGAGATGGACGGCTCTAAAAATCCACAAAATCTTTATTATTATGATCTGGTGGCACAACAGGCAAAAAACTTATATCTTAATATTATTTCTGATAAGTTAATCAATAAGTACCGGGAAACAAATGAAAAATAAAAAAGATATAAGCTTTATTCTTCCTACTAATAGAGATCCGAGAAAGTACTCTAAAAAAGTAGTGGACAACATCAATTCTTTGAATTTTTATGGAAAGACGTATGAGATTATAGTCGTCGGACCGATCCCGGTCTCGGGAGACAACGTTGTTTATTTGGCAGAAGATGAGAGTGCTACAGGGTGTGTAAACGCTTATAACGAAGGCTATAATGTATCTACGGGTGATTATATCATATTGTGTTCAGACGATCACTATTTTGATTTGAATAGCCCACTTGTTACGGAAGTACTTAATTCGCGCTTGTTCACAAATCGCAAGTATAAAGTAGTTTGTCTGCCTACCAACAAACACGGCCCCTGTAATCTTCCAGATTATACTGATTGTACTAGTATCATAGCACGATATCCTGTTTTTACTCGACAAACTATTGAGGAGCACTTGTCGGGATATGTGTATCACCCTTCGTTTAGGCATCATTATCCCGACAACTGGCTGGGATTTTGGCTATTTCAACAAGGCGAACCGGCTATTGAAATAAATAAATTTGATATGATAACATTTAGTAACTCTTGTGATAAAATACATGATGAGCACGATGAAAAGGTTTTTAAAGAGCTTATCGCTGCCTATAAAAACGGCTCCCAAGAATATGCGTGATCAATGATTTTTACTACAGAAAATACCGGCCTTGAAGGAGTATATAAAGTTCGTTTAGAAAATTTTTCTGACGAGAGAGGGGAGATAGTCAACCTATTTGATATAGACCAGTTTCCGGCTTTTAAAGTTGATAAATTAAGCAAATCTAAAAGAAACGTCTTGAGAGGGTTGCACGGTGACACTACAAATGATAAACTAATATATTGTTTACACGGAAAGATGCATCTGGTGGTGGTTAACTATGACAAAAATAGCCCACAGTATTTACACAAAATAGAATTAGAGATGAGCGATGACAATTATTTTGCAGTCTTTGTGCCCAAAAACTTTTTAAATGGTCACTACTGTTTGTCGGAGACTTGCTTGTTTTATTATAAATGGTCTGACTCCTATATCCATCCGGATAAACAATTTTCAATTTGTTGGAATGACCAAGATCTAAACATAGAATGGCCCCTTCTAGAAGAAGAGCCCATATTATCTGAGAGAGATAAGAACTCAAAAACACTAAAGGAAAAAGAAAATGAGTAAGAATTTTGATGTAAGCTTCTTAATCGGAAGTGCAACCCGCGATAGACCACCGGAACAATTTGTTAATAAATCTATTGCTAATATTAATGAGATTAGCAAAGATTCGAAGTACTCTTATGAAATACTTGTTATTAGTGAGCATGAAGTCTCTGGAGACAACGTTACATGGATAAAAGAAGAAGAGTACAACGATGGACTAGTCGGCGCCTATAACGCTTTAGTACCTCATACTAATGGAAAATATTTGGTTTATGCCGTCGACGATTGTTGGTTTGATGATCAGTTTTATACTACAATCGACTTACTAGAATCCTATGTGTATAACCGCCGCAAACTTAAGCTTTTGTGTGTGGGAAGTGATAACGGTTTGGGATCTTTCATGCCCCGCGGGTATCCTAAATATGGCGTGTATCGTTACCCTATTGTAGCAAAGGAAACAGTTATGACCTTTTTTGACGGTCACCTTTTTCACCCGTGGTTTAAAAACCATTATGCTGACAATTGGCTTGGCTATTGGGTAACACACATGTTTGACGAAACAATGGTAGAAGTGTGGAATACAACAATTCATATTCCAGACGGTGCGCCAAGCTACAATCATCACAATGACTCCGATGAAAGAGCATTTCACACACTCGTTAAACGATTTCATGAGCAAGGCTATCGTAGGTACATTTAAATGAGCGATAAACAGAAAATTAACTACGCTTCTGCTTTAGCCGTGCACCCTCTTATTGCTGAACATCCGCTTTACAAATCTATGCTTGAAAGTAAAATGGAGAAGTATTCTTTTGAGAATAATAACTTTTCACTCCCATTGTCAGTGGTACCCACCTACTACAAGCAGCTTATTGTTCCTCACTGTATTGTCATAGAAGATTATATAACACTATTTTTTCCTCACATTCACAATGGTAGTAATTTTAATTTCAATCCTCAAACATTCGCTCATATGCCGGCTTATAAAGAAGCATTTGAAGACGAAAACTTTAGAGGAGTTGTGTGCCATATGCACCAAACTCTTGAGTCAATTAACAAGATGTTTGATTATAGTGAAAAGATAGAGAAAAAATTGTTTTATCTTCCGTTGGCATACGAAAGCAAGATTGAAAAAATAAAACCAACTGATCCCAATAAAATTGTGCTTACTTTTACAAACTCTTTTGGCGGTCAAAAGAATAATTTTCCCCTTCGAGGTGGGCTTGAGTGTCTTATGGTATATAAAGACTTATATGAAAGCGGTAACACCAATTTGTTTTTAAACTTAGTGGGTCCTGTTAATGTTGATGACGAGCTTTTGGAATGGTTCAAAAATTGTGAAAACGTTTCCATACACGGTCCGAATACCGTAATACACGGACGTGAGATGCTGACGGATGATGTTATTCACAATATTTTATTAGACACGGATATTTTCTTAATCCCTGCATGCCGGATTCATTCTATGTCCGTTGTCCGTGCGCTGTGCTATGGCAACGTCGTTATAGGGTCAAATGGATGGGGATTTAATGAATTTCTGGATGAGGAACATTGTTGTGATGGACAAGAAAAAGCCACTTATTTGGAGGACGGTATTTTAAAAGAGCGCTATTCTATTAACTTAGAACAGCCTAATTTGGTACTTTTGGCATCTCTGAAAGATAAAATTACCAATTTGATTAAAAATTGTTCAAAAATAGATAAAATAAAAGAACATAACCTGATATCTTCGAAAGATAGGTTTTCAAAAAAGAAAAGAGATATTATGCTAGAACATATTATAGAAAATATGCTATAATATGTTTTATACACCGTAAAAACTATGCCTGATAATATAAAAAAAGAAATTTTTAAAAAAGTAGAAGAGTATTTTAACGCCAAAAAACAGACGGCGCACCAAAAGATTGGTGTGGCCTATCCGTGTTTTGATCACTTAGAGGTGAACCAAGCTTTGGATTCTTTACTGGATGTATGGATTTCGCAAGGCCCCAAGGTAAAAGCGTTCGAAACCGCATATGCCGAATATATCGGTACAACTCATGGAATTGGCTGCAACTCCGGTTCTTCGGCAAACCTGTTGGCGTTAACGGCTCTAATACAAGCCGGATACTTGGAACCTGGTGATGAGGTAATTGTCCCGGCTGCTACTTTTACCACTGTGATATCTCCGATTTTGCAGACCGGTCTGGTGCCGGTTTTTGTAGATGTAGAAATGGATACATATAATATTGATCCGGAAGCAATTGCAAAAGCTATTACCAATAAGACCAAACTTATAATGGTGGTACACTCTTTGGGATGTCCAGCCAAAATGACAGAAATAATGACCATAGCTGAAGAACAAAAGATTCCAGTATTAGAAGACTGTTGTGAGGCGCACGGGGCTTCTATTAATGATAAAAAGGTTGGAAGTTTCGGTCTTATTTCTACATTTAGTTTTTTTGTGGCTCACAATATGACTACTGGCGAAGGCGGCATGGTCGTAACTAGTGACGAACAGTTGCATGAGATATTGCGATCTATTAGAGAGTTCGGCCGCCTTACAAAATATGAAGAAAATCAACCTAGGTTTTATTATGAAGATGAGAACCTCAAGCAGTACGACGAACGCTATGTTTTCACGAATGTCGGATATAATTTACGTATGACGGACATTGCGGCGTCTTTAGGGATAGAACAACTTAAGAAACTAGATAGGTTCAACAACGAGCGAGTTAGGATAGCTAATTTTTATAGCGCAACACTCCAAAGATACGAAGAGTTTTTGTTATTGCCGAATATTCCTCCTGACAATTTTCATTCTTTTTACGGATACCCCATAGTAGTAAAAACAAACGCGCCTTTTACGCGACACGAATTAATAAATTATCTGGAAGATAATAATATTGAAACAAGAGCTTTTATGGCTGGCGATTTGTCTAAGCAGCCGGCGTATGTGAACACTAATTGGAAAAAACCGTTTGAGATGCCTAATACTGATTTGATCCTTAACGGCGCTTTCTTTATTGGATCGCACCCCTCTATAAATGAAACACAGAGAAATCATATCGTAACAGTATTTAAACAGTTTTTTTCCGCATACAAAAAGGAAATCAAATGAGCAATAAGATAGGTGTCGTTGGTGTTGGTATAGTTGGAGAAGCAATTAAATATGGAATGGAAAAACTAGGACATCATGTTATGGCACATGATATTCGTTATGATACTAAGTTGTCAGACCTTGTAGAAACAGATATATGTTTTATATGTGTACCGACACCATCAAAGGATGATCTCCAGTGTGATACTAGCATTGTAGAGAACATTGTTGGTGAGCTACATTCATTAAACTACAAGGGGATAATCGCTATTAAGTCGACCGTCCCCCCTGGCACAACAGAAAAATTACAATCCCAATATAAGAATGATAGAATTTGCTTTGTACCTGAATTTTTGCGGGAACGGTGTGCCATAGCTGATTTTACTGAAAATCATGATGTTTGTATTATAGGTTCGCAATTTTTAGAAATTTGTAATTTTATTCAAACGCTTCATGGAAAATATCCTAAAGAATTTAAATATTTGACTCCTACCGAGGCGGAGTTTGCTAAGTACTATAACAACATTTATAATGCAACTTTAATTATTTTAGCAAATAATTTCTATGAAGTCTGTCAAGCATTACAAATTGACTATACTGCAATTAAAGGTGCCATTGTTCGACGCGAGCATATTAACGATGTTTATTTGGATTGTAACGATAATTTTAGGGGCTATGCCGGCGCTTGTCTGCCAAAAGATGTACGCGCATTTGTTCATCTTGCAGAAAAAATGGGCATAGACGCTGGAATTTTTAAGTTTTTGAATAACGAGAATAAAAAGTATAAACCAACTGTTTTCCCGGGGATGAGAAATGATTAATATATTAATAACTGGCGGTGCTGGCTTTGTTGGCTATCACTTGGCTAAAAAAGAGGCCGACGCAGGTAACAAAGTTACCATCATAGATAATTTTGAGCGGCCCAACTTTGATAAAGAGTTCAAAACACTTATAAAACGTGATAACGTAATATTTCTTAATAAAGATGCGTCCAGCGAAACCACGTATAAAGAACTACGTATTGACCACTATGATGTAGTTTATCATTTGGCTGCGCTAAATGGAACATCTAATTTTTATAACTTCCCAGCGAAGGTGTTGAAAATTGGGTGCTTGTCAACTATCTACTTATTAGATTGGATTGCATCACACACACGCCGTCCCAAAATAATTTATACTAGCAGTTCTGAGACATATGCTGGTACCGCAAATATTCTTGGAGACGATTTTCCAATTCCAACCCCGGAAGACGTTCCGCTAACAATCGATAATGTAGAAAACGTGAGGTGGAGTTATGGAGCAAGCAAACTTGTAGGAGAAGTAGCATTTTACTGTTATTCTAAAATGTATGATATTAACGACTTTAACATTGTAAGGCTTCACAATATTTACGGCCCTCGCATGGGAACAGAACATGTAATAAGCCAATTTATCATAAGATTTTTAGATGGCCAACGACCCTTTAAAATTATGGGGAGCGACCAAACGAGATCTTTTTGTTTTATTGATGACGTATTAAACGCCTTCGAAAAAATTGTAAGCTCGGATGTTCGCCGACAAGTGATCCACGTGGGCAATGATAAGGAAGAAATCCAAATTGCTAATTTGGCTAAAATTGTGTTTGATATTGGCGAAGAAACATATAATTTTGATGAACAACCAGCGCCAGCCGGAAGCGTTAGCCGCCGTTGTCCTGAAATTAGCAAGTTAAAATCGCTCGGCGCGATAAAACAAATGCCGCTTCGAGAGGGAATTGAACAAACATTCTCGTGGTATAAAGAAAACTATTCTAAGGAACAATAAAAGGAACATTATGACAACTATCAAATATCCACTGGCTAAAGAAACAATTAACGAAGAAGACATTGATGCCCTTTGTGATTGGCTTAAAACATACCCTAGACTAACCAAGGGCGAACTAACTCCACAGTTCGAACAAAAGTGGGCTGATTTTATAGGAACTAAATATGCTGTTTTCTGTAACTCTGGCTCTTCTGCTAACTTGCTGATGGTTTATGCGGCTATGCTACTAAAGGGGATCAAGAAGATAGTAGTCCCTCCAGTCGGTTGGGTGACCACAATCTCCCCGGCTATTCAGCTTGGATTAGAAATATTACCGGGTAAAACAGACCCAAAGACTTTTGGTATTGACTTAGATGATTTAGAGCGCTTGTGTGAATCAGAAAAACCAGATGCCGTTATCTTTGTACAGGTGCTGGGAGTTCCTCATTATAAAGAGCGTCTGTTGGATTTGAAAGAAAAATATGGTTTTGTTCTTTTAGAAGACTCTTGTGCAGCTCTAGGGGCTTCATACGAAGATGGTACTATGGTGGGTCAAGTTGGAGACATGTCATCTTTTTCTTTCTATTTTGGACACCAATTATCAACAATCGAAGGCGGCATGGTCAACACGGATAATTTTGAAACGTTTAAAATGCTTTTAATGTTAAGGAGCCATGGCTGGGCAAAAGACTTGGATGAAAATAGCTACGGCGATCTTATGAACTTGCACGAAATAGACAATTTTCATACGCCTTTTACATTTTTTGTTCCTGGTTTTAATTTGCGTTCAACCGATTTGCAAGCATTTATTGGTTTGAGGCAGATGGACAAAGCAGATTGGGTCGCCAGAAGAAGGAACGAAAATCACTTACAATATGCACGACAGCTTAAAGACTGCGTTGAATTTCAAGACTGGGGAAACAATAAGCCGGTTTCAATTTCTTTCGGCGCGCTCGCTAAAAGTACCGCACACAGAACAGAAATTGTAAAGAGACTCGTTAAGAATGGAGTTGAAACTCGTATTTTTAGCGCCGGAAATCTAAGATTACATCCATTTTGGAATCACGTTGAGGAAACGATAGACCCGGACGAGATGGGAACAAGGATCCATCAAACAGGCTTCTTCTTGCCAAATTATCCGGAGATGACTCCTGAAGATATTGATTTTATTTGTAGTGTTGTAAGGGGGTAATTTTGATATTAGTGATTGGCGAAAGCTGTACGGACGTGTTTACCTACGGAGATTGTACGAGGCTATGCCCTGAAGCGCCCGTGCCTATTTTTAATCCAACAAAAGTGGTTGAAAACTTGGGAATGGCGTATAATGTCTACAAAAATATAAACTCTCTAGGAAACCAATGTAGGATATTAACAAACGAAAATTGTAAAAGAATAGTTAAAACTAGGTTTATTGACGGTGTAACAAACCATATGTTTATGAGGCTAGACGAAAACGACAAGATGTACGGAAATTGTAAAATAAAAAATATAAATTTAAATTTGTATGATGCTGTAGTAATATCTGACTACAATAAAGGATTTTTAAAAGAAAAAGATATAGAATATATTTCAAAGAATCATGATTTGGTTTTTCTAGATACTAAAAAAATTCTTGGTCCATGGGCAAAAAACGTAAATTATATAAAAATTAATATACATGAATACGAAAAAACAAAAAAAATGATAGATGAAGAAACATATAATAATTTAATCATTACCATGGGCGCCGCCGGCGCAAAACACAAAGACATTACTTATCCGGTAGATGAAGTAGAAATCAAAGATGTTAGTGGCGCCGGAGATACATTTTTAGCCGGCTTAGTAACAGAATACATGAAAACAAAGTGTATTGAGACTTCAATCAAATTTGCTAATGACTGCGCAACAAAAGTAGTTCAGAAGAAGGGCGTAAGTGTTGTATGAAGACTATTTTTACAAACGGTTGCTTTGACGTACTTCACCGCGGTCACGTAGAGCTTCTTAAATATTGTAAATCGTTAGGAGACCACGTTGTCGTCGGTTTAAACAGTGATTCTAGTATAAAACAACTAAAAGGCGACTCTCGTCCCTTTTTTACTCAACAAGATCGTAAATTTATGTTACAGTCATGTATGTACGTTGATGAGGTAGTTATTTTTAACCAAGAAACACCATATGAAATAATTAAAGATCTCAAGCCAGACATAATTGTCAAGGGCGGAGATTATGATAAGACAAAAGTTGTTGGCTACGACTTGGCCGAAGTAAAAATATTTAATTATATTAATGGCTATTCAACTTCTAAAATTATTGGAGACATTAAATGAAGACATATGTTATTGATATTGATGGAACGATTTGTACAAAAAACTGTGAACTTCAAGGTAGCGATTATACCAATTCAAAACCTATTCGAAGAAGAATCGATAAGATTAATGATCTTTATGACAAGGGAAATAAAATTATTTACATGACAGCGCGCGGCATGGGTCGACACAACAATAATCCGCTAGCAGCAATACAAGATTTTTATACATTTACTGCTAAACAGTTAAAGAATTGGGGTTGTAAATACCATCATCTTTTTCTAGGAAAACCTTCCGCGGACGCATATATAGACGACAAAGGAATAAGCGATGAAGACTTCTTTGCCAATTAATTTCGTTCCAAAAGGTTGGGGTTTTGAGAAGTGGATTGTTAATTGCGAAAAATATTGTGGAAAACTTTTATATTTCGTTAAAGATAAAAAGTGCTCTTGGCATTACCACAAAATTAAAGACGAAGTTTTTTACGTTCAGTCCGGAAAGATATTAGTAAAATATTCAGAAAACGACGATTTAGACAAAGCAGAAGAAATCGTATTAGGACCAGGTGATAATTTTCACGTTTATATCGGTCTAAGACATCAAATGATTGCGATTGAAGATACAGAACTATATGAATTTTCAACACAACATTTCGATGAAGATAGTTACAGAATCATTAAAGGAGATTAAAAATGCTAAAATTATCAGATGAAGCTCTAGGCTCAATTATGCTCGCGCTACAAAAATCACTAATGGAACAAAGTGATATTACACCGGTGCTAAAGGGGTTTAACTTTAAAGTAAACGAAGAAAATACTCTTTTTATTATGAACCCACCTATTATAAAACTTGATAATGAAAACGAAGACGAGGATGATTATTTGGTAGGCTCCCGTGACTAGTCTGAGCAAAGAAGAGTTTAAAATTACTTACCAACTGGTTAACAAGTTTCTTAAGCAGTTCGAGGCTTATCCGGACGAAAAAAAATTTTGGGACAAGCCAATGAATCTGACAGAACTAAGAATTATCAGAAGTAAACTAGAACACTTAATGAGCAAAGATGCCTAAGTATTTTTATTGTTGTAACATTTGTGAAGCAAAGTTCGACATATATCACAGTATGAGCGAAACAAAAGAAGATTGTCCAAAATGTAAAAAGGAAAAATCCTTGAAGAAGCTTCCTTCTAATTTTAACATTAAGAAAGATAAGAGCTTAACAGCCCAAACGGGCCACGTCGTGAAACAATCTATTCAAGATTTTAAAGAAGATCTAGAAGAACAGAAAGAGCAATTAAAAGAGAGGTTTTTTGAAGAAAATGAATAAATATTTTATATACATATCCGTGGTTTTGAACGGTGTACTCCTAATGACTTTATTGGGTGTTGTGCCTTTTTTGTTGTATCTGAGTACTTTATTTAATTTGGGTATAATCTGGTATGTTGTAAGCGTCATAAGAAAGAATTCTGAACTGGAGAAAGACATAACAGAAATATCGGAAAAGATAGAAAACTTTTCCGACCATCTAGAAGAAATACATAGTTTAGAAGTATATTATGGAGACGAAGATCTCCAAAGCCTAATCACTCATTCTCGTGGGCTTATTAACGATTTTATAGATTTTCAAGCATCTTATTTCGATGTTGAAGTAGAAGAGGCCGATGAAGAAGAAGACTAGAAAAAAGAATACGTATTTTACTAAAGTACATGAAAAAGCGATAATTGATTATGCCCTAACGGGGGACAGACAGAAAAGGTCGGATTTATATATTTCTTTGATCGGGCCGGCCTTCGATGAGTTGGTTGATAAAATTGTATATACCTACAAATTTAACACTTTGCCAAATATTGATTATCTAAGAGATGATTGCAAATTGTGGCTTATGACGATTTTAGACAAATACGATCCAGAAAGAAAGTCTAAGGCCTTTTCATATTTTAGTGTAATAACTAAGAATTGGTTTATCCACAAAGTTAAGCAGAACTCGAAAAGACTTAAGAGGGATGTACAATATGAAGATCTTAACGGAGCAGCGCTAAACGAAGTGTTAGTAACTCATCATGGCTATGACTCGGCCAGAGAAAACAAAGAATTTTGGATACACTTATTCAAAGAAATAGACAGCTGGGAAAAGCTAAAACTAAAAGATAACGAAAAAAAAGTCTTGGAAGCAATCCGTATACTTTTTAACAGCATTGATGAAGTTGAAATTTTTAATAA
>TARA_R110002110_G_scaffold2620_1_pt1 | contig 12687 bp, 2 predicted proteins | sample TARA_R110002110 | Tara Oceans TARA_R110002110 (sample SAMEA4397330) | marine metagenome | biome: Polar Biome; feature: [SRF] surface water layer (ENVO:00010504); material: water (ENVO:00002006), including particulate matter (ENVO:01000060) such as... | depth 5 m
CTGGCATCTGCGACGGTCAGAGTAGCGAAGCTATTGGCGTCGTAAGACCACTTCTGCTGGGTGGTTGTGGCCAAGATTTCCAGCTTACTATCGGGATCAGTCAATCCAATACCAATACGATCATTGGTTTCATCAACAATAAGTGTGGGGCTGTCAATCTCCAGATCAGAGAAGACGCCAACTGCGCCAGAAGTTCCACCAGGGAAACTAGGTTTACTTAGTCCCATCAGCCAGCTCCCTTAGCCTTTCTGAACCAAAGCTCATAGTTGCCATCATTGTCCGCACCTGTATTGAACCCAGGCTTGAGATACAGTCGCCCGTTGGAGTCTGACAGACAAGGAATCGGCTGAGCAAACACATCGTTAATGTCAGGATCTGAGGAGATAGTCTGAGAGGCATATAAAATACGCTCATTGATGTCCCCCGCGCTATATGACGCTACCTGCCCAAGGGTCAGAATGAAACTGGCGGCTGATCCCCCCGTGACGACGTAATGGACAGAGACTAGAAGCCAGATCTCTGACTTGAAGCCTCCCCCCTGGGCTGGAAACTGCAAAGTAGTCTCCTCAGAGGTTCCCACATCGGTGTGAGTGCCCGTGAGTCGGAGGTATCGTCCATCGGCGCTCATTTGAGGCTCCTAGTGAATTGCTGTAAGAATATCGCTTTAGAGTTCATTCTTCAACCCCAGATGTGGCTCTTCGGAGAGCTTCCCTGCCTGCAGATGACGGTTGCCCTGCAGGGGTAGCGGGAGCAGCCGGTGTATGAATGGGTATTTCGGAGGGCTGGCTTTCTCCAGCTGTCTTCCCAGATCTGTCTGGATTATCCCAATCCATTTTCGCATCCAGCTCTTGGAGGTGGGCTCCGACTATATATTCGCGCCGCTTGACCTTCTGACCTCTCCTGGGAGTCGGGATCGCTATATCATCATCATCAGGGTCTTTCTCATAGTCAGTTAAGCTCGTTGGGGAGTCACCATACTCTCCAGCTACATATGGGTAGTTGATCCTGTCCCCTGCCTTGATGATGTAACTGGGATCTACACCCTCACCATTCACCATGATGGATCCTGTGATTAGAAGCTCAGGAATACGCTCACGGTCTAAAAAGAGGTGGTTCTCGCTCCATTCCAGGATGCTCTGGTTTGTACCTGGGCCATACATCGGCTGAGTTGATGTAGTGGCCTCTATTGGAGCCTGAAACGGGTGCTGCTGCATAATACCAGAAAAGCGGCCACCGAAGAACCGTATTCCAGCCATGAAGTCATAAGTACCTTCACTATCATACCAGTCAGGGTTCTCGTAGATGGAGTGCTTAAGGAGTCCCTGCACCTCCAAGAGGACTGGAACATTCCGAGAGAAGAACGCTTTATGCCATGGAATAGTTGCTCTCCCATGCTCATCCTCTTCCAAATCTCCAGGCTGTAAACCCATCATGAAGATATTGTTCGCATATTCTGCAACTCCCCCCAGGAAAGGTGACTCTGCCTTCAGCTCCTTAATATACTCAGGATTCTCAGTCAGCATCGAATACTCTAAGCCGTTGGCTCGAACCCGTTCACGATGCTGAGCGGTTGACAATGCGCCCATAGCCCCAAGCCCCGCCAGTAGCCACTCTTTGTGGTGGGGAAAGAGTAGGTCTGCTGTTGGGACAAGTACGTTGTCGCTCCAATCCTCTGCGAGTGCCCCCCTTAGGATGGATTTGTCAGGGAATTCAATATCAGCGGATTCAATCAGGGCTCCAGAAATCCCCGTTAGCCACCGGTTCATTAGATCTGCTGTGTCCAGGGCTGTAAAAGGGCCAAGAGTGGAGAAGTGGTGGGTTGCACCCCCCATTCCACGGGTCTGTTCATAGAACGCTTGTCTTCCAAGAGTTAATCTGCCGCTATCCCAAGTAGGCCGAGTCCCCTTCCACTCTGGCTGGTAATATCTGGCAGCAAGATCATATCTGAGGGCTACATCATTGTGATCTTCGCTGAGATCTGGATCAATCGTGTCATAGAGGTACTTAGAGAAAGCTAGCTGCTGATTCAGCCTCGCGAGGCCAGTCTGACCAGACAAGCCTTTCTTCATCATCTCTTTAGAGGGTTTCGTGAGCGGCTCAATGAGCTTCAAGAAGGTTTGACGCATAGCCAGACGCCAGAACCGGTAGAAGGGGATGTACTGAGCCATCGCTTGAATTTCAGCCTTAGCCACTCCACTCTTCCAGTCATAGAAGGCTTCAAGTGTCCTCTTGGCTGCTGCCGACTCCGTGTACCCCTCAGCGATCTGGGTTGCGTAAAAGCTAAAGCGCTGCCGTTGCTGGGCGTAGGAAGCTAACTCTGAAATATCCCGCTTCCATGAAGTATTGAAGACCTTCTCAAATACTGTGTGTGGCATCCCGTTAGCCAGCTTTTGGGACACGCTTGCCTGCGTAAACGATCTCAAGACATCTTCATGGACATGTGTGTCCAGAATCCCACGCTGGATAGCACTCTGGAGAAGGCTGCGGTTGCTCTTTACCTGCCCAGTATTTGCAATCCGTATGAATCCCTTATCACCCCTGAAAATCTTATTGATGTGGGGATTGAAGAGCGAAGTTGTCATGTCAGGGAGAACGTCATCGATGTCAACACCAAACTTCTTGGCCATTGCCTGTCGCCAATCTACAAGCCGATCACTCCACCAAGGGACGCCCATGATGAACCGGAGTGATTGCGCATTCGCCTCACGGAAGCCATGAGCCATCCATAGCTGAGAATAGTCCCCGAAAAAGTTATTCATCAAGTAAGCGGGACGAGGAACAAGTGTTCCTGTGACAACGGAGGCTCGCCAGAAACTGAAGAAGTCTGCGAGATTCTGCTTAATTGCTGATTTCGTAGGGTCTCGAAGAGAAGCAGCTTGCGGAGTAAGTTCCTTGATGATCGGGGGTAGAACCCTGTCTAGCTTATCTGCGAGAGCCTTTGCTTGGTGGTAGTGTCTTCCACCCAAGTCTCTTCCGGTAGAGATGAAGTCTGTAAACTTCTTTAGCTCTTTCCCAGCCTCCCCAACCCGAACAACCCCCTGAAGGTAAGGTCTTTCCCAGGCATTCAATACATTGAAGCCCAGGTGCATCTGGGAGAATTCCTCCGGGACTCCAAGGGCTTTTGCATCCTTCTCTGTCTGCGCCAGTGTCCGAGTCAGATTTCCCCTGGCTGTCTTCTCATGTGCCTTTTCTGCTGCTTTCTTCCCTTCCTCCATCGCTCTCCGTCCAGCACTCCCAGGCACAGCGTTAATTCTCGCTGGATCCATCTCAAGCATTTTATTCGCGATTGAAATCTCATCCGTAGTAAAGAAGCCGCCCGTAGCCTTAGAGAGCATCTTGTTTGTGCGGTACTGGATAGCTCCATGGGCAACTGCCATGGTCATGATCGCTGCGCTTCTTGTATCGTTGACTCGGGACTTGTCATACCGCCCGAACTCTATTTTCTTCTTAGAGGCACGATGAACTCTCGGGTTCGAATAAAGCTCCGTCATTGCCTTATGGAAATTCTGCGCTGACGAACCAGCATCGCTCTTTAGGAGGGTCATCATTTCCCGGTACATGAATCCCCTCTGAAGTGCATTCAGAGACTCACCATGCGGAACTGGGAACAGAGTCAGTGCCCAAGCTATCCCTGAAGTCCGATCGCCCTTCATATCAAAGGGGTTGCCCTCATATCTCGCGTTGGTGATCTTATACTCATCATATAGATCATATTTCTTGTCAGCCCGTATCCACTCATCGACTTGCCTGATCAGGATCTCGTCCATCTCGCGGTCACCAGTCTTGATGAGCTTCTTCCATTTCTTTTCCTTTACTGGTACTGCTGCTGGAGCTGCCAGATCTTTTAAGTCCTCCCCCATTTTCGGAACAGGTCTTGGTGCTGGTGCTGCCAGGAGTTCTTCAACCTCCTTCAGAGCTTTCTTAGCAGCTTGCATCGTCTTCCCGTGGGCCTTGACACGATCAAGCCCCTTTACAGCGCGTGGGTCTGTAAGGATCTGGTGCCTCATCTGCTGCCACATCGAGATATCACTGACATTCATCCAAGTTCTACGGGTGAGCTTGGGCCGAAGAACTACAGGGATTATTGGAGCTGCAATATCAAGCCGCATCGCCTCGTTGCTGTCCAGATACCGGAAGAAGCCATCCATTATGTATTCTTCTTTATTCATGTGGGTATAGGGATTATCTGGATGTTTCCCGGACTTTTGAGCCTTCTTCGTCTCCTTCCAACCCTTCTCTAGAGCAACTGTCAAGTTATACATCTCAGAGGTAACGTGGTCAGCCATGTGATCCACTGACCTCACAATCTCCTGAATGTCCTCAGATACCTCACCGATCTCATGGGCAGCAGGATTGAACTTAGCTGACCACTTCTTGGCAGCTTTGGTGGCCCAGGTGGTGCTTCGATCAAACTTGTTCAAGCTCCCATGAAAGTCTGTTCGAGCTATCTTGAGGCCCTCGAAGACTGAGATGGAGCGAGCTTCTTTGTGGCCCTCTCTCCATGCCCGGTGAAGAGCTGAGTGTATGTCTTGAAGCTCTTCCATGTCCTCCAAGGACACTCTCGACTCAACTGTCCCCTCTTTCGCATCATCTAAGAGACGCTTCAGGATGTCGGTCCCTGTGCCTCCGCGCGTCAGTCCTGTATGGGTGATCTCTTCAGTCGCCCTCTTCAGGGTATGGGCTCCCCACTCCCTGGTAAGGAATCTGTGCAGTTCAGTCGGATCAAGAACAAAGTCCTTCTGCCTGAGGTCTGGAACCTCGTCCAGAGCTTCAACTTTCTTTAGCTCATCTGAGAGTTCAGCCTTCCGCGCTGTAAGCGCACTTGCTTCCGATAGAGCTTCATTCTTGTAGGCGATGTAGCGGGCATAGCTCTCTGCGGCTGACCGGTTGGTGAGAGGCAGGCCAGAGAGCCCATAGGGGAGCTTACTAATAAGGGGTTCTAGTATTTCGATGGCTTCATCGGAGTCTGTGATTCCTTCGAGTCTAGAATGGAAGTGCTCCTTGAGAGTTGGGCTGAGTCTCTGCTCAAACCGATCAACTATATTGGCAGCAAGCTCGCTTGCCTCATCCGTCTTCTCTTTAATCTTGGCATCTATTGCGATGATCTCATTTTCAACCTCATCGACAGGCCGCATTGAAGCCCTCTCCCACTTGGCTGCTTTCTTCTCAGCAGCAGCTTTTCCTGAAGCTATGCTGACCATCCTCCGTAGACTCCTTCTGAAGTAGCCAACAGATGTTGGGCGGGACACCACAGAATCACCAAGAAGGTCTACATACTTGTCCCCCTTGCCCGGTGATTTTTTGAGTGCTTTACTTCCCACATCAATGTCGTGAGCAAGCCGCTCAAGAGCTGCCGGGTAAGCTTGGGCTCTGTGCATTGCCTCACGAGCTTGCTGCTTTTTCTTGTGGGCCTTCCTTACTAATTTGGCATCTCTGTCTGGATTGACCTTCCTGTTGTAGCTCTTGAGCGCTTTGAGCTTCTCCCGATAAGCTTTCTCAGCCAGCTTTGATTGTGCCTTTGCGAAAGCAAACTGATCACGCATGACACTAAGCATAGTTCCAGCTTCTTCGTGATACCAAGCAGGCATGAATCTAGATGCGCGGGGAGTAGTTGTTGGGGCTTTCTTCGCCGCCTCCTCTGCGAGGACTCTCATGCGCTCATGCCACTTCTGGAGCATAATCTCCTTTTGAGCTGGTGAAGTCGCGTTTCTGTATGCTTGTCTGAGGCGAAGTAGCTGCGCGTCTGAGATTCGACCCGTCCCTTGGAGACCCGCTACAACAGTCTCTGTCCCCCAAAGGGCGTCTTCTGCTCCCTTGAGCTTATTCTCAAGTTTGAGTACCGCGCCCTGTGCTTTTGCAAGATTCTTATTCGCTGCCTTAAAATTGGTATTGACCAGATCGAATGCTTGTTTGTGGGGTACTAGCGCCTGTTCTGCTGCTTTTAATCGCTCCCGAGAAGCAATAAGAGCATTCTTGCGGACCCTCCATTCAAATCCTGAATACCAGAATTCTTCTATACCCTCAGGGCCAATATCATAGCCTGGTTGACGGGCCTTGCCCGGTGGGATTCTTCCAACCCTCGGGTCGGAAACGAGCCCGTCGTCGGGGGCTTTGCGTGGATGTGGCTCGTCCAGAATCTGTTCAATCTTCTGTCTGATCTGGAGCTTAACCGACCCACTCTCTTTGACAGCAGCTTTGAGTCTTTCTCTAGCAGCAGTTTCGGCTGTTCTTCTTGCAGCTGCATCCCTGTACTTCAGGGACGCCCCAACGGCATCATAGGAAACCGGGCTACCGCGCAATATTCCATACAGCTCTTTCCGAGCAGCCTCCAGTTGCTTGTTTATTCGGGTTTCCCTCCTCTGTAAGTTTGTGAGCTGATCTGTGAGTGCTTCACGCCCAGTCTTGGGAAGAACTGGATCTTTTACTTGAGGTGCAGTCCTTGCTCCATAGATCTCTCTGTGGAGCTGTTCAACCTTGATGTCACCCTTAGACACTGCTTGTGGCTCAGCAGAGGTGACGATTCTTAGTTCCTCTTTAGCAGCTACCCTCTCTCTTTCCGCCCGAGCGAACTGCCTTCCGGTGATCTCCCAGTCAGCCTTGGCTTGCAGTGCCCACTCAATAGCCTCCTCATGCTTCTTATTGGCAGCTCGAAGCTCTGTCCTCCACTCTTCAATCTTCTTCTTCAGCGAAGTGTAGCGCCTGAATAGGCCACCTTCCTGGTTCTTGAACTGCTTATAGGTCGCTTCTGCGTGGGCAAGCTGAGCCTCTGCCGCTTGGACTTGAGCGTGAGCCACCTTAGCTTGGGCAGTGTGGTAACCCTCCGCAGCCCTTCGAACTTCAGCTACAGATCGAGGAGGCCCAGGGTCAGGGCGATACCATCCCCGCGTATTGAGGGGAGAACCGGGTTCGGGAATATTAAGTTTATAGGGCAGTCCAGGCTCTGCTAGGGCTCTCCCTGGATCAGCTCCGAATATGATCTCTCTTGGAGGCTGAAAGACTTCATCTCCTAGTCGAGCTGTTTTGTGGGTAAGGTCTTCGGCAGTCTCTCTGATTACTTGTCGCCACTCAAGGCCCCCCGTCTCAGACAGGAAAGGAGACAGACCCCCACCCTCTCCTATCTGAGCCCCATTTACTTTGACTGCGCCCAGTGGTGCTTCCGTGGCTTCTCCGAGCCCCCGATAGACCGATCCAATCTCCATTCGTCGTCCATCATGGGCAACATTGATGGGATCTCGGAAACTGTGAGGAGTGAATGTCTCCTTTCCGGCATACTTGAACTCTTCTCCTTCAGTGACAGATCGAGTCACCCAAGGACGCCAAGATGCTTCGATGACCCCTTCTGAGGTCTTAGCTGCTGTTCGAACGTAGTAGGTCTCAATGACATTACCTTTACGATCCCGCTGGAGGGCCTTGTAAATGTCTCCTACTTCTGTGAACTCATCTGCTTTCTTGTGCAGATTAGCCATATCATCGAGCAGATCTGCCATCGCACTCTGCTTCGCTGTCTTACGTCCCTGACCCTCACTAATATAGTGTCGAGTTCTCTGAGCCAGCCACAAGTCCCGAGCATTTTCAGACCTGAATTGGTTCCCAGGGAGGAGAGCAGGGGAGGCATCATGGAATCCGGCCTTCTTTGCAGCTTTCCTGGCCTGCTTTACTGCATAATCCTGTTCTTTCACAGCATCATGGAGGCTCTCGACTAGTCCCTTATGCGCTTTCGCCTGTGCGCCTGCTTCAACTAGTGCTGCTTTTGCTTCATAGGGGAGCCCTAAGCCTCCGCTTCCCTTACCCTTTTCCAGAATCTCATTGGCTTCTTTTACCGTGAGCTTCCCATCTCGAACTTGCTTAGCAATCTTTCTAAGATCCTTAGGCGCAGTTTCTATCCCCCTTCTCCACTTAGAGAACCCTCTAGCTGAGGATCCAAAAGCGGTCATTGCCATTGAGAATGGGTCGGGCTCTATGAGCATCATCCCAAAGCCCAATATCTGACCTGTTGTCCTCATATTTGAAATACTGTCGTTGTCCATCTCCCAAGCACGGCCAAGATCCTCAAAACTCTGCCCTAAAGCAGCCATTGAGCTGGTATCACCGCCTAGAAGCTGAACGAACTGTCGCCGCTCTCTATAGCCGTGGAGATTTTTACCTACTGCACGATCCCAGTTCAATTTGGCTTCTCGCCATGCGCCAAGACCTATACCCATAGGCCCTGATCCCAGAATCACTTCGTGCCATGGAGCTTCGCCGCTCATGAGGCGTTCAGGGCTTCCGTAGCCCGGAGCTGTTCCGAAGTCACTCAAGCCCCGAGCTTGATCAGGGTTCTGTAAGAGCTGCATCCTATTGTTAAGGGACAGGGCTCCATAATACTCAGAAGGAAAGAGATTAGCGAGGTGGTCTATTGTCCCCGTACGGCGGTAGTCTATCTGCTGATTCAGGAATGGATCGATCGTAGCTGCTTCTGAAATACCGGCTCTAGTGTCCCAATAAGCGGGAGAATGCGGAGATGTCTTTGCGAGCTGCTTACGCTTCTGAGGCGTCATTGGCCCAAAAGCTTCTGAACTAAAAGTCATCATGCTTGGGGGCTGTAAGATTGACCCCGCCCATCTCTGGAAGTAAGGGAGATCCGCGAGCCAATTCTGTGTGCCTTCTGGATCTGTGTCGATCCACATTAGGCCCGAGCCCGAATTCATAATCTTAGCTATTTCTATCCCTGCATTGTTCTCAGCTACTGCATAGACAGCAGCTTTCTTCTTCTCCCAATCTGCCCCATAGATTGTTTCCCACCTATTTTCCTGGCCTGGAATGATCTGCTCCTGGCCCTTCACATAGCCCAGCCAAGTTGGATCATCCTCAAGATAAGTATGAACGTGGTACTCAGTAAGATCCATCATCAGATCATTGACGCTCGCCAGACCATTCGGTGAGAATCGGATTTGAATATCTCGGGCTTTGAGCCCTGTTTTCCTCTCTACGAACTCACCTTCTCTGGGAGCACTCTCAAGCCTCTTCTGGACTTCATAGGACTGCTCTTGGATGAGACTAGAAAGCATCTCAGGGTTTGCGCGGGCTTGATCCCTCCCTTCATCACTGAGCATAGACCATGCCTCTGCTTTCGCAGCTTTGGTCTCTTCAGTGTCTAGTCCCCCCCAAAACTCTTGAGCCGATTTATCTGCCCAACCTGTCCCTCGGAGCCCACCACCCACAAAGCTACTACGCCCAGACACATCAGGATTGTTGAATGGATTTAGGTGCCCAGGTAGATTGAGGGCAAACTCAACAAGTCCTGCAGTGTGCGCTTCCCCTCTACCTGACTTCATATCGGGGATATTTCTGGGATCCCAAGTGACTGGTACCTGCTTGATCGGTGGAAGGCCCGCAGTTGCGAGCACCCAGTCTGCAAGAGCTTTCTGAGGATCAGAACCGGGCGTCTTGCCCAGGTACGAATGAGGTAGACCTATCCAATCTCGCCCAAACTTGGGGTCCAGGGTGCTTGCTGACATTCGCTTGTCCCCGACAAGGTACTCGAACCTCTCATTCTCAGCACTCCAAGTGACGACTGGGATACTCTGGGTATCTCCATACCTTCGGATCAAAACTTCTCGGTAGTCTTTATCGTGAATGGGTGGGGGTGGAATGGGACCAACACGGCGTGCATTCTTCGACATGGTTCTCTGGTACTGCACCCAGTAGAGTTCTTCTAATTCTGATTCTACATCCTTCTTAATACGGAGGAGAGAAGTCCCTTCTGACTTTGCAAGTTCTAATCTCGTAGCTGCAGACTCATAGATAGCTGCTGCTTCCTTGTTCCCTGCTTCCTTCTCCTTCTCAGCCATCAGCCGCAGATCTTCAGGCCATATATCAAGCGCATACTGACTGGCATCGATGCCCTTTCTGAAAGCAGTGCCTCCAATTCCTGGTATGGAGGGGCCTCCCTCGACCACTCGCCACCCTGTCTCAGCTGCCCTTCTGGGCAGTGCGAATCTTTGGAGAGTAGCTTCCTCTGGAGATCCAGGCGCAGGAACTGGGAATGGACTCGATCCTCGTTTTTCTTCCTGCGCTTGATCCCATTCCTTTTCAGCGCCCACAATAAGACGATCCCACCTCTTCGAGAGCGCGGTTGCCGATCGGCCCGTTCCTGAAAGAGTTTCGCTCGACCACACCGTAAAGAGATGCTCAAACGATTTAACAGTTGGATCCACCCAAGTTTGGATGTAGTCCAATAGCTCGTCTTCCTTCCCGGCTTTCTTCGCGCCAACATACATCCGAACAAGTCCCCTCTCAGGGGGTTCAGTGTCGTTAGCTGTATGTTCGAGGATCTTCGTATTTAGGTAGTCTCGATGATATTTACGGATCAGCTTCCCGTATTCTGACTCATACCCTTCGTACGTCTTCTGAAACTTATTGAAGTCTCCGTAGTCCGATACTCCGAGGGGATCGATCATCAGTCGGGGCTTAGACCCTGGAGTGATCGGGGAGAGGAAGCGTTCCAGATTCTCCTCATTATATGGGATCATACCCATATAGTGCTCATCCCACCAGTCAGGCGTGACCGATCTGAGCCACTCCATGTAGGTTTCATCAGTCCGCGTAGAGTCTAGATGTCCGTAGGACATAAACTCTTTCACCTCTTCAGCTCGCTTGTAGTAGTTCTCCATCTCCAAGCCAACAGTCCAGATGTCTAAATCGGACTTGGTTTTGACAGCTCCAAGATGTCCTCCTGCCAAAGGGTGGGGCCACTTTGTCCTGTTTAGCGCATGAAAAGCGGAATAAGCCTGTTTGCTCTTTTCACGGCTCTCTGTCGTGAGCTGGTAGGACCAGTCCCGGCCAAGCGTATTTGCTGCCCGTACACCCTCTGCTGCCACATACCTGTCAGCAAACTCGTCCGCGATCTGCCTGTTATAAGCCTCTGCATTTTCTCCGGCTTCAAAGGGCTGATCTAAGATGATCTTGTCTAGAATCTCAGACTCTCTTGGGAATGTCTTACGCCGGTAGGAATCATCTAGAGCTATTGCTCTCTGTGCCCAGTCTGTGAGCCACGCTACCCGGTAGTCCACCTGATTCTTGGGGGTAGAGATCTCTGGCATGAGTGCCAAACCGAATTCCCTCTCGATTTCGACCCACTCCTTTGGAGAAAGAGGAATGTCTCCTACCAGTGCTTTCTCAGCCCTGTTTCGAGTTTCTGTCTCGATTCGACCGGCAGGCCCCCAAAACTCTGGCTCTTCTCCTTCTGCGTTTATGTTCTGAATGACTTCAGGGAGGCCATATACAGGAGTTCCGTCTCCCCTGAAGAAGGGGGCTACGAGCAAGTAGCCCTTCCCTTTCGCCTTCTCTACCTCTTCATCGACTCGGGTATCTATTTGCTCTTTCGTCCACCCGTCTCCCCACGCAGTGTTGTAGAGCTGCTCGCCCTCTACTTGGGGTGGAGCTTTCTCATATATGGGTTGCCCCTGATCATCGACATAAGGGTCTTTAAGAATGAGGCCCTGTGCTAATCCTTCTTCTTGCCACTTCTGCAGCCTCTCAAAGAGCTGCTGCTCAGTGATATCTTCTCCCCAAGGAGTAGAAAGAAGAGGTCCAGTCTCACCTGGAGCTATTTCGCCCGTGGAGGAGACTTGTTGAGTCTGAGTCTGGGGTCGAAAATGTGGTGAGCCTGCTCTACGAAGGGCCTCCATACCCGGAGCAGAGATTATGTCTGCCCCCTCAATGGGGTCAGGAACCGCATAAGGCTTAATAGCTTGATCAATAGCCACCTGTTTCTGTACAGGTACAGTGCCTCTGAGGGTGTCTTCGATCTGCAGGCTAGGAGCTTCTACTGGAGCTGGAGCTGGAGCTGGAGCTGGAGCTGACTCTACTGCCGGAGCAGGAGCTGGTGGAGTTGGAGCTGAAACTGGAGATCCAGGTACAACTCCACTACCTGAGGCCCTCCGCAGAGCCTCCATTCCAAGCTCAGAGACTGTATCGCCATCCTCATATCCCATTACATTCTACTCTTCTGCTGCAATTTCCTGACGCTTTGCTTTCTTAGTTCGCCTCTTCTTACGCCTATCTTCTCCTCGGGCAGTTCTTAGTGTCTCTGTTGCAGGAGAAGCTGCTTTTCTTCGAGGCTGCCCAGTCTGCTTCAAGCTTGGCTTGCCTTTCCTCAGAGCTTCCGGATCTGTTTCCACAGTTCGAGGTGTGTCCTCCCAGTATCCTCTACCCGATCCAGGTGCGCCTACAGGAGCGGAGGGCATCGGGTCTGCCGGATAAGTGTCTAGTCCCTCAGTCTTCTCCAGTTCTGCTTGCCAAGCTCTCCGTCCAGTTCCTAGAAGTCCTCTTCTCTCCTTGCCTACTCCCTTTTGCATCTTGCCAAATGGGCCCCAAGTCTCTTCTTCCTCCTCGGGAAGCTCCCAAAGAGTCTGCTCAGCTTGTTCGGCAGGACTTAGAATTGCCTGTCTAACTGCCTCCATCTCAGCCTTTTCGCGAGGTGTTCCCGGCGTCTCGTAGAGTTCAGGGTCCACCCACCTCGCAACGCCTCGGTAAGCACGACCTTCTGGATCAAGCTGAGCTACTCTCTTGTACTGATCTACAGTCTGACGAGCTAGTGCAGCCCGCTCTGGAGAAATGTCTTCGTAGGGAGGTTCACGATTCGCCATCTGTTCAAGCACAGCGATCCTTTCTTCACTCAGCTTATGCTGAGCTTCAGGTAGCGTG
>TARA_R110002110_G_scaffold378501_1_pt1 | contig 12659 bp, 15 predicted proteins | sample TARA_R110002110 | Tara Oceans TARA_R110002110 (sample SAMEA4397330) | marine metagenome | biome: Polar Biome; feature: [SRF] surface water layer (ENVO:00010504); material: water (ENVO:00002006), including particulate matter (ENVO:01000060) such as... | depth 5 m
ACAATGGATAATTTGAATTTCACAATGGGCGGTGACACCGCGTCCCTATTTGGAGCCCTGGCGAAAGCACAGGCCAGCATGGGCGCAGCCAAGAAGGGCGCGAAAAACCCGCACTTCAAATCCACCTTTGCAGATCTGGCCTCAGTGCTTGAAGCCATCCTGCCGGATCTGAATGCCAACGGTCTGGCGCTTGTCCAGTTGCCGGGCTTCGGCAATGAAATGGTGACCATGACCACCGTCATTAGTCACAGCGCTGGCGGTTGGATTGCCAGCCAAGCAAGCAGCCCATTGGGGCGCGGGTCCGGTCCACAGGCTGTGGGGTCGACAATTTCCTACTTGCGCAGGTACTGTGCCCAGGCTGCCCTCTCGCTGCCGGTAATAGACGACGATGGGGAAGCAGCCATGGGCAGCTACAGGGCCAAGCCAGCGGCAGCAAAGCCTAAGCCCAAGCCCAAGCCCAAGCCCAAGCCCAGAGTACCAGAACACAGCGGCGGATTTCAGAAGGCATCCCCACCAATGCATCCAAGCTGGGGTAAAGAATGGAGGGCTTTTATCCCCGAAGCGATGAAATACGTCACGGCCAAAGCCGGTCAAGAAGACCTTGAGGCCATCAAGCTGGCGGCTGCAGCCCTTGGCTTTGTGAAGACGCCGGCAGAAATGGACAGCAGCGAACGCGACAGCCTATTGGCAGAGCTGTCAGGGGAGATATTCTAATGGAATTCGACGATCCAACAATCCACTTTGATATTCCCGATCCTGTTGATCTGGGCTTGACCGAATACGAGCAGACCCTGACCGCCCCGGAAAGGGCGCAGGATGCCACAGGCTGGGTCTTCCATCGGAACAATCCCAATGTATCGCTGGAGTTGCGACGGCTGGCCCTGGTGCTACTGGACGCCGGCCACAGGCACTACAGCATCAAAGGACTGTTTGAGGTGCTGCGATTCAACACGGCGCTCAGGACCACCGGCAAGCCGTACAAACTGAACAACAATCTCACGCCCTTTTATGCCCGGCTGCTTATGGAAAATGAGCCGCGCCTGGCTGGGTTCTTTCACACTCGCAGGAGTTCCAATGAGTAAGCAATCCACATATCAAATCCAACAGGCGGCCTATGCCTGGCTTGATGCGATAGAAGCCAGCGACGGCGAGGTGACTGATGACGCACAAACCCAGCTTGAGATCATCCTGGGAGACGCTCAGGCTAAGGCTACCGCGCTCTTTTACGCTCGGCAGCGATGTCGATCAATGCAAGCTGAAGCAAAGGAATTGGCTGAGATTGCGACGGTCCAAAAGGCCAAATGGAAAGGTCATGAAATGCGCGTCCTGGGACTATTGCGCAATCTGCTTGAGGCAAAACAGGCGACTGGGGAAAAGCCCCAGATCGCTGGCCATTGGGGCGCTGCGCATCTGCACAAGACTAAGACCCTCAAGATTGAAGATGAAGAGTTGATCGGGCTGGAGTGGCACAAGGAAAAGACCACCACCAGCATTGACACGGTTGCCATCAAGGCGGCCCTGAAGGCTGGCCAAGACGTTGAAGGCTGCAAGATGGTGGAGCAGGTCAGCGCAACCATCAGAAGCAAATGAGAGGTCTCAATGAGTTGGCACTTTTTGCAGGAGCTGGTGGAGGAATCTTGGGCGGCCACTTGCTTGGATGGCGCACCCGAGTCGCTGTTGAAATTGATCCCTACGCCCGGCGGGTATTGCTCGCCAGACAGCGGGATGGAATGCTGCCCCGGTTCCCCATCTGGGACGATGTCAGCACCTTCGACGGCAAGCCTTGGAAAGGGCACATCGATGTCATCAGCGGCGGATTCCCCTGCCAAGACATCAGCATCGCCGGAAGCGGTGGAGGCATCACCGGCAAGCGATCAGGGCTGTGGGGAGAAATGGCCCGCATCGTGGCTGAAGTGGTGCCCCAATTCGTCTTCGTGGAAAACTCGCCAGCGCTCACTTCTCGGGGACTTGGAACGGTTCTCGGGGACTTGGCCACGCTGGGGTTTGATGCGCGGTGGGGAGTGCTGGGAGCGCACCACGTTGGAGCCCCACATCGGCGGGATCGGATCTGGATTCTTGCTACCCACACCGAGCGTCTCAACACACTGGAGCAACCGCAGCTTGAGCCCAGGCGCGTCGGTTCGGTGGACGCTTCACGGAATGGCAGCAAAAAACAAGTGGCCGACGCAGACAGTACAGGACGCAAAAAACAACGGAGGCCCCTCGCAACATCGCCGGAACTCTCTGCCGCTGAATGCCCAAGTTGGTGGGAAGCTGAACCCGCAGTGGGTCGAGTGGCTAATGGGGTGGCCCATCGGGTGGACCGCCTTAGAGCCATTGGAAACGGACAGGTTCCAGCAGTGGCGCGACTCGCATTTGAATCATTAAAGGGAGTAGAGAATGGACAGTGAATTGAAAGAAGAAATCATTGAGGTTTTATCAATGGCGATTTACCATTTGGAAAAGGCTCAAGACGCAGATGACCTTGCGGTTGTGATTGAAAACCTTGAGGGCTTACACACCAAAGTGGAAGATGCAGCGAGCGACCAAACCACTTAAGCAAATCGAGCGGCAGGGGAATGCTGCGGAAAGGGAGCCCGTCAGGTTTTAGTTCGCCTGGCGGGCTTATCCCTTTTTGTTAGAACGGGATCTGCTCAGAATCGCCGTTGACCTGGGCTTGCTCGCTGCGGTCCCGCTTGCCCAAGCTTTGAATGCGGTCTGCCTTGATGTCGACTGACTGGCGCTTGTTCCCGTTCTTGTCTTCATAGTCTCGCATGGTGATCTCACCGTCTACCAGCACCTTGTCTCCCTTCTTGAGATACTGATTGGCAAAGTCCGCCGACCAGCGGAACGCGGTCACATACCACCAGGAGGTCTTGCCTTCTTTGTTAGATGCCTTAGTGGCGATCCGCAGCTTGGACATTGTCTCACCCGCGCGGGTTTGTCCTGCTTCAGGGTCCGCGCCCAGGTTTCCGATCAAGATTATTCTGCTGTACATTGTTGACTCCTTTTGTTTGTCAGCGGTCAGCATAACGCGCTGAGGTGCCGCGCGGCGGCTGGGAGGGACCACAACCTTGGGCGCAGAAGAGCCCGGCCACGCGGCAAAGTCTCAGGCTCAATTCCCCTCCACCTCTTCAGCCGTTGGCTTTTCTTCTGCGGGCGTGTCGAGTTTGTCCGGCTCAGCGGGAGCCTCTGGGGCTGTCTCTTCTGGTGCGGCTTCTGATGAGTCACCCAAATCCAATTGGCACGATCCCCAGCTCCCAGCGACAACGATGGCAGAACCCACCACCGCAATCTTGGTTGACTTCTTCAGCTCGCTGATTTTTTGTTTCAAGTCCATAGGTCTTTCTCCTGAATTAATGTATAGGTAAAGGTCTTAGCCCAGTTTGGATGGTGTTCAATCTGAAGGTGACATAAATCCATCAGCTCGTTGAAATCTTGTTCCCTCAAAACCTGGCAGCCTGCCGACCAGGTCCAGCGTTTTCCGGCACTGGTGACCCCTGATATATGTTTAGACGCCTTGCCTGCTTTATGTATATTCGCTCCAAAAAATCCAGAAACAAATGTATCAGGATCGGTGTCCAGCACTGCATCCAAATTGTTGTCGCGGTAAATGCTGATCGGGTTTGGCCCACGCTGCACGAGGGCTTCATACTTATTTGAATGCAAGCCTAAAACGTATGCTGATTTGTATTGGCCAGGGGCCATGATCAATGTGCCTTTGGCATTATACATCTCAGGGTGAAGCAAAGCCTGCTTGCCTGGGTCCGTGGTACAGGGCCACCATTTGGTAATCCAACTCCCGCCCGGCTGCGTGCGATATGTGCATGTCATCCAGTCGTCAAAGGCGTCATCCGTCTGATCGCGGTTGTCACTTCTAATCCCGATAATGTTCAAGTTATAGGCATGGCCACCATCAAACACGGCCAATCCATGGCGGTCTATTTCAGCCAGCAATGCGGGTAGCATTTCAGACCTTGCCTTTGAATATCAAATCACAAATCATGTCCACAGCAAAGCCGATCAGCTTGGCCTCTTGGCGCTCGTTTAGGATTGGAAAGTTGACGTGCTCATTTATAAAAGTGACAACCCATTTGCGCTTCTCTTTTCCTGATCCTGGTTTGGGAAACAAGCCCTCTGCCATGATAATGGCCTGGTGCATAATTTCGCCTCGATTGATTCTGTTTTTCAGTCCCATTTTTTATCCCTCGCTGCCTTGATGGCATTCATTTAATTGTTCAAGAATTAATCCATAACTTGTGATCATACCCCGCCAAGCGTCCAGCGCATCAACTGCCCTCTGTTCTGCGTCCTGGCACGTCTCAAGCTGTGGCGGCTGTGCTACCACTGGTGCAGGGCTGCCGCCCATCTGGAGGCCGCCCAGGGTGCCCCCACCGCCAAGCAAAACCACCAGGTAGACCCACGGCGGAATGTTTGCCAGCGGGTTCCCTTCTGCCATCAGCTGGTAAGAATATCAGACAGCAATTGCAGAAGCGCAAATGAAGCAATCAACATCCCCTGCATCTTGCTAAGGCGTCGATCGATGTTGGTGATTCGAGCGTGGATCGTGTCAATCTTTTCGTCCATCTTGGAAACGTTCATAGCGTTTTCTGCTACATCTGCCTCCATGGTGGTTTGACGCTGCCCCAAAACCGCAACCTCTGTTTCAAGTATTCTGACTCTTTTGTCCATCTTACAACAGACCTCTGAGATACCACACTTTTCCACTTGCATCAGTGGCGGTGAAAGATGGCGGATCCAGGTCCATAACGGTCATATCAATACTCTCAGGCATCGCATTCGTAAGAGCTAAAACGCGGGTCTGCGTAAGATCAAGCAATGCGAAATTAGAATACTGAGAAACCTTGGTGGTGGTGCCGAGCGATACGCCCCAAAGGCTGCCGGCCTTGGCATCTTCTGCCAAGGATTCAGCGCCAGAGGTAGAGCTTGTTTCAAATACAATGATTGCCATCATGCGTCCTCGAATGGAATGCGCCCGATTAGAGGCTGGATACAGTACCGGATAGTTTTTATCCGCACTTGGCCAGCCGTGGCAGCGTTGTTGAAGGTCCCAAATCCCAAATAGAAATGGAGATACTTGGAATCCAAGAAAGCATCACTGGATGAGCTTTGCGTATAGCTCGCCATTGATGCATCACCGAAAGGAGTTCCGTACGAAATAGCACCAGACATCAAATAATTGGTGAGCGCTGGACGCTTGGGAAGCTGGAGGCCGCAGTACCAAACGAGCGTGTCGTTGCCGGTAACCTCGTAGCCGGTTTGAGACTTCCACATAGTGTTGACGTGGCTGACACCAGTGTAGTTATTATAGCCTGCCTTATAGACGCGCGAGGAGCCGCCTGTGGCCGGATTGCCGGTGACCTTCATAAGACTGCCAGCGAGGTTTCGATTGTTCGCCGGGATTGCCGGGCTTCCACTTTGGTCGGCATCGTAAACGCAAACGCCTGCATCAACCTGGATGACATTTCCGTATCCGTTATCCGATGGAGAAGACGCCGGGCCCTGGATTGGGATAGTGTCAAAAAGCACTTCCAGCTTGATGAGGAATCCTTCTGGGTGAGTCCTTGGAAAGGAATGGCCAGTTGGCCGCGCCAGCCCCGAAGCAGCCCAAACATCAATTGGCTGATCTCGAATCAGAAAGACGCCTTGCTTGGTGTTGCCCGTCATTCTCAAGGCTGTGCTTGTGGTGGCATCGCTGCCGTTGCCGTGCAGGTCCACCACTAGAAAATCGCCAGACTCAGCCACGTCACAATATTGTGCATCAGGCGTTCCAGGGGAAACGCCATTTCGACGCGTCCAGCCGTCCGTTGGGTCGTTCGGCAAAACGGTCCAGTCGGTCCATTTATTTCCAGCAGGCGTTCCGCCGCCACCCGCGTTTCGATTCGAGCCTTTTCTGTCTACACGTTTAGGTCTTGTGAGGGCCACGCTACCACCCAGCCTTCAGCAAATACACCGTTGTAATTGTGTTGTCATCGCCAGAATGCCCAGCGCATACGCTCCGATGGTAAAGCGTGCCGCTGTCAACTTGATATTGGGCGGGTGGGTCTGCTTGATTCGATTGGTCCGCCGCTGCCGTTGCTTGCATCACCGTATAAACGGCTGCTGACGAGCCTGGTGCCATCACAAGAATGGGCGCTATGGTTGTCGCCGAACCTGAAGCCTTTGTAGCCAGTTGAGCCGTCACGACGCCCTTGGTCGGCAGCCCTGTGATCGTGGCCTCAGTAGCCGCGCCCGCTTCTGTTTCTTGGATGACGAGCTTGTAATCGCGCCCGCCTATATGTGTGAGGGTAACTGATGCAGCGTAGGCCATGAGGTTCCTTTTTTTGTGGGGCTCTTATTATCCCGTGGGTATTGTATCCCGTGGCAGGTCTGCCACGAGTAGAAAAGCAAAAGTCAAATCTGTCTCACCCCAAGCTATGCTTTGAAGTATCACTAACTGGTCAACAAAACTCAAGTCAGAATCCGATAGCGAGATCACATCGCCGACCTCAAGCCAGCCAAGCGTCTGGGGCGCGGAGTATGTAATCACGCGATGGCGTCCACAATGAGCACGGGCCATCCAGTTGATGACCCTGCCAGCACTGGCGCGGCTGGTGATGTATTCGGATTCTAATTCCAATCCTTTTATTCCATACCGGGTTTGGCTGGCCACCGCATAATCGGTGCGCCACAAAAACCCGCTGGTGTTTTTCGATAGGTCGCCCGTCACCGTCACCGCTTTCTTCAGTTTATTGTATCGGACGTTTTGCCGATAGCGTATCGTGATTTCGTTGGCAATCTCATTGCTCGCATAGTCCACCAGGCCGTCGCGGAAGATGTCCCGCCCTGCTGTCAGCTCTGCCACCGCATCATCCTCGCCAGCGTCATAACGCCATACGACAGGATAGATCCCCTCGGAAGATGCCCGCAGACTACAAGGCAGAAGCGGCAAGACTTCAGTCTTCAGAAAGTCCAGCACATCAACCCGTTCGCCAATGAATCCCTCAAACTCGATGGCGTTCAAATAGCCTGCCGCCGCTGCACATCGGCCATCGTCAACCTTGACGCCTGACTGATTCAACAAATACCGCACCAGATCCCCACCGCCTGTCAGGTATTGCGGCGCAGTTGATGTTTCAGTTAAGCCGGTTCGATACGGATTGATCAACCCGCCGCCGCCGTTCTTCCACTTTGCGAAATAGGAAGCGTCTGCAACATAGGCACCGCTCGCAATATGAACATACGAATAGACAGCATTGTTTTCGTCGCTTGCTGAAACGACGGCAAGATCGCCAACGGCACTTTCAGCCCCATCAGGATTGACACGAAAAACATTTATTGACCCAGCCGTGCAAGGGTGCCCAGCAATCAAGCCGACTTTGTTCGACCCTGTGTTGTCCGCGATATATACCGGCGAACCTGCAAAGTCTTGACGCCCAGGCGCACCGATGATGATCGGATAGATTGCACCCTCGCTGTTGGCCTCGATGTTTGCCCAGGCGCTTGATTCGATTGCCTGAAGTGCTCCGGGCATCATTGATGTGTTTCGCAGCCAATCCGCCTCGATACTAAATGTGACAGGCTCACCGATTGCGCCATAGCTTGGCGCGTCGATTCTGCCCTCGATTAGCACCTGCCGTTCGCTGTATTCTGTCGAGGGAATCCATAAGGCCAATTGAGCGGAGGCCGCTCCAAAGTCCAAGCCTTGGGCGATACGCTTGGCCAGGTCATCCTTGAACGTGACCACCACGCTGGCGCTGGGCATTTCAAAATCAGGAGACGCAAACTCAAGCTCTGATGAATAGTTCACATCTGACAGGGTGCCCTCATAGAAATAGGATTCACCGCCGCCTTCAATGCTGGTTGACTCAGTAGCAAATCTGTAGACCACGCCGCCAAGCGTGAGGTCCAGAATCCAGATTGGATCCGCTCCCAGCCTTAGCTCGGATTCGGTGAAGGCCCGCCCCACTTACAGCTCCTCCTCAATCTGCACGTTTGAAATCCGCAAGACCTCGCCAGCGGTGCCGTCGTCCTCTTCGCCCACAATGCTGTCGGTGCTGATGCCTGAAACAATACGCCCGTAGATATTCGATAGGCCCTGGATCGTCTTGACATCTTGACCAGCAGAACCCGCAGCGATGTTGGGGCAATAGACCACCGGAATATTTGAGCCCGCCGTGTATGCGTTGAGCTGATTCAGCAGGCTGGGAACGTCGCCACGATATGCGATTGGCAAAGCGCCGCCTGTGCTGGTAGCCAGCAAATAGTCAGCGGTGGGCGTTGCGCCCTGGATGCCTGTCACATCAACGCCTTCGCCCCAGCCAAAGCTGACAGCCCGGCGATTGCTGGAGCGTTTGAAGCTGGAGCGCGAGCCGTCGCGATACGTCACCAACTCCGTTCCTGGTGTCGTGTTCATGGAGCGCCCCCAAGAATAGTCTTGGCTGAAAAGCGACAAAGGACCAAGTACCATTTGTCCGATCTTGTAGAATCCATCAGTGGTGTTTTGGCTTGCGTCAATCACCAGCCTGAACTTTTTGTAGACCGACGGCACGTTGTGCATAGCTATGAAAATGCGAGGGCTCCAGATATCCAGCGTTCCGGTTGTGGAAATCACGAGCGGCGATGAATCCATTTCAACATTTGCGCGGACATGGCCAGCGGCCTCAGTCCAAACTCCCGCGCCGCTGTCTGTTATGGTCCTGGTGAAATCTGCGCCCAATGATGGATTGACGCGAACGCTGCCGCCGACCAATTCGTTTAGTTCAAAGTATCGGCCTGGCGCGGTGGTCGCTGCTCCGTTGACGCCCATGGTTGTGCCGCCCTGCGAATATGCCAAGCTGGTTTGTCCGGTCGCTGAATCCACGCTCGCAAGCGTCACCCAGGCCACGCCGTTGTATCCCGCCAGGGTGGCGGTTCTGAAATTGATCCCATCCAAGTAAAGCCCAAGCTCTGAATAGCGGTTCACCCCTGAAAATGAGAATGCGATTGTCTGCGCTGATTCGTCTGTGCTGCGCCAGCCTTTGGCCGGTGAGGGCTCGCTGGCTGTGAGCACGTTGGAAATAGGGTACTCGTAGCGGGTATCGATGTTCCAGCTATCTGAGGGCACTGTGGGCCCATCTATGCCTCGAATCCTGACGCCGTCATCAACCCAAGTCGAGCCGATGCTGTTGAAGGGCTGGCCGCTCAAGTCGTCCGGGTTTGTGAAGCCAGTGCTATAGGGCGTTCCGCCCGCGTATTCGTCAGACACATAATTAAAGAAGTGCCATTGCGATACAGCTGTGGTTGATGCCTTGTGGCCAAATCGGATTTCCATTGATCCGGTGCCGGAATCGCTCACCGTTACATTCGAGCAAATAGCCGTCCAGACCTCATCGTCCTTGTTGTCTCTTTGCCTGGCGTAGACCGTCGCCTTGCCTGACCTAAAGAAAACCAGAATCTCAACGCCGACTGTTTTGGTGTCCATCGCCAGCGTGCCGAGCACAGCACCGCCGTTGTTATCTTGAACGTCAATATTTCCGTCTCTGATATAAACATCAAGCGTGTGTTTGTCTGATCCGTCCGCCGCAGTAAATCGAGCAAAGATCATGTCCGTGCCGAGAGAAGCAGCCGAGACAAACCGCACCCCAAAATGGGCGATCATGCCTTCAGCGATTGTGCCGGTTGGAACCTTATAATAGTTGATTTTTCCGACACCCGTCGAGAGTTCAAGATAGCCGTCATTCACCGAGGCTGAGTTGGTTCCAGCCGTTGCAGCGGTCCAACCTGGGAAGTTATTGGGGGTTTCAAACGGAAGCCAATTGATGTCCCAACAAACCCGTCGCGCCAAAGAGCCGTCGTCATTATATGCGCCAAGCGTCACCGAGTTGTAGCCACCAAGCTGCATCCAGCCCATCGCATCGTCTCGGGTTCCAACTCCTGCCGTGTGGTTGTGGAATAAATGCAACCGACCCCAAGCAGGCACAAATCCAAAATATCGCGGATAGTCTGAAGACGCCTCGCCGAAGTAGATGGTTCCAGCATTGGCGGCACTGCTCGAAGTGCCAGATGTCCCCTGACCAAGAAGCTTGTAGAAGTTATTTCTATCGGCTCCACCGCTCACATCCATGCAAATGCGAATATCGCTAAGATTGCTTGATGCATAAGTGCCGGACGAATGCCGACCCCTTGCCATCAGGTAGAGAATCCCGTCATCGCCGATACAAGATGCAAGCCCCGCGTCTGTGTTTAGGCGCGACGTTCGAGAACCTGGAGCCCAATTGCCAGCCTGAAGAACGCCTGGGCCGTTCACTTGGGTTGCGCTTTCGATTGGGATAAAAGCAGACGCCAGGCTTTTGCGAACCACCACATCAGTTGCGGAAAGGTATCCGACGTAGAAGACCTCAAAACCGTTTGACGATGGAACCACCTCTGCTTGAGTCGCCATGACCGTGAACCCTGTGGTAGCAATGTGCTGGAACGATTGGCCCTGGTTGGAGCTGGCGTATTGAATGATCGCGTCTTGAAAGTCTCCGGTCGATGTGTCGTTAGACCTCGCAGAAATGACCATGAGCATTTGACCGCCCGAATAGGCCACCCGCATCTTTGCCGATGGGCGCGTGTCCAACTCATAGCCAGCCGCGCCGCTTTGAGTGTCAATAGATGTGTCGAGCGTTGATGTGTTGGAAATTATCCATGTGCCGCCATCGTCATCCGACATCCAGCTTTGGACTTGGCAGGTATCATTCGTGGCTTCAAGGTAATGGTAAAGCATCAGCCGCCCTGAAGGCAGCCGAACGATTGCAGGGTGCAAGCCCTCATTGTCAGATAATGACGTGTAGATGATCGTATCCGCCGAGACGGTCCCCTCTTCGTCGACGGTATAGAATGCGACTCGATATTGTGAGGCACCTGCTGTGTAATGCTCCTCTGCATAGACCACACCGATCTTGCCGTTTTCCATAAACACGCAATCAGGGTCAAGCGCCGCCCGTCTTCCGTTGCTTGCTGCGGGGTCCACCGTGCGAGTCGTTGACCACCCGCTGATTGTGTTGGCTGGCCAAACGCCTCGCCAGGACGTTGCGGAATCGGCCTCTTCCTTCCACCTAAAAGTTGCACCACCGCGCCCAGGATGACCGCCGCGTTGGGTGGCAATTCGTAATTGCTTTGATGCGGACTGTGTGCCGCTGGCTTCAAGATTCAAATCTGTGTCAGCTTGAGGCGTTGGGATTCCAGGCTTGGGCCCTGCCTGATTATATGTTGAATCGGCGGCGCTGATATTTGTGACAGACACCCGTTCATCTGGTACGAGCAAACCGCGAAAAGTAGGTTTAGAAAACTGAGCCATTAAAGAAGACCTCCGACCCGGCCACGTCGCCCGGTCCTTGTCGCATTATTTAGCGCAGACTTCAGAGGCCCGCCCTTTGCCAGGTTGTCCGCGATGACTGCATCAAATACGCGCTGCTTGTATACGTTCTGCACGACGATAACGCCACCACCGCCACCGCCCTGATTCAAACCATTAGCAGCCGCAGCGCCACCCATCGCCGCTACCGCCTCACGGTTCAGCACGACCTCGCCACCTTGTGCATTGATGGACTGATCCCCTTGTCCGCCCACGATACCGCCTTGGTGAAAGGCAGGCTGTTGAGAAGCAATCAAGCCGATCTGGGCAGCCGTTGCAGCAGCAACAAAAGCAGCTAACGGAATACCCGCGACCGGGCCCAAGCCTGTGGGTGGTGGAGCCAAAGCACCAATCCCAGCGCTTGCCCCACTCATCAAGGTTGTGGCGATCTCGGTGGCCTGCTGTGCCTTGAATAAACCGCTTAGTTCTGACTTGCGTCTTTTATCAAATTTCTGCCGGATCTTTTCTTGCTTTTCAGAATTGCCCTCTGCCGCCGCCAGGGCGTTGGCTTCGTCTGCGTCAATCGCTGAAGCCCGTTTTTCCATTGATGCGGAAATGATGCTTGAAATCTGATCGGTCATTGACTGAGCGAGGTCTATTTTTTTCTGGGCATCTTCAAACTCTTTGGCCAGTGCGGCGTCCTTTTCGCTCTGAATTTCTGCTTCGCCTTCTTTGACAGCAGCTACACGAGTATCCCACGCCGCCGCAATCAACTCCGCCAACCCCTCTTCTGATACTGCTTCGCTTGCTCTCAACTCGTTAGCCGTGGCTATCGCTTTCGCATAATCCCGTTCAATGACGGCTGCGCGGCCACGCGCTTGGGCCAAGGCATCAGCCGCTTCTTCACCTCGCCATATTGCCTCTGTCGCATCTTTGGTGGCAGTGGTGACATCATCAGTCGCGTCTTCTGTTCCTTTTAGCTTTTTATTCAGTTGCGCCAGCGTGGTTTTGAAACCAACAGGTGCGGCGTCATCTTCAAGTGCATCAAATAGTTTCTTGATGGCTGTGATGGAAGCTGCGGTAGCAGGTCCAAGGTTCATCATTTGAGCTTGAAGTATTGCGGTTGCCTCCGCCGCTTTGAGTGCTGCAATCGCAAGGCGAGCCTCAACATCTTCAAGGATTGCCAGCGACAAGGCAAGATTTCTAATTGCTTCGGTGTCTTCCCTTGCTTGGGCTGCTTGAATTTGAAGCTTCAGATTAAGCGTTTCTGTCCTTCTTGCTGTCCCGTCCACTTCTCCCTGGTACGCTGACAACATTCCTTGGGTATTCTCAATCTCGG
>TARA_R110002110_G_scaffold43055_6_pt1 | contig 12649 bp, 9 predicted proteins | sample TARA_R110002110 | Tara Oceans TARA_R110002110 (sample SAMEA4397330) | marine metagenome | biome: Polar Biome; feature: [SRF] surface water layer (ENVO:00010504); material: water (ENVO:00002006), including particulate matter (ENVO:01000060) such as... | depth 5 m
AAATATCTTAATATAATAATATAAGAAGATATTTACATATCTAAAAAAATATGGAATATATTGAATTTGTAATTAAACAAAAGATTGAATTTAAAACCAAATATCAAAAACGAGACTTTTTAAAAAAATTAAGAAATGATAAATTAGATAATATTACATCTCAATTACTTGATTTATATATTAAAGCATATAATCCATTAAAAGAAACAGAACCAAAAGGTATTGTTTTAAAAATAAAAGAAGATACAGAAGAAACAATATCAATTAAAAAATATAATAATCTAATGAAACTAAAAAATAAATATTATAATGAAAACAAAAAGTTAAAAGAAGAAAATGAAAAACTAAAAAAAAACAAAGAAAATATTATTCCTAAAATTATTCCTAAAGCTTTTGATGATGATTTATTTGATGAAATATCTTCTTCTTCTGAATCAGATGAAGAATATGACCCTTATTCAACCCCTATTATTAAAAAAGTTGAATCAGAATCAGATGAAGAAGATAAACCACAAGTTAAATTAACACCAAAAGAAATAAATGAATTAATAGATATTCAAAAATTAACAGACAAATTTGAAGATAAAAATATTTATAATACTTGTTGATTAAATTTTTTAAATATTTTATTTTAATAATATATTTTTTATAATTTATAAATTATAAACAATATATTTAAATGGACATAAACGGCATTAATCAAGAGGTATTAGACCATAATAGCTTCAGTCAAGGTCTCGCTGACCATAATGATGCTATTAGAGAACATAATTCTAATGTAATGACTGCTTTTAATACAGCAGAAGCGACCCGTAAATCCACATCAGAAATGGATGATATATTCCACGGAGTCACTGGTCCGCTTCAAAGCGGATTCGCTTTATACAATAACGCAAAACAATTCAAAGATATGGCTCAATATAAAGGTGGTGGATTATCAGGAGTCGCAAATTATATCTCAGATACTACAAAAGATAGAACTAATAATATATACAATAGCATTAAAGGATTAACCGCAAATGAACCAGCTACACCTGAGCCGACTGGTGTTGAAGTTGGTGGTTCTGATGCTGATACTTTAGGAAGATTAAATACCTTAGGAGCAGGAGAGGACTCGCAGAAAATATGGGGTGAGTCAGACCAATCTACTAAAGATTTTATTATAAAAAATCAACCGACAGGTGAGACCGCACCCTCTATTGTTGAAGATAATATTGATGTTCCTAAATCCACATTACCTACTTCTTTAGAAGATGCTACATCAAGAATATCATCTGCTTTTGGTGCTTCAGAAGGAGCTTCATCTGTAGTAGGTAATGTAGCAGGTAAATTATCAGGTATAGGTGCTGGTGCTGTAAGTGTTATTGACCAAGTTGAAGGAAAAGATAAAACTACTTTACAAAAAGATTCAGGTATATTATCAGATATAGGAGCTGGATTAGATATTGTAGGTTCTTTTATTCCTGTTTTAGAACCATTAGGAGCATTAGCTACTGCTGGTGCTGGTGTATTATCAGGTATTTCTGATGTTGAAGATAATGTAACTCAACAAAAAACAAATAAAAAGAATTTAACAACTAATACATTAGGACAGGAGACTCAACAAGCTGGTTCTGCTTCAACCTCTCTTGGTGGTTCACAGGAAGAACAGCAGAATAAATCTTCTTCTACATCATCTTTTTAATTTATATTTTTTAATTTAATTTTATCAAATTATTATTAACATATTTTATATTATATAAAACATAATATAAAATGAGTGCTGTAAAAACATTTTGGTCGGCAGACGAAAAAATCCCTATTAGTCAACGTCACGTTGCTGTTCCATCTGATAATAATTTAAGTTATTCAGGAGGACAAAAAGTTGTTATTAGTGTTCCACCTACCGTAGAATATTTTAATCCTGTAAATAGTTATTTAGAATTTGATGCTATTATTAATCTTCCAGCAGGTAGAGCACCGACTCGCCTCCAATTAGATAAAACATTAGGGGGTAGTGTAATTGTACGGGACATTAGAATCATAGCTCAGTCATCGGGCGGGGGAGCAGTTTTGGAGGAATTACAGGATGTAAATTGTCTTGCTTCTATTAAAGCTGATTATTATACTAATGAAAATGAACGTCAGAAGAGAGCATTAGTCTCGGGTGCTACTACTCATTCATTATTGAATAATTCTAATTTAGGAGCTATTCAGTCTCAAGGTAATAATCATCGTCATAATCCATATTACCGATGCCCTGAAGGGACAGATGGAGTCACTTATTTGAGTACTGGTGGAACTGCTAATTATTTTGGAAGTGCTACAGCAGGAGCAACTAATACTTTACATAAAACAAAATTACAAATTAAATTAGAATCAGGAATATTTCAAAATTCTAAAATTTTTCCTTGTAAAATGCTTGGCGGTCTTCAGATTACTTTAATTTTAGAAGACAATAATAGAATTTTCAGACAGTTAGATACTGTTAGTAGAAACTGGGGACAGAGTCAAAATCCTATATTTGGAGGTGCTAAAAGTGCTAATACTGTTGGGTTTAGTGACCCACTACCAGTCCACGATGGTTCGGCTAATGATGCTGGAGGTGTTAATTTTATTTTAATGACTCCATCTAATAGTATGTTTGGTTCAAAAGGAGAAGTGGATGCTGGAGCTCTTCAGTGTCCTTTTTGTTTAGGGGAGTCTCTTGGTCTAAAAAATAATGGTGAAGCTCTTACTTCTGCTGATTACATATTGGTCGGTCCCACTAATGCTGTCGTTTTTCCATTAGTACAAAAAATTACGGCGACTACTGTTGGAGTCATAATTGAACTTGACCAAAAAGTTTTGATTAAAGCAGGAGGAACAGAATTACCAGGAATCGGAATTGTTGGAACTGATAATATTAATAAAACCGCATTTTTATATTCTACTTCTACACAGAGTGGTGCGGATTACAATCCAACTATTACTATATCTGATGTTAATTTAATGCTTGAAGAAGTTATTATGCCTGAAGGATACACTCGGAAAATGATGACTATGATGAAAGAAGGTGGTCAGCTTACTTATGATTTTACATCTTTTACTACTTATAAACAATCGCAACAGGCTTCGGACAGAGTCGGAAATATTAGACTTGGATTAATGAATAGACGCTGTAGAAGTATTTTATGTGTACCAACTGATAGTTCTGTTGTTGATACTGCGGATGCTTTATTTGGATGTAAGCTTGATACTGCTACTGGTTTAACTACATCTTATACTTATCAGGAAAGAGGAGAACAGAATACTGGAACGGCTGAAACACCTGTCTATGGAGCTGTAAAAGCTAATGTTCCTTTAGGTTTTCCGCAAGAAATTGATTTTAGTGAACGCACAGGATTAGTGGGTGTCGCAGACAACATTACAGATTATCAGTTTTTTTATGATGGAAAATTGAATCCTAATAGAGAAGTAAAATGTTCTAAAACTTCAAGCTTAAAATCTATTGACCAGCAGTTATGTGTGGAACAAGAGAAGTCACTCAGCTCCGCTGGAATCCCTTGCTTAAGTTTTTATAACTTCCAAAAGAATTTTTTTATAGGACGTAGTTTTGCGCTCGGGAACAATACCGCTGATGTTAGAAACAAAGATTTTAATTTACAGATTAATTACAGAGAAACTTTAACCAGTGTTAAACCAAAAATGTGGAATAGTTTTGTAGCACACATTAGAAGAATAATTGTTAGAGGAGATGATATTACGGTTGAATTGTAAATAGTATGTAATAGCTATATTTTTTATTTTATTAATTATTTTTTATAATATTATATATATGTAATATTATAAAAAAAACAAATATGTCCTCTAATACAGCATCAGGTACTAACGCTTATTTACAAATAACCCCTTCTAATGTTTTATCAAACGGTAAAATCAGTTTTCGCAACGGTAATCCAGTCGTTCAATTCTTAATTAGTCCTCAAGAACGTTATTTAATTGGTTCTTCGGTTCGTCTGACTGGTAATGTCCGCTTTTTTAAATCACCTGATAATATTGGTGATGCCGTTAGTGAAATATCTATTAACTCTCGCTTAGGTGTGTACAGTTTAATTGACCAGCTTAACATCAAAGCTGGCTCAGGACCAGCAACAGGTCAGACTATAGAACACATTAGACACTACAACAGAATGATGGCGAGTTATTTAGCAGGTACATCAGGTTTTCAGGACTCTCAGGGAAGTCTTCAAGAAACTGCTTTGACTCTTCCTAATTTTGACCTTGCTAATAAAGGTGCTACATTTAACGATTCCGCTGAAGGAAACAGTTTTGCGGTGGCTTTACCTTGTGGTCTGTTTAACGGACAGAATCCGATTCCACTTTGGATGACTGGAGGATTACTAATAGAAATATCATTAAGTCCTGATAATAATTGCTTATTTGCTGAAAATGGTACTACTACTGCTATTGAGAATGCTTTTTATGAATTTACTGACCTCAATCTATTATGTGAAACTATGGATGTTCCAAGTAATATTAGAAATAGTATTGGAAAATCAACTATGACTTTTAATTACAATTCTATTCATTCTTACTTTACTACTATTAATAGTACTAATGCTATTGTGAATTTTAATCTTAATTTAAAAAATGTATTGGGAGTCTTTGGTAATTTTATTGAAGCATCTAAAATTAATAATTTGGCTTTTGATGGTATGAGTTGTTTAGAACCAACAAATAAAACGACTGCTGGAGTCATTAGTAGTGCTCCGATTCAGAAAATAATTTGGACGAGAGGAGGTGAAAAAATGCCTTTTTCTTATGACCTTAATTTTCTTCAAAGAAACAATCTTGATAATAAATTTATTGACCCTATGGTGAGTCGTGGTTATTTGAACGCAATTACTCAATTTGCTAATAATCCTGGTCGCATCCAAGCATCTCCAGTTAATACTCAATATGGCGGTGACCAGCTTATTAATGCTACTCAGAGCAGAGCATATTTATCAGGAAAAGCATTTGGTATTGGATGTGCGCTTGACCAAATTTCAGATGTAGGTGTAGATTACAGTCAGACCAATTTTGGAATAAATATGAACTTAAATTTAGTGACTAATAATCCTGTAGCCTTCTATATGTATGCTCACGCGAGAAACACCCTTGTCCTTAATGCTAATGGATTACAAATATTATCTTAAATATAACTATTTAGTTATACAATTATTTTTTAAAATATTATATATATATATATATAATATATATTATTTATTATTTATTTTTGATATAACTATTTAGTTATATTATTTATATTTTTTTAATTTTTGTTTATTTATTAATGTATAATAATATATATATTATTATAAAGAAAAATGAATTACTCAAATAATAACAGCATACAGGACTCTGTGAGTTCTTCAAATATGAATTCTACTGGAAATATTCCTGAATTAATTAAAATTGGTTCTATTGATAGTAATATGACTCAAGATATTGAAACTTCAATACAAGAACCTGTTGTTCAAGACAACAATACTATTAGATTTTCATTACATAAACGAGGATTTATTCATAGTAATAGTAAATTAATTTTATCACTTGCTAAATCAGGAGAAGCTAATCACTACTTGCCTCTTAATATTGGAATTGGTTCTTTGATACGTAATGTCTCTTTCAGAATCGGTGATGTAACTATTCAAGAAATAACTGATTGGGGAGAGCTACACGCATACCGCTCTCTTTTTGTTAGTGGTGAAGTACAAAGAGAAAAAGAACAATTTTTAAGTCAGAGATGTATTAATTTAGGATTCAATTATGAATCGGCTGATGTTATTGATTCTAAAACTCATCAAATTGCTAATGGTGAAGTAATCTATACGGCTCGTTCTGTATTTGGTGTATTAGCAACTGGTAATATTGGTGCTTACACTACAGTATTTCCAGCTCAAACTTTAAATGATATGGAATACCATTTATTACCTAATCAAGATTTAGAAAATGAACCATCTTACCAAATATCTCTACAGGACCTTATACCATTTTTCAAATTGAATCAGCTCCCCGCGTGGCAAATTGAACCTGATATATATATTGATATTACACTTCAAGATAATGTTTTTAGAACTTGTACTTCGGTGAATGGTCAGTCTGCGACTCAATTTGTTCTGAATAAAGCAGAAACTAAAATGATAATTGACCATATATTTTATCCTGGTGATGTTATGGAAGCTTGGGCTAATGCTAATAGAAAAATTGATTTTACCTTTTTTGATTACAGGCTGGCGAAAATGTCTGTTACAGCAGGAGATATTACCACTGGAATTGTTAGAAATATAGGTGGTGCTGGAAGACTTGTGACTAAAGTCATAACTGGATTATTTGATGAAAATCAAGATACTAATGATTTAGTATGCTCTCAAAAATTACTTAATAAATATGGTTCTATTGGAGCTATTAGACCTTTTGGTGCTAATCCTGGAACTGCTCAAGGACGAGTCACTTCTAATCTTAAATTTAATGACCACTTCCTTTATCCTGTTGATAGGGTATTATCTGCTGTTCATTTTTATGATGTGACTCAATCTGAGGGTGTTGTTCCTTTTGTTACAAGAGATTTTTATGGAGGAGAAAGTAGGACAACATCTACTACAAAATTTATGGGTAGGCGACAGGATAGTCAATATGATGGAGTCAGAGGTAGGTTCTTTTTCCAATCTTGGAGATTGAATAGGTCTGAACGCATATCATCAAGAGGTATTGAATTATATCAAACATATAATCAAGTAGGTGATTTAAAATCTGCTGGAACACCTTATACTCTTAAAACTTGGTTAGAGATATTAAAATATGCTACTTTGGAAAACGGTACTATGTCCTGTTATTTTGCGTAGTTATAAAAATTAGAAAAATAGAAAAATTTATAATTATTATGTCTGATTTTTTAATATTTTTTATTATTTTATTAATTATTTATATAATTCTATATTATATAAATAATGACTACTTCATATACAAACACCAATTTGGTTGATTGTAATAGGTTAAATTCTGCTGAACATCGTCAGGGGTCTCTTCTTAAAAATAAATGGACTTCTAAAGTTGGAAGTGGAATAAAATTAGAACCAGGTGATAAAGTCTCTGTTCATTCATCATTTATTTCTGAATTAGGTTGTGGAAACCCTGATGTTATTGAAACTACAGGTAAATTAATAGGTAAAAGAACTTTTAATTATACTGTATATGATGAAACAGACCCGATAGATGGACCATTTGAAAATTATCAAACAGAAAATAATAATCATTTACCAAATAAGGTTCGTCAGAGATATGTTAATAATGTTGATAAAGAAATAGATATTTTTGATAATAGTTTAAATATTGTTATATCTTATTATAAAAATACAAATGGAGAACAACATATACATTTACCAAGAAGATTTGATAAAATAAAACCTGCTGAACCTGTTACTGGTAATTTGGGAGCTGATGAATTTTGGAGAGCAAATGAATTTAGAAAAATAGATAGTTATGAAAATGGTCAAGTAAAGGTTATACCTGATTTTTCTTCAAGAGTAGCTGATGATTGGATGTATTATAGGACACCACTCTATGGAGTCTCACCTAATATTAATGGTGAACCTAAATTGAATCAAATGACTGGAATAGTATTAGTTGTTGACCCTAACGACCCTGGAAAAGACATAAATTCATTTACAACAAAAGGACCCGAAGACGCAAGTTCACGCACAGGTGACGGAAAAGGAATAGGTTACATAAGAGCCACAGATAATTCAAGATACACCATTTTTGTTATGAAAAAATCATTTTGGAATATTGATTCAAGTGATTATGACGATGATTTTCCACCTGATAATGATTTACCTGGTTATGGTTTAGGAGACAGAGATATAGCATTAGTAGAATATATACAATATAAAGAATTAAAATCTTACAAAATAAAAGATGGTTTTAATAGTCCAGCAAATATAGGAGAAGCTTTAACTGAAGAATTAAATAATGTAAAAAAAACAGAAACTAAAAATTTTTATATGGGTGAAATATCAGAAGCTAAAGACCCTTATTACACGGAAGATGTATTTTATGGCGGACCTGGTCAATATCAGCCAAATATGTCTTTAACAATTGAATCTGATACATATAAATTAATAGATAGTGCTAATTGGTACACATTATCTTCTGATAATTATAATGAATATTATGCTGATGCTAATGCTAATGCGAATCAATCAACACTTTATTATTCAGCATATTCTATGATAGGTGTTAAAAGACCTGAATTATTTAATGAACAAAGAAAATTGAATCCAATTAATTTTCCTGATTTTGACCAATATAGTGAAACAAATTGGTTTAAATGGGATGGAATACAAATAATAGAAACAAATAAAACATTATCTCAATTTTATAATACAATTAGTAAAACACCAGCAGACCCTAATTATCCATTAAATAAAGATTTATTAATAATGACTACAATAGAATGGACAAAAGATAATTTAGATATAATTAAATCTTCTTTTGATGCTCAGCAGAATTATCCTGAATTATTTGATTATAGACAAAATATAAAGGTTAAATCAGATACGAGCCGTTATATACATTATGATTCAATATCTAATTCTGAATTACCTTTAGGATATGATGGATATGAACAAAGAGATGGAGGTGTAACTAATTTTATTGGTGTTCCATCACAAGTTTTATTTGTAAAATGCGATGAAAAAAGAAAAAATATATTTAATGATGGTAATGATTGGAGAGAATTATGTTATGGATTTGGTTATAGATATTATAGTACAACACAAAGTAAATATTGTATAGCTTTTTCTAATGAAGGAATACAATTGAATGATAGTTCTGATATATTTACTCATAGTAATATTAGTTTTGGAAGTGGTCAAGCGACTCAGAGAAAAATAGGATTCGACTGGCACTTTAATGCTTATGGAACAGATTGTATATTACCTTATACAGGTATAGGTAAAACTGATTGTGATAATAGAGGTTTTAATGCTTTATTTAATTATGACCAACCACATTATTCAGCAAAAGAACCACCAGCAAAGCAGGCTGGACAACCATTACCACCATATCCTATTGAGCGTTGTGTAGCTCCAGGAATGGTCGCCAGTAGTATTTATCCTTATACTCCTTCTTGGGCAAGTGGTGCGACATTACCAGGAAATATAATGGATTTTACTTGGTCAATAAGACATATTTATTGTGGTTCAATAGACCCTTTAATAAAATTTGATACAACAACATCAAGATTCCAAATTAGTCAATTACATACTCCTGAGCTTAGTGGTAATGATTTTATGGTTGGAGCAAAAGGTATTAAAAGTGGTTGGAGTGGAAAATTATTACCTGGTACTGATAATGGAGCAACGGCAAGTGTCGCAGTTTATAAAATTAATAAACATATAGAACCATTTTTATATACACCTGATATAGCACCATATTTTACAGAAATGGAATTAGGAAATTCAACATTAGGACAACAATTAACAACTGTTCAAGCTACTAATAGTATTGGTGGATTTGGTCAACCAGTAAAAGATGAAGATTTTGGTTTTAAAGATAAAGGAGACAGTTATACAGATAAAAATTTTAGATATATGAATGAACCATTTTTATTTAATTTAGCAAATGAAAAAATTAAATTTTGGACTATATTTGATGCTGAAAGTGGTATATTTATTCAAGATTTTGGAATAGATAAAAGTTGGGTTCAAGATAGTTTATTAGGAATAATGGGTTATTCTTATAATCAACTTAATCCTTTAATAAAAACAGGAAACACACAAACAAGATTAACAAAAGATACAGCATCAAATATTAATCCTGTTACAACAAACGCACTAATTACTCCATTAGACACAAGAGTCCTTAATAGAAATCTATATAATGGTTCTTTACCTAATAATCCATCTGTTCCTTATTCAACTATGACTAATATATATCCGGGTGAAGTACCCGATGAAGGACAAGCTAAAAAAGGTATAGCTGGAAGTATGAATTATAATGTAAATAGATGTATAATTAATAATGAAATAAAAGCTACAGCAACATCAGCATCATTTACAGCAGAAAATTTACCAAGAAAAATGAGTATTCCATATTATTTAGTTTGTTCTAATTTAATTGGTGATAAATATTATAATGGTGCTGAAGACGGTAATACATCAGCAATTATGGCTGTTGTAAATAGAGAAAATGGTTTTGGTGATTATTATTTTGGTTCAGAAACCTCAAATGAATTTACAATTACTATGCCTACAACAATATCAGAGATTACAACAACAATTTTAGACCCTAAAATGAAACCAGCAAGATTAGATGAAGACAGTTGTATAATTTATAAAATTGTAAAACAAATGAATAATAATTTAAATATTGTTGGTGATTTAACACAAAAACAATTAAATAATTTAGGATTATAAAAAAAATATTATTATTATTATTATTATTATTTTTGATATAACGTTTACGTTATATATTTTTACATATCATTTAAATAAATAATAATACCTTCATCATTATTAATTTCATATTTATTTTTTTTAAGATTTTCATAATGCTGTGTACACATCCAGTCCTCACCTAAAGTCATAATACCATTATCAGTATCAGACTCTCTAATTTCATATATTTTATCATTAAAATTAATATTTTTTTGTACACTAATTTGTAATCTATCATAAGAGTCTCCATAAAATACATTACAATAAGCATCCGCATCATTAGCAATTGTAGGTTCATTATCACCTTCATCTATACTATATGATAATTTAAAAGTACCAACTAAGCATTTAATATATTTTTTATTTTTTTTATCATAAATCTTTTTAGATAATTCCATTAAATCTTTATATTCTTTATCAGTTAATTTTTCTTTGATATTATCAAGTTGATTACTTAATTCAGATAAATCCTCCATTCTTTTATTTATATGTAAATGTTTATTTATACAATTATTTCAAATTTTTTTTAATTTAATTATTTATTTAATTAAAATTATAATCATTAAAATCTAATATTTTAATAAATATCATCCAAGTATAAATATTTGGTGTGTTGTATGTGGTGTAATATCTAAAATAATTTGGATTTATTGTAAATTTCTCATATATATAATTTTTTAAATTACACCGCTCCTCTATTTTTTCTATGTACTTAGTCTTCATAGAGCGTCGTGGCGCTGAACCGTACCCGCCATATATAAAATCTGATGAGACTTGCGTAGTAGATGCTTTTAGTTTTAATATTCTTAATGCTATTTTTTTAGTTATATGCGCAGACTCAAACGCAGAACCTCTATAAATATTTTTAATTTCATCGTTTAATTTTTTATATTTTATTATATGATATAATTGTTTTTCTTTTTGTATTTTTTTTGTATTTATATTCATAATCATAGTAATCATATCATATGGTAGGTGTTGATTATTATGATATTTATTAGAAAATATTTCAAAACTGTTTGTGATTACCATATCTTATGTTTATTTATATGTAATTGTTTATTTATACAATTATTTCAAATTAATTTAAAAAAAAAAATTATTAATTAAATTTATTATTAATAAAATTTTTTTTAATTTAATTATTTATTTATTTAATTAATTATTCTTGTTCTTCATCTTTAAATACAGAATTAAAAGTATAATTATTATCATATTCTAAGCTAATCATATAATTATCTTCATTCCAGTCTGTATCATTCATTTCTTTTACTACTTTTTTATAATATTTATGTACATTTTCATTATAATCATCAATTCCAGCAACAGTATAATCATTTTTAATTTTGTATTCTAAATCACCATCTTTATCATTACTAATAATAGTAAATAGCATATTTTTAATAATATTATCTTTCATTATTGAATCTACTTTATATTCATTTGATTCCTTTTCATTCTTTTCTTTTTCTTTAATTTTTGCTTCAAGGTCAGAGACAAGAGACATCGTGCCTATCTTTATCATTTTATTCTCTTCTTTTAGTTCATTAATTTCTTTTTTAAGTTTATTTTCCGTTTCATTAAATAATTTAAAAACTTCTGCTCGTCCTTTATTAAATTCTTCCTCCTCCGCGATGCGCACACTCATCATTTTAAACTTTTCCAGCATTAGACTAATATTACTTTGAACCATTTTAAGTGTAGACTGTTCATTAGATAATTCATATTTACTACCATCATTCATAATAATTTTATACATAGTTTTCATTTCTTCTTTGATTTCTTTATTCTCTTCTTTTAGTTTATTTTTCTCTTCAATCATTCTATCTACTGAACGACCTACACATTTTTCAATCTCTTTGTTTTCCTGCGTGCTCGCGAAGAACCGGCACCCGTCTTTTTTATATTCTTTATTCTCTTCTTTTAGTTTATTAATTTCTTCTTTTAATAAATTTAATTCTTCAAAAACACAATCCATAATAAATTGTTGATTACCAGTTTTAATTTCAAAAGTTTTTTGTAAATTTTTAATCAATCCATCAATATCGCTTCTCATAGGAATCATTTTAAATTTGTTTAGTTCTTTAATTTCTGCCTCTGCGTTAAACATATTGATTCTTGAATCCATTATGCTTTATTTATTTATATGTAATTGTTTATTATTACAATTATTTCAAATTTTTTTTAATTTAATTAATTAATTAATT
>TARA_R110002110_G_scaffold11861_2_pt1 | contig 12646 bp, 7 predicted proteins | sample TARA_R110002110 | Tara Oceans TARA_R110002110 (sample SAMEA4397330) | marine metagenome | biome: Polar Biome; feature: [SRF] surface water layer (ENVO:00010504); material: water (ENVO:00002006), including particulate matter (ENVO:01000060) such as... | depth 5 m
TTTAGAATCTGATTTAATTGTATTTTTAGCAAAGTTAAACGTATCAGATTCTAATAGAAGTTTATAATGAGAGGACTTTCCACTCCAAAGACTCAAAAACTCTGCCCTATTCGTAGATACATTGTCTAATGTACTACCCCAATTGCTGGGGTAGTTTACCCCCGATGTAAACATCAGCCATGAATTTCCCTCACGAATATCATCGTAAGCTCGCATGGTATTGTCTCTAATATAATTTACAACTTCTAATGCAAACCCTTGTCTAACCCCAAAGCAAGCCAATTGATCTTCTAATTTCTTTAGAAATTTCTCAGTTACTTGACAATTAGAATAATAAGGAGTTTCCTCCCAAGGAGGTAAGTAGGTAGTCCTACCTCTATAATTAAACCTAAACCACTCCTCATCAGTAGGAAATTCTCTATTTCCCATTATAAAAACATCAGGATAGTATTTATGCAGAATATACAAGATTCTATCTACTGCTAGTCTTATATTTTCATCCATACTACTGAATGAGTATTCGTCTACCCCCATAGCAGATGCTTTAGCAGGAGTCCAATTCGAGAAATCACTAAATGAAGAAGAATCAGTAGCTAAAGAATAATAAATTAAATGTGGAATATATGATTCCCACATTTCATGTATATTACTGGAGACATCAAACTCTTCCCTAGAAAATATAGAGTTAATCGCAATTTGTATAGATTGCTTAGTACCAGCACGTTTATAAATATCTACAGCATTAAATAATTGAACTCTCCAACTATTAGGATCATGACCGTAAAGTCGCCAGCCAATCAGAGAAGCTATTTCTGGCAAGAGTCTATCTGGACACTGTTCTAAATCATAAAGAACGCTAAGCGTCTCAACATCCTCTTCTACGTCCATCATGGCGTAGGAGAAAGCTCTTATTAAATTATAAAACGGACCCTGAGATGTTGTATCCTCTAATACAACACTTAAATTCAAGTAGTTATCAATCGCAGTCTTTACCGTAGTATCTCCCGCATCTATCATCGCTGGGGAGTATACCACATCCGTCATGGTCTTCCACTTGTCAAGCTGCTGCGTACCGCTAGTATACTGACTACTTGTCGATAGAAATCCTGATGGTAAGTAATTAGAGGGTATGATTCCCATACTTTGCCAACTAGACTGGGACTCGTAATTATGAAATATGTATTCAGAAAATGCTTTTAGGCAGTCGCTAAGATTTATTCGTTGCCCAGTAAAAGTCTTAGTTACTAGTAAATCTTTTACTGCACTAGACGGAGCGTATGTACATCCAGCAACCCCAGAAGTATTTAAGAAGTAGAGCCACGAAAGGTTGGATATAAGGTATTCGTGTCTAGCAGCAGTGGTAGCACCAAAAGCTGTTTCTGTTGGGTAATTTAATTCTATAGTAGGAAGGAATCCCTCAAGGTAGCTAGAAAATTCAGCACTAGTTTGAAAATTAGATAATGTTCTTCCAAGTACAGCTAATATATCACTTTCGAAATCTAGAGTATCAACCCTAGTTAAACCATTCTGCTTCACAAAATATTGTGACATGCCCGTGGAATTACCGATTGATGAAAATTGATTATCACTGGGTAAAGAGCTTACTGGTAATATACTGGAGAGATAATTAAGAGAATATAGATTAGAATTTATTATTTCAGATACTGGGTTTAATCCAGTGCCGCTAATATTTATATCTTCATCCACATAAATATTAGGAACAACCTCTTCTAAGGCATTGACGAAATTTATCTTAGTATAATTTCTCTGGTTTTGTGAAAACTTATCAAACATCTTAGACGAAATTTAAAATAACAGTTAGGTTGTTTAGCTGAATGATTTCATTAAAATCAACAGGTACATCCTTTGTAAGATTATCTATAGTAGAAAATCTAATATCATCAATCTCAAATATTTTTCTATTCAAATCTTGAAGAACTAAAGTTTTACCAAAATCATTATTATCTACCAAAAAGAAATTTTGTATGGCAGATCTAGCCTGTGCTTTTATAACTTCTGCTCTACCTCTAAGTTCTTTATCAACATTCACAGAAACAACCAAATCAATAGTTCTTATTAAACCATCAAGAATAACAAACTCACTAGTTAGCATTTTCTTTAAATTCATCTGCTCTAACAAATCTAATTTAAATTGGGGAGTTCCTCTCCTTAATTGAAAATCATTAGCCTTCTCTAGCAAAAACACATCAATAACATTACCAGAACTATATGCCCTTCTTACAGATGCAGTAACTTTCCCAACACTTCCAAAACTTCCTACGTATGAATTTCCAAAAGCCTTTATATCCTCTAAAGTTACAAGCCTATCTTGTCTCCTGAAGGTTAACGGGGCATACCTTTTTGCGTGGGCGACACTTTCAGCGTCTGCGCCACCAGTGCCAACTGAAGTATTTTCTAGTATCCCGAGCCCCCCTGCGAAATCAGCATTTATAAAGCTTTGCCGTATATTACCTCTAGACCCGCCACCAGATCTATAAATAACGGAGTAAGAGTCTCCATCTCTAGGAGACTGTCCAATTTTGTTATCACCAAAAACAATAGTCCCTGTATTATCGTCATCAGGCACTACTTGGAAAACTTTATCAGAAGATCCTGATGCAAAGAAAATGTTATCTACCTGAGCGTATGAGCCACTAGTATCAGAATCACCATTTACTATAATCTCAACACTACCTTCAATGAGTGGAGATTGGGATAAAGGAATTGTCTTTACTAATTCAGTAGAGTTAAACGTCCCCGTTTCTCTTACAAACGCCCCTTCCTGAAGAACTAAATTACTAAATTCTATACCATCTAAACCATCAGATTCTGAGACGGATAATGTGAATCCACCAGAATCATTAGAAGGATCCAATCTTCCATTAGAAGTTTTGTATAAAGTGTATGTTAGGTTTGCTCCATCGTCTGGGGATGTTATATTGACTACTCTGTTATTAGGGGTAACTGAGTAGTCTGCTCCTATACCTGTAGAAAAAGTTACTTTAGCATCAGCAACCGAAGATATAGGGCCTTTCATACGTACCCCAATCAACTGTAACAAATTCTTAACCGATTTCCTACTCTTAGCTAGACGCAAGTAGTTCTCATGTGCATTGTAGTCCGATTGAAAAGTATTAACGGATCCAACATAAGCAAACAACTCTACTAGCATGATACCTAAATCTGATTCAGTAAAATTATGAAAATCTATAGGGTATACTGCTTTCATATACTTAATTAAAGAATCCTTAATAGAACTAAAATCTTGTGAAGTATAGTCTATAGTAGAGGGCTTCTTACTATCTTCTACCCTCACTAACTTTAAAAAATCTGATTCAACATTTCCTGAAAAAATCATTAGTTAACCTTTATTTGTATATCTGTTACCTGATAGCCACCTTTAATTCTAATACTAAGAATTATGGCTATAGCCTGTAAACCTTTTAAAGTATAATCATTAGTATTATAAACTTTCAAATTTATTAGGTCTACTCTCGGCTCCCATTTAGAAACCGCATCCCTTACCTCTCTTTCAATGTTTCCTACAGTTATTTCATCTAAAGGTTCAAATAGGAATCTCTGCAAGGAAACACCATACGAAGGCAGCATTAGCCTTTCACCCTTCCCAGTCCCAAATAATTGTTTTATATTATTTACAATTAAAGACCCTCCTGAAGATTTAGCAAAATACCCACCACCTTCTCTTTTTCCTGTTGGGTAATCAAAACCATAAGACTTATTTACTTTACTTGCTGCTGCCCTTTTAGAGGGAATGTTTACCTCATTCCCATAAACAGTAATTGTTTCGTTAATAGCCATTATAATATATCTAGGTAGGTGTTACACAAAGCATCCCCTAGAACTATACAAGAAGATGCATCTAAATCTCTAGAGTTAGATTGAAGAGTTAACGAACTTAGATCATAATTAGTTAGCATACCAACGCTACCAGTTACAGCTAACTGGGCTGATCGAACAAGAGCTTTGCCAGCCCCTGTAGTATCATCATGAATTACTGTCTGTATAAACGGTATTGCTGATGTGTTAATCCAATCTAAGGATGATAGATCACTTCGTAAACCATGAGCAAAGTCTCCAATATTCGACTGATAAGTAGAACCAGCACCAGTTACAGCAGCATCAGACTCACCATTGACATAGAAAATACCACAAACTTCGAATACGTCATTTCCTCTAGCTTTCACGAAAGGTTGTGCCTCGCTAGAGACTGATAAGCCCTTAACAGTTGTAGAGGCGGAGGATAGAATAAGATTGAACAAATTTCTATCAGCAGACGTTTGTATACTAGTAGTTGACCAATCTGGTCTAGTAACCCCAGCGTAACTCCCATTTGCAGACGGAGCTAGGAACGATCCACTAGGTGCCATTTTAGCTATATAAATATTCTCATTTGGATAAGCTAAAGATAGAGAACTAGCCAAGGATAACTCTGGACCAAATGTAGTTTGAGATCCCCAAGCAGAATCATAGCCAACACTGTTATAACCCGCCTCTAAGTTCTCCCAAATCCTATCTGGTGTAGATCTAAGATTCCAGATATAGACATTATCGAATTTCTGAGAGGCTAGGCTGCTACTAGCAGATGGTATATCAGATAGAAGTGCCTGACCCTTAGCATTTTCTCCACCTAATAAGAAGAATAGTTTACCCTTAAGGGTATTGATTGTTCTTACATTCTTAAAGAATGATTTCTGAGCATTGAAGTTCTGAGATACGTCTGACTCAGTAATAGGTTTTTCATAGAACTTCATACCTCCCAGGTGCCCACGTAGACCACTCCTTACTCCACCGTAATCCCCACCCATGAAGTTACCACCAGAATAATTACCATCGGTATACCCTCCACCAATAATCCAAGGAGTGAAGTAAGTATTAAGCAAAGGTCCTCCACTAAGATAAGAATCAGCACTAACCCCTACAGAAGCACCTGAGTATTCGAAACTATTATATTTATGGAATGATGGGAGCTTTGGAGGATGTTTACTAGGTGTTGCAAATACATCAGTTAGCGGAGAAGTACCCATTAAATTGGAATCAAGATATACCTTAACTTCATCCTTTTCTGGGTCTACCGTTAAACAAATGTTAACATACTCCTTGGCAGCATTCTTAAATTTAGCACCATTAGGACCAGAATCCGCAGCATTCATAGACCACTTATGCCATCCCTGGGTAACCGCGCATTCCGCTCCTACGCTAGAACTTATAAAACCAGCACTTGAAGAATCTCTAGACTGAGTAGGAGCTATATAAAAACCTACATCAGAACTTGTGTTTACCGTATAGTCATTACTGGGGTCAGTATTGGACACCATCCTGTTATCTCTAGTAAAGCCCATTACAAAGCCACGGGTAACTGACTCACCAAAATCTGGATTAAGTCTTAGGACATTGCTTTGAGAAGTAGCTCCACTGACTAGACCAACATTATCACATGCTAAAACCAACCTATGCTGAGATGATACACCGTTATCAGTCCAGCCCTTCTCAGGATCCAAAAGGGATGGTACATGAGTCCAGAAATCAATACTAAACCCAGACCTGTTATACATTAAATCTCTAAAATCTCTAGAATCAGGTAATTTAGCGTAGCTACCAAGTGCCGATGGCTGAGTACTTACTAAAGTAGATGGTTGGTGCTCTGTAATTCCTTCAAAGTAGGGTATACCTAATCCTTTTGTAAACACAGAAGAGGCATCTTTTGCAACTAATTGGCAGTTATTCTTACTATACGTATCAGCAGAATTATTAACAATAAATTCTGTAGATGATGGAGCAACAACCTCAGTGTCCAAGAAGTTATACAAAGCTATAAGACCATCAGATACAACTGTGTCCGTTATAGAGTAGGCAATACCTTCGGTACCAGAAACATTAGAGGTGTCATAAATGACTTCCCCTAAACCAACCTCTGGCACAAGAAGCTCTGGAAAACTGGTATACTCTGGGTTTTCTGGAGCGATCACAAACTCTGGTTCAATAGGTAATACCACCCCTTCAACATCATCTTGATTTAATACTAGCTTTCTCTGCTTAGAAAGTGCTACGGATATTTTAAGATCTTTGAGATAAGAAAAATCATTAATAGGGATGTTACCCTTTCCAAACTTAGGACCATCACCAAAAATAGAAGGAGCTTTAACAGCAATCTCAATTTGCTTCTTTCTCTTGTTTAGTTTTTCATCCATTAAAGAAGCTTCAGAGATAAGGGACTGTCTTGTATTATCAATGATGGCCTCTCCAGCCTTAAACTTAGTAAACTCTTCTATTTGTTGTTCTATATCTGAAATTCTCTTATCCCTTTGTTCCGTAAGAACTCTTAGAAAATTATCGTGACTATAATATTCACTCATATGAGGAGTATTATCAACTATGTTAGAATCAAAAATAGTATTTGAATATGTTTTAAGATCCTTGGATGTAATGAAAACACCTTTACCACCTAAGTTAGGATCATGTTCAAATCTCCATCTGTCTGCATTATTTACTGATTTATTTTTTTCTTTTACTTCACCTAAAGCTAAACTTAGACCAGAAGACTGAGAATCATAGTACAGCCCATCCTTGGATAGTAAAAATCTACCCTGAGTAGATTCTGGAGGACCGAACACTAGTCTAAATACTGGACCTCTAATTTCCTCTAATGCGTCTCCATCACTAGGTTCTAAAGATGGATCTAAAATTCTTGCTAAAAGAACTCCATTGACATCACTAATAAACCCATCGGCTTTATCTATAAACTGTTGTATTATTTCTATTTTGGCTGTTTCTTTTTTATGTATCAGCGAATTGATTTTTCTCATGCTTGGGATGCTGAGCTTCGAACCGTCATAAAACATCCCTCCACTTCCACCAGCACTAATAAGGTCGGAAAAATCCTCTATACATTTTTTAATTCTATTTACTTCGTCAATCGTAGCAACAACATTAGCATAAAGGTCAGCAGCCCCTCCCAAGTATCCATCAGCCTTTGCAAGCCACCCACCTATACCACCCAAACCTGTTTTCTCATTCCAATGAAAATCATTAAAGAAACTCACATGAAACTCTCCACTGGAAGCATCTGTTGTCATGCCCAATTCAAAGAGAATTCTATTTTTTACCCCCATGATGTAGTCATTGGCTTCCTTCCTTGCCCGATCCGCCTCGCCCTTGGCAGTCTGTAATGTATTGCCAGTCATAAGACGCATCGCCTTAGCACCAAGATCTAGCATACAGCTAGGCACTCCGAAGGAAGTTGCTAGGTTTTCTAGTAGCTTTCCTCCACCCTGACCTTGTAGTTCGGCAAATTTCTTTACATCTAATGGTAGTGTCATGATTAAATTCCTGGATCTTGTATGTAAGGATCTCCGTTAGAATCGGGTTGTATGAAAGATGGTAGAGCAGCGGCTGCTGGGGACGTAGGTAGGGGCTTAACCAGCAAGGCTCCACTCCCTGGGATAGGACTCCACATTCCCTCTTTTGCTGCGCTATTTAATTTTATAATTTCAGAATGCATTTGTGCCATAGCAGTCCCCTCTAGGTTTAGATTTGTCCCTGCCTTTATATTTACCTCACCATCCAAAGCATGGAGGTTTATATCTCCCGACCTCGATTGCATATCAATATCACCTTCACTAGCTATACTTATTTTCTTAGCTGAATGAATGATAACTTCTCCTTCAGTACATTCTAATTGAAGTCCATGGCCCGCATGTATCATTACCCTTCCAGGCTTTGTTACCTTATCGTCTACCAGATCACGTATGGCTTTGTTAGTAATATTGATATCTCTATGTTTGCTTGCTATGTTGATACAACCAGATTGATGAAAAAAAGGAGGTAGAGAATGTTTCCCATTCGAATTATTCTCTATATTCAACTCCCCTCCGTTATTAACGAGAATGTCTATCGATCCTCTTCTAGTTTGATAAGTTTGACTAAGCTCAGATCGTAGCATAATACCCCGAGCAGGGATACTGGCTGAATCATCACTACCAATAGAAAGTCCGTCGCCAGCCTCATTGTGAAGCGATATACCACCAGCGGAATGACCATCATGCATCATAAGGACAAGACCACGCTTAGTCTTCAACTGAATATGCATTTTGTTTATCTTCTTGTTCCACTCATCCGACAGTGTAAGACTATGACCTTTTTGTGTTTTTATAACTACTTTTTCAGGTGTAAAATTATCTGAGTATGCCGCCTCATCAGGCATGACATGGGTGCCAAGATAGGGTAAGGGATCGTCAGTATCTAAAGGAGCTTCTTTGTGATCAACTACGGATCCAGCATAATAATATTGATCGGAATTCTGTATTCCCATAATTAATATCTCGGCACCATGCCCAGGTACAGCAATAAAACCACTTTGGTTGTTCATATAGTATGGAGATACATAAACAACATCAATAGGATTCTCCCCTTTCCACTCCTCTACGTCTACAGAAATAGTACCTTTTTTATTAATATCAAAATTGTGATTGACCCTAGCCTTCCATATTCCAGAGTGCATGTGTGTTTCTTCCATTTTTTATTCTCAGGTTACGCCGATGCTGGGAGCTTAGTTAGATCAAACTTAGAGGATACTTCCGATGCTGATATAGTATGTTCATAGCCAAAAATTATATAAGACCCATCGAATGCTTGATCTCTACGAAATTTAACTTCCTTCTTTAATACCCCATGGATATCAAAATCATTAGAAAGTACAATACATGACTTGTGTTTAGCTTGTGACCCAGCCAAATGAAACATTGGAGTAGTTTCAATAGTCATTTCGTAAGCATATTTAGTAAGCTGCTCAAGAACATGCATTTGAATAGACACTGGATTTAGTGGATTATTAGGAGAAGTGACAATAGTACTTGCTGAGTTTTGTAATGATAGTGCTATTGATGTAAATACTAGCAGTGGATAATTTTGTATTGAACCAAACTTAGCTCTAAATTTCTTCTGCATTGTTTTTTCATGTAGAATCTCACTGACCATAACATCAGAAGCAATACCGTTACTTGAATAAAATTTAATGAGCTTAGAAATATCGCCTAATAACTTTCCATATAATTCTTCAGCTTTCTTTGGGTTTTTAGCCATGGCTGCTGCAAGTCTAGGAAATGTAGATGAACTATATCCAGATTGCAATGCAGCCCAATAAAACTTATGCAGGTTTAAATTAATACTTTTTATATTATCATGAATTGATGCAGTGTTGGATCTAAAAATAGGAAATCCAAAAGATTCAGCAGTTTCTATTACTACTTTAGAAATATCTCTGTCTTTTAAGTTTCTATTATCTGCCATTTCTCTTGCATGATTTGTGTTAAATTTCACCATATCTGATTTAATCACATCATACTTTTCTATGTCTTCCGTGCGAGCTATATTTGAAGGGAAACCCCCTCTTGTACTTCCAGATAACAAATCTTCTAGTTTTTCCTTCAAACTTTCGATTAATTTTCCATCGGCATCCTCAGCCTTAGCTCGATCTAATAGAAGATCAATAGCAGCTATTTTCTGTACATGTGTTAAATCTAAAGTTGTTGTTTTGTCTTTGACAGCACTCTCAAGCCTTCGACCTACCATGTCACCAGTCCCAACGACCCTGGGGTTCATCATCGAACGGACTTGATTACTCGTTTCCACTACCTCGCTACTGACACCACCAGAATCTGAAATAGGGTCGGTTTCCTTATACCTATTAGAGAAGTATAGGTATTGATCAATAAGTCTCCTATCTCCGTAAACTACAACGGGATTAATACCATCTCCAATTTTAAGCGTATCATGCCATATTTTTAATATTTTCATATTATTCATAACATTAAATTCCCACAGAGGGACATACTCTGTAGAATAATACGCTGATTCAAATCGGGTGAATACTGATCTATACGCCTCCTTTAAATTGTCAGAAGTAACCTGTTTAGTAATTCTAGGTCGCCAATGAGTATCAATTAGTTGAGGCATTTTCTCGGCTGCAACGTAAGCATTATTATAAGATTTAGAAGAAGGTTCACCAGCGACATAAATACCGAATCTAGTAAGAAAAGCATTTACACTACCTTTGATAGAAATAAGTTCTATATTTTTACTAGGAACATCCAGCTCAAGTAGACGTATCCTATCTTCTTCGGAAACACTAACCAGCTCCGTACTTTCTATGAAGTCTAAATGATTAGAAAATAATTTTTCAGTATCGGGGAGAAATACAATAGAATCTAAGCCAGTGACTTTTTTAAGATAATCTTGGATAATATCCACAAACAGTTGATGGTATTTACCAGAAGTATAATCCTCAAGAGGTTTAGCTTGAGCCTGAATAAGTCTAGTAGTACCCTTTAGATGATCGAGTGGTGTCAGGTTACTATTAGCCATAAGCTGCTCTATGGACAATGCATCAAATGATGGAATAAACTTTAAAGTTATTTCTCTAGATCCTTTATTTAAGGATATAGAAGCATCTATAAGTTTTCCAGATTGAATAGTCCACTTACTGGTATCAGCACCTTCTCCATAAGCGATATAAACATTACCCTTCATTGCCACATCATTTTTTATTAAATTGGAAAGAGCTTTATCTTTAGGTCCTTTAGGTGGGGGTGGGGGTGGGGGTGGAACAACCCATCCTGGATGTAGTATATCCGATTTGGTTTTTAAATGATCCGCAGGGCTAACGCCAACAGCAAGTGCCGCGTCTCTTCCTTGCGCTACATCGGAAATTTTATCCTCGACGGTCTTACCTGTATAAATAGATGGCAACCCAGGTGGCTGTATGTCTGGAACTGAAAACACATCCATTAATTCTTCTTGAAGATCATTACTCAATAGAGCATTTTCAAAATCCTTACCTGGATCAACAAATTCAAGAGTAATGATAGGGGACGCACCATTAAGAAAAGAATCTGTAAGCCGTATTAGGCCAGAGTCCCGCCCTGGTTCGAATACAAAAGTACTTTCAGTATCACTAATAATTTCTGATAATGACTTTTTTTTAGGACTCATGGAAGAATCTGGATTTAGGAAGATAGCATCCATATCTTTCTTACTTGTACTTACTAGTACATTTGCTGTATAAAACGGTAAATCCATTATAATAAAGGTAGTCTAATTATATCACCAACATTAAGACCCTGAAAGGGATTGCTAATATTATTACATAGCAATACTAACCAAGCTAAGTCTACTGAATCATAGAACGCATCAGCTATTAAATCTGGTCTATGTTTAACTTCTGGAGTTACCATAACTTCTTCATACTCAAAGGAAGTATCCAAACCCTCTATGAAGTTTTGGTATTCTATATTTGATAAGGCAGTCGCTAAGGCTCTTCCCTTATGTCTAACTAAGTTATTACCTACTGATAAATGATTACTGTATTTCATAATTATTTATTACTATTTCTCAAAACCTTGATCCCAAGGGTTAGGCTCATTCGACTCAGCCCATGGCTTCGGTTGGCCTGAATGTACATAATTCTGATTATGCGGATCCACCTTATCGGATTTGTTTGAAGCACGCTTCAGGGCTGGAACTGTGTCATTAGCAGGGTCTAGCGTACCATGCTCAAGAAGATCTTGCCAACCAGTAAGAGCGTCACCCGTTGTGCTATTTCTTCCTGGTTCGTAACCACTTCCATGTTTAACCTCTAATAAATCCATAGACACTTTAATTTTTCTACTTATAAGAGAACTCTCATAACCAGCGTTCTCATCATAGCCAATATCATATTTTTGACATACGAACTTAGCATCTTGATACAGTGGCCCATGCTTCAACATAATAACGGGGGGACCTAATCTAGGATCTTGTCCATTATTCAGAGTAGAAGTTCTAATGACATTTACCCACCACGTTACTAAAGACTGAGTGTGTTTCTCTTTATCGTTTATCCAAGCATCAGCACCAAAATCGTCAACTGCTACGGTTTCCGTAGCAGTTGATATTTCATTACCAAATTCATCTTCGGAGGGCTCCCATGGTTTTACCACATTTTGTTCCACATTTTTCTTACCTATTAGCAAAGAGCCTCTCATACTCTTTCTTACAGCCATTTGAGCATCCTCACTTCCTGAAATATACCTTGCTGCTGGATGTGGGTTAGATTCTGATATATGAGGTATTGTCATATCGAAATTCAAAGTAATATTCCTAGACTGAGAACCAGTGAAAGTGAACAATTGCCCATTCCTTCCTAAGATATCATGCTTGCTCCACCTAGGAGTTTGGCTCTCTGATATAGTAACATTCTCAAAGAAGGGTAGCGTTATAATAACTCCAGCACCAATCTCTCCAGTTCTATCCTCTCCTCCCTTAGGATACATAAACCTAATTAAAGATCTATTAGAAAGTTGTCTATCCTGAATAGGGTTAACTCTAGCTCCTAAAAACAAATCTAATGTATCTTGTAATCCCATTATCTCACTCCACCCTTGTCTTTAGAAATTCTCTTTAGGTCATCAATTTGGTCAATCATAGTTTGTATTAAAGTATTTGTTCTTCTTGTGTCACTATTTCTAAACCTCTCGGAGAACGCATCCGAGAGAAGTCCTTGAACACCACTTAGGTTAGCTCTGGATCTTTCCCTGGAGTCCCTACCTTGCTCTATACTAACTAGTTTAGCCGTATTTTTCGAAGTGTCTGA
>TARA_R110002110_G_scaffold196640_2_pt1 | contig 12636 bp, 6 predicted proteins | sample TARA_R110002110 | Tara Oceans TARA_R110002110 (sample SAMEA4397330) | marine metagenome | biome: Polar Biome; feature: [SRF] surface water layer (ENVO:00010504); material: water (ENVO:00002006), including particulate matter (ENVO:01000060) such as... | depth 5 m
CCGTAAAAGCGCCGCCCGTTGCCGAAGCACCGCAGATTCCGCCGGATCTGGATGATTTTCTTGCGCCGCCCGCACCCGCAAAGACGGATGCAGGTTCGCCTTTCGCGGCTCAGGTCAAGCCGCATCGCGTGACCAGTTCGGTGGTGCCGCCCGCGCAGCGCACGACAAGCCCCCGTGCGCCGGCCGCGACCCCGCCTTTGCCAAAGCCGCCCGCACCGGCCCCGGTTGCGCCGAAATCGCCCTCGGGCGCTTCTGACGCCGCGCGCGCCTTTTTCAAAGGTGCCGGAGCCGAAGACATCAACGTCCCGGACGAAGAACTCGCGGCCACGATGGAACGTCTGGGCGAGGTGATGTTCACTCTGGTTGCGGGCCTGCGCGAGATCTTGATGACGCGCACGTCGATCAAGTCAGAGTTCAGGATTGAAAAAACCGAATTGGCGGCTGGCGGGAACAACCCGCTGAAATTCGCGCTGACCCCGGAACATGCCATCGAAACGATTATCAAACCCCGGCGCGGGTTCATGGCGGCTACGGATGCGGTTGACGAAGCCCTGAAGGACATCAAGGCGCATGAGGTGGCCATGGTCACCGGTATGGAAGCCGCGATCAAGGACGTGCTGGGCCGGCTTGACCCCAAGGCGCTGGAGGAGCGCATCGGCAAGGGCGGTGGCTTTGCCGACATGCTGAAAGGCCGTAAATCGCGATATTGGGAAACCTATGAACAGTTGTACACCGAGATTGCCGAACAGGCAGAGCACGACTTTCACGAGTTTTTCAGCAAAGAGTTCTCCAAGGCTTACCGGAACCAATTGGAAAGATTGAAATGACAGGCCGGAATTTGACCATTAGGCTGGCTGACAGATTGTTGTGCCTTCGGGCGGTTTCAAAGGGAGTATCGGGTGTCCTGGGATAGTAAGGTTCTTTGGACGGAAGGGCTGTTTCTTCAGCCTCACCATTTCCAGCAAGCCGATCGCTACGCTGAAAACCTTGTCAGCGGCCTTGCGCGGCGGGTTGCCCCATATCTATGGGGCGTGAATGAGTTGGAGATCGACGAGGAAGTCCTGAAAATCGGCCAGTTCGCGATCAAGGGCTGTGCAGGGCTGACACCCGATGGGGCAGTGTTCCGCGTGCCGCAAGCTGAAGACCACCCACCCGCGCTGGAAGTTCCTGAAAACACCAAGGATTGCGTGGTATACCTCTCTGTGCCGCAGCGCCGCCGCGGTGCGCTCGAGGTCGACATGACGGGGGCAGAACGTTCAGCCGCGCGTTTGCGTCCGGCGGAACTGGAAGTCACCGACACGATGGGCGAGGGCCGCAAGCCCGTGACGCTGGCGGTCGGCAAACTGCGGCTCCAGTTCGCGCTGGAGGTCGATGACCTGGCCGACCGCCTGGTCATCCCGATTGCCCGGATCATCGAGGTCAAGCCCGACCGTGAGGTCGTGCTGGACAAGGCATTCATGCCCTCGTGCCTTGACGTGCGCGCCGCGCCGACGCTGATCGGCTTCCTGCGAGAGGTCGAGGGGCTGCTGGGCCACCGCATGACGGCGCTGGCCGGGCGTCTTGCCGAAAGTGGCACCACCAAGGGTGTCGCCGAGATCCAGGACTTTCTGTTGCTGATGTGCGTGAACCGCACGCTGCCGGTGGTGCGCAACTTCCTTCAGATGGAAAACATTCATCCCGCCCGGGCCTATGAGATATGCATCGGCCTTGCGGGCGAATTGGCGACATTCATGGCCGCTGAAAAAACGCCGCCCGAGTTTCCGCCGTATCGACATGACAAGCTGACGATCACCTTTGCGCCCGTCATCCGGGCGCTGCGGCAGTACCTGTCTTCGGTGCTGGAGCAGAACGCGGTTTCCATCGCGCTCGAAGCGCGGAAATACGGTATCAGCGTTGGTATCATCGCCGACCGCAAACTGATTTCGACGGCGGGTTTCGTTCTTGCCGTCAAAGCCGATATTCCCGCTGAAAACGTGCGCCGCCATTTTGCGGGCCAGGCCAAGATCGGCCCGGTCGAGGAAATCCGCCAACTGGTGAACTCTGCCCTGCCCGGAATCACGTTGCGCCCGTTGCCGGTCGCGCCACGCCAGATTCCGTATCATGCGGGTGTTGTGTATTTTGAACTGGACCGTGAAAGCCCTTATTGGCGCAAGATGACCACATCGGGCGGTATCGCCGTTCATGTGTCGGGCGAATATCCCGGTCTGTCGATGGAACTTTGGGCAATTCGCCTGAGCTGAGCCTTTAAAAGGAAAGCAAATGTCGGACAACGACCCTTTTGCCGAACCCGATGATTCCGAGCGCACCGTAATCCGCCCCAATCCGGCGGGGCGCAGGCCGGGGGCTGCGGCTGCGACGCCGCCGTCCGAAGCCCGGGCACCCGTAGCGGCTCCGCAGGGCCAGGGGCTCGGCGCGGGCATCCCTGCTCCGGCAGCCCCGTCGCGGCCCGATGCGGGGAAGACGGCGGAAAGCCCGATCGTGCTGGCGATGACGGGTATGAACCGGCTGAACGCCGCGGCCGCCACGTTGTTTGCTCTGGTCAGCCGTATCCGCAACCGCGCCCAGCACATGGAGCCGGAAACGCTGCGCCGCAATGTCGTGGCCGAGATCCGCGGTTTTGAATCGCGCGCCATCCAGGCCGGAATCGACCCGCAGCAAGTGAAGGTCGCGCGCTATGCGATCTGTGCGACGATTGACGATGTGGTGCTAAATACGCCCTGGGGGGAACAGTCGATCTGGGGCATGCAGTCGATGGTGGGTACCTTTCACCGCGAAACCGTCGGCGGCGACCGCTTCTATGACGTGCTGGCCCGGTTGGAAAAAGACCCCTCGAACAATATCGAACTGCTGGAATTTCTCTATATGTGTCTGTCGCTGGGGTTTGACGGGCGGTTGCGCGTCGAACAGGGCGGATCGGACAAGCATCTTCAGATCCGCAATGGCCTTGCGCGGATCATCCGGGCGCAACGTGGCGCGGTCGAGCAGGACCTGTCGCCGCACTGGCAGGGTGTCGACCGCCCGCACAAGGCGCTGTCGGCGTGGAAGCCTGTGTATATTGCGGTGGGTGTGATTGTTGCGGTGTTGTCGATCGCCTTTGGCGGGATCTCGCTGGCGTTGGGCAAGCAGACCGAACGGCTTCTGGGGCAGGTGGCCTCGGTCGATCCCGGTGTTCCGCCGACACTGGAGCGTCCGGCACCGCCACCACCGCCACCGCCGCCGCCACCGCCGCCACCGCCAGACGCCGCGCCCCGCCAGATCGAGGTGGTATCAAGCTTCCTTGCAAAGGAAATTGCGGCGAAGACCATCAAGGTTTTTGAAGACGCGAACTCGCTGACGGTGCGGATCAACGGAACCGGCATGTTCGGTTCTGGCTCTGACAAGCTGTCGAGCAAGGTTGAAGACACGATCATCCGTCTTAGCAAGGCAATGAGCGGACAGAAGGGCCGGATCATCGTCGTCGGCCATTCTGACAACGTCCCGATCCGGACATCGCGCTTTCCGTCAAACATGCACCTGTCGCTGGCGCGTGCGGAATCGGTGAAGAAGATGATGGCCGAGCATCTTGACAACCCATCGCGGCTGTCAGCCGAGGGGCGCGCCGAGAAGGAACCGCTGGAATCGAACGCCACCAAAGAGGGCCGGGCCGCGAACCGCCGGATTGAAATCATTCTTCTCAGGGAAGAAAATTAATGCTCAACCGTTATATTCTGCCGCTTTTCAGGTCGGCCTACACCGCCATCATCTTCACGACGCTGATCCTGTCGGTGGGATTGTGGTTCTTTGGCCCGTCGCTGGGCGGCGGGGACTTTTACCCGTTCGAAAGCGTGTTTTCCAGGCTGGTGACCATCGCCGGCCTTTGGGGGTTTGCGCTTTTCCTGGTATTGTTGATCGTTCTTCTGCGCCGACGCCGAAACCGCAAGCTGACCGAAGACATTGTCGACTCGGTCGACAGTTCCTCAGGCGAAGACGATGTTGTCCAGGGTGAACTCGACGAGATGCGGGGCAAGCTGAAAGCGGCCCTCGTCACGTTGCGTAAGTCGAAACTGGGCAGTCGTTCGCTGTATGAACTGCCGTGGTATGTGATGATCGGTCCGCCGGGTGCTGGCAAGACGACAGCGATCGTCAATTCCGGCCTGAAATTTCCGCTGGCGGAAGAGATGGGCAAAGGCTCCATCGGCGGGGTTGGCGGCACGCGCAACTGCGATTGGTGGTTCACCGACCAGGCCGTGATGATCGACACCGCAGGGCGCTACACGACGCAGGAAAGCGATGCCGAGGGCGACAATGCCGGCTGGCTGGGCTTTTTGAACCTGCTGAAACGCAACCGCAAGCGTCAGCCGATCAACGGCGCGCTGATCGCGATTTCGCTGTCCGATCTGTCGATGCAGGATGAAGTGACCCAGGCGAGCCACGCCAAAGCGATCCGCCGCCGCCTTTCAGAGTTGCGCGAAAAGCTGGGCGTGCGCTTTCCGGTGTATGTGCTGTTCACCAAGGCCGATCTGATTGCGGGCTTTGCCGAGTTTTATGAAAATCTCGGCAAGGAGGCCCGCGAGCAGGTCTGGGGCTTTACCTTCGCGCTGGAAAAACCCTCGAAGAATCCTCCGTCGCCAACCGCGGGTTTCGATGAAGAGTTTTCGGCCTTGTTGACCCGTCTGAACACCCAGTCGCTGGAACGGATGCAGCAAGAAACCGACCCGCAGCGTCGCAGCCTGATTGCCGGCTTCCCCGGTCAGGTGGCCTCGGTGCGCCAGGTCGCGCGCGACTTTCTGAACGAGGTGTTTCTCGAAAGCAAGTTCGAGCATCGCAACATGCTGCGCGGGGTCTATTTTACCTCTGGCACCCAGGAAGGCACGCCAATTGACCGCTTGATGATGGGCATGGCGCGGACCTTCGGGATCGGACGCCAGGCCATCGGCTCGGGCAAGGGGTCCGGGCGGTCGTTCTTTCTGACGCGCCTGTTCGAAAGCGTCGTGTTCAAGGAGGCGGGCCTTGTCTCGGCCGATGACAAGGTGGAACGCCGCTACCGCTGGACCCGGCGACTGGCGATAGCCGCCACCATTCTTGTCGCCATCGGCACCAGTGCCTTCTGGGTGCGCAGCTACCTGGCGAACGACGCGTTGATTGCCGATGCGTCGGAAAAGATTGCCGCGTACCAGGCCGCCGCCGCACAGATCCCTTCGAATCCGATTTCCGACAGCGATCTGGTTTCGGTCATCCCCGCGCTGAATATTCTGTACGAGATGCCGGTCAATGCCGCCCGCGAAGAATCGTTCACCACGCCCCCTGAGGGGGCTGGCTTTGGCCTCTATCAGGGCGATGTGATCGGGAACGAGGGGGCGCTGGCCTACCGCGCCGCCCTGAACCAACATCTGCTGCCCCGGCTTCTGTTGCGGCTCGAAGATCAAATTCAAGGCAATATCAACAACCCCGATATCCTCTACGAGGCGCTGAAGGTCTATCTGATGCTGGGTCAGAAGGGGCCGCTGAACAAGGACCTCGTCACCGAATGGATGACGCTTGACTGGAGCCTGTCTTTCCCCGGACCGGGACGTGCTGAACTCCGGGGCGATCTTTCGAAACATCTGGCGGCGCTGATGGCGAATCCGATGCAGAAAGTCTCGTTGAACGGGCCGTTGATCGAGCAGGTCCAGAACCAGCTTGCCGTCATGCCGATGGCACAGCGCATCTACAACGGCATCATCAACAGTCCGCGTGCGCTGGAACTGCCCAAGTGGCGGATTACCGATGTGGGTGGGCCGGCAGTAACCCGTGCGCTCGTGCGGTCGTCCGGCAAGGCGCTGAACGAGGGTATCGAGGGCATCTTCACCTACCGCGGCTTTCACGATGTCTTCCTCGGAGAGGCGCTGGGCGTTGCCAAACGTATCCAGAGCGAAAGCTGGGTTCTTGGTCCGCGCTCGATTGTCGAGCAGTCTGAATCGGCGTTGTTGGCCCTTAGCCGCGATGTGCTTGATCTGTATTACAATGACTATGTGTCACGATACGAGGGCATCTTGTCGGATGTCGATATCATCCCGATGGAATCGCTCAGTCACGCGGTCGAGGTGACCAACCTCCTGTCCGGTCCGACATCGCCCATCGCCAACCTGCTGAACGCCATATCGCAGGAAACCAGGCTGACCGAAGACCGCTCTGCCCTGGCGGGGACAGGGGTGAGTGAGGGTCTGGGCAGTGTGGCGAACCTTGAACTGCGCTCTGCCCTGTCGATCGAGGCGCAGGCTTTCGTCAGCGCCCTGGGCAGCAGGGCAAACGGGGGGGAGGTGCCCAAACCACCGGGGGCCTATGTCGAAGAGCGTTTTCAGTGGCTGAGCGATCTGGTGGCGCGCGTCGACAATCAGCCCTCGCAACTGGACAATCTGATCCGGACGCTCGAGGAGGTGTACCGCGAGATGAGCAAGCTGTCCTTCTCGGGCGTGTCAGGGGCCAATGGATCAGGCGACAGCTCGGCGCTGTTTCAACTGACCCAGGCGACGGAACGACTGCCCGGCCCGATGCAGCGTTGGACAGCCCAGATCGCCAGCGGCTCGTCAGGGATCACCGCCGACGGAAACCGCGCCGCGATCAATGCCAAATGGCAGGGGCAGGTGTTGCCGCTGTGCAGCCAGCTTCTGGATGGGCGCTACCCGTTCAACCGCCGATCTTCCAACGATGTGGGCATGCAGGATTTCGCGCGCATGTTCGCGCCCGGGGGCGAGTTGGACGCGTTCTTCAACCAGAATTTGGCAAAGTTCGTCGATATGCAGACGCGGCCCTGGACGTGGAAACGGGTGAACAACGCTGATCTCGGCATTTCGCCCGAAGTCCTGGTGCAGTTCGAGAACGCCGCAACGATCCGCTCGGCCTTCTTCCCGGCGGGGCCCACGCCTTCGGTGTCTTTCCAGATAACACCGGAGGCGTTGGACCCCAAGGCAAAAAGTGTCTTGCTGGAGATCGACGGTGCGAAAGTCGAGTTCCAGCAGGGCAGCGGGCAGCCGCCGCCGGTGGGTGTTACCTGGCCGGGGCCCTCGGGGTTTGCGCGGGTGATCTTCGAGCCGCAGGCATCCGGCCTTGAAAACCAACTGCGCCGCGATGGGGCCTGGGGATGGTTCCGCCTGTTGGATGCGGCGTCAATCCGGCGGACAAGCTCCAGCGACAAGAACCGGGTGATCTTCAACGTCGGAGGCCGCATCACGATTTTCCAGATGCAGTCGGGGTCGTCGATCAATGCGTTTGCCCTGCCTGAACTGGGTAAATTCTCTTGCCCGAAGTCATTCTGATGGAGCGGCGTTTCGGAGCTTTCGGCAAACTGCCCGCCCTCGGAGATTTCCTGCGGATGGACCTGCCCCAGGGGTTCATTGACCCCTGGGACAGGTGGTTGCAGGAAGGATTGCTGAAGGCGCGTGCCGCATTGGGGGAGGCGTGGCAGGAATGCTATTTCTCGGCCCCGATCTGGCGCTTCAATCTTGGCCCCGGCCTTGTCGGCGCAGCCCCGGTGATGGGGGTGATGATGTCTTCGGTCGACAGGGTCGGGCGGCAGTTTCCGCTGACCTTGGCAATGCCGTTGCCGGATGGACATGCGCCGCTGCACGATCACTTTCTGTCCGTGGCCACCTTTGAGGCGCTGGATGAAATTGCGCTTGCGGCGTTGGAAGACAGCATGACCCGCGACACGCTGAGAGAGCAGTTGGCTACCGTGCCGGCACCGATGCGGGCGTCGCAGATCACGATCACCGAAGCGCAGGGCGGGTTGGTCGTCACCGGGGCGGGGCCGGGGGTCCTGGTGCCCGAACTGGCAGCCGCCCTGACCGCCGGGAAATTCCGCAAACCAAGCGTCTGGTCGGCGGAAACCGAAGATGGCATGCGCATGATGGTATGCGAAGGCCTGCCCGCCGCCGGGCAGACGATTGGCCTGTTCAACATGAACGCGCAAGTATGGCAGAAAACGGAGGCAGAATGACGATCCGATTCAGCGCGACCACCCACGTGGGCCGGGTCAGAAAAATCAACGAGGACAGTATTCTTTCGCTGCCCGATCAGAAGATCTGGGTTGTTGCCGATGGCATGGGGGGGCATGAGGCGGGCGACTTCGCCAGCCAGACCATCGTTGACACCATCGCCATGTTGCCACCGGATCTGCCGCCCGGCGACCTGATGCGCGGGCTGCGGCAATCCATCCTGACAGCGCATGACACCATCCGCACCGAGGCCGAGAAACGCTTCAAAGGGACGGTCGGGGCGACTGTCGTGGCCCTTGTCCTGACGGATGAGCATTTTGTCGCCTTCTGGGCCGGGGACAGTCGGCTTTACCGCTTTCGCGACGGCGTGATCGAAATGTTGACGACAGATCATTCCTATGTCGCCGAACTGGTTCTGGACGGGCAGATGACCTGGGACGAGGCCGAGCAGCATCCGCAGTCCAACGCGATCACCCGCGCCGTCGGGGTGGGTGATGAGCTTGAACTCGACAAGATCCGCGGCGATGTCGCCGTAGGCGACCGTTACCTGATCTGTTCGGATGGCCTGACGAAATACGCCGGTTTCAAGACGCTGGAAGAGATGGTCGTCGGCGCGCCGATCGAAACGGTTGCCGAAACGCTTCAGAATTTCGCTCTGGCGGCCGGTGGCGGTGACAATGTCTCTATCATCGTCGTCGATGTGAATTGATCAAGGGCGGGCCGATACCGGACAATATTTTCGCAACGCATTTCGAGGCAGTAGGGTGATCGAGATTTCGGGGTGTCAGAGGTTTCCGGCGCCCGCATGGAAAAATGGATTGGGGAGTTGACGCATGCCGGAGGGTGACCTGAACCCCGCGCAGGAAAAGTTTTTCACGCGCTATATCAACAAAGGTCTGTTTGCAAAGAAGCGTGGCCAGAAAACCGCCGATTTCGCGGCGGCTTTTGCTGCCTATAAAATTGCCGACGACACCGCGATTGCCGCGCTGTCCGGCCTGCCGAATTACCCGGGAAGCAGCGCTGAGGCGGCGGAAAAGAACCAGCTTTTCGAACGCTATCAACAGGTTCAGGCGGAAACTCTGAAAAAGCAATCTGGCTCGACTGCGGCAATCGCGGCCTGTGTGCAGGCAAAAGTCGATCTTGAGGCGATTGCGGCGGCGGCGGCGGGCCTGATGACCAAAGCGTTGACCGACGACACGCTGGATGACGCGCACCGTATCGCGTTGATGAAGCAGACCGCATCTGTGCATCTGGTGCAGGTTTTGGAACGCTTTGATGCCGATGCCGCACCGCTGATAAAACAGATTGCCGACAACTCTGATGGCACGGTGATCAACATTCCGATGAAGGCCGAACTGAGCCAGGGCGTGAAGGCATTGCGGGAAAAGGTGGTCGCCGTCAGCGATGCCCTGTCGCCGTCAGAGGCCAAAGCGGCGCTTGACGGCATTGTCGATGACGCCGACCTGCTGCTCGCCACAAATCTTTCGGGCCTCAGCTCCTTTGCGGACCCTGATATGTTGGTCTTTACGCTTGCCAACGCACAGCTTGACGGGCAAATCCGCTCGGCACTTCTGATCGCGCGCGCCAATGCCGACAATATGGATGTCTGGGATGTTCCGGATGCCAAGACCTTCGCAGCCGAGACCGACAAGCTGGAAAGTCGCGCGGCCGTATTGTTTGCCAGAACCACGGCACGTTCCCAGGATGAGGCCGAGGCGTCGGCTTCGGCCCGCAACCAGTTGTTGGAAGAAGTGACAGCCCTGAACCGGCGCAGCGCCCAGGCCATTCAGGACAAGAAGTTTGCTTTTGGCCAGGTGTTCCGCGACGTCGAGGCCGGGTTTGCCGAAGTGGAACGCGACTTCCGCGATATTGACGACACTTCGTTTGCGAAGGGTCAGGCCGGGCCGATCATCGATTTCCTGTCGATGACCAGCGCCGCGATCAACGATCTGAACGGCTACAACACAGCCGCACTGGACGCGGCGCGCAAGCTGGTCCAGGAGGCGGCGGCCATCGTCGCGAAAGCGCAGCTTGCATCGGCCCTGAATGAGCGGATCACCAGCCAACTTACCGAAATCGGTCGTGCCATCAACCACGGGGCGAGACCCCAAAACGCACTTTCGGCAAAATTTGATGCGTATAAGGCCGAACATGACGATCTTACGCGGAACTGGTCGACGATGTTGCTGCCCGACGCGATGGCCGCCGTGAAGGACTTTGTCAGCCGGGTCGTTGCCGACATCACGCTGTCGCGGCAACTTGATGCCCGGCGCACCGCCGCGCGCGCCGAACTGGCGCTGGCCAAAGAAGATCTGCGGCTTTTCAATGTGGCTTACGGCAAGATGCTCCAAGCCTATGGTCGCCAGGCAAAGCCCTATGAAGGGGCGATCACCAACAGCATGGCACAGGTGGAGGAGTGGATTGAAACCAAGACCACCCTGTCCTTTGCCGATACGATCGATGCAAGCCTGACCCGCCTGCGCACCGAGATCGGCGGTTTGTTCGACGGGTTGAAGGCGACCGAAGGCAAGTCGGATGATGACATCAATGCCGAGGCGGTGGCGCTGCAAAAAGAGCTTGAGGCGCTGACCCGCGAGACAACGATGGTGATGACCGATCGTGGCGAAGAACTCGACCCGCTGGCGCTGCAAACAGCGCGCGCGGCAGTCGATGCGCAAATTGCAAAACTTTCGGTCCGCAACGACCTGCTGGGCCAGGACAACGCGATGGAGCGCGCGAAAGAGGAGGACGCCGCCAAGCTGGAGGCGTATCTGACCGACGCGCGCGGCTGGGTCAAGGATACCGATGACGCGATCAAGGCGGCACAACCCGGCCAACCGATGCATCAATACAAAGAAGAGGTTCGCGCGCATGTCGACCGGATCACCGCCACGATCAAAACTGTCATCAAGGGCAAAAAGCTGCTGGCGGAACCCTCCGAACTTGCCTTCGTCAAGAAAACCGTCGGGGGCATCATCGCCCGAGGCCCCCGGACCAGCGTGAATGAGCTTGGGCGGATCCCGGAAGACTGGCGCGCGGCAGTTGACGATTTTGCCGAAAAAACGACCGCCTTCCTGTCCCTGGTCGAAAGCTTCGCGACAGAGCAGGGGGAGGGCGACGCTTTTGCCGCGCTGAAATCGGCGTTGACCGGGGTTGTGAACCGGTTGGACAGATCGGCCTTCAACGCGATGTCAGCCGACCTGGCCAATCCGGTGACGATGCCGAAAGCCAGCGAAAAGGTACTGCAACGGGTCCGCTATTATGAGGATCTGCTGCTGAAGGACCCAGTTGTGCAGCAATGCGTGCTCAACCCGTTCGGGTTCCGGGATTTTGCCACACCCGTCGCCAACCGTCTGCGCCAGATCGAGTTGAACGTATTGCGCGCGTCCTGATCGCCGCATGGAAGGAGCAAGCCCATGGCCGTAGAACCCACCGTTTCGCCACAAGACCCGCGTCTGTTGTGGCTGCGGAAAATATCGGGCAGCGCCGCGAAATCTGCCGAAAACCTTGATGATGCCGCCGACCGCCGCGCGTCTCAGGAAATGGTGAACATGCGCCTGCCTGATACCAGCCGCGATGAGATCAGGGACGCGCTGGCGGCGCTGACCGTCAAGGCCGGCCGGAAGAACATGAAAATCCTCGACGCGGAGGGCGACACGGACCAAGAGATCGACACGGTTCACCACACGCCGAAGCTGACAGAGGCACTGTCGGAAAAAGACCTGAAAATCCTGAATGAGCAAATGGCGAAAATCTACGCCGTTCAGGAGGAATTGCAGCAAAGCCCGGCCTATTTTGTGGCGGAACCGGATTTTGTGCTGGTGGAAAGCGACGACCCGGCAGAGTTGCGCCGCCTGGCCAAAGAGCGCTCCGACCAAGAGGCCGCCTATGCCTTTGCCAGGGCCGAAGCCGATATGCGCCTCGCCGAAGATCTGTGGCTGCCGTTGCAGCGCGAAGGCGTGATCCCCGAAAACCTGGTGCCACAGAACTATTCGGCGGTGGCAAAGCAGTTCAAGGCCGCGTCGGAACTGTACGAGGACCGACTCCAGAAATATTCGAAAGAATTGACCGAAAGGGACATTCTCGGCGAAAAGTTCGAATTGGCGATGAAGCTGGGCGAGGCCACGTTGAAGCTGCTGACCGCCGGGGCCGGGATGGCGGGGTCAATCGCCGAGGTCGCAGGGGATTCAGACCTTGCGATGACGACGCAAGATGCCACAACCGTCATGGGCCATCTGGAAACCGCGTTGGCCGTGACGGACGGTGTGGGGACGGCAGCGTTGAGCGACCGCGATTTCATCTCGGTCGGTGATGTGGTCGGCGGTGCCGTGGCTGATGCGCTGTCGGGCGCCGTCGGGCCGGAAGTGGGCGGAATGGTCGGCGCGGCGATTGCCTCGTCGGCGCGTGCGGTGCGCACCGCGAAATTTGTCAAGGCAGGGGATTTCAAGGGGGCCGCGATGGCGCTGGTCGAGGGCATCGCCACCGGTTGCGCCGGGTTTGACCAGACCGACGGCAAGATGATTGCCGAAATCGGTGCGCAGATCAAAGCCAACATGACCACGTTTATAGCCGGCTGGAACGCGGCTGAGGCGATCGAAAGTGGCAAAAGCCCCGTCGAGGTGATGCAGACCCTGCTGGATGAACTTGAGAAGGTTGCCACGGCGGCGGGACAGACGGCGGGCGG